>OBMZ01000033.1_pt1 | contig 335929 bp, 304 predicted proteins | sample 1641141 | NCBI WGS metagenome assembly OBMZ01 (sample SAMEA104232307, study PRJEB22302) | sediment metagenome | biome: forest; feature: aquifer; material: sediment | place: USA | collected 2011-08-07 | depth 0.01 m | reverse complement strand
TCGCCTTTTTCCACCTGCTCAACCACTGCCAACTTAAAAGCCAGCGTGTAGTCCCTCTGCGTTCGCTTCTTCTGCCCTTCCATCTTGACGCTCACTCCCTGTCGGGGAAAAAGTGTCAACCTTATTCAGGACGGGTCAGCACAGAAAAAAGCCCGGTCGATTGGCCGGGCTTTTTGTTTGTTCGTGCAGATCAGTCATCCGTTTCGGTCGGCTGCGGAACATCCGCATCCGGCCGCAGGGAGCGCAGGAATTCGGCCGCCGTCTCGGCTTCGCGCGTACGCTTGAACGGCGGCAGGCTCTGCCAGATCTGGCGACCGTAGTTTTTCTCGACCAGCCGCGGGTCGCAGATCATCAGCACACCGCGATCGGTCTCGGACCGAATCAACCGCCCTGCGCCCTGCTTGAGCGTGATGACTGCGTGCGGCAACTGGTGGACGGCAAACGGGCTCAGCCCCTTTTTCTCCAACGCCTCCATGCGGGCACTGAGCACTGGGTCATCGGGCGGGGCAAACGGCAACTTGTCGATGACGACCAGCGAGAGCGCATCGCCGCGTACGTCCACCCCTTCCCAGAAACTCTGGCTACCGATCAGCACCGCGTTGCCGAGCGCGCGGAAGCGGTCCAGCAGTTCCGTCCGGCTGGCCTGCCCCTGCACGAGCAGTGGGTAATCCCAGCCCCGTTGCGCGAATTCGTCCGTCAATCGTTCGGCGGCGCGGTTCACGGCGCGCAGCGTCGTGCATAGAAGGAAAGTCTTGCCGCCCGCCGCTTCGATCAGCGGCAAGGTTGCGTCGAGCACCGCATCGGTAAAGCGCGGATCGCTCGGCTGCGGCAGATCGCGCGGCACATAGAGCAAGCCTTGCGATGCATAGTCGAACGGGCTGTCGAGCGTCATCGATCGGTCACGATCCAGGCCCAACTGCGCGGCATAGTGCGTGAAGTTCCCGCGCACCGACAGCGTAGCCGAGGTGAAGACCCACGCGCGCGGCTGGCCGGCACGCTGGCGCGAAAAAATCGGCGCGATCGACAATGGCGTCAGATGCAATTGCACGGAGTTGGCGAATACCTCGACCCAGCGCACACGTTCGTCGACAGGCGCCGCGCTTTCGCCCTCCTTGCCCTCGTCGTCACCTTCCTTCTTTGGCGCCTTTGGCGGCTTGGGATCGACCCACGCCTCAAGCTTCTCGCACAGCGCCACGGCGCGGCGATGGCATTGCTCGATGGTCTCCGCGCGTTCCGCCTGGGCCTCCAGAGCGCCGGTAAAGTCGGAAAGCGCCTGCTCTAGCTTCGGCAGCACCTCGTAGAACGGCTTGGCGATCGCCGCGTCGTTGTCGATCTGCTTGATCGACAAGCGTGAGCCATCCTGGCGGAAGACCAGGCGTAGATCACGCGCGGCACGCTCCAGCGGCGCGGCAATCGCGACCCAATCCACCGCATCGCGGGCATGCGAAAGGCCTTCGGCCACGCTGTCGCGTGCGAGTTCGAGAATCTGGTTCGTGGAGATGGTCTCGCCAAAGAACAACGTGGCGGTTTCTGGCAGCTGGTGCGCTTCGTCGAAGATGATCGTGTTGGCGGCGGGCAGCAACTCCGCCATGCCGGTGTCCTTCAACATCACGTCTGCAAAGAACAGGTGATGGTTCACCACCACCACGTCGGCCTGCTGCGCCTCCTTGCGGGCGCGCATGACGAAGCAGTCTTTGTAGTATGCGCAGTCCGAACCCAGGCAGTTGTCGCGCGTGGACGTGACGAGGTTCCACACCGGCGCGTTTTCGGGCACGCTGGCAAGTTCGGCCTTGTCTCCCGTTTTCGTTGTCTTCAGGAACAGATTGATCTGCCGCAGCCATGCGGCATCCTGGCGAGAAGAGAGACGCCCGTTCTGCGACGTGCGCTCGACGTGGTAATGGCAGACGTAGTTGGCGCGCCCCTTGAGCAACGCCACCGACACCGGTGCATTGAGCGCCTTGCGCACCGTCGGGATGTCACGCAGGAAAAGCTGATCCTGCAGGTTCTTCGTCCCGGTGGAGACGATCACCTTGCCGCCCCAAAGCATCGCGGGAACAAGGTAGGCGTACGTTTTGCCCGTGCCGGTCCCGGCCTCGACGATGATCGAATCGGCGGCTTCGATGGCGTTGGCCACGGCCTGCGCCATCGTCAGCTGCGCACTGCGGGGCCGGTACCCCTCGATACCCTTGGCGAGCGTGCCGTCGTCGGCGAACAGCGTCGACAGCTCCGCATGATGCGCATCGGCAGGTAGAGAAGCGGCGGGAGCCGAAACGTCGCCGGCAGCGGCGTCGGAGTCAGCCGACGGCTCGGCCAGCGGGGAAAGCGAAGTCAACGCGGAATCCGTGGGGTCAAATGACGGAGGCCGCACGTGATTGCGGCCTCTCGGGATGAAAATCGAACCAAGTTCGGGCGGGCGCTAGGCCGGCACGTCCGGCTCAAGCTGCAACTGTAGCAGGGTGATGGTGTCCTTGAGTTTCAGGCGGCGTTTCTTGAGGCGGCGCAGCTGCAACTCGTCGTGATTGGCAGTCGTCGCCAGCCGGTCGATCAGGAAATCCAGATCGCGGTGCTCGATCTGCAATTCAATGATGCGACGCGAGATCGTATTCAGATCGCTGTCCATCGCTTTCCTCCCGGAAACCCGGCCTTGGCTGAAGTTTAGAACCCCAGCGGACTGGTGTTGTTCTGGTTTTGCTGGTTGCGGCGCTTGGTTTGTTCGCGGCGTTCCTCCAGTTCCTTCTGGCGCTTGGCCGCGTCTTGCTGCTTTTCCTGGAATTGCTTGGCGCTTTCCGCACGCTTGGCGGCATTGGCTGCGCCCTGCTCCTGTGCGGCTTTCAGCTTGGCGTCGTAATCTGCCTGCTTCTTGGTTGCGGCCTGCGCGTTGGCCGCACGCTGCGGCGCTTGCGCCTGGCGCTGCGCCTCATTCAGGCGCTGCTGCTCCTGCTTGTTCTCAAACTCGGAGCGATTCTTCTGCTCGGCGGCTTCGCGCTGCGGGCGCTCGGCATTGTATTGGGCTTCGCGGATGGCGCGCTCCTGATCGCGACGGGCAGCGCGGTCGGCACGTTCGGCCTCATCCAGCGCAAGCTCGCGCTCGCGGATGGAGTGCAGCTCTGTGCGGCGCACATCCTTGGCCTTGTCGATGCAGCGCGTAACGAGGAACTTGCCGTAGCAAGCGCGCTCTGCCTCGGCGTACCGATACTCGGCCCAGGATTTGGCGCTGTTGATGCGATCGTGCTCAGCGCCGAAATCGGGGGACGTGGCGGGCGCTGCAGCGGCGGGCGCAGAGGCCAGCTGCGACTGACTCCATGCGGGCGCGCCAAACAGCGCGACGCTGAGCACGGACACCGGCAGAACCAGACGGGAAGCGATGCGCGCGGCAGCGCGGCGACGGGCAGAAGACGGAAGCGTAGGCATAGCGCGCATTTTATCACCGCGCCTGTGCGGCAAACGCCGCGCGGCCACGGATTTACGCTCAGGAACAGGGTTCGCGTTGTGGCAAAATGCGCGGCTTTCCATCGCACTCTCTGGAAGCAATGACTGATTCCGTGTTGCAGAAGATCGTCTCCCGCATCGCCACTGAACTGGCGGTCCGGCCGCAGCAGGTTGCCGCCGCCGTGCAACTGCTGGACGAAGGCGCCACCGTGCCTTTCATCGCGCGGTACCGCAAGGAAGTGACGGACAACCTGGACGACACGCAACTGCGCAACCTGGAAGAGCGCCTGCTGTACCTGCGCGAACTGGAAGACCGCCGCGCGGCCATCCTGGCTTCCATTGAAGAGCAAGGTAAGCTGACCGATGCCCTGCGCACCGCCATCGAGGCGGCCGAGACCAAGCAGGTGCTGGAAGATCTCTACCTGCCCTACAAGCCCAAGCGCCGCACGCGCGCCCAAATCGCCCGCGAATGCGGCCTGGAGCCGCTGGCCCAGGCGCTGCTGGCCGACCCCACGCTTGATCCGCAAACCGAAGCCGCCAAGTTCGTGAACGGCAACCCGACCGCCGATGGCGGTGTGCCGGACGTGAAGGCAGCGCTGGACGGCGCGCGCGACATCCTCTCCGAGCAGTTTGGCGAGACGGCGGAGCTGCTTGGCAAGGTGCGCGACCACCTCTGGAACCAAGGCCAGGTGTCGTCGACCGTGGTGGAAGGCAAGGAAACTGCCGAAGAAGAAAAATTCCGCGATTACTACGCGTACAGCGAGCCGATCCGCAACGTGCCCTCGCACCGCGCGCTGGCCCTGTTCAGGGGCCGCAACGCCGGCGTGCTGTTTGTCAAACTCGGATTGGGCGAAGAACAGGATGCCCTGACCCCGCACCCGTGCGAGATCATGATTGCCCGCCATGTCGGCATCGAAAACAAGGGTCGCGCGGCTGACAAGTGGCTGTCAGACGTGTGCCGCTGGTGCTGGCGCGTCAAGGTGCAACCGCATATCGAAACCGAACTGCTCACGCAACTGCGTGAGTCTGCCGAGGCCGAGGCCATCAAAATCTTTGGCCGCAATCTGCACGATCTGCTGCTGGCGGCACCGGCTGGGCCGAAGGCCGTAATGGGCATCGACCCCGGCATCCGCACCGGTTGCAAGGTGGCCGTGGTCGACCACACCGGCAAGCTGCTGGAGACGGCCACCATTTATCCGCACGAGCCGCGTCGCGACTGGAACGGCTCGCTGGCCACGCTCGCGCGGCTGGCGAAACAGCATGGGGTGGCATTGGTCTCGATCGGCAACGGCACGGCAAGCCGTGAGACCGACAAATTGGTGCAAGACCTGATGCGCAACGCCCCGGAGCTGAAGCTGACCAAGATCGTGGTGAGCGAAGCTGGCGCGTCGGTGTATTCGGCATCGGAATTGGCCGCCAAGGAATTCCCGGAACTGGACGTGTCGCTGCGAGGGGCGGTGTCGATCGCACGACGCCTGCAGGACCCGCTGGCGGAACTCGTGAAGATCGACCCGAAGTCGATCGGCGTCGGCCAGTATCAGCACGACGTGAACCAGCGCGAGCTGGCACGCGCGCTGGACGCCATCGTCGAGGATTGCGTGAACGCGGTCGGCGTGGATGTGAACACAGCCTCTGCCCCACTGCTGGCGCGCGTATCGGGCCTGAACTCCATCCTCGCCAAGAACATCGTCGAGTATCGCGATGCCAACGGCGCGTTCGCCAACCGCGACGCGCTCAAGAAAGTCCCGCGCCTGGGCGACAAGACGTTCGAGCAGGCCGCAGGCTTCCTGCGCATCAACGACGGCGACAATCCGCTGGATCGTTCCTCGGTGCACCCGGAAGCGTATCCGGTAGTCAAGCGCATTCTGGACAGCATCAAGAAGGGCATCGGCGACGTGCTCGGCAACCGCGAGGCACTGCGTGGCCTGACCGCCCGTGACTTCACCGACGAGAAGTTCGGCCTGCCGACCGTGGTCGACATCCTCTCCGAACTGGAAAAGCCCGGCCGCGACCCGCGCCCCGAGTTCAAGACGGCGACGTTCCAGGACGGCGTGGAAGACATCAAGGACCTGCAGCCCCGCATGGTGCTCGAAGGCGTGGTGACGAACGTGGCGGCGTTTGGCGCCTTTATCGACATCGGCGTGCATCAGGACGGCCTGGTACACGTGTCGGCGCTGTCGACGAAGTTCGTGCGTGACCCGCATGAGGTGGTCAAGCCGGGCCAGATCGTCAAGGTCAAGGTGATGGAGGTGGACGTGAAGCGCAACCGCATCGGCCTGACGATGCGCCTGTCGGATGAGCCCGGTCAGGCGGCCGCGCGCACCGGCAACGGCGACCGCCCGAGCAGCGGCGGCAGTCGCCACGGCGGTCAGCAACGTCGTGCGCCGGAACCGTCCGGCGCCATGGCAGAAGCGTTCGCCAAGCTCAAGCGCTAGTGCGCATTCTGTTGAGCGGAACCCGCCCAGTTTTCCGACTCGGCGGGTTTTTTCATGGCCGCGTGCGGGCCGTTACAAGTCCTTACGCGCATGGATCTTTGCTAACACTCATGCGTCGTCGGCCCGTCTTTTCGGCCCGTTAAGGTGACACAGGCGCACCGCCTGGGACCCACGAGGAGAAACGCCATGAAGACGAGCCACACCCTGATTGCCGCCCTGCTTGCTGTTGCCGGTACCGCCGCTTTCGCGCAGACCACGCCCGTCCAGCAAGTTCAGCAAGACAATCAGCAGATTCGCCAGGACAACCGTGACATCCGCCACGACAACCGCGATGTCCGCCGTGATCGCGCGGACATCGGCGCCGACAAGGCCGCATTGAACGCCGATCGCGCCGCCCGCAACGCCGATCAACGCCGCGAAGACCGCGACCTGGCCAAGGGCAACGTCGCGGGCGCCGAATACTGGAACAAGAAGCGCGCCGAAGAGCAGCATGAAGTCAACGCGGAACGCCGCGACCTGCACCACGACCGCAAAGACCTGCGACACGACGTCAAGGACCGCAACCACGACGTCCACGCCCGCAACGACGAAGTCCGCGAGCGCAATCACGCCGCTGCGAAGATGTAATTGCAGCGCCGCCCCAACAAACAAAGCGGCCCGTGCGTCTCTCTCGCACGGGCCGTTTTGCTATGCAGCGGTAGGTTGATCAGATCTCGACCTTGGTACCCAGTTCCACTACGCGGTTGGCCGGGATGTGGAAGAAGTCCGACGGCTTGGCGCCGTTCTGATGCATCCACGCAAACAGGCGCTCGCGCCACATCGACATACCCGGCAGCTTGGACGGCACCACCGACTCACGCGCGATGAAGAACGATGTATCCATCAATTCACAGCGCGTGCCGATCTGCGGCTGCCCCAGTTCGAGCACGCGGTATACGTCCGGCGTTTCCTTGAAGCCGTAATCCGCCTTGACGATGTAGATGCCGCTGCCCAGATCGCGCACGGACACGCGGTGCTTGTCGTCCACGTAGGGAATATCGCGTGTGACGAAGCTGATGAAGATCACGCGCTCGTGGAGCACGCGGTTGTGCTTGAGGTTATGCAGCAACGACACCGGCACGAATTCGGTATTGCCTGTGAGGAAAACGGCCGTGCCCTCGACCCGATGCGGCGGATGGGCCAGCAACCCAGCCAGGAACGGCTCGAGTGGGATGCCATCCTCGAGGCTGCGCGCACGCAGAAGCTTCTTGCCCTTGTACCAGGTCATCAGGAGGAAGAACACACCGGCGCCCAGCGTCAACGGGAACCAACCGCCATCGCGGATCTTCAAGAGGTTGGCGGCGAAGAACGCCAAGTCCACCACCAGGAAACAGACGCTCACGAGCGTCACCAGCGCCGGATGCCAACGCCAGACGGAGCGCATCACCACCGCGGCCAGCACCGTGGTAATGACCATCGTGGTCGTCACGGCGATCCCGTAGGCGGCAGCCAGGTTGTCGGACTTCTTGAACGCCAGCACCACGCCCACCACCAGGATCAGCAGCATCCAGTTGACCATCGGCACGTAGATCTGGCCGATCTCGGCTTCCGACGTGTAGCGAATGCGCATGCGCGGCACAAAGCCAAGCTGAATCGCCTGACTCGTCAGCGAGAACGCTCCCGAAATCACGGCCTGCGAGGCAATGACGGTAGCCGCCGCCGCAAGCACCACCATCGGGAGTTGCAGCGCTTCCGGCACGGAACGGTAAAACGGGTTTTCGATGGTGCTTGGGTCGGTCAGCAGCATGGCGCCTTGGCCGAAGTAGTTCACCAACAAGCTCGGCGCTACGATGAAGAACCACGCCCAGCGGATGGGTCGGGCGCCGAAGTGGCCCATGTCGGCGTACAGCGCTTCAGCGCCGGTCAGCACCAGAAACACCGAACCCAGCACGATGAACGCCTGCAGCGCATGGTCGTGCAGGAACGAAATCGCATACATCGGGTTGACGGCCACCAGAATCTGCGGCGCCTTCACCAGATTCATCATGCCCAGCGCGGCTAGCGCGGCAAACCACAGCAGCATCACCGGACCGAACAGCTTGCCGACGACCGACGTGCCGCTGCGCTGAATCAGGAACAGCGCCGCCAGGATCACGATCGTGATCGGCAGCACAAAGGGCGACAGCGCGGGCGCGGCGATCTCCAGGCCCTCCATGGCCGACAGGACGGAGATGGCCGGCGTGATCACGGCGTCGCCGTAGAACATGCACGCGCCGAAGACGCCCAGCATCATCAGCAGCGACATGCGCCGGGAATCGGTATTGGCCGTACGCAGCGACAGCGCCATCAGCGCGAGAATGCCGCCCTCGCCGTTGTTGTCGGCGCGCATGACGAACAGCACATACTTGAGCGACACCACGATCACCATCGCCCAGAACAGCATGGAGATGATGCCGAGCACCGCGGCACTGGAGAACGGAATGCCGTGATCGGGGCTGAAGCATTCCTTGAGCGAATACAGCGGGCTGGTGCCGATGTCTCCGAACACTACACCCACGGCGCCGATCACCATGGCGCGCAGGTTCACGTTGGTCTGGGGCGACCCGGTTGCTGTTAGAGCTTGACTCATGAACTTGGAAATCGGCCAGAGGGGTGGCCGCTCAAAAAATCGTGCATTGCACAATGAGGGCGGATTGTACTCCCCGGCTTCGTCACGCCAACCCCTCGAACGGCCATTCGTTGCCGCAGTGCATCACGGTGCGCTGCCACTCCGCCAAACTGTTTTGCGGGGCCGAAAAAACCTAGCCAAGGCATAAAAGCGGCGCAGAAGCCATATTTTCGGCTACCGATCGCCTCAGTCGGCGCACATGCCTCAGGCAATGCTTACTCTGCTGCACATAGCCGAAAGTAGAACAGCGGCCGACAGAACTTTGTAGGAAAATGCCGGACAAACCTTGATTGCAAACTTTGTTGAGCGACTGGTACCTAGCTGCTCGACGCTTCCCACCGGGGACAGCTTTGCCCCATTCATCCCTCCGCATCTTGGGCCGCTCCAAGCCCTCGCTGACCGCACTGATCGTGTTGCTGGTCGTGGCCGCCCTGTTGTTTGCGATCCCGCGCATGATCCTGCCGTGGGCGCAATCGGCCTTCCTGCAAAACCTCGACCCGGCGGTTTGGGCCGATTACGCGGGCCCATATGACCTGGCAGCCGCAGTGGTGGCCGCCAGCGCGTTCGTCATCTTCCTGCTCCGCCGCTAGGCGCCGCGCACCTGCCGCACTTGTTCTAACGCGCCAACGCGCGCGCGCATTCGGCAATCAGGGCCGGGCCGCGATAGATCAATCCCGTATAAAGCTGTACCAGTTGCGCGCCCGCGTCGATCTTCTCGCGCGCGTGCTCGCCCGCGAGGATGCCGCCCACGCCAATGATGGGCACCGCATCGCCCAGCAAACCATGCAAGGCGCGAATCACCCGCGTCGAGCCCTCGCGCACCGGCTGGCCCGACAAGCCACCCGCCTCTTCCGCATGCGCCAGACCGACGACCGCCTCACGGCTGATCGTCGTGTTGGTCGCAATCACGCCGTCCATCTTATGGCGCAGGAGCGCATCGGCAACGTTGGCAATCTGGTCATCGTCCAGGTCTGGCGCGATCTTCAGTGCCACCGGTACGTAGCGCTTGTGCTGATCTGCCAGGCGCTGCTGTGCTCCGCGTAGCGTCCCGAGCAGACTGTCCAGTTCGCTCGCGCCCTGCAGTTGACGCAGGTTCTTCGTGTTCGGCGACGAAATGTTGACCGTAACATAGCTTGCATGCGGATACACGCGCTCCAGGCAATGCAGGTAATCGTCGACAGCACGCTCGATGGGCGTATCGGCGTTCTTGCCGATGTTCAGACCCAGCACGCCGCCGCCCTCCCTCCACTTCGATGCCTTCACGTTGTTGATGAACGCATCGACACCGCCGTTGTTGAAACCCATGCGGTTGATCAGCGCATTGGCCTCCGGCAAGCGGAACATGCGCGGGCGCGGATTGCCCGGCTGCGCACGCGGTGTGACCGTGCCAACCTCAATGAAGCCGAAGCCGAGGGCGCCGAGCGCATCGATATACGCACCGTCCTTGTCCAGGCCGGCAGCCAGCCCAACCGGATTGGGAAACATCACGCCCATCACCGTGCGCGGTTGCGCGGCTACCCGCCCACCGATACAGCCCGAAAGCCCCATCGCGTGGGCCCGCTTGAGCTGATTCAGCGTGGAGTGATGCGCGTCTTCTGGGTCCATCGAAAACAGCAGCGGGCGGGCAAGCGGGTACAGGGCGTTGAGCACGGTCGGAATCAAGAGAAGAACGCGAAAGGCGGCATTGTAAACGGCCGGCACGCCGCAATGCATCGTGCGCGCCGCTTTCGAACATGACTGCGCACGATGTGTCTAAGAATCTAACGGCGCGTGGCGTCGCGGACCCTCTGCAGGGGCAGCATGCACCATCAATATGCACGTCGCGCGAAATAAGTGTTGCGTTGCCGCATAGGTTTCCCTATACTGTTTTATTCGACGGACGCGGGGTGGAGCAGTCTGGCAGCTCGTCGGGCTCATAACCCGAAGGTCGCAGGTTCAAATCCTGCCCCCGCAACCAGCCAAAGTAGAACGGCTCGCTCCAAGACCTGAGCCAAATCATGAAGCCCGCACACAGCGGGCTTTTTGCTTTTCTACGTTTCCACCCGTCGTTTTGCGTGCAACTCAGTCGATACGTGTGCCCCGCCCGAGCCACGCGGGACCGTATCGCCGCGGTGATACACTGAGACATTCCACCCGCGACGATTCCCCATGAAATTCTGTTCCAACTGCGGCCAGTCAGTCGTCTCGCGCATTCCTGCCGGCGACAACCGACTGCGCGACGTTTGCGACCACTGCAATACGATTCACTATGTGAATCCGCGCAACGTGGTCGGCACCGTGCCCGTTTGGAACGACCAGGTCCTCCTCTGCAAGCGCGCGATTGAGCCGCGCTACGGCTTCTGGACCCTGCCCGCCGGCTTCATGGAAATCGGGGAGACGACCGCCCAGGCCGCCAACCGGGAAACCGTGGAAGAAGCCGGCGCCAATGTTGAAATCGGCGAACTGTATTCGGTGCTCAACGTACCGCACGTGCATCAGGTGCATCTGTTCTATCTGGCCAAGTTGAACGATCTGGATTTCGCGCCGGGCGAAGAAAGCCTGGAAGTCGCACTCTTCAATGAGGCCGACATCCCTTGGGATGATCTCGCCTTCCCGACTGTCATCCACACGCTGCGCTGTTTCTTCGCAGACCGCGCGGCTGGCAAGCTTGCCGACGGCAGCTTCCGACTCCATACGCTCGACATCTACAAGCCGATGCGCTCCGCCGCGATAGACACGCCGGCCACGACGCCGTAACGCCCACCTCACGTTGTCTGCATCATGATCGCCTGGCTGGATCCGCATGATCCCTTCCCGCCGGTCGATCGTGCGCTGGGGCCGGAGTCAGAAGCGCCTGGTCTGCTGGCCGCAAGCGCCGAGCTATCGCCGCAACGGCTGCTGATTGCGTATCGGCAAGGTATTTTCCCGTGGTACGCCCAGGGCCAGCCGGTGCTGTGGTGGAGCACCGACCCTCGCATGGTGCTTCGCCCCGAAGACTTTCGCGTATCGACGACGTTCCGCAAAACGCTGCGCCGCGTGCTTGACGACCCCGCCTGGGAAATCCGCATCGACCACGGATTCCGAGAAACGATGGTGGCGTGTGCCACCACAGCCCGCCCCGGCCAGCACGGCACGTGGATCACCGAAGACGTTATTCAGGCGTACACATCCCTGCACCGCCGCGGCTATGCACACAGCGTTGAGGCCTGGTACGCGGGGGAACGCGTGGGCGGCTTGTACGGCGTGGCGCTCGGCCGCATGTTCTATGGCGAGTCGATGTTTGCGCATCGCACCGATGCTTCCAAAATCGCGCTGGCGGCGCTCTGCGCCTTCCTCGGCGGTCAGGGCGTCGCGATGATAGACTGCCAGCAGGAGACCGAGCATCTTGCGTCGCTGGGCGGCGCCCCAGTGCCGCGCGCGGCGTTTCTTGCACATGTGCGGGAAGCGGCCAATGCGCCGGCCATCGTGCCTTGGCACTTCGACAAATCGGTGCTCCGCCGGTGGACCGTGCGCAATGAGCAAGCTTAAGGAACTTCCCCTCTCAGCATTGCAGTTCTATGCAACCGCGCCCTACGCGTGCAGCTATCTGGATGGGCGCTTGGCGCGCTCCCAGGTCGCTACGCCGGCACATCTGATCAATGCCGACGTCTATTCGAAGCTTGTGCGCGCCGGCTTCCGGCGCAGCGGCATCTTCACCTACCGCCCTCATTGCGACGACTGCCATGCATGCACGCCATGCCGCGTCGTCGTTGACCAGTATTCGCCTTCCCGGGCCCAGCGCCGTGCCGCCGAGCGGCATCAAGCGCTGGAGGCGTTGGTTGCGCCACTCACTTATGTCGAAGAACACTACCAGCTCTACCTGCTGTATCAGTCGGTCCGCCATGCGGGCGGCGGCATGGATCACGACAGCCGCGATCAATACGAGCAGTTCCTGCTGCAGAGCCGCGTAAATTCGCGTTTGGTGGAGTTTCGCGAGCCGCCCGAATCGCCATCGGCGGGCAAGCTGCGCATGGTGAGCATGATCGACGTGCTCGAAGACGGGCTGTCGTCGGTCTACACGTTCTACGACCCGATCGAGCAAAAGGCGAGTTACGGGACGTACAACGTTCTGTGGCAGATCGCCCAGGCGCAGGGGCTGGATCTTCCCTACGTCTATCTCGGCTACTGGATCGAACAGAGCCGAAAGATGGCCTATAAGGCGCACTTTCAGCCGCTGGAACTGCTCGTCAACGGCGAGTGGCGGCGGTTTGAAGACGTGGCGCCGCAGGCCGCGGAATGATCAGCGCGACGTGCGGTCGATCCCGACGTCGACCACACCGTATGCGCTGATATTGGAGCTCTGGCTGTATTGATCGCGCGAAGTCGTGCACCCTGCCAACGCGCCAGCTGCGCAAGCCAACCCAGCCGCCCAGAGTGCAGTGCGTTTCCACCAAGTGGTTTTGTTCATGAGGTCGATTCCTTTCAGGGCGTGGTCGAAAGCTGCTCGGCAAGCGCCGTGTTGTTGGCCCGGACCATTCCGGGAATCAGGAACACGTCCACCAGCACCCACAGCCCGCCGATAACCGCTAGCACCCAGCCTGCAGTGTTACCCATGTCACGAAATGCGAGCCATGTGCCGCCGATGTTGGCGATGGCCTGCGCGATACCGCTGCCCGGACGCTTCAGGTAGAAGCGATGCGCCCCCAGGAAGCCCAGCAAAAACCACCACAGGTAAGCCACGCCCGAACTTTTCTTCTGGGCGTCGTACAGCATGATTTCGCGGGCGGTCTGGTTCATGGCATTGGCTGACACGGGAATAAGCGGTCAGACACTAGCACGCATCCCGCGTTCCATGTCGCCTCCCAATTACATGCTGGCGAGCTTGGCCTCGGCCTTGTCCGTCCACAAGCGCATTTCGGCCAGCAACGACGACGGCGAGAAAGAGCAGCTTTCCTCGCCAAACGACACCGCCATATCCAGCCGCTGCAGCAAAGAGCGTCGCACCTGATCGTACGCCGGCGGCAAGATCGCCAACGGTGCGAGCACGGCATCGTGGCGCCACTGCGTGAGCAAGTGTGGCAAATCGGCCGACTTTGCGTGTCGATCGAGCGCGTCGCGCAGCGTTTGGAGAGATTCAGCGGAGGTCATGCTCGGGCCTTCTTTTCACGGTACAGCTCACGGAATGTTTTGCCTGCGGGGGCCGGCATGTCGCGTGTGTCGGTCCATCCCTTGCCGACCGGCAGCGAGTGGATCAGCTTCTTGTCACCGCCCATCCAGCGCAGCATGCGCGCTGCCACCCAGGTGCCGGCGGAGTAAAACGCCGGTCGCTTTGCCATGAAGCCCCACACGCGCAAGCCAAGGCGTTCCGCTTGCGGGCGAAGTTCGCGCTCCATTTGTTTTTCGCGCAGCGTGCGCAGCAGATCCGACAGCGGGATCGACGCAGGACACACGCGATTGCATTCACCGCACAGCGTGGCCGCTTGCGGCAGATCCAGCGCATTTGACAGCCCAACGTAGCTCGGCGTCAGTACGCTGCCCATCGGGCCCGGATACACCCAGCCGTACGCATGGCCACCAATCTTCTGATAGACCGGGCAATGGTTCATGCAGGCGCCGCATCGAATGCAGCGAAGCATCTCCTGGAATTCGCCGCCGATCAGGCCGCTGCGGCCGCCGTCGACGATGACGAAGTACATATGGTCGGGGCCATCTTTCTCGCCGGGCGCGCGCGGGCCCGTGAGCAGCGAGAAATAGTTCGAGATCGCCTGCCCAGTGGCCGAGCGTGGCAGCAAGCGCATGACGGTGGCCAAGTCTTCGAGCGTCGGCAGCACCTTCTCGATGCCCGTCACGGCAACGTGCACGCGCGGCATGATCGTGCACATGCCTTCGTTGCCCTCATTGGTGACGATCGCCACGGAACCCGTCTCGGCAATGATGAAGTTGCCGCCCGTCACGCCCATGTCAGCGGACAGAAACTCGGGCCGCAGCACTTCGCGCGCCTCACGCGTCATCTCGGGAATGTCGGTCAGACGCGGCTTCTTGTGCGTCTTGGCGAAGAGATCAGCAATCTCCTCTTTATCCTTGTGCACTACCGGCGCAATAATGTGCGACGGCGGCTCGCTATCGTTGATCTGCAGGATGTACTCACCCAGATCGGTCTCGATGCTCTGCACGCCCATCTCGCCGAGCACCTGGTTCAGGCGCATCTCTTCGGTCACCATCGACTTGCTCTTGATGACCTTCTTGACGTCGTGCTGGCGGGCGATCTCTGCGACCAGGCGAGCGGCATCGGCCGTGGTTTCGGCAAACAGCACCCTGGCGCCACGGCGCGTCGCTTCCGCCTCGAACGTGGCGAGCCAGACGTCGAGGTTTTCCAGCGCACGGTTGCGGCGCTCCTTCAGCGCTTCACGCATGGCCGGAAAATCAATGTCCTGGATGGCCGCCGCGCGTGCGGTGACGAATTTGGTCGAGAGCTTGGTAAGGTTCTGCTGCAGGCGCTTGTCGGCGAGCTTCTGCTCGGCGCGTGCTTTGAATTCCATGCTGCGGACTTGCATGTGATTGCGTCTCCGTCGTGTTCGTGGCGTTGCGATTTACGCGTCGCCGGCGAGGACTTGCGCAATGTGCAGCACGCGCGTGTGCGTGTCGCCCGTACGGCGCAGCCGGCCTTCGATGTTGAGCATGCAGCCCACGTCGCCGAGCACCACCGCATCGGCGCCGCTGGCCTTGATGTTGGCGCATTTCTCATCCGCAATCGCGGTGGAGATATCGCCGTACTTGATCGAGAACGTGCCGCCGAAACCGCAGCAAGCCTCGCATGCAGGCATCTCGGTCAGTTGCACGCCCGGAAGTTTGCGGAGCAACTCGCGCGGCTGCGCTTTCACGCCAAGCTCGCGCAGACCGGAGCACGAATCGTGGTACGTCACGTGGCCGTGAAACTCCGAGTCGAGCGCTTCGATGCGTGCCACGTTGACGAGAAAATCGGTCAGCTCGTACACACGCGGCGCAAGGCGCTCATAGCGGCCCGCGAGTTCCGGATCGTCGCGAAAGAGATCGGCGTAGCCCTTGCGGATCATGCCGCCACAAGAACCGGACGGGACGACGACGTAGTCGAACTGCTCCAATTCCTTGAGCGTTTTCTCGGCCAGGTCACGGGCCAAAGGGCGATCGCCGGAGTTGTAGGCGGGCTGCCCGCAGCAGGTCTGCGCGGGCGGCACCACCACGTCGTAACCGGCCTTTTCCAGCAGCTTGAGCACTGAAAACCCGATCTCGGGCCGCATCAGATCAATCAGGCAAGTGACGAACAAACCTACGCGCATGGGAGTCTCGTGTGTTCTGCTGGAAGCCGCCATTATGCGCCTGCTGCCTCGCCTGGCGCGGGTCCGCGGGCACAGAACTTCTTCATGTCGATGGTGAGTGCGCTTCACGAGGTGGCGCCAAGCACAGTTGCTGGCCGACCGAGAAAGCCTTCGAAAATACACGGAATCATGCGTCGGGATGGTGCGCATTTTCACATCGTGGGATAGAATTTTGCATCGCATCCGCAACCCACTGCACCCATGGCAGAAGCAGACAAGGACCCCGGCAAGACGTCTATCCAGGTCATCGAACGCATGATGATGCTGCTCGACGCGCTTGCCGATCACGCCGATCCGGTCAGCCTGAAGGCGCTGTCGGCCAGCACCGGCCTGCATCCGTCCACCGCGCATCGCATCCTGAACGACATGGTGGCTTGCCGCTTCGTCGATCGCTCCGACCCGGGCAGCTACCGTCTCGGCATGCGTTTGCTGGAACTTGGCAACCTGGTCAAGGCGCGCCTGTCGGTGCGAGAAGCGGCGCTCGCGCCGATGCGCGCCCTGCACCGACTGACCGGCCAGACCGTCAACCTCTCGGTGCGTCAGGGCGATGAGATCGTCTACATCGAGCGCGCCTATTCCGAGCGCTCTGGCATGCAAGTCGTGCGCGCCATTGGCGGCCGCGCGCCGCTGCATCTGACTTCGGTTGGCAAGCTGTTCCTGGCTGCTGACGAACTGGGCCGTGTGCGCGCCTATGCGACTCGCACGGGCTTGTCTGGCCACACCCGCACCTCCATCACGGATTTGCCCAAGCTTGAACGCGAACTCAACTGGGTGCGCACCAACGGCTACGCGCGTGACAACGAAGAACTGGAACTCGGCGTGCGCTGTATCGCTGCCGGCATCTATGATGATTCGCGGCGTCTGGTCGCGGGCTTGTCGCTATCGGCACCGGCAGACCGGTTGCAGGACAGCTGGCTCGACAACCTCAAAGACACTGCACTGCAAATCTCAAAAGGGATGGGCTACACGCACGAGGACGATACGGTGCGCGCAGAGTAAGCCGCTGGCGTTGACCAACAAAAAAGCGCGCTCGATGACGCGCTTTTTTGTTGGGCGATGCCGCGGCTCAAGCGCCGTGCTGGTCCGAAGCCAGCACGGTTGCCGGCTGCGTGGACACCGGCACATTCCGCAACGGCGCTGCCGCCTGCGTGGCCGGCTCGATGTGCGGATTGCGCTCCAGCCAATTGCGCACGCGCGTGGCGTCTGCAAAACGCGTGAGGTTGCCGGCCGAATCCAGGAACACCATCACGACGTTGCGGCCATGCACGTTGGCCTGCATAACCAGGCAGCGGCCTGCCTCGTTGATGAAGCCGGTCTTCTGAAGACCGATATCCCACTCTCCGCCGCGCACCAGACGGTTGGTGTTGACGTAGTGGAGCGTGCGCCCGTTGGCGCTGACCGTATGTTCAGGCGTGGTCGTGAACTGCCGAATGAGCGGTACCTTATAGGCCGCCATCACGATCTTGGCAAGATCCTGCGCGCTCGATACATTGCTGCTCGACAGGCCGTTCGAATCGACATAGTGCGTGTCGTTCATGCCCAGCTCGCGTGCCTTGCGGTTCATGGCGGCAACGAATGCCGGACGACCGCCCGGATAGTTGCGGCCAAGTGCAGAGGCCGCACGGTTTTCCGACGACATCAGCGCCAGCAGCAGCAGGTCTTCGCGCGTGAGCATCGTGCCGAAGCGCAGGCGCGAGCCCGTGTTGCGCTCGTAGTCGCGATCTTCATCGGTAATTTCCAGCAGCTCGTCCATCGGCTGATGTGCATCGGTCACGACCAGTGCGGTCATCAGCTTGGTGATCGAGGCGATCGGCAGCACGGCCGACGAATTCTTCTGGAACAGCACTTCGCCGTTGTTCTGGTCCATCACCAGCGCGACGGAGGAGCGCAGCGCCAACGCATCGGGCGTCGCACGCAGGCCCATCGCTTCACCTAGCGTCGGCGATGCCGGCACAAACGCGGCGCGCACCGGACGAGCACCACGCTCAACCATGATCACGCGGCGCTTGCCCTTGACGGTGACGACCTTGCGGACTTTGCTGGAGGCGACTTCATCGCTGCTCGCAGCCGCGACATTGGCGCTGGCCTTGCGATTAGCGACGGTCTTGCCTTTGGATTTGGCTTTCTTGCTGGCGGCGGGTTTTTTGTCGGTCGTGGCAGCGTTGGCCACGGTAGTGACAGAGACGGCAGCGAGCGCGACGGTCATCAGCGAAACAAAGCCGAGACGTCGAAAAAATGAGGAAACAGACCGTGACATGGTTCGATCACCCGCGCGTGAGATGGCGCAAGTGTAGGCAAAAACAAAATTCTTAGCAAGATGAAGGACTTAGCTCACGGCCTTAAAGTTTGACCTGTGGAGCCTTATCATTCGGTCATCATTTCGACGCAATTGTCTGCTCATGCAGGACTGCAATCGCGAAAAAAGTTGCGCAAGGCGCACATAACGCTCAGCGAGGAATCACCAACGGATTCTGGAAGTCCCCCGTGAGTTCCGTCGCGCTTGGCGACAAACACGGTTGACAACCGGCCCCAACGGTCCCTAACAACACGCGGGCGTCATAATCCGAGTCACAGATGGAAGTCTAACGACGGATGGGCTGTATCTGTTGACATAATTCGATGACTTTCCACCGTCAATTCTCGCTTTGTCCGAATATGTGCGCCGTAGCGTTCGGGCTCCGGCGTGATGACGACATCAATCCAGGAAGCGAGTGAACTCGGAGACAGGTGCGCGCTCGGTGACGAGCGTATTTTCGATGGCAGCGCGATTCGCATAACCCATCGACATGCCGCAGACGACCATCTCGTCATCCGTCAGCCCGAGCTGCTCTGCGATGATCCGATGGAACTGCGTGAACGCGGCCTGTGGGCATGTATCGATGCCCCGAGCACGCGCGGCCACCATCACGGCTTCCAGAAACATGCCGTAATCAAGCCAGCTGCCCTGCTCCATCACGCGGTCGATTGTAAAGATGATGCCGACCGGCGCATCGAAGAACCGGAAGTTGCGCGCGTGCTGCGCGTGCATGCGCTCCTTGTCGGCGCGCCCGATGCCGAGCAGGCTGTAAAGATCCCAGCCGACCTTGCGGCGTCGGCTCTGGTACGGATCGATCCATGTGCGTGGGTAGTACGGATACTCCTCGCGATGCACCGTGTCCGCCTCCGGGTGGGCGTACGCCGCCAACACCGATTCGGACAAGCGCGCTTTCGATTCACCCGTCAGCACATAGACTTTCCACGGCTGTGTGTTGCTGCCTGACGGCGCACGGCGTGCGACATCCAGAATCGCTTCGATGTCTTCACGAGCGACTGGCGTCGGCAGGAACGCGCGTACGGAACGGCGCGAAGTGATTGCTTGATCGACGAGCTCGACTTCGGCAGAGGTGGGGCGTCGGTCGGTCATGGCGATGCGCAAAATTCAGGCGGTGATGTTGGACGCCAGCGGCTCGAGCACGGCACGCAGCGCATCGGGCAGCGCTACCGGCCGACGCGTTTCGCGGTCGACGTAGACGTGCACGAAATGGCCCTGCGCGGCCGCTTCTTGCGTGTCGCCGCGGAACAGACCCACCTCATAACGCACGCTTGTGTTGCCCAGGCGCGCAACACGCAGTCCTGCCACCACGGGGTCCGGAAACGACAGCGGCGCGAAATAGTTGCATTGCGTCTCGATGACGAGGCCGATGGTGTTGCTGTGCTCGGGGTTCAGCACGCCCTGCTCGATCAAATAGGCGTTCACCACGGTGTCGAAGTAGCTGTAATAGACGACGTTGTTGACGTGACCGTAGACGTCGTTGTCCATCCAGCGCGTGGTGATGGTATGGAAGTGGCGGTAGTCGTCGCGCGTCTGACGGGGCGTGCTCATGGGCGGCAGGCAGGTGGCAGTGGAAAGCGATCAGGATACGCCAGCCGCTCCAACCCGGTCACTTGCGGATGACGAGCGCCACACCGCACGCGGCGATGACCATGCCCAGCGCCGCGAGCGGCGGAAAACGCTCGCCGAACAGCGCCCACGCCATCACGGCGGTCGTGGGCGGCGTGAGATACAGAAGCGACGTCACCTTGGTGGCCGCGCCCTTGCGGATCAGCACAAACAGCAGCGAGATCGCGCCGATCGACAGTGCCAGCACGGACCACACCAGCGAGCCGATCATCGGCAGCGTCCAATGCACCTCGCGCGTTTCAAACAGGAACATGAACGGGAGACACAGCAGCGCCGACGCCCCGAACTGGATACACGCACCCATCCGCAGGTCGAACACCGGGCAATGGCGCTTTTGATACAGCGTGCCAATGGTGATCGACAGCAACGCACCCACGCACAGCGCAAGCGTCGTCACGCCGACGCCTGCCAGGTGCAGCTTGTTCGCCACCACCAGCCCCACGCCGGCGATGCCGCAAAGCAACCCCAGCCATTGGCGATTCGACACACGCTCGCCGCGCATTGATACATACAGCGCAGTCAGAATCGGCTGCATGCCGACGATCAACGCGGTCATCCCAGCCGGCATGCCGAGCTTGACCGCGGCCCAGACGCCCGCCAGATAGCCCCATTGCATCAACAAACCGGCCACCGCGATGTGGCCGACGGCCGCCCAGTCGGTGTCGCCCGTGCCGGCGCGACGCGGCACCGGTACGCGCGCAAGCCAGACCAGGGGCAGCAGGCACACCAACACGCCCACGAAGCGCAAAAACAGGAACGTGATCGGCTCCGCGTACGGCATCCCGTACTTGGCCACGATAAAGCCCGTGCTCCAGATCAGCACGAACAGCCACGGCATGGCGACGACAAACAGGGAGTCGCGCGCGGAGCCGGACGCGACGGAAGACACTTGCGTCATGCGGAAAGCGGAAGAGAGGTCGATGCGCCAGCGCCCTCGTCGCGTGCTGCCCAGCGCTGTGCGTGGCGGGCAGCCAGGGCGATGGTCTGCGCGTGGACGGCCACGGTATCGTCGATATTGTTGCCGTAGCCGCCCGCCATGGTAACGGCAACCGGTATGCGCCGTTGATACGCGAAATCGAAGACTTCCTGATCGCGCCGGGCCAAGCCCTGCAGCGTCAGTTTGAGCCGGCCGAGCCGATCGCCCTCGTGCGGATCTGCGCCGGCCAGATAGATGATCAACTGCGGCTTGAAGCGCCCGGCCAGGATGTCGAGTGCGCCGGTCAGCGCTTGCAAATAGTCTTCGTCGCCGCAGCCATCGTGCAGACCGACATCCAGGTCTGACGCCTCCTTGCGGAACGGATAGTTTTTTTCGCCGTGCAGCGACAAGGTGAAAACCGTGGCGTCATCGCGCAGGATGGATGCCGTGCCATTGCCCTGATGTACGTCTAGATCGACGATTGCGACCGGAAAATCCCCCGGCGTCCTGCCGGATTGGCGCTGGATCCAGCGGGAAGCGATGGCTGCGTCGTTGAATACACAGAAACCGCCGCCCTTGTCCGCATAGGCATGGTGCGTGCCACCCGCGAGGTTGACGGCAATGCCATCGGCCAGCGCTGCGTCACATGCGGCCATCGTGGCGCCGGCCGAACGACGGCTGCGCTCGACCATTTCCGGCGACCAGGGAAACCCGATCTCCCGCTGGCGCGCGGGGTCAAGCCGACCGGCGCTTACCGCCTCAACATATTCAAACGTGTGCGCCAGCAGCAACGCATCGTCATCCGCCCGCGGCGCCTCCTGCATGGATAGCCCTGGCACGTCGGCCAGAACCCGTGCGCGCAGGTCGCTGTACTTGCGCATTGGAAACCGATGGCCCGGCGGCAACGGCAATACAAAGTGGTCGGTGTAGAACGCCCGCATGTGAATAACAAATCGCAACGCAACAAAAATAGCACCCGGGCGCATCCTAACCTAGGCTGCACTCGTGTGTTTTTTGAGACGGAATTACGGCCGAAAGGGGTCGACGGCACCCCACGTGCACCAAGAGCGCGCATTTTCCTGCCACAAAAAATTACGCCAAACGGTTGGTCACGCAATTCCTGTGCACGAAAAATCAGGGAATTCTGATTTTTGTGCGATGCACAAAGAACGCTTGACACTGATTTGCCATTCAACAACAATGAAATTGTTGCGATGCACCATTCCGAATTCATCGCGATGTCGCCTGGAAGGCCCGACGCAGACCGTCATGCTTTGTACATCTGGGCGATCTAAATTTTCATTTTGATTCCCCACCCACCTTTGTATTTGGAGAGACAACATGCTGACTCAGGAACAGATCGCTGCGGCGCACAAGGCCAACCTGGAAACGTTCTTCGGTCTGACCAACAAGGCTTTTGAAGGCGTCGAAAAGCTGGTCGAACTGAACCTGCAGGTCGTCAAGGCTACCCTGGCCGAGAACGTCGAACACGCCAAGAAGGCACTGACCGCCAAGGACGCCCAAGAGTTGCTGTCGGTGCAAACCGCCGCAGTGCAGCCGCTGGCTGAAAAGGTTCTGGCTTACAGCCGCCACCTGTACGAAATCGCTTCGGACACGCAAACTGAATTCAGCAAGGCTGCTGAAGCGCAAATCGCTGAAAACAGCCGCAAGCTGCAAGCGCTGGTCGACAACGTGTCGAAGAACGCTCCGGCCGGTTCGGAATCGGCAGTTGCCCTGGTGAAGTCGGCTCTGTCGGCCGCCAACAACGCTTACGACTCGGTGCAGAAGGCCACCAAGCAAGCTGTGGAACTGGCTGAAAGCAACTTCCACGCTGCTGCCAACGCTGCCAGCAAGGCAACCGCTCAAGCATCGGCTCAAGCGCGCGCTGCCACCGGCAAGAAGTCGGCAACGACCGCTGCGTAAGCGCTAAGCTACTGTCTTTAGTCCTCCGGCTGTTGAAGCGGGCCTCCTTCGGGAGGCCCGTTTTGTTTTGGCCGTCGAGCCATCCTCCAAACTCAACGTTTGCGTGCATTTGCGCGGAACCCAAACGCGCGGCCGCTGGTCCATTCCACCGTGTTCGTTGGATTGTCTCCTCGGTCCCGCTACCGAAACCTGTCCTCAGTGGTGATCAGTGGGTACCTTTAGCCCGGCTTCGGCCGGGTTTTTTGTGTGTGCCTGAAACGTGTCGTCCCTTCAAATTGCGAACTTTGCAGGCGGCCGGCGCTCCATTCTGTATTGCGGCCCACCGTTTTTTTCTCCGTCCCAATGTCTCGCGAATCTCTGGCCAAGCGCAGTCTGATCGTCGTGGCGGCGCTTTTCCTGCTGCTAGAAGAGTGGATCTGGAAGGCCATGCAGCGGGCGACCGCCCGTTTGGCGACGCATCCCTGGGTCCAGGCGGCAGAGCGGAAGTTGGCCGAACTGGAGCCCATCGAGGCCCTCTGCGCCTTTGCCCTACCGATGCTGGCGTTGCTGCCGTTCAAGCTGGCTGCCGTCTACGTGCTGGCGCGGGGCCATCTCTTTGCAGGCACGTTGGTTCTGGTCGCAGCCAAAATCGTCAGCACGGGGCTGGGCGTGCGCATCTATTCCGCCGTGCGCCCACAGTTGCACACGATCGCCTGGTATACCCGCTGGGAATCCGCGTTCCTGGCGTGGAAGCAGCGCATGTTGGCCGCCCTGCAGGCAACACCGACCTGGCAAGCCTTGCAGGTACGAATTGCTGTCTGGCGCGCCCGTCGACATGGGACGATGCAGCAGGTGTGGCGCCGCCTGATCGCGGCGGTGCGCCTGCTACGCCGGCATCGGCGCCCAGCCGAGCCTCGGCACTGACCTGCCGCCGATCATCCCAAACAAAAGGGCCGCCCATTCGAGCGGCCCTTTTGCTTGCCAGCCGGATCCGGAGTTAACTCCAAAACTTGGCGGTTAATTGCAACTCAACGCTTACGAGCCGGCGGCACGTCCGTGCACACACCCTCGTAGATTTCCGCAGCCATGCCCACCGACTCACCCAGCGTCGGATGCGGATGGATGGTCTTGCCGATATCCACGGCGTCTGCGCCCATCTCGATGGCCAGGCAGATTTCGCCGATCAAGTCGCCGGCGTGCGTGCCAACGATGCCGCCACCGATGATGCGGTGGGTTTCCTCGTCGAAGATCAGCTTGGTGAAACCCTCGTCGCGGCCGTTGGCAATGGCCCGGCCCGAAGCCGCCCAAGGGAACACGCCCTTGCCATACTTGATGCCCTGCGCCTTGCACTGCTCTTCGGTCAGCCCTGCCCAAGCCACTTCCGGATCGGTATAGGCCACCGACGGAATCTGCTTGGCATCGAAATACGCCTTCTCGCCGTGTGCGGCTTCCGCTGCCACGTGGCCTTCGTGCACGGCCTTGTGTGCCAGCATCGGCTGCCCGACGATGTCGCCGATCGCGAAGATGTGCGGCACATTCGTGCGCTGCTGCTTGTCGACGTCGATGAAGCCACGGTCCGTCACGGCCACGCCGGCCTTTTCTGCGCCGATGCGCTTGCCATTCGGCGCGCGGCCCACTGCCACCAGTACCATGTCATAGCGTTGCGGCTCGGCCGGTGCGGCTTCGCCCTCGAACTTGACATAGATGCCGTCCGGCTTGGCTTCCACCCCGACCGTCTTGGTCTTGAGCATGACCTTGTCGAAGCGGCCCTTGTTCATCTTGTCCCACACCTTGACGAGGTCGCGGTCAGCGCCCTGCATCAGGCCGTCGAGCATTTCCACCACGTCGATGCGGGCGCCGAGCGTGCTATACACCGTGGCCATTTCCAGGCCGATGATGCCGCCGCCGATGACCAGCATCTTGGCCGGCACTTCGCGCAACTCCAGCGCGCCGGTCGAATCGACGATGCGCGGATCTTCCGGGATGAAGGGCAGCTTCACGGCCTCGCTGCCTGCAGCGATGATCGCCTTGGCAAAACGGATGACTTTCTTCTCGCCCGTCGCTGCCTTGCCGTCGCCGTCCGTCAACTGCACTTCGAGGTGGTTCGGGTCAAGGAACGCGCCGACGCCTCGCACGACCTGCACCTTGCGCGCCTTGGCCATGCCGGCCAGCCCGCCGGTCAGCTTGCCGATCACGGACTCCTTGTGCTTGCGCAGCTGGTTGATATCAACCGTGGGTTCGCTGTAGACAATGCCGTGTGCGGCCATGGCCTTGACTTCCTCCATGACAGCCGCGGTGTGCAGCAGCGCCTTCGACGGGATACAGCCCACGTTCAGGCAAACGCCGCCCAGCGTGGAGAAGCGCTCCACCAGCACAGTGCTCATGCCGAGATCCGCGCTGCGGAAGGCGGCCGAATAACCGCCGGGGCCCGAGCCAAGGACGAGCATCTCGCATTCGATATCAGCGCCGCCGGCATGCTTGCTCGCTTGCGGTGCGGGGGCCGATGCGGCCGGCGCAGCAGCGGGCGTTGCGGCCGGAGCCGGTGCTTGCGCAGGCGCCGGAGCCGCCGCCGCGCCCGCTTCCGCCGTGGCGATCACCGTGCCTTGGCTGACCTTATCGCCCACCTTGATCTTGACTTCGACGATCTTGCCAGCCACATCCGACGGCACGTCCATGGTGGCCTTGTCGGTTTCCAGCGTGATCAGCGCCTGATCGACGGTGACAGCATCGCCCGCCTTCACCATCACTTCAATGACGTCCACATCCTTGTAGTCGCCGATGTCCGGCACCTTGATTTCCACCACGCTCATTCCTGACTCCTTGTTCTTGTCGTCGGCACCCGGCATCGCCCGGGCCCGCTGACGCTTTTCAATCCTGCAGACGGACTGTGTGCACTTCGATCGGGCCGCCCGAACTCTTGTCGAACTCCACGCCTGCCGATACGCCCACCTGTGCAACGTCCGCCGCCGACTTGCCCGGCATGTCGAACACCGCCGACATGGCCCCCAGCGCGAAATTACGCCCGGAGCCGATGCCCCAGAAGCGATCGAACGAAAACACCTCGCGGTACGAATAGACGCCGTAGATGCCGGTGGCGTTGGCGATCAGGCAGGTGATCTGCGACGACTCGTAAGGGTCATCGTCGTCTTCCTTGGTGTTGACGAAATACTCGTCCTTGAGCTTTTCGTGCACTTTCAGAAAGGTCCGGAAGACGTCGTCGCGCGTGCCGAGGCGGCATTCATCGGCCAGCCCCGTCAGCAGGCTGCGCATGACCGGAAAGTGGGCCGTCGTGCCCGCCAGCGCGATCAGCGAATCGCCCACCTGGAAGATCTTCTGGTTCTGCTCGTAACCGCGCGCCAGGCGCGTATCGCCGAACGTCACCAGCGAATCGGCCGCAATCGCCACTTCGCCGTCTTTCTTGACCACCACGCACGTCGTCATGTCGTCCTCGCCATCAGTCCACTGACCAGTCCGCCGACCGCTGCAAACCCAACCGGGCCGGCACGCACAGGCCCGAAGCCAAATGCGTGCCGCGCCCGCGTGGGCTTACAGGCTGACGCGGCGGAAGTCCGCCAGCACGCTGGCCAGATACGCGTTGAAGCGCGCAGCCTCGGCGCCGTCGATCACGCGGTGATCGTACGACAGCGACAGCGGCAGCGTCAGGCGCGGCACGAACTGCTTGCCGTCCCACACCGGCTTCTGATAACCGCGCGACAGGCCGAGGATGGCCACTTCCGGTGCGTTGATGATCGGCGTGAAATGCGTACCGCCAATGCCGCCCAGCGACGAGATCGAGAAGCAGCCGCCCTGCATCTGGTCCGGCTTGAGTTTGCCTTCGCGGGCTGCCTTCGACAGATCGGCCATTTCCTTCGCGATGTCGATCAGGCCCTTCTTGTCCGCATCGCGGATCACCGGCACCACCAGCCCATTCGGCGTATCGGCCGCAAAGCCAATGTGGAAATACTGCTTGAAGACAAGGTTGTCGCCGTCCAGGCTCGCGTTGAAGGTCGGGAACTTCTTCAGCGCACCCACGACTGCCTTGATCACAAACGCCAGCATCGTGAACTTCACGCCGGCCTTTTCGTGGTCCTTGTTCATCTGCACGCGGAAGGCTTCCAGCTCGGTGATGTCCGCTTCGTCGTTGTTGGTGACGTGCGGGATCATGACCCAGTTGCGGTGCAGGTTCGCACCGGAAATCTTCTTGATGCGCGACAGCGGCTTCGGATCGACCGGGCCGAACTTGGTGAAGTCGACCTTCGGCCATGGCAGCAGATTCAGTTCGCCACCGCCAGCCGGTGCGCCGGCCGCAGCCTTGCCCGGCGCAGCGGCTTGGCCGCTCATCACGCCCTTGACATAGCGCTGCACGTCTTCCTGCGTGATACGGTTCTTAGGACCTGTACCGCCCACGAGATTCACGTTGACGCCCAGCTCACGCGCGTACTTGCGCACCGAGGGGCTGGCGTGGGCAGCCTTGCCCACTGTACCGACGGTGTCGGCGGTGTACGTAGCGGGCGCTGCGGCCGGAACAGCTGCGGGCGCAGCCGCCGGGGCCGGGCTCGGAGCAGCCGCAGCCGGTGCGGCTGTGGGTGCCGATGCTGGAGCTTGAGCAGGCGCCGGCGCAGCAGCAGCGCCCGCGCCTTCCAGCACGACGATCAGCGTGCCTTGCGACACGGCATCGCCCACCTTCACACGGATGTCCTTGACGGTACCGGCGGCCGGCGACGGTACATCCATCGTGGCCTTGTCCGACTCCAGCGTGATCAGCGACTGCTCGGCTTCCACCTTGTCGCCCACCTTCACGCTGATCTCGATCACAGGCACGTCGGTGTAGTCGCCGATATCCGGCACTTTCACTTCGATCGTGCCGCCACCAGCAGCAGCCGGCGCAGGGGCCGGCGCTTGCGCGGCCGGTGCGGGTGCCGGTGCAGCAGCGGCCGGAACCGGTGCGGGCGCAGCTTGGGGTGCCGGGGCCGGTGCGGCAGCAGCGCCCTGCTCTTCGAGCAGCAGCACCAGCGAGCCTTCCGACACGGCGTCACCCACTTTGATCTTCACTTCCTTGACGACGCCGCTCTTGGGCGAGGGCACGTCCATGGTCGCCTTGTCCGATTCCAGCGTAACCAGGGAATCTTCGGCATTGACGCTATCGCCCGCCTTGACCAGCACTTCGATCACCGGGACGTCTTTGTAGTCGCCGATGTCCGGCACCTTGATTTCTACGACTTGACTCATTCTTCTGTCTCCAGAGGTCTGGCGGCGAGAGCATCCGGCGGCGGACACGCGTTGCCCCGCAGGCTACCGCATCGTGCTGGCAATTGCACGTTGCGGGAAGTCTGTCGGGGCGGTGCCCGGCCGGGACGCAACCCGCGCGCCCGGCGGCTCCGTTATACGGTCATCGGGTTGGGCTTGTTCGGATCGAGGTTGTACTTCTTCAGTGCCTCGGCCACCTTTTCGCGCGGCAGCACGCCTTCGTCGGCGAGCGCCTTGAGCGACGCGACCGTCACCCAGTAGCGATCCACCTCGAAGAAGTGGCGCAGCTTCTCGCGGGTATCCGAACGGCCGAAGCCGTCGGTGCCCAGCACCACGTAGCGACGCGGCACGAAAGCGCGGATCTGCTCGGCGAAGGTGCGGACGTAGTCGGTCGATGCGATAACCGGGCCGCGTGCGTTCTTGAGCAGCTTCTCGACGTGCGACTCGCGTTGCGGCTCGGTCGGGTTGAGCAGGTTCCAGCGTGCGATGGCGTTGCCTTCGCGGGCCAGCTCGGTAAAGCTCGGGCAACCCCACAGGTCGGACTCAACGCCCCAGTCCTTCTTCAGCAGATCGGCAGCGGCAATCACTTCACGGAAGATCGTGCCCGAACCCAGCAGTTGCACGCGCGGTGCATTGCTGTTTTCGACGCCCTTCTTGAACTGGTACATCCCCTTGATGATGTCGGCCTCGACACCCGCCGGCATTTCGGGGTGCTCGTAGTTCTCGTTCATCACCGTCAGGTAGTAATAAACGTCTTCCTGCTCGACATACATGCGGCGCAGGCCGTCTTGCACCACCACCGCCAGTTCGTACTGGAAGGTCGGGTCATACGAGATGCAGTTCGGGATGGCAGCGTGGTACACGTGCGAGTGGCCGTCTTCGTGCTGCAGGCCTTCGCCGTTCAGCGTGGTGCGGCCAGCGGTGCCGCCCAGCAGGAAGCCGCGCGAGCGCATGTCGCCCGCGGCCCAGCACAGATCGCCGATACGCTGGATGCCGAACATCGAGTAGTAGATGTAGAACGGAATCATCGCCACGCCATGCGTGGAATACGACGTTGCGGCCGCGATCCAGTCGCACATGGCGCCAGCTTCGTTGATGCCTTCCTGCAGCACCTGACCCGTCTGCGATTCCTTGTAGAACATCAGCTGGTCGTGATCCTGCGGCACGTACTTCTGGCCTTCCTGGTTCCAGATACCAACCTGGCGGAACAGGCCTTCCATGCCGAACGTGCGCGACTCATCCGGCACGATGGGCACGACGTGCTTACCGATGTTCTTGTCTTTCAGCAGGATGTTCAGAATGCGCACGAAGGCCATCGTCGTGGACACTTCGCGGCCTTCACCGGTGGCCTTGAGCANCGCGTCAAACGCAGACAGCGCCGGAATTTGCAGCGCGTCGGCCTTCTGGCGACGGGCCGGCAGGTAGCCGCCGAGGTCCATGCGCGCCTTGCGCATGTATTCCAGTTCCTTCGAGCCTTCTTCGAACTTGACGTACGGAACATGCTCGAGCTGATCGTCGGCAACCGGAATGTTGAAGCGATCACGCAGCTTGCGGATGGCATCCACCGGCATCTTCTTCTGCTGGTGGGCGATGTTCATCGCTTCGCCGGCTTCGCCCATGCCATAGCCCTTGATGGTCTTGGCGAGAATGACGGTCGGCTGGCCCTTGTGGTTGGTCGCCGACTGGAACGCCGCGTAGATCTTGTGCGGATCATGGCCGCCGCGGTTCAGTGCCCAGATGTCGTCGTCGGACCAATCGGCCACCATAGCCTTGAGTTCCGGGGTGTTGAAGAAGTGCTCGCGCACATAGGCGCCGCTCTTCGACTTGAAGGTCTGGTACTCGCCGTCGACGCATTCCATCATGCGGCTCATCAGCAGCCCCTTGGTATCGCGGGCGAGCAGCTGATCCCAACGGCTGCCCCAGATGACCTTGATGACGTTCCAGCCGGCGCCGCGGAATTCCGATTCCAGCTCCTGGATGATCTTGCCGTTGCCGCGCACCGGACCGTCCAGGCGCTGCAGGTTGCAGTTGATCACGAAGACTAGGTTATCCAGCTTTTCACGGCCGGCCATGCCGATCGCGCCCAGCGATTCCGGCTCGTCGGTTTCGCCGTCGCCCAGGAACGCCCAGACCTTGCGGTTTTCCCAGTTCTGGATCAGGCCGCGGCTGGCCAGATACTTGGTGAAGCGCGCCTGGTAGATCGCCATGATCGGGCCCAGGCCCATCGACACGGTCGGGAACTGCCAGAAATCCGGCATCAGCCACGGGTGCGGGTACGACGAGATGCCCTTGCCGTCCACTTCCTGACGGAAGTTGTCGAGTTGCTCCTCGGTCAGGCGGCCCAGCAGGAATGCGCGCGAATACACGCCCGGCGCCGAGTGGCCCTGCACGAAGACCATGTCGCCGCCGTGCTTGTCCGACGGGGCGTGCCAGAAGTGGTTGTAGCCGACGTCATACAGCGTGGCCGCCGAAGCGAACGACGAGATATGGCCGCCTACGTTGGTGTCCTTGTTCGCGCGCAGCACCATCGCCATGGCGTTCCAGCGCGTATACGAACGGATGCGGTGCTCGATTTCCTGGTTGCCAGGAATGCGGTCCTGGTTCTCGACCGGGATCGTGTTGATGTACGGGGTTTCTGCGTGCAGCGGAGACGTCACGCCGTTGATGCGTGCGTACTCGATCTGCTTATCAAGGAGGAATGCCGCGCGCTGCGGGCCTTCCGCGCCGATGACGCCTTGCAGCGCCTCCAGCCATTCCTTGGTTTCCTGGGGATCAACGTCGCTGGCGCTCGTGGCACCCAGGACTTGTTCTGGTACGGCCGACATGGCGGTCTCCTTGGTAGCAGTAACGGTAGTTGCGTCTCTTGTGAGGCGCCCACTGGCACGCGCGTTCACACGCACGCAAGGGCCACCCCGACTTTTGCGCTGATTCTATGGGCACCCGCAAACGCAGCACAAGCGGAATTTTCAAATTGCGATATGGTTTTTTATAATGTGGAATATTGCCGCGACGCAAAACAAATCACTTTTGACATTGCAGCGCAGCATTTTCCGAGCGAACAAGACACCTCACCAAGCGGTTTCCCCAAGCGACCCGCAGGTTGATTGCCGTTACACTTAGTTTTGCGCAGTTGCACAGATGTCCACTCCCTTACCTCCGCAGAATTCCGGCGTTCGTCCGCCCATCATGCTTGCCCCCTCCCACGCTTCGCAGGACCCGGCCGCCAAGTCCGAGCCGTCAACGCCTGCGGCGCCTGCGCCCATTTCCGTGAACGCGTCCGAACAGCCGTCGGACGAGGCCGTTCACCCGAACATGCCCCGCCGCCTGTGGCTGACCCGCCTGGGCCGGCTGTGGACGACCAACTGGTTCATGTTCATCCCGCTGGTGGCAATCGTCCTGTTTGCTGGCGCGATGATTTTCATCCTGTATCAGTTGCACGCCACGGAGGTGCAGCAGCAGCGCGACGCTCTCTACCGCGATGCGGCCTGGGCCGAGCAGAAGGTTCGTCTGTCCCTGCAGAGCAACCAGGATCAGGTGGCCGCCCTGGCACGCGACATCGGTGCTGCGCAGCTTGACCCGAGCGCGTATCGCGATGCTGCCCGCCAGCTTCTGCGTGAGAACCCGGAACTGGTCTTCATCAATTGGCTGGATGCGACGCGCCGCCCGCGCTGGGCGTTCCCGTCCACTTCCGAATTCACCGCGCGCGTGCGCGAGACGCGCGACCATCCGCTCGAACCCGAAATCCAATCCGCCTACGACGCTGCCCGCGAGACGCAGCGCGCCGTCTACTCCCGCCCCATCCAGAACGAGCGCGGCGAGAGCTTCATGCTCATGGAAGTTCCGATCGTGCGCGACAACGAATTCCTGGGCACGGTGGGCGCCATGTATTCGGTCACGGGCATCCTCACGCAGCTGCTGCCGGGCGAGCTGACCGACCGGTATCGCTTCTCGCTGGTCGACAAGAACAACGTGGTCCGCGCGAGCACGTCGTTGCGGCCGGTGCCCAAGGCCGCCGCGTCGTACGAAGTGCTGCTGGACCCCCCGGGGCATTCGCTGTCGTTGCGGGCCGAGGCGTATCCGGCGCCGTCCAACCTGCCCAACAACATGCTGATGTGGCTGGTGGCCGGCCTCTCTTGCTTCGTGATCTGGAGCCTGTGGAGCGTGTGGCGGCACACCAGCCGCCGCTCCGAAGCGCAGCGCGCACTGCTGGCGGAAACGTCATTTCGCCGCGCTATGGAAAACTCCATGGTGATCGGCATGCGCTCGCTCGACCTCAACGGCCGCATCACCTACGTGAACCCCGCGTTCTGCCGCATGATCGGCTGGACCGAAGCCGAGCTGGTGGGGCGCATGCCGCCGTTCCCGTATTGGCCGCCCAACGAGATCGGCGAGATGCAGAAGCACATCGAGCTGACCCTGCGCGGCAAGGCGCCCGCCAACGGTATGGAATTGCGCATGATGCGCCGCGACGGCACGAGCTTCTATGCGCGGATGTACGTTTCGCCGCTGATCGACGCGCGCGGCCGGCACACCGGCTGGATGAGTTCCATCACGGACATCACCGAACCCAAGCGCGCCCGCGAAGACCTCGCCGCTGCGCACGACCGCTTCACCACGGTGCTGGAGAGCCTGGATGCGGCCGTGTCGGTACTCTCGACCGACAAGGCCGAACTGCTGTTCGCCAACCGCTACTACCGCCAGCTCTTCGGCTGGGAAGCGTTCGGCCATCTGCAGCTCTCCGGCAACGACGTCAACACCGAAGACGTTTCCAGCGATGCGCTCGACCTGGTGGATGCCTACGCCGGCCTGCCGGCCTCCGAACTGACGCCGCACGCCGCAGATGCACGTGAAATCTACGTGCCGTCGATGCAGAAATGGTTCGAGGTGCGCCGCCGCTACATCCAGTGGGTGGACGGACACCTTGCGCAGATGCAGATCGCCACCGACATCACGGTGCGCAAGGCCGCTGAAGAAATGACGCGCCAGCACGAAGAACGCCTGCAGTTCACCAGCCGCCTGACGACGATGGGCGAGATGGCCTCGTCGCTGGCCCACGAGCTGAACCAACCGCTGGCGGCCATCAACAACTACTGCATGGGTGCGGTGGGCCGCCTGAAATCGGGGCGCAGCACGCCGGAAGAGCTGATCCCTGTGCTGGAAAAGACCTCCGCCCAGGCAGTACGTGCCGGCACCATCATCCAGCGCATCCGCGGTTTCGTGAAGCGCAGCCAGCCGCAGCGGCGCGAGTCAGACCTGCGCGATATCGTGGCGGACGCGGTGGGCCTGGCCGAACTGGAAGCCACCCGGCGCGGCATCACCATCCTCACGCGCCTGCCGGGCGATCTGCCGCCCTTGTATGTCGATCCGGTGCTGATCGAGCAGGTGCTCGTCAACTTGCTCAAGAATGCCGCCGAAGCCATGGCCGCCCACCCGCGCCTGCGCGCTGCCAGCGTCCTGCGGCTGCACGCCAACCTGATCAACGATCCGGAAAATTCCGTGCTGATCGAGGTGATCGACCAGGGCCCGGGCGTGGACGACAGCACCAAGGAGCGGCTGTTCGAGCCGTTCTTCAGTACAAAATCCGACGGCATGGGTATGGGGCTGAACATCTGCCGCTCCATCATAGAATCCCACCTCGGCAGGCTCTGGGTAGAAAACAACGCCGATGGCATCGGCTGTACGTTTAAAATCATCCTGCCGCTGAATCCGCTGTAAATCGTTTTTAAAACATAGAACGTAGACCGAGGACTCCTCCATGAGCACAACGCCCGCCGCAGTTGCGCCGCGCAACGAAACCGTGTTCGTCGTCGACGACGATGAAGCCATGCGTGACTCGTTGACGTGGCTGCTCGAAGGCAACGGCTACACCGTCCGCACCTACCGCAGCGCAGAAGAATTCCTGGTCGACGACAAGCGCGGCGAAGGTGTCGGCTGCCTGATCCTCGACGTGCGCATGCAAGGCATGAGCGGCCCCGAGCTGCAAGATCGCCTGTTGGCAGAGAACAACCGCATGCCGATCGTCTTCGTCACGGGCCACGGCGACGTGCCGTTGGCCGTGTCGACCATGAAGAAAGGCGCGGTCGACTTCATTGAAAAGCCGTTCGACGAATCCGAACTGCGCGAGCTGGTGGAACGCATGCTCAGCAAGGCGCGCAGCGAAGACTCGGTCGCCCGCGAGCAAAAGGCCGCCAAGGACCTGCTCAGCCGCCTGACCACACGCGAGCAGCAGGTGCTGGAGCGCATCGTCGCCGGGCGTCTGAACAAGCAGATTGCCGACGATCTGGGCATTTCCATCAAGACGGTGGAAGCACACCGTGCCAACATCATGGAAAAGCTCAACGTGAATACGGTGGCAGACTTGTTGCGCCTCGCCCTGTCTCGCAACGCCTGATTCGGCCGCAGGAACGGTCCAGCGCTCATTGGTGCGGCTGGAAGGAAGGCGGCGATTTATAATCGCGGTTTGCCCTCTCCCTCCTCCGCCCAGCCATGACCGCCCAACTCATTGACGGCAACGCGCTTGCCAAACAACTCCGCGCCGAGGCCGCACAACGCGCAGCGGCCCTGACCGCGCGCGGCCACCAGCCTGGCCTCGCCGTCATCCTCGTCGGCGAAGATCCGGCCAGCCAGGTGTATGTGCGCAACAAGATCAAGGCGTGCGAAGACAACGGCTTTCTGTCCAGCTTCGACCGCTACCCGGCTGACTTGTCCGAAGCCGACCTGCTCGGCCGCATCGACGCGCTGAACCGCGACCCGCGCATCCACGGCATCCTGGTCCAGCTGCCGCTGCCCAAGCACATCGACAGCCACAAGGTGCTCGAAGCCATCGCGCCCGAGAAAGACGTGGATGGTTTCCACGTGGCCAATGCCGGCGCGCTGATGACGGGCGCCCCGCTGTTCCGCCCGTGCACGCCGTACGGCTGCATGAAGATGCTGGAATCGATCAACTACCCGGTGCGCGGCGCCAATGCGGTGGTGGTCGGCGCCTCGAACATCGTCGGCAAGCCGATGGCGATGCTGCTGCTGCAAGCCGGCGCCACCATCACGATCTGCAACAGCAAGACGCGCGATCTGGCCGCGCACACGCGTGAGGCCGACATCATCGTGGCCGCCGTGGGCCGCCGCAACATCATCACCGCCGACATGGTCAAGCCGGGCGCCGTCGTCATCGATGTCGGCATGAACCGCGACGATGCCGGCAAGCTGTGCGGCGACGTCGACTTTGCCGGCGTCAAGGAAGTCGCCGGCTACATCACGCCTGTTCCGGGCGGTGTCGGTCCGATGACGATCACCATGCTGCTGATCAACACCCTGGAAGCCGCCGAGCGCGCTGCTGAAGGAGCCGCGCTGGCGGCGTAAGCTTCACCTTGATCCAGTTGGAAACGGAAAAAGCGTCCCCACCTCTTGGATCGGACGCTTTTTTTGTCCCCCGATTTTCTCTACCGAGCCCGCCATGACCGACATTTCGCCCAAGGTTGCCACTCCGGCCAACAATCCGCTGCTCGATTTTTCTGGTCTGCCGCGCTTTGCGGACATCCGCCCGGAACACATCACGCCGGCCGTCGACGTGCTGCTCGAGCGTGCCGCATCCGCGGTGGCGCAGGTCAAGGACCCGGCCACGCCCGTGAGCTGGAACACCGTCGTCACCGCACTCGAAGACGCCACCGAACCGCTGGGCCGCGCCTGGGGCATCGTCAGCCACCTGAGCGCCGTCGCCGACACGCCCGAGCTGCGCGAAGCGCATGCCGCCAATCTGCCCCGCGTGACCGAATTCTGGTCGGGCCTCGGTCAGGATCTGGAACTATTCGAAAAGTACAAGGCGATTGCCGACAGCGCGGAATACGCCACGCTGTCGCCCGCGCGCAAGAAGCTGCTTGAGAACGAACTGCGCGGTTTCCGCCTGGGCGGTGCAGAACTGCCCGAAGACCAGAAGCCGCGCTTTGCCGCCATCCAAGAGCAGCAGGCGCAACTGACCAAGGCCTTCAGCGACCACGTCCTGGATGCGACCAACGCCTACGCACTCGTCATCGACGACGAAGCGCGCCTCGCCGGCCTGCCCGACGACGCCAAGCAGGCTGCGCAGGAAGCTGCACGCCGCGACAACCCTGATGCGACGGGCTGGAAGTTCTCGCTGCACTTCCCGTCGTATTTCCCGGTGCTGCAATACGCGGATGACCGCGCGCTGCGCCGCACGCTGTACGAAGCCAACGTCACGCGTGCGTCCGAACTGGGCGCGCAGTACGGCGGCGGCAAGGCCGAGTGGGACAACACCGCCAACATGGCCGAGCAGCTCACGCTGCGCACCGAAGAAGCGCACATGCTGGGCTATCGCAATTTCGGCGAAGTGTCGCTGGTGCCGAAGATGGCCGACTCGCCCGAAGACGTGCTGCGCTTCCTGGAGGAGCTGGCTGACCGCGCCCGTCCGTTCGCCGAGAAGGACTGGGAAGAGTTGCAGGCGTTCGCCAAGACCACGCTCGGCATCGACAAACTCGAACCGTGGGACATGGCCTACGCGTCGGAAAAGCTGCGCGAAGCGCGCTACGCGTTTTCCGAGCAGGAGGTGAAGCAGTACTTCCCGGAACCTGCCGTGCTGGATGGCTTGTTCAACGTCGTGCAGACGCTGTTCTCGGTGAAGATCCTGCCGGAGGCGGCCGAGGTATGGCACCCGGACGTCCGCTTCTTCCGCGTCGAATCTGCCCAGGGCGAATTGCTCGCACAGTTCTACATCGACCTGTATGCGCGCGAAGGGAAGCGTGGCGGCGCATGGATGGACGATGCACGCGGCCGCAAGTTGCTCGGCGATGCGGGTGTGCAAACCCCCGTGGCTTACCTCACCTGCAACTTCTCCGGCCCGGTCGGCAACAAGCCCGCGCTGTTCACCCACGACGAGGTCATCACGCTCTTCCACGAGTTCGGCCACGGCCTGCACCACATGCTCACGCAGGTGGATGAGCTGGGCGTATCGGGCATCAACGGCGTTGAATGGGATGCGGTGGAGCTGCCGTCGCAGTTCATGGAGAACTTCTGCTGGGAATGGGAAGTGCTGTCGCGCATGACCCGCCATGTGAATTCCGGCGAACCGCTGCCGCGCAAGCTGTACGACAGCATGCTGGCCGCGAAGAACTTCCAGAACGGTATGGCGACGCTGCGCCAGATCGTGTTCTCGACGTTCGACATGCACCTGCACACGGACTTCGACCCGAAGGGCGCGATGTCGGTGCTGGAGCTGTCGCGCCAGATCAATAATCGCTTCCACGTGGTACCGCAGGCCGAGTTGTCGCGCTGGCCGAACACGTTCAGCCACATCTTTGCAGGCGGCTATGCGGCGGGCTACTACAGCTACAAGTGGGCCGAGGTACTGTCCGCCGATGCCTATGCGGCGTTTGAAGAGGCCAGTAAGCTGGGCGGCTCGGTGCTCGACGCGGAAACCGGCGCACGCTATCGCCGAGAGGTGCTGGCCGTTGGTGGCAGCCGCCCGGCCATCGAATCGTTCACGGCGTTCCGCGGCCGTGCGCCCAGCATCGACGCACTGCTGCGCCATGGCGGCATGATGGCGGAAGCGGCGTAACGGCCTGCTGGGCCAGCCGTGACAACGCCGCTTCGCGCCTCGTGCCGAAGCGGCGTTTTCATTTGGGCCCGCAGCGCTTGATGGCGCAATACCGCAGCACGGGACGGCATCCTCATGTCGCTCGACGACTTCACGCGGATGGTGGTCAAGTCCTTCGCCAAGCCACAAGATGTGCGTCGCCAAACCGTTACAACGCCTGCCGCGACAACCTGCGCGGCTTCTGACCAGTACGGTCACACACACGTCTTTGTCCTGGTGGACGCGTCTACGAGACTGTGACCCATCGAGACGGCAAAACGTCGCGCTCGAATTCCGCTCTGGCCCGCCGCAGACGCTGCTCGTCGACTGCGTGGGATAACACTGGCGCACGACCTAGCCCGACAAAAAGGATCTGCTGTCGTTCGCCATCATCACCGATGATCCGCCGCCGGCTGGAACGCTTCTTTTAGAAGTTGTTGACCCGCCCGCCGAGCACAGTCGAGGTTCCCGTCACATTTTAGGACGGTGCGTTGGCAGCCTCGAGAAACGCCTTCAGCCGGCTTGCGCCGAGTGTACTGCTATAGAAAAATCCTTGTCCAAACTCGGCACGACTCGCCCGCGCGACATTGTGGTGCGCTGCGATCTCAATGCCTTCGACAACGACCACGGCGCCCATCTGGTGGGCCAATCTCGTCAATGCGCTGATCTGCCTGGAGCGCTCATCGGAATCCATTCGCAGCACGTCCCTGTCGATCTTCACCATCTCAAAGCTCATGCCTGCTGGCAGTTCAGGTCCGACGTCAGCGGGACGCACGGCCGACAGGGCAAAGCGCATTCCTCTATCGCGCGCCTGCGCCATCATCGGGATGAGTCGATTTCTGAACTTTCTCGCGCTGCCGGCTCCGATCTTCAGTATGAGCGGAGGAAGACCGAGGGAGCCGACGTCACCGACGTCCGCGATGAATGCGGAACTCACCAGGTAAGACGCAGGAGCGGTAACGCCCAGATAGAGCGATCTCGGAGCGCCGATTTCCCGCAGATCCTGAGCGGCGCGCGACAGGGCGAATCGCGTCATCGGTCCGATCAAACTACTGTTCTCAATGAACTTCATGTAGTGAGCAGGGCCCAGCGCACCGTACTTCTGATTGTCCCACCGCAACAACGCGTCGACGCCGATGCACCTTGCTCGCCTGACGCCCACGACGGGCTGGTACTCAACATGGAACTCACCGCGTCGCAGCCCTGCACGCGCAGCACGCAGCAGCGACTTGTCGTAGCGAAACCATCTTTTGAGGGCGCAACCGACAACAATGACCAAAGCCGCTGCCAAGATCGGCCACAGCAGACCCGATATCGTCCATACCGAGGGACGCTGCGTAACAATGCTCCCCGCAGTCCCCACTGCGACAGCTGTGTCGTCGGTGCCGACTAAAGGCGAGATCGCTCGCTCTTCGCAATCCTTACCTAGTGAGCAATCCGGGGGGGACATCGTTGGTGATTCGGGCGACTGCTCCGCACGGTCGACCTGCGAGGCGATGCCGGCCACCGCGTCAGAGGCCATTAACCCGCCCCGAACTACCGCCGCCTGGTCGCTGATTTGCCCAGGCAGTTCCCTACGCAATGTCACAATGTCCGGCCCCGTACCGTCCGTCGCGGCAGCTGGGCCGGTGAGCTCGGCATGCGTGCCGTCGGGCGAATCGCAAGTATTAGTCCGTAGAGGCATCGGACCAGCGACCGGACCCGCAACAGCTGCGGGAACTGGCGGCAACTGCGCAACCGATACGTAGGTGGAGCCAAAGCGAATCCGGGGTGCCGGTGGACCAGCAAGCCAGTCTGTCAATTGCTGCCAGGAGTTGCGCTCAAACCAAAGACTGCGGCTCAAACCAGTTTCGGGCGGATCTGCAAGAGCGAGCGAGGTGCCCGCGCAGGAGACCAGAACGACTGCGAACCCTCGCCGCGAGGCACAACAGAGCGCGATGAAGGCCTTGCGCCTGATCGTTGTTACCGGGAATCCAATTGCCATCAATTTATCGCTAAAAGAATTCGGCCTGAGAGTCGACATCGATCGAACACGCTAGGCGTAGGCTAAACATTAGAAGAAGTGGGACCGGTCTGCGCCGCACTTTGCCAGCGTGTGTGCATCCGCAATAGAAGCAGGTTGCAAAAGAAAAGCCGTATCAGATTGAAAAGCGGCTATCTTTTAAAGGTGGACGGGTGTGCTGCCGGCACCGACCTGGCAGCAAGGGGGAGCCCTCTGCGAGGAGCACATGTTGAAACGCTACGAACGGTTAGCCGACCAACTCAGCGAGCTCATCAAGCGCGGTGATCTGCCACCCGGCGCACGTATTCCTTCGGTTCGCGCGGCATGCAAGGCGTGGGGGGTGAGCCCCGCAACGGTATTTCGCGCCTACTACCTGCTCGAAAACCGGGGGGTGATCAGGGCGCGTCCGCGTTCAGGCTATTTCGTGTCTCCGGGCCCCATAGAAACAACGCAAGCGAGTCCCACGCCGCTTCCGGGTATCGCCCCGAAGACCGTCAATGTCAGCGATCTTGTCTTTGAGGTCCTCAAGACGATCAGACAGCCCGAGACTGTCCCACTTGGTTCAGCGTTCCTGAGCCCTGCGCTGTTTCCATTGGCGCGCGTCGGCAAGTCGTGCGCGACAGTCAATCGGTCAACGCACCCGGCCAGCATGATTGACGGCCTGCCGCCGGGATATGAAGGATTGCGCCAGCAGATTTCGGCGCGTTACCTGATGACGGGGATGACGATGCCCGTCGACGAGATCGTCATTACGAGCGGGGCACTCGAAGCCCTGACGCTCAGTGCCCAGTTGCTCGCCGCTCCAGGTGATGTGATCGTGATCGAAAGGCCGACGTTCTACGCGGCGTTACAGGCTATCGAGCGACTAAGGCTGAACGTAGTGGAGATTCCTGTCGATCCGGTGAAGGGTCATGATCTGGATGCGCTCGCGCGTGCGCTGCAGCAACATCCGGTTCGTGCCTGCTGGTTCATGACCTCGTTCCACAATCCGACCGGGGTGACGCTTGGCGATTCCAGGAAGCAGGCGCTGGTTGATCTGCTCGCCAGACACGACGTGCCGCTCATCGAGGATGACGTCTACAACGAGCTGCATTTTGGCCCGGACCCGGTGCGTCCGGCGAAATACTTTGACCGGAAAGGTCTTGTCATCCATTGTGGATCGTTTTCGAAGTGCCTGGCGCCCGGATATCGCATCGGCTGGGCGGCAGCCGGAAAGTTCGCGGACAGGCTTGAACACGCAAAATGGATGACCACCTTATCGGCCAGCATGCCCGCGCAGCGTGCAATCGCCGACTACCTGGAGCATGGCGGCTACGAACGTTTCCTCCACAAACTGCGCCGCGAGTTGGCCCATCAGCAATCGCAGATGCTCGACGCGATCGGCCGGTACTTCCCAGCCAATACGATGGCGACCAAGTCAGACGGCGGCTATTTCACGTGGGTTGCGCTTCCGGATCACGTAGACTCGATAGAGTTCTTCCAGGCTGCGCTCACCAGTGGCATCAGTATCGCCCCTGGCCCCATCTTCTCTGCGGACGGCGGCTTTCGCCACCGTGTGCGACTGAACTATGGGTATCCGTGGTCGGCGCGGCTCGATAGAGCGGTCGCGACACTAGGCGCTCTGTGCGCTGATGAATCGCGTTGCGGCGCTAAGCTGGCAGGCCCGGTTCGGCCGGCATGATACGGGCGCAGATCAACGCGGCGCGCAGGCCGGTGAATCGTGAATCTCATGCACGACAATACGGGTCTTGCCTGAGACTTTCCCACGATACATCCCGGCATCCGCCGCGCGTAACAGGGCTTCGCCCCTTGAGTTTGGTGCACGGTAGACGCAGCGCAATGCCTGCGAAAAAGCGGATCCCAAATTCGCCGGTTGGCAGAAGCCCCTGCGCAAGCTCCGCATCAGACGGCGCATCCCTGACGACGAACGGTTTCTCACTTTGGAGGGTCCGGCAATGATAGGTCTCAAGTTGAATACGACCTCCCGTCCGCACTCGATAGCGCCGATGACTTCTGGCTGACCCAGACGGGCGAGACACACAAGGGCCATTGGTAAATTCAACGCGCACGCGGGGCGACCCGCCCCCCGCTCAAAGTACTGATCGTCCTCGCTTTCCATGGGTAGGGGCACGCTGGCTGGCTGTTGTTCCTGCGCATCTGTGAGGCATTCGTCTTTCACGCTTTGAGCCCCGTTCCGGTGTCATCTTGTAATGTTTTTATCGACGCCGAAGCAAATGCCCGGAGCTGATCGACTGCCATCGGCTTCCCGTACAGGTATCCCTGCGCCAGGTCGATTCCCGAGCGCAGCACCACATCGTGTTCGACAGCGGTTTCGACGCCTTCCGCCACAACTCTCGCACCATACGTATGCACTAACGCGGCTACCGACTTCAGAAACTCGATACTCGCTTCGCCACGCATTGCTAGAAAAATCCGGTCCACCTTCACGTAATCGAACCGGAAGTCCGCGAGTAAGTCGAAATTGCTGAAGCCGGTGCCGAAATCGTCGAGTGACAGGCGTACGCCGCGTTGCCTCATGTGGCTAAGCACCAGATCAACACGCGGCGTACGCTCGACGCAGCTGCGCTCGGTGAGCTCCAGAACGAGGCGCTTCTTGACCATGCCGGCGGACTCGCAGACATCCTCGGCAAAGCCGTCCTCCATCAGATGCCGCGCGCAGACGTTTACCGATATGTGCCAGTGCTGGGGGAACGGCGGCTGGATCAGTGCGTGATTCGCCTCGCGCAGCACGAAACGGGTTAGCTCGCCGAGCAGACGTGTGCCCTGGAGTTCTCCAATGAACTGCCCTGGGCCCGCGGCTCCGAATGTGGGATGGACCCACCGGAGCAAAGCTTCCACGCCCACGCAATGTCGCGTGTGCATGTCCACAATTGGCTGATAAACGACATGAAACTCACCACGGCGAAGACCAATGCGCACCGCGCGCAGCAATCGTGCTCTTGGGCGAACCCAATAACCAACGTACAAAACTGCGCCGCAAGCAGATAGTGCGATAAACGAAACGACCGCGTCGCGAGAAGAGAACAAGCGCGCTGCGAGCAAACCAGCCAGACTCGACGTAACGGCGACAGCCACCGCCGCGTAAAGATGCTCGCCCAATACAGGTCGCAACCGACGCATTCGTGCCGTGCAGCGTTGCAAAAGTCGCATGACGTTGCTTTCGAACGGTTATCTGAGTTGCGAACTATGACCTGACTGCCATCCCAAAACGAGTAGCAGTTACGTGTCAAAACACGCATATCAGATCCGCCGTCACACGCTGGCAAGTTGGCGCAGCATCCAGCTGAAGCAGGCTTGTCTGCTTACTCAGTGGCTCGCGCGCTCGCCTTCACCGTTAAGACGACTAGCAAAGCTCCAGCGCGGTATGACCCCGGAGGCCAAGACAATCAGACGCGGGCCGCTATCGACTCGTGGAGGTGCCGTGGATGAATGAAGATGCCATTCGGCTCCTCGATGAGAGGAAGAAATGAAAAATGCCCCACTCGGCGGTGAGGCTTGCTTGGTGTGCGGTGGGCGCGTTGAAGTCGGCTTGCGCGCTACGTCGGCTTAGTGTTCGATATCGATCTCGATCGGAAACCGGCCGTCGCGCGGCACGTGAGCCTGTTGGGTGTGGATGGCCTTTTCCGCGCTATACACCGTGACGGTGTAGGTGCCTTCCGCCAGCTCGACTTCCTTGCCGAAATCGACTCCGTTATGGCCCCACCGCGCCGTACCGACCGTAACGGCCGGCCCGACGAGATTCTCTTTGTTGTGCCCGACAAGGGTGACGACGACTTTTGCCATGATCGCTCCTCAACTGTTGAACGTTGAATGGGTCTCATGGGCGCATGTGGGTGACTTGCGCGCCGATGACCTTCCATACGGTAAGGAGCGGCGCGCCAGTTTCCTATGGGGCTTGCGCCATGTGTCGGAGGTCTGTGCCTCGACGTTCTGGCCGCTCAAGGACGTCAACTCCGACAGCCGATCCGGGTTGTCCGGCGAGGTGAAATCGGCCGAGGAAACCGGGTTGCTCTGGCTCATCGCGCAGCGCCTGGCGGTCTTGGCCGACCTGTTGCACTTTTCGTACGTCGCCGGAGTCCCTAGCCTTATGGAGTATTGCGTCGGCCGCCATTGAGGCGACGGCCCGGCAGTTCGGGGCGTGTACGGGCGCCCTCATCTACAAGATCAACTTGGGACAGGCGAGGTTGAGCCTATCGCACCCCATCTACCGCCTTGCTCGTAAAAATTAGCTCGTGCTCAAGCGGCATCACGGCTGATTGGATTCATGTGATGTTCGGCCGGGCAAGGCGCGCCCGCTGATACCATAGCGCCATTCGTGCAACACGGATGCCACACTGAGTCAGTTTGCGCATGGTGGGTCGCCAGATGGGTCGCTGGACAAAAAATCCCCCACCTGGCACCCACCCTAAGCCATTGAAGTCAAAAAGAAATTCTGAAACGATGCGAGTCGCCACCTGGAACGTCAACTCTTTGAAGGTCCGCCTACCGCACGTGCTGCAATGGTTGGCCGAGCGCGAAGCCGACGCCACGCCCATCGACCTGCTCTGCCTGCAGGAACTCAAGCTGCCCGATGACCGCTATCCGCTCGCCGAGCTGGACGCCGCGGGGTACGCGTCGTTGTTCACAGGTCAGAAGACGTACAACGGCGTTGCCATCCTCTCGCGCAAGGCCTCTGTGCCAGAAGGCCGCGATGTGGTGAAGAACATCCCGGGCTTTACCGACGACCAGCAGCGCATCGTGGCCGCCACATATGACGTGGACGGTGGCCCTGTCCGCGTGATTTCTGCATATATCCCAAACGGACAGGCGCTTGATTCCGACAAATTTGTCTACAAGCTGCGCTGGCTGGAAGCGCTGCAGGCGTGGCTGGCGAGCGAGATGGCCGCAAACCCGCGGCTGATGCTGCTGGGCGACTTCAACATCGCCCCGGAAGATCGCGACGTGCACGACCCGAAAAAGTGGGAGGGGCAGAATCTGGTGTCGCCGGAAGAGCGCGCGGCGTTTCGTGCAATGCAAGCTGCGGGGCTGGTCGATGCCTTTCGCATGTTTGAGCAGGAAGACAAGCTGTTTTCGTGGTGGGACTACCGCATGTTCGGCTTCAAGCGCAACGCGGGCCTGCGAATCGACCACATCATGCTGTCGCCCGAACTGGCCAAGCTGTGCGAGTCGTGCCATATCGATCGGGTGCCACGCACTTGGGAGCAGCCGTCGGACCACACACCCGTGGTCGCCGCCTTGCGCAGCGCATAAGGAGCGCCCCGCATGGCTTCCGCCTTCAAGCACCGCAATCTACCGCATCTGCTGCTGCGCGCGCGAGAGACCTTCATGGCGCGCTTCCGGCCGATCCTGCGCGAGCGCGGCATCACCGAGCAGCAATGGCGCGTGCTGCGTACGCTCAACGATACCGGCGACATGGAGCCCAACCAGCTCGCCGATGCATGCCTGATCCTGAGCCCAAGCCTGACGCGCATGCTGGCGGCAATGGAGCAGTCCGAGATGATCGTGCGTACGAAATCATCGGTGGATCAGCGCCGCCAGGTGATTTCGCTCACACCCAAAAGCCGCCAGTTCCTGGCCGACGTTGAACCGCAGGTGGATGCGGAATACGCGCGCATCGAAGCACAGTTGGGCCGCGCGCGGCTCGATGCACTCTACGCAGCCATTGATGAGTCGATCCAGGTCATGGAAACGCACACGCCCATGGGCCGCTTCATCGGCGACGAGTAACGCCCGTCAATACACACTGGCGGCGGGCTGGGGACTGGCTGCGTCGTCTCCCTTGAATGCCTTGGCCAGTTGCTCTGCGCTGCGCGCCAGCAACGTGACATCCGTGCCCACCGCAACGAACGTCGCACCCAGCGACAGGTAGTGCTTCGCCTGCGCCTGATCGGCCGACAGAATGCCCGCCGCCTTGCCTGACGCAACGATGCGTTGAATCGCGCCGTCGATCGCCTCGCGGACTTCCGGATGCCCCGGCGCCCCAAGATGCCCCATGGACGCGGCGAGGTCGCCCGGGCCAATGAAGACGCCGTCTACGCCGTCCACCGCAAGCATCGCGTCAAGATGCTCCAGGCTTTCTGCCGTTTCAGCCTGGATAAGCGTGCACATCTGCGCATCGGCCTGGTGGAGGTAATCGTCCACACGGTTCCAGCGTGATGCTCGCGCCAACGCACTGCCGACGCCGCGAATACCGTTCGGGGGATAGCGCATCGCCTCGACGGCGGCACGCGCCTCGTCGGCGTTCTGCACCATCGGCACAAGCAGCGTCTGCGCGCCGATGTCTACCAGGCGCTTGATCTCGACCGGATCGTTCCAGGCCGGCCGCACGATGGGATGCGAGGCGTACGGCGCAACCGCCTGCAATTGCGCAAGCGTCGATTGCAGTTGATTCGGCGCATGCTCGTTGTCGATCAGTAGCCAGTCAAAACCAGCCCCGGCCACAATCTCTGCCGGGTACGGATGCGCCATTGCGAGCCACAATCCGATCTGCGGCCGGCGCTCCGCCAACGCTCGCTTGAAGTTGTTCACCGGGAGTTGCATGGCCAGGACATCCTTTGGGCGTTAGACAGTTAGACGAAATGGCAGGCGATGCTGCCAAGCGGACCGTAGTCGCAATGGAATGTATCACCGGCCCGCGCCGGCACGGGCCGTGTGAATGAACCGCCAAGGATGACCTGGCCCGGTTCCAGTGCGACGCCGTGCGGCGCCAGCTTGTTGGCCAGCCAGACCACGCCGTTCGCTGGGTGGTTCAGGACGCCGGCTGCCACGCCTGTCTCTTCGATGACGGCGTTGCGCGAAAAGATGGCACTCACCCAGCGCAGATCCACATCGCGCATGCGGATGGGCCGGCCGCCCATCACGACGCCGGCATTGGCGGCGTTGTCGGCGATCGTGTCAAACACCTTGCGTGGACGCCCGCTGTCAGGATCGATCGATTGCGAGCGCGCGTCGATGATCTCCAAGGCCGGTATCACGTGATCCACCGCGTCGTACACATCGAACAGCGTCACCTCCGGCCCCTCCAGGCGCTTGCCGAGCACGAAGGCGAGTTCCACTTCCACGCGCGGCACGATGAAGCGGCTGGTGGGGATCTCGCTCCCCTCGGCAAAGAACATGTCGTTGAGCAGCGCACCATAGTCGGGCTCGTCGATCTGTGAAGACTGCTGCATGGCGCGTGATGTCAATCCGATCTTGTGGCCCTTCAAGCGTCGCCCCGCTGCCAGCTTCATCGCGACCCATTCGCGCTGGATGGCATAGGCGTCTTCGATGGTGATGTCGGGGTGGTCAAGCGAGACCTGGCGGATCTGCCTGCGGTCGATCTCGGCCTGATGCAGGCGACGCGCGATGGTCTGGATGATCGTGGTGTCGAGCATGCGTCAAGCCTTGCGAAAACGCGCGTGGATGTTGTTGTGCTTGTAGCTGCCGCCCTCGTCGAACTCGGTCAACTCCATCGACAGCGCCAGATAACGGCGCGCAAAGGCCTGCGCAAAATGTGCCTTGATCGCCTCGAACAGCGCGTCGCAGGCGGCCTTCTTGACCTCAGGCGTGCGACCCCCTGCGATTTTGAACGTGACGTGAACGAAAGCGTCGTCCTCTTTGCCGTCGGCCACGCGGTACTCGGTCAGCTTGATGGCGCGCGAGCGGATACCGCCAGTCGGAAATACGCCGTTCTGCGCCATCAGCGTTTCGTTCATCGCTTGCAGCAATTCCGGAATGCGGGCGTCGTCGCCCAGGTTGTCGGTGTATTCGACAATGACGTGCGGCATGGCGACCTCCTCAGGCTTCAACTTGTTCACGTCCGGGCAGCGGGAAGATCGCGTTGATCTGGCCCGTGCCGGAACTGGCGAAATATTCGGTGACGACTTCGATGCCCCTGTCATAGGCATCCCAGCCAAGCAGCCCGAGCAACATGGCTGTGTCGTGCATGCCGCCCTCGCCCTCGCACAGCGATGCGTACTCGGGCAGCATCGCGCAGAAGGTCTTCCAGTCGCCCTGCTTCCAGAGCTCGACCACGCGCAGGTCGACTTGCCTGAAAAACTCGCGGCTGATCTGGTGGATGGATTCTTCGGGGCTGCCGTTGTCGTTGAAACGGTGCGAGAGCGATCCGCTGGCGAGAAATGCGACGGTGCTGTCGCTGGCCACGATGGCCTCGAGCAGCGCTGCGCCGAAGCGGCGGCTTTCTTCCAGTTGGTGCCACGCGCACCACCCGGCAATCGACACGACCTTGAAGTGCTGGTCGCTGTTCATGTACCGCATCGGGACCAGCGTGCCGTATTCGAGTTCGAGGCTGTTGATCTCGTGCGCACGCGTGAACACGCCGCGCGCCGTTGCCGTCTCTGCAATCAATCGACCCAGCCCCGGATTCCCGGGATACGCATATCGCATGTCCTTGATGAAATGCGGCAGCTCGTTGCTCGTGTAGACGCCTTCGAAGCGTGCATTGCAATTGACGTGGTAGCCGGCATTGACGAGCCAGTGCACGTCAGACACGACGATGGTGTCCACGCCCAGATCGCGGCAACGCTGTCCGATGATGCGGTGGCCCTCGATGGCCGCCTCCCGGCAGCCATGGTGCTTGCCCGGCAGTTCTGACAGGTACATCGACGGCACGTGGGTGATCTTTGCGGCCAAGGCCAGCTTGCCCATGGTGTCTCCTTCCGCCCTCGTTATGGTGCGTCCGGCGGCGCGTCAAACGCCCCAGCGCGGGATATGGTGGCTGCCCATCGAGATACAGACATTTTTGATCTCGGCAAACACCTCGAGACTGTACTCGCCACCCTCACGCCCGGTACCGGACGCTTTGACACCGCCGAAAGGCTGCCGCAGGTCGCGCACGTTCTGGCTATTGACGAAGACCATGCCGGCTTCGATCCCACGCGCCACACGGTGCACCTTGCCCACATCCTGCGTCCAGATGTACGAGGCCAGACCGTATTCCACGTCATTGGCCAGTTTCAGGCCATCGGCCTCATCCTTGAACGGGATGAGGCAAGCCACGGGGCCAAAGATTTCTTCCTGCGCCACCCGCATGCGGTTGTCGACATTGGCCAGCACCGTGGGCGCCACGAAGTTGCCGTTCTGCAGGTGGCCGGGCAGGCCAGCGGGCTTCTCCGCGCCGCCGGCCAGAATCTTCGCGCCCTCCTGTTCGCCGAGACGGATGTAGCCCGTGACCTTCTCCCAATGCGCGCGCGTGATCATCGAGCCGACATGGGTTGTCTCATCTGCCGGGTCGCCCACCACAAGCCGCTTTGCACGTTCGGCAAACTTGCGTACGAAATCGTCATAGACACTTTCTTGCACGAAGATGCGCGAGCCCGCCGTGCAGCGTTCGCCGTTGATGGAGAAAATGGTGAACAGTGACGCATCGAGCGCGCGATCCAGGTCCGCATCGTCGAAGACCAGCACCGGCGACTTGCCGCCTAGCTCCATCGAGAATTTCTTCAGGCCGGCGCGCTCCATGATGCGCTTGCCGGTCGTCGTGCCGCCGGTGAACGACACCACCCGCACATCCGGATGGCGCACCAGCGCATCGCCGGCCGTGGCGCCATAGCCTTGCACCACGTTGAGCACACCGGGCGGAATGCCGGCTTCCAGGGCCAGGCGGCCCAGTTGATCCGCTGTCAGGGGCGACAGCTCCGACATCTTGAGCACCGCCGTATTGCCCAGCGCCAGGCACGGCGCCACCTTCCACGTGGCCGTCATGAACGGCACGTTCCAGGGCGAGATCAATGCGCAAACGCCCACCGGCTGATACAGCGTGTAGTTCAGCATCTGGTCATCGACCGGATACGTGCGGCCGTTGACTTGCGTACACACTTCGGCAAAGAAATGGAAGTTCTCGGAAGCGCGCGGAATGAGCTGCTTGCTCGTCTGCGCGATCGGCAGGCCAGTATCCATCGTCTCCAGCGCCGCCAGGTGCGGCACGTTCTGCTCAATCAGCTCGCCGAGTCGGCGCATCAGCTTGGCGCGCTGCTTGGCCGGCGTGTTGGCCCAGGCCGGAAATGCCGCCTTGGCCGCCGCTACCGCCGCGTTGATCTCCGCCTCACCGCCCGATGCCACTTCGGTAATGGCCTCGCCCGTGGCCGGATTGGTCGTGACGAAACGCTCGGCGCTGTCGACCTGGCGGCCGTCGATCCAATGCTTGACTGGGTCCATGTTGACGCGGCTCATGCGGGCTCCTTGTTCGGTTCTTCGGCAACGATGGTGCTCACCAGCCTGCCGATGCCTTCGATTTCGGTGATGACTTCGTCGCCGGGTCGCGTGTCAGCCAACCCCTCGGGCGTGCCGGTGAGAATCATGTCGCCAGGGCTGAGCGTCATGAAGCTGGAGAACCACGCGATCAACGCCGGAACGTCGAAGATCATGTCGCGCGTGCTGCCTTCCTGCGTGACACGGCCGTTGACGGTGGTCCGCAGTGCGAGATTCATCGGGTCAGGCACATCGTCTCGGTCAACCAGCCATGGGCCGATGGGCGTACCGGTGTCGCGGCTTTTCACCCGCAGGTTCGGGCGGTAGTAGTTCTCGAGATAGTCGCGGATGGCGTAATCGTTGGCCACCGAATAACCGGCCACGTATTCATAGGCGTGCTCGCGCGGCACATCGCGCGCGGTCTTGCCGATAACCACGACCAGCTCGCATTCGTAGTGCATGAACGCAACGCCAGCCGGGCGCACGGTGTGGGCGCGATGGCCGATCAGCGTATTGGGCCCTTTCAGGAACGCGAGCGGCTCCTCGGGCGCCTTGAAGGCTAGCTCCTTTGCGTGGTCGGCGTAGTTCAGGCCCAACGCGAAAACCGTGCGCGGCACGACCGGCGGCAACCAGACGACCTCGCTTTCATGCAGGACGCGGCCGTCTGCCAGTCGCAGGTGGGAATCGTCGCCGGGCATGGCCGCGGCTTGATGGATCGCGCCGTCATAGGCAATACGCGCGTGCTTCATCGCGAGGCCTCCTGTGCGTGGCGGATCAGTGCTGTCGTGAGCGTGCCAATGTGGGCGATGTCGATATCGATGCAATCCCCGGCCCGCGCCAGCGGCGGATGCTCCGGCATGCCAACGAGCAGCACGTCGCCCGCTTCGAGCGTCATGAAGGCCGTCACGTCGGCGAGCAGTTGCGCGATGGGCCGCACCAGCGTCGATGTGTTGGTGCGTTGCTTGATCTCGCCATTGATGCGCACGGCAATATCCAGCGCATTGGCGTCTGGCACATCGTCGCGGTCAACCATCCATGGTCCCATCGGGCAAAAACCATCGCGGCACTTGTGGCGGATCGCAGGCCGGTAGTAATTCGCATGCGGCACGGTCAGGTCGTTGACGATGGTGTAGCCGGCGATGAAATCTGCAGCGCGCCGCGCAGGCACGCGCGTGGCGGTCCGCCCAATCACCACGCCCAGGCAAGCACCCGCCCACACGCCATCGACATCTGCCGGCAGCACAACATCATGACCATGGCCGATACGGGTGTTGGCGGGCTTGAGATACAGAATGGGCGCCTTGGGCGGTGCCTGGTAAGGCGGCGCAGACAGCGCGTCACCCAACGCATCGAGTTCTCCGCGGTAGTTGAGCAAGGTCCCGACGACCGTGCCTTCGACCGGCGGCAGCCAGTGCCATGAATTTGCGGGTTCCGCGGCGGAGGAAAACACGGTTTCCCGTATCCGGCCGTCCGGCAATATCACTCTGGCTCGCCGCATTGCTCGTTCTCTCGCTCAAATAATTAACATGTTAATCATCTGGTCGGATTGCGGTCTTGTCAAGTCGGGAAAATGCGGCGCCATGAAAAAAGCCGGTCACAGGGACCGGCTTTCTTCAGGCGGCGGACACGGTGTCCGCCATGCAGAGTCATCGGCCAAGCCGATGTCTACGCGGGCAATCGAACGGACTCAAACCACGGCTATATGCGCGCGCTTGACCACGACCGGTTGCGGCAAATCCTCCAATCCGTGAGATCGCTGCACGCCGTCAGCAATCAGTACGCGCGCGGCATCCTGGATCCGCTCTTGACCAGCCTCGAAGGCTGCCTGAAGCGACAACACCTGATCACCTTCCAGGCCCTCCCAAAGCGCCTCACGCGTTGCCACGCAAGTCACCTTTTCGCCGTCGACGAGTGCGTCGAACAGCAGGCCTTCGTTGTTGATGTCGTACGCCTCTTTCTTTTCGAACTTGATTTCCATCGTCAAAGCCCTCCGATTGCAATGGACAACAACGCACACGCTGTTGCGTGGAAACCCTGCGGGGGGGCCGGCAAGGTTTCGTCAGACATTGTGTCTGGCTGCGCAAATCATTTTAACCACAGCTTGCGATGCACGTGCGAGCGCTATTCGCAGCGCAGCAGCCAGCGAGCGGCGGCTTGAAGCCGCCATCCCAAGCGGCATCAGGCCTTGGGAGGCCCGAGGTCGAAGCTATGCTTTTTTGTCAGGGTCGCGCACGTGCCCGCTGAGCAAAGCAAAAGGCACATGCAAGGCCCGTGCCGGATACGAAGCCTAAGTGCGCGCGCTAATGCAACCACATGGATTGCGACGCCTTGATGTCAGTGCCGGAAGCGCTGAAAACCGTGCCCTATAAAGTGCGCTGATTGAACGCAATACACCGGCGTTGTAATAGTTTCTCGCCGACTGAGGCCAGTTCTGCTCAGTCGGCGGCCCGAACGACAGTGTTTGGCTGCGTGGCAGCCATGTCGTCAGGGAATGGGCGCGCGCTTTTGATCAGTGCACCGTCTCGGAAACCGGTGCCGGTCCGGGCTCCGAACCGTGCAGCAGCGAACGACGGCGCGCGTAGCCGAAGTACACCACCAAGCCAATCAAGACCCACACCACAAATGCGATCCAGGTGACAGCCTGCAGTTGGCTCATCAGGAACAGGCACAGGCCGATCGCCAGCAGCGGCACCACTGGCACGCCAGGGCAGCGGAAGCCGCGATGCAGGTCCGGACGGGTCCGGCGCAGCACCAGCACGGCCACGGCGATCAACGAGAAGGCGGCGAGCGTGCCGATGTTGATCAGTTCAGCCAGCACATTCAGCGGAACAAATGCGGCGATCAGCGCAAAGACAATCCCCACCACCCAGGTGTTGAGGAACGGCGTCGAGTAGCGCGGATGAATGTGCGACAGGCGCTTGGGCAGCAGGCCGTCGCGCGACATGGCGAAGATGATGCGCGTCTGACCGTACGCCATCACCAGGATCACGGTCGTCATGCCAATGATGGCGCCCAGATCGACAAAGCCCGCCACCCAGTTTTCACCGGCCACTTGGAGCGCCAGCGACACCGGGTGATCCACGCCCGCAAACTTCGCGAACGGCACGATGCCCGTCATGATCGCGGCCACCACCACATAGAGGATCGTGCACACCGCCAGCGAACCAATGATGCCAATCGGCAAATCGCGCTTGGGATTGCGCACCTCTTCGGCCGCGGACGTCACCGCGTCGAAGCCGATGAACGCGAAGAACACGATGGCCGCAGCGCCAAACACGCCCTCCATGCCGAACGGCATGAACGGCTGCCAGTTGGCCGGCTGCACATGGCGCACACCCACGACGATAAACAACAGCACCACCGTCACCTTGATGGCCACCATGATGTTGTTGGCGCGGGCCGATTCGCGAATGCCAAACGACAGCAACGTCGTGATCAGCAGCATGATCACCAGCGCCGGCAGGTTGAACAGCGTCTGCACGCCCGGAATCGCGCCAGGCGCGGCCGTGAGCGCCACCGGGAGATGCAGGCCGAAGCCTGAAAGCAGCGACTGGAAATAGCCGGACCAGCCCACCGAAACAGCCGATGTGGCCAGGCCATATTCGAGCATCAGATCCCAGCCGATGATCCAGGCGACCAACTCGCCCATCGTGGCGTAGGCATACGTATAGATGGAGCCCGACACGGGAATGGTCGAGGCAAATTCGGCGTAACACAGCGCGGCAAAACCGCAGGCCAGCGCCGCGACGATGAAAGACAGCGTGAGCGCCGGCCCCGCTGTCAGCGCGCCGGTACCGGTCAGCACGAAGATACCGGTACCGATGATGGCGCCGACACCAAGCAATGTCAGGTCGAGGGGTCCGAGGACTTTCTTCAGGCCGGTATCGCTGTGGCCCGCGCGGATCATGTGATCCACGTTTTTGGTGCGAAACAAACTCATTGACTGCGTCTCCTGTCTGCGTGCGGCCGAATGTGACGGCATGCACTGTCGTGCACGTGTGGTGCGCGGCGGCGGATTATGCAAAAAAGCGGGCATTTTACCCGCAGGCGACATTCCGCCCTTCTATCGCCATGAAGCAGACAGGAAAATAGGACAATTCGTACCCGATTGGCGGGCCGAGCGGTTCAATCTCAATCGGCGGCAGCAGGGTCTTCGGCAAACAGCAGTTGCTGGCGCGCATGCGCGTCGGACTCGTATAACCGCACGCCCACGCCCAGCAACCGGACGGGAATGCCGCGACGCTCAAACCCTTGCGCGAGCAATTTGGAGAACACCGGCAAGGACACCTGCGGCGAGATGCATTCCACCGTCGTGCCACGAAAATCGGCAAAACGAAGCTTGACGTAGGTTTTGTGGATCATGTTGCCGGCGCGAGCGCGCTCGACGCGGGCGGCCAGCTGCTCGACGAGAACGCTCAGCTCACGCTGGCAGTCATCGAGCGTGCGCAGATCGGTGGCGTAGGTTTCTTCCACGCTGACTGATTTGCGGATCTGCGAAGGCTGCACTTGCCGATGATCGATGCCGCGGCAAAGGTCATGCAGCCGGAAACCGAACACCCCGAAATGCTGCTGCAAGCGGTCGGTGCCCCAGGCGCGCAAGTCGCCGCAGGTCTCCGCGCCGAGGCGACGCAGCTCGGCCGCCGTCACCTTGCCCACGCCGAACAGGCGGTCGACGGGCAACTCCGCCACAAACCCGTCGATCTGCTCCGGCCGCACGACGAACAGGCCATCGGGCTTATTCCAGTCACTGGCAATCTTGGCGATAAATTTGTTGGGTGCAACGCCGGCCGATACGGTAATGCCGATCTCTTCGCGCACGCGGCGGCGGATGTCTTCAGCGATGCGGGTGCCGCTGCCCGCGAGCAACGGGCTGTCGGTCACGTCCAGATACGCCTCGTCCAGCGAGAGCGGCTCCACCAGCGGCGTATAGCTGTGATAGATGGCGAAGATCTGGCGCGCGACCTGGCGGTACTTCTCCATGGACGGCGGCACGATCAGCAAGTCCGGGCAACGCTTGACAGCCTGCGCCATGGGCATCGCCGAATGGATGCCAAATTTGCGCGCTTCGTAGTTGCAGGTTGCGACCACGCCGCGGCGCTCAGGCCGCCCACCGACGGCCAGCGGCTTGCCTACGAGGCGCGGATCGTCGCGCATCTCGATGGCAGCGTAAAAACAGTCGCAGTCGCAGTGGATGATCTTTCGCACGGCACAAGGCCAGAACCGGCTGCGGGAGGCAGCATCGGCGTCGGGCTTGCTCGTTCAGGAGGAACGCAAGCCTATCAGCTTCCAACGGCTGCGCATGCAACGCCGCGCAACAATGCATTTCGCCGATATTGCGACGCAACATCGGCGATTGAGAGGAGCAAAAGAAAAAGCGGCTTAGCGTCCGATATCGTGCGCCACGGCGCCGAGTTCGTCGTTCAGCGCGCGTTGCTCGTCTCCGGACAAGCCGCCGCGATGCTGGCTGGCCATGTCGTTGGCTTCCTGGCGGATGCGGCGCAGGCGGTCCCGCAGGCCGTCAGCGCGGTACGGATCGATGTAGCCCTCGGATTGGCGAACGTCGACACGATGGAATTCTTCCGCCAGGCGGCCCTGCACTTGATCAAAGCGCGCGCGCGGGTCCACCGGTGCAGGCGCCGGAACCGGAACCGGCTCACGCACCACCACCGTTCGCGTGGGCTGCGTCGGCGCCACGACACAACCGGCCAGAGAGGCCGCCAGTACAGCGCACAGGGTCAGACGCGGAAGAATCGACATGTTTGGGCTCGTATCGTTGTTGTAGAAACGCGCAGTCGCGCGAGAACTGGCGCTTATCTTACGAACCGCTTGCCGCAAAGCTGTGACGATTGGTAACAGCAGATTACCGCCGCGACAACTCCGGTGGCTCGACTGGCGGCGGTGGCTCATCGGGCGATGGTAGATCGGGTGGGATCCCCGGCGGTGAAGGCTCATCGGGTGGGGGAACAGTATGTGCGGGCAGCACGCAATTGACGGACATGGTTTCCCTCCGGGCAAAACGCATTGACAATCTAGTACGCGATTCCCATGCCCACAAGCCACCTTGCCCTGCCTATGCACGACCTGCCCACCGCCAGCTTCCAGGACCGCACGCTCATCCGCATTGGTGAGCCCCACGCCGAAGGCTCCATGCTGCTGCTCGCGCCGGAAGCCGGCGGCCGGCTGGTGCGCTGGCGCCATCGCGGCGAAGACATTCTCTTCTGGCCCGAACCGGCCGATTGGACAAATCCAGCCAAGGTGCGTGGCGGCAATCCGCTGTTATTCCCCTTTATCGGCCGACATTTCGTCGACGGCGAAGTCGGCCGCTGGCGCGACGCGCGCGGGCAACTTCACGAGCTGCCGCAACACGGCTTTGCACGCGACTTGCCGTTCGAGGTGGAAGACGCAAGCGACGCGCACATCGTCCTGCTGCTGCGCGACAGCCCCCAGACGCGTCAAGGCTATCCGTTCGCCTTTGAGTTTCGCGTGACGTACCGGCTGATTCACGATGGGCTGGAGGCGACCTTCTCCGTCAAGCATCTGGATGAAGGCGACACGCATGCCACGATGCCGTTCTACGCTGGTCATCATTTCTACCTGGCGTTACCGCATGCGTTGCGCGGCGCGACCGAACTCTTGATGCCGCCGTCGCGGCTGTCGCGACAGCTGGCCGATGGGAGTCTCGACCGACCCGAGCCCGGCCGCGGGAACTACCAGCTCGACGACCCGGCGCTGCAAGACCGCTATCACCTGCTCGATGACGCTGGCGCTGCAACGCTGGTCATTCCGCCGCACCCGGAAGCACCGCTCGGCCGTCGCATTCGTTTCGAAGTCGACGGCGCGCCGGTGCCCTGGCACGCCATCACCTCGTGGGCGGAAAACGCCACGTCGGACTTCTACTGCGTCGAACCATGGATGGGCCTGCCGAATGCGATCCACCACGGTGAAGGCCTGCACCTGCTCGCCCCGGGCGAGGCGCGGCAAGCAACTTGCCGTCTGCGGATCGCCCGGTAGCCTACGCGCTCAGGCCTTCTCGTAGGCCTGCACCGCATCCAACACGCGCGCGGAATACACCAATGCTGCCCCGGCATTGAGCGAAATCGCCACGCTCAGCGCGTCGGCGATCTCCTCGTGCGTTGCGCCATGCTTGATGGCCTCCGCCGTGTGCACGGTGATACAGCCGTCGCAGCGGGTGGTCACCGCCACGGCCAGCGCAATCAGCTCACGCGTCTTCGCGTCAAGGCTACCCGTCGTGGCAGCCGACAGCGTCTTGTAGCCCTTGACGGTATCCGGCGTGATCTGACCAATCTCGCCAATGCGCCCCAGCAATTCCTTCCGATACTCGACCCAGTTCAGCATGATGTGCTCCGGTGGTGTGGCGCTGGCCCGATGCCCGCGCCGTTGGAAAGAGTATTGTCTTGATGCGTGATTCGTTGAATACTTGATCAACGCAATTTCTGTCGAAATCGTCTCATGGACGCGCTCAGTCAATTCATTCAGCTCACCCGGCCGCAGGCCAGCCTCGATTTGCGCTGCCTGTTCCAGGGGCGATTCTCGATCCCGCACGCTCCAGAGCCGAATGGGCAGGCGCTGTTCCACCTCGTGCTGTCAGGTTGTTGCCGGGTCGACACCGGCGGCCGCACGCTCACGCTGCGCGAAGGCGATTTCATCCTGTTTCCGCGTGGTGAAGCACACACAATTCACGACCCGGTCAGCAAAGAGGCGCCCACCGCCAAGCCACGCACATCGCACGACGGCATGCTGCCGCTTAGTCAAACCGGCCGGGGCGCGGCTGACGTCGATCTGCTTTGCGGTCGCTTCGTTCACGAGCACGGCTCGACCACGCTGCTTGTACGCACCCTGCCCGATCCGTTGCATGTGTCATTGACTGATAGTGCGTCATTTACGGCGCTGCAAGCACTCATTGGGCTGATGCGCGACGAAGCCGAAACGCGCGCACCGGGCGCGCTGGCGATCGTCACCTCACTGAGCCAGGCTTTGCTGACGATGGCCCTGCGCGCCTATGGTCAGCGAGAAAACGCGAGCCCAGGCACGTTGACGCTGCTGTCGGACGCGCGCCTCGGCCCGTCCATACAGGCCATGCTCAGCGCGCCCGAACGTGCGTGGACCATCGACGCCCTCGCCGATCTGGCGGCCATGTCACGCGCTACCTACGCGCGACACTTCAAGGCCCGGGCGGACATGACGGTATGGGATTTCCTCACGCGTGTGCGCATGACGCTGGCCTGCGAAACGTTGGTCCATACACGGCTCAGCGTGGGCGAAGTTGGCGCACGTGTGGGCTATCAATCGGAGGCGGCGTTCGGCAAGGCGTTCAAGCAGCAATTGGGGATGACGCCGGCGCGGTATCGAAGGGGATTGGTTAGTCATCCATAGAGGCCCCGCAACCATTAGCGCTCAAGCTTTCGATGCGTGCACTTCTTCGCACTGCTTTCCGGTAGGAAAAATCATCCGCGATGAGATCAACGAACGGCTTAACGTGGCTCACAGCGAGTTCGGCAAGAACGGCCCGCACGTTCTTCTTGTTCTCGAGCACGTTCGTGACGCGACTCCTAATGTGGACGCTCGGATTACAGAGACTACAGCGCACTCTAGCGCGGGGGGTTTCTATGCCACAGCGATGTGCGAGACGACCGCACCGCGCCCGATCGAACCGCGAGCGAACTACTGGTCATCGGCGCCACGCCTCTGTTATACTTTCAGGCTTCGGGGCGTAGCGCAGCCTGGTAGCGTACCTGCATGGGGTGCAGGTGGTCGGAGGTTCAAATCCTCTCGCCCCGACCAAAACAAAAGCCAGTGTAATCAAGCGATTACACTGGCTTTTTTATTTCTCCGCGCAGCGCAGTTGGGGCCGAATATTTGACAGTGCCTTTGACCGATTGTGTTGGGAAATTCGATTTGTGAATCCGGTGACGATCCAACGACGCTGCGGCTGTGTCGCTGGGGCTTGTAGCCGTACCTACCAGCATCCTGACTTCAATCGATCTCTTGATGAAGCCTCCCGAACAAAGCCGAACCAGCTCGGCTGGAAGGGCCGGTCGACATCTACAACCCCAGCAACACACCGCCAGAGATCACCACGAGCAAGACCTCCAACGGCACGGTACTGCACGCATGAAATCAACCCTCTCAACGAGGGGTAAGCAAACACGCCGCCCTAAAGGGGACCGAAAGGCTACATTCTTGTAAACTCAGATGCTTGGCGCTGATCCCGGCAGCATGCTTGACTACCGCTTGGCAAGCCGAAAGCATCAAGCGTATACGTCTCCTGGAATTGGCGTTGCCTTTCCGGGCTGGCCAGCCCCGAGGCGACATCCGGTTTGGTCACCGGACTCCGACAAGCGCATCTGCGCCAATATCGATAACGGCGGCAACCTACATTTCTCGCGGATGAGCAAGTACCTTTGCGCAACGCGACGAATTTTCGAGTCTCAGGCATGAGTATTCTGCTAACCGGCGCGACCGGTTTTGTAGGCGGCGCTGTTGCCGCCAACCTTGCGGACAAGGGTTTGCTGGGCGACACCCATTTTGCGGTGCGCGGCGGCACCCCCGCCGACGGGCTCGTGCGCCTGCGAAACAACCTGCGCCGTTTTCAATTGCCGAAGACGGTGCTGGATGGCATTAGCGAAGCGCAAATCGTGCCGTTCGACTTGCGCAATGCGGCCGCCACCGCGCTTGGCGACCCGGAAATCATCATCAACTGCGCCGCGCTGGCGACGTTTTCCAACCATCCGTCGCTGTGGGAAACCAACGTTGGTGGCGTGCTGGCGCTGGGCAGACAGGCGGCCCAAGGCAAACGGCTAAAACGTTTTCTGCAGGTTGGCACCGGCATGTCGTGCGGCAAACTTGCTGACCGCCACGTGCAGGAAAGCTGGAACGTGCCGCCGCTTGAGCAACACGCGGTGCAGTACACCTATTCCAAAGGGATGGCCGAGCTGAAGCTGCGCGAAGCGTTTCCCGAGTTGCCGCTGGTGGTAGTCCGGCCGTCCATCGTAGTCGGCCACAGCGAGTTGGGCTGCGCGCCGTCGGGCAGCATCTTCTGGATGCTGCGTATGGTCGCCTTGCTGGAGACCTTCAGTTGCCGGTTGGGCGACCGTATCGACATCCTCCCCGTGGACGATTGCGCCGAGGCCATCGTGCGGCTGGCGCTCAAGCCGATGCTGGCGCACGACCTATATCACATCAGTGCTGGCAACGCGCATTCGGAGCAGATCGCCACGCTGTACCCGCGCGTCAAGCGCTGCGCGAGCCCGGAAGAAGATGCCCAGGCACTGGTCGATTACGTGTATCAGGAAAAAATCGAGGAGAAGGCGCTGGCTCGCAAATTTCTGCGCTTGACCGAAGATGGCAACGTGCGTCTGGTCGCGCGATCCATCCATCTATATGCCAAGTTCGCCAGCATGAGCTACGTGTTCGATAACACGCGACTGGTAACAGAGACGGGCTTTCAGCCGCGCTCGCTGCTCAGTTATCTGGACCGCTGCCTCGACACGTCGGACGCCGTGTCGATCACCGAGCAGATGCAGTGGGACTACAAATAAGCGTCCCCAACTAAACCAAACCACCAGACCAACAGTAGCCTCACCGCCCTCGGCATGCGCCTGTGGGCGCGTGCCGAGGTAGTCTTTATGGTCGTGAGCGCGCCTAAGCAACGCGCCCGTAGTGATCCTGGAAGCGAACAATATCGTCCTCGCCAAGGTAGGACCCGGATTGCACTTCAATCAGCTCAAGCGGAATCTTGCCCGGGTTTTCGAGTCGATGGGTCACGCCTAGCGGGATATACGTTGACTGGTTTTCCGACAGCAGCATCACCTGATCACCGTTGAATACCTTGGCGGTGCCGCACACCACGATCCAGTGTTCTGCACGATGGTGATGCATTTGCAGACTGAGCGACGAGCCCGGATTGACGATGATGCGCTTGACCTGGAAGCGCTCGCCTTGGTCAATGCCCTCATATGAACCCCAAGGGCGAAACACCTTGCGGTGCGTCACCGACTCGTGACGGCCCGAGCTGTTGAGACGCTCGACGATCTTCTTGACGTCCTGCGCTCTGTCACGGTGCGACACCAGAATCGCATCGGCGGTTTCCACAATCACCAGGTCGTTGACGCCCACCGCCGCCACCATGCGGTGCTCGGCCCGCACGTATGTGTTCCTCGCGTCCTCGACCAGCACGTCCCCAAACAACGCATTGCCGTTGTCGTCGACGTTGGCGATCTCGGCAAGAGCCGTCCACGAACCGATGTCGTTCCAGCCCAGGCCAGCCGCCGTCACAACGGCAGCATGTGCCGTTTTTTCCATGACGGCGTAGTCGATCGACAGCTTGGGGCTGGCGCCGAAGGCCTCTGCATCGAGCCGCACGAAATCAGCGTCGCGCTTGGCGGCGTTCAGTGCCAGTTCTGCTTGACGGAGAATCTCGGGCGCATGCTGGCGGAGTTCGTCCAGGTAAGCGGCCGCCTTCAGCATGAACATGCCGCTGTTCCAGTAGTACCCACCCTCTTCCAGCAAGCGGGCGGCGGTCACCGCGTCCGGCTTTTCCACAAAACGCTCCACCCGGTACGTGCCATCGACGGCAACCAGGGCTTCGCCACCGCGGATGTAGCCGTACCCCGTATGCGGCTCGGTGGGCTCGATGCCAAAAGTGACCAAGAAGTTATCCTTGGCGACACTGGCTGCAACCGTGGCGAGCTTGCCGAACACCACGTCGTCTTCGATCACATGATCCGACGGCAGTACCAGCAGCAGCGCCTCGGGTGTGGCCTGCTGTGCAAGCAGGGCCGCAACAGCCACGGCGGGCGCCGTATCGCGGCCGACCGGCTCAAGCACGATCGCCGAGGGTTTCACATCGACGCTGCGCAATTGCTCGGCCACCAGAAAGCGCTGCTCCTCATTGGTGATCACGATCGGGGCGGCCACATTACCGATGCCGCGCAGGCGAAGCGCCGTCTGTTGCACCAGCGTATGTTCGCCGATGAGCTTGAGATACTGTTTCGGATAGCCACCGCGCGACATTGGCCAGAGACGGGTACCGCTTCCGCCACAGAGAATGACGGGGTAAATATTCATTTCAACTCCCTCAAGGACTACCACTCACTCAATCAATAACATTTGGCCCATCGCAACGCTCGTCGCCACCTGCCCCGCTACAGCACTCCACGCAGGCGCGCCTGCCGACGTTGCGCCCAGGCCCAATATCCGTACCACGCCGCATTCCGGCTCCAGCGCCACGCCTTGCGCAGCGGCCGCTTCCAGTCATCCGCAATCCGCCCAAGCGGGCGTGCTGCCGTTGATCCGAGCTTGCGCACCACCGCTTCCGGCGTGGTGAACAGCCGGGTGCGCCAGTCCCAATAGATTGGGTAGCGCAGCAACGCACCGGCCACCAGCATGTCGAGCGTCAGCTTGCGCTGCCGCCACGGCTGCTCCAGCGCATCTTGTGTCAGCCCCCAGCCAGCGTAGAACGGCAACCCATAGGTGAAGACGCGCTTGCCTCGCAGCAGAGCATCAAATCCAACGAGCGATGACAGCACGTGCACCTCATCGGCGCAATCGACCAACGAGACCACGTCGGACTCGGCGTCGACAATGTCGGCCAATTCGTGGGCATGCACCAGCCCCTGCCGGTTACCGGACAACACATCTGGATGCGGCTTGTAGACGATGAAGCCATCTGGATTGCGCTTGCGCACCGCTTCGAGCAGCGCTTCAGCCGTGCCGAGTACCCCGGTGCCGTAGCGGATCGACGCATCGTCGGCCACCTGCCCCGCGACGAGGATGACCGTCTTGCCGGCCGGTGCGTTCCAGCCCGGCGCGCGCCGGCCGAGGTTGTACTTCGTGACGCCCAGGCGAGCTATCAACTCACGCAAAGCCGCCGCTCGAACAAGTTCCGCATCATCGAATTGCGCGCTGTTCAGGGTATGCGTCAGTTCGTTCGGGGTGCGCGCATCGAAATACAGCCCCTCCCGATCCAGCACCTGGCTGCACGGCGCATTCATGTCGGAGCCAAGTCCGTCGGAGTGGAAGAAACCATCTTCCATGCGCAACATGGGTGCACTCGCTGGAATGCCCTCCGTGCTCTTGCCCCCCCACAGCGCCACACGTTCCCCTTGCTCCATCTTTTCTGACACGCGCGCCCAGCGCAATTTGCTCCCGCCAGCCGTCAGGAATGGCGTGGCGAAAAACCGCTTCCATAGCTGGAAACGCACCCCCGCCACTCGCTCGCAATCTGCATAGCGCGCACGCACCGTGCGCTGCAGCTCAATGCTGTCAAGCGAGCGTTCCAGCGTGCCAACACCATGGGTTTCGGGGTCAAGATAGCGCGCGAGTCGCAGATAGACCGCGTCGAACAATGCGGCGAGTGTGGGGCGGTGGTGGCGGTCCGGCATCGGAAGATCATCCGTTGTCAGGCCCCAGCCCGCATAGTACGGGCGACCAAACACGTGCACCGGTATGCCAGCCAGCAGAGCCTGCATGCCTTCGGGCGCGCTCACCGTATATGTATGGTCAATATGTGACAGCGTGGCGAAAAAACTGAAACCCGCGGCAATTCTGCGCGTGCCTGTAGGCAGCTCACCCGCACCGGACAGCCCGCCCGCAGCGCCACGGGCAGCGGGCCAGATCCAGATTTCTGCGCCGGGGTGCTCGCTCTGTGCCGCCGCCACCATGCGTATAAACGCGGCCTGCGTTGCGCCTCCACCGCATCGCTGATCAATCAGCAACACGCGCGGCTTACTACGCGGCTGCATTAACTCCGGTGGACAAACAGGCGTGGCATTGCGTGCAAGGTCCGCACGGGCGGCGACCATGCGCGCCATAAGGTCAGGCAGTTCCGGCGAGGTCCCCAGGCTATCGACGCTCGCAAGCAAGGCTTGTACAGCCTGTTCCATCGGATCTCCCGCGCGGCATGGCCCGGGCAGCACGAACCAAGACAGCATCGGCTCCCCGAGCTTGCATTCCGACCAGATCGGACCTGGAAGCAAAGTCGGTGTGGTCGAATCAATGCAGCGTTTGAGCCGGAGCACTGCCCGCCCCGCCCACCGCTCGCCCCATACACCACCGGCAACGCCCGCGATGGAGCCAAGCGTGCGCCAGCCCCGCGTCACGCCACGCAGGTATGAGGCGACCTGAGGCACAGGCCCGGCAACCGCGCCCATGTCGCGCATTTACGCCAGTTCCTCGATAAATTGATCAACTACCTCGAAGTGCTGCTGCCATGTGGGCTCGCGGAACCCTTCAATGCGGATCAGTTGGCTCGCGCGCTGCACGCTATTCGTCGTGGAATATTCCAAAATACGCGCCATCCAGCCAGGGCCGTCAAGCGGATCGAGATAGTCCGGTATCTCGCCTGCGATCTCCCGGAACACGGGCAGATCACTGGCAATCACAGGCACCCGCATTGACAGTGCTTCGGCCAGCGGCATGCCGTAGCCTTCCACGAAAGATGGGAACAGCAGGGCCTGGGCGTGATGCAGATAGTTGTAGAGGCGCTGGTCGGAACAATTGGCCTCTTCTATGACTTTGCCGCGCAGGGCCACACAGCGTTCCAGCATATCCACCACGTTTTCGCACTCCCACCCTCGCCGCCCGATGACAACCAACGTCGGGGCACGTTCACCCAGTTCCTCGACCATACGGCGCCAGACATGGAGCAAAAACCAGTGATTCTTGCGCGGCTCAATTGTGCCCAGCATGACGAAATACGGCTGCGCGAGCGGACGCGCGTCCACGTTGGCAGCCGGCACGCCTGAAGCCAGACGCGCCACTACCGTCTTCGGCAACGGCCATCCGGCCCATCGCGCCTCTTCGATTAAGGAGTTGAGCGTAGCTTTGGAATTAGCGATAACACCGGACGCATGGCGAAGCGCCACACGCATCCGCTCCCGATGGAGCTCACGCACTCCGGGGCGACAATATTCAGCGTGTGTGAGCGGAATCAAATCGTGCAGCATGAAAACCGTACGGATATTCCGGCTCGCCAGTGATTGAAAATACCGGCCATATTCCAACCCGGAATGGCTGGTATGCAGCAGCACCCCCCGAGCAAATCGCTCACGCCGCAGGGCGCCGAGAATAGCACGCACCATCAGCCGCCGAGCATCCCTCCAACGGGTGGCGTCCTGATTTAGCAACAACTCAAATGCCTGCGCCGATTCCCGCTCCGGCAATACGACATAAAATCCGCGCTCGCTCAGTACGGCACGCGCGCGGGATGCATAGTGGCGGATGTAGGCAAGGCCAACGCGATCCACGCCAGTTGGCAGAGTCCGTTTGGCCAGCCTGTCCAGAAGCCGCGTGACGTCTAAGAATATCGGTAGCACAGCTTTATTACGAATGCATGAATTAGCGGGTGGAGAGTAAAAATATGCCAACGACTTTTGCGGGAAAATTGCCAAAGGGCTGCATATTCTAGCGACGGGCATGTGATACTTGCAAAGTTTTGCTTGACCTAAAGAACCTTCTCCAGAATGCGCAGCCTGCCCGCCTTGCTTTCGGCAGTGTCGATTGTCGGCATTGCCAGCCTTACCGCCTGTTCGTCCGTCCCCTCTTCCGGCCCAACCCGATCGCAGGTAACCGACGCCACCACCGAAGCGTCCGTCAAAGCCGGAATCCAGATCGTAGATGTGACCGAAGCAGTGGCCCAGCGTCTTCTGGCCGAACGCCAGACCGCCGACTTTGCCCGGACTTTGGGGGGCGGGGCGCAATTCCAGCAGCAACTGGGCGTGGGCGACGTCATTGAAGTTTCCGTCTGGGAGGCCCCTCCGGCCACCCTGTTTGGCGCCACCGGCATGGACCCGCGTGTTGCGCCAAGCAACGCTCGCGTCTCTGTGCTCCCCGAACAAATGATCAGCGGCGACGGTTATATCAATGTCCCATTTGCCGGGCAGATCAAGGCCGCCGGGCGCACCACCACACAACTGGAAAAGGACATTACCGCCGCCCTGAAGGGCAAGGCCAACCAGCCCCAGGTGCTGGTGCGGCTGTCCAAGAACGTTACCTCCTACGTGACCGTAGTGGGCGACGTTGCCACCAGCACCCGCATGCAACTGACGGCACGCGGTGAACGGCTGCTTGATGCCGTGGCCAGTGCCGGCGGCGTGCGCCAGCCGGTAGACAAGATAACGATTCAAGTCACCCGCGGCAACGCGGCTCAAACCCTGCCGCTGCAAACCATCATTCGCGACCCGCGCCAGAATGTGCCGCTGCGTGCTGGTGACGTCGTAACCGCGCTATTCCAGCCCCTCAGCTTTACTGCGCTGGGTGCCACCGGCAAAAACCAGGAAATCAATTTCGAAGCGCAAGGCATTACGCTGGCCCAGGCCATTGCCCGTGCCGGCGGCCTGGAAGACTCTCGCGCCGATGCGCGGGGCGTGTTCATTTTCCGCTTTGAAGATGCCAACGCCCTGCCCTGGCCGCGCCAGCCGGTGCGCACCACACAGAACGGCAAGGTGCCGGTGGTCTACCGTTTGAACCTAAAGGACCCCGGCAGCTTTTTTGTAGCGCAGACGTTTGTGATGGATAACAAGGATTTACTGTACGTGTCGAATGCACCGATTGCTGAGCTGCAGAAGTTCTTGAATGTAGTGTTTTCCGTGGCTTATCCGGTGGTGACTACGGTGAATACGTTCAAGTAATTCTGTTTGCTTCGGTAGCCAGTCTAAATGGGGGCTGACTATACCGTGCCTCAGCTCTCGAGCGCTTGCCCGGGCGGGTACCGCCCTGCAATTGCTCAGCATTTTGGGAATTTGGTCTACCAAGACAACTGGTTTGATGACAGTTCCGGCCGCGGCACCTCAGTGGACGTCGGACGTGACGGCATGAGTGCTGCCCGGATGTAATAGCATGAGTATTATTTCTTACGCCCAGAACTTTGAAGACGTCATGCTATGGCGTGCCTTGGGGCACGTAGCAGAAGGCTTCTATATCGATGTGGGCGCCCAGCACCCCACTATCGATTCCGTCAGTAAAGCGTTTTACGAGCATGGCTGGCGCGGCATTCATGTGGAACCCACCAGCACCTATGCCACCTTGCTGAGACAGGATCGCCCGGACGAAACCGTTCTGCAGGCCGCCCTGACCCACACCCATGGCACGCTGACGTTTTACGAAATCCCCGAAACCGGCCTGTCTACGGCGGATGCCACCATTGCCGAGCGCCACAAGCAGCAGGGCTTCCAAACCCGTGAAACCACAGTTCCCTGCCTCACCCTGGCCGATGTGTTTGAACATGCCGGCTCACGCGACATCCACTGGCTCAAGATTGATGTCGAAGGATTCGAACGGCAGGTGCTGGAAGGCTGGGGGCAGTCACTAGCCCGGCCATGGATAGTCATAGTGGAAAGTACGCTTCCGCTAACAACTATCGAATCCCACTCACATTGGGAACCGCTACTGCTTGGCCGCGACTACGAACACGCCTATTTCGACGGACTTAACCGCTACTACGTCTCTACCGGCCATCCCGAACTGCGCGAAGCGTTCCGCGCAGGGCCGAATGTGTTCGATGGCTTTGCGCTAAACGGCACTGCCAGCGCCCCTTTTTGCCACCTGGTGCAGGCACACCATAAAACACAAGTTGACTGCGCGCAGGCGGAGCTGGCCCAGGCAAAACACACTGCCCAGCAAGAAATCACGCGCCTAACCGACGCATTGGCTACGCAACGGGAGCTTCACACCAAACAAGAGCAGGCCCTGGGGGAACAGTTACGAGCATCGAACGATGCCGTGCACCAGCTCGAGTCCACGCTGGTTGATCAGGGCCGCGCCAATGTCGAGAAAGAACAATCGCTGATGCGCGACCATGCTAATCGGGTCGAATCTCTGCTCCAGCAACTCCAAGCCAGCGAGACGGAGCTTCGTCAGTTAATGCAGGAAGGGGCTGCGCGCGAAAGAGAGCTAACACGGCAGGCTGCCCAAATCCGTGAGGAAGTGGACGAGCTGCTGCGCACCTTGGTACAGCGGGAAAAAGAGTTCTCCCAAGAACTCATGCAAACCCGCCAACATGGCGAACAAGCCCTGGCTGACCAGTTTTACGCGAGCCAAGCCGAGCTGCGACGGCTGGCCCAGGAGGGAATCGAACGGGAACAAGTACTGACCCAGCACAACCTCCAGGTTCGGCAGCAGATGGAAGCCCTACTGCGCTCAGTAGCGCAGCGGGAAAGCGACTTTGCCAGAGAACTGCTACAAACCCGGCGCGAGGCCGAGCAGATCACTGCCGAACAAGCCCGCGTCCACGCGGAGCTAGAGCGGACTCTGCGTCACGAAGGGGCCGAGCGCGAACACGCGTTGACCGAGCAAATCGGCCAACTTCGACTGGAAGTTAAAGAACTGCTCCATTCGTTGGCGCAACGGGAAAGCGAATTTTCCCGAGAACTTCAGCAGGTTCACCGCGACGCCCAGCAAGCCGTCGGCGAACAAGCCCGAGTGCATGCCGAGCGCGACCAGGCATTGGTTCAACAACTTCTGACCGCACACGCAGAATTGCGTAGCGCCGAAGCGCGCGGCCGTGATCGAGAACGACAGCTTGACCAGGAAATTTCCAGCACGCAGGCAAAGCTTATCCAACTGACGCAGGCCCATGCGACACTCGAGGCGCAGCTCAGAGAGCAAATGGCGGCAGCACAACATACAACCTTGGCGCTTAAGGCATCGTTAGATGCGATTCACACCTCTTTCGCATGGCGTCTCACGGCACCAGTGCGCTGGATTGGCTCCCTGTTGTTCACCCCTTTGCCACTGCCGCGAACTCAGGCGGCGCCGATATTTTCATCTGCTGCAGCTCAGCCTCCCGCACCGGCATGTGCAGCACCAGCCCCAACATCTACTCTCACCCAGCAACGCCCGAGTGAGACCGGAATTTCTGCTTTAGCAATCAATACACCCATGAACTGCCCGTCAATAGCACACACGCTGGATGAACTCCTGTCGTACCATGATCAGCAGTTCGTCCATTCTGCCTACCTGACAGTTCTGGGGCGTAACCCTGATCCTGACGGCTTCCGTTACTACTTGGCTCGTGTACGCCAAGGCGTCAGCAAGATCCAGATTCTTTCTCAGTTGCGATTCTCCCAAGAGGGCAAAGCACGCGGTTCGTCCCTTTCCGGCCTGGATGCAGCGGTGGCTTCCTATCGCTACCTCAAGCTTCCTCTGATCGGCTGGCTGCTAGGCCTTATGGTACGAGTGCAACACGCTGGCGCCACTCACCAGAAACTGAATGCGATCGAAAACCAAATCTATGTTCTTGGCGACGAGAACCAGCGCCGATTTGCGCGATTAGAAAATGCTGTGACCGACCTGCACCACGCAGTCATGCAGCAAGCTCAAACCACCGTTACCGCTCAGGGTGGCGCGCCGAATCATAGTCGCGTTGCCTTAGCCAGCACCAGCTTCCGACCGCCCGAGCCCGAGGGGCTCAAGCAACTCTCGCCACGTGCACGGGATATCTATTCCCAGCTCAAGCAAGCCGCTGCCACTCATGTCGAAGGAGTCGCATAATGCGAATCTTGATTGACCTGCAAGGGACGCAAGGTGCCAGTCGACATCGCGGCATAGGCCGCTACAGCCTAGCATTGGCACAAGCCATGGCTCGCAATCGCGGTGATCATGAGATCATTATTGCGCTTAATGGGATGCTCCACGATTCCATTGAACCAATTCGCGCAGCATTTGAAGGATTGCTTCCACAAGAGAATATTCGCGTGTGGCATGCAGCAGGACCGGTGCCGCCCCTTACTCCTGAGAACACTTGGCGCAGACGAACGGCTGAACTATTACGCAACGCTTTCTTGGAAAGTCTTCAGCCTGATATCTTGCACATCACGAGCCTATTCGAAGGGTATGGTGACGACGCCGTTCACAGCATCTGCGGAACTTCGATCCCGACGGCCGTCACGTTCTACGACCTGATCCCACTGCTACAGAGCGAACAATATCTCACGCCTAATCCTCTATACGAGGCGTTCTATAGAGAGAAACTCGCTCATTTAAAGCGCGCCAATATTTATCTGGCGATTTCAGAATCGGCGCGCCAGGAATGTATAGACAATCTAGGCGTCGCGGCAGACGAAGCGGTCAATATTGGGGCTGCAGCCGAAGTCGGCTTCAAACCTATCTCCATCACTGAACGGGACAAGCGAAGCCTTCGCAATCATTTTGGGTTAGAGCGTTCTTTTGTGATGTACTCGGGCGCAACGGATGAGCGCAAGAATCATTTGCGCCTCATCAAAGCATTTTCACTTCTGCCAAAGACGCTAAGGGAAAACTGCCAACTTGCCATAGTCGGCCGCCTCCCGAATGATCACCGAGAGAAATTTGAGAAGTATGCAGAGCTATGTGGCCTAGGATCGGATGATGTTGTGATTACAGGAAGCGTCAGTGATAAAGAACTTGTGCAACTCTACAACCTGTGTGATCTATTTGTTTTTCCTTCATTGCACGAGGGCTTTGGTCTGCCCGCACTAGAGGCAATGTCATGCGGCGCTCCCGTTATTGGCGCAAACACTTCTAGCTTACCGGAAGTCATCGGACGCCGGGATGCTTTATTTGATCCGTTCGATGAGAAAGCGATCAGCCGTAAAATGGCCGAGGTATTGACCAACACTCGCCTACGCGATGAGCTGGCAGAACACGGCTTGAAGCAGGCAAGAAATTTCTCTTGGGATGAGAGCGCAAAAAGGGCAATTTCAGCCTTTGAACGTTGGCACGCTAAACAAGGGAAAACGGCTAGCCGAAATAACGAAGCATTTGATAACGATTCCGCGATAGCCTCGCTCGTTGAAAAAATTGCGAGACTCAACAATCCGTCGACTAATGATGACGACTGGCTCAAGACGGCACAAGCCATCACGCTCAACCACTGTCGAACCGCCAAAAGGCAGTTGTTGATTGACATCTCTGAATTAGCCCATCGTGATTCTAAGACTGGCATTCAGCGGGTAGTTCGTAGCGTTCTGGCGGAGTTACTTATTAATCCGCCACCAGATTTCAGTGTCGAGCCGGTTTATGCCACTCAGCATGAACCCGGCTATCGCTACGCAAGGCAATTTTTGGCGCAGTTCCTGAGCAAACCAAGCCCAGAGCTGGCAGATGACCCTATAGAAGTGTCCAGCGGAGACATATTTCTTGGCCTCGATTTGCAACATCACGTCGTCTTACAACAGGCGCCGTTTTATGCCCATTTGAAGCGCGCTGGCGTACAGGTGCACTTTGTCATTTATGACCTGCTGCCCGTATTGATGCCTCATGTGTTCCCGGAAGGTACGTCTGATATTCACGACAGATGGCTACGTGTGCTCGCCCAAGGCGATGGCGTGCAGTGCATCTCGCGTGCAGTTGCAGACGAGATGGCCGAATGGCTCAGTGTAAACGGTCCAGAGCGCTTACGCCCCTTCAAGCTTGGCTGGTTCCATTTGGGAGCGGATGTAGCGCGGTCTGTTCCCACCAAAGGTCTACCGGCTACCGCTGACGATGTGTTAGACACCCTTGCACACCGCCCCGCTTTCTTGATGGTGGGAACTATCGAGCCGCGCAAGGGGCAATTGCAAACACTGGCTGCATTTGAGCGCCTTTGGAGCGAGGGCGTGGATGTCAACCTGGTGATGGTTGGAAAGCACGGCTGGAATGTCGACTTACTGGTTGAAATGCTCCATAACCATGCCGAGCGCAATCGACGCTTGTTCTGGTTGGACGGCGTCAGTGACGAATACCTCGAAAAAATCTACGCGGCTTCCGACTGCTTGATCGCCGCCTCGGAAGGCGAAGGTTTTGGCCTGCCACTTATCGAGGCTGCCCAACATAAATTGCCGATAATAGCTCGTGATATACCGGTCTTCCGAGAGGTGGCTGGGAATCATGCTTTGTACTTTTCGGGCGCAACGCCGGATACCCTAGCCAATGCCGTGAAAGAGTGGCTCACGCTGGACAAGGCCGGTGCAGCTCCCCAGTCGAATGCCATGCCTTGGCTGACCTGGAAACAAAGCACACAGAACCTGCTGGATATCATTCTTCGTGGGCACTGGTATCGACAGTGGCTGCCCGACGGTGTGCACCGCTTCGCAGGCAGCGACAGCCGACTGGGTACGCAGGTAGGTAAGCGTGCCGGGCGTGAAATGGTGAGCACGCGTAAAGCAGGGTACCTGATCTTTGGACCGTATCTTTCTCTAGCCAGCGGTCACTATCGGGTGGTGATTCGCGGGGAACTTGGAGGCACCGCCGAGGCCCGCATGGATGTCGCAGTTGATCAAGGCCAACGCATCCTTGCCGAGTCTGCACTGCGTGAGCCCGACGCAGGCGGCCATTTGCTTGTGCTACCGATAGAGCTAGATGCACCCTGCACAGATCTCGAGGTCCGGGTATGGGTCAACAGTCGCACTGACTTGAGTATTTCCGTGATTGAGGTTGCCCCTCGGTTGGATAATCAAGAAGAAGATGACGCACACTCGGCAAATGAAAGCGATTCATTAACGAGCGAGCCACTTGCAGCGACCACCGCGCAACAGTTGCGGCACTCCTCCGTGACGGCAGCTTGACAAGAAGGCGGACACAAAGGAAAGCGTTGATTTATCTCAATCTAATTGGTTGCACTTTAAAATCAGGAAAATAAGAATGACTACCGCTATCATCACCGGCATCACTGGCCAAGACGGCGCCTACCTAGCTCAACTGCTCTTGGAAAAAGGTTACACCGTCTACGGCACGTACCGCCGCACCAGTTCCGTCAATTTCTGGCGAGTCGAGGAACTGGGCGTAGATAAGCACCCGAACCTACATCTGGTCGAGTACGACCTGACCGATCTGAGCGCCAGCATCCGCCTGCTACAGACGACCAAGGCCACCGAAGTCTATAACCTCGCCGCGCAAAGTTTCGTCGGCGTATCGTTCGACCAGCCCGCCACCACGGCCGAGATCACCGGCATCGGCCCGCTCAACCTGCTCGAAGCAATCCGCATCGTCAACCCGGAGATCCGCTTCTACCAAGCCAGCACCTCCGAGATGTTCGGCAAGGTCCAAGCCATTCCCCAGATCGAGAGCACGCCGTTCTATCCGCGCAGCCCGTATGGCGTGGCCAAGCTGTACGCGCACTGGATTACCGTGAACTACCGCGAGAGCTACAACATCTTCGGCAGCAGCGGCATTCTGTTCAATCACGAGTCGCCGCTGCGTGGCCGTGAGTTCGTGACCCGCAAGATTACCGACAGCCTAGCCAAGATCCATCTGGGCAAGCTGGACGTGCTGGAACTGGGCAACCTCGACGCTAAGCGCGACTGGGGTTTTGCCAAGGAGTACGTTGAGGGTATGTGGCGCATGCTGCAGGCTGACAAGCCAGATACCTACGTGCTGGCCACCAACCGTACAGAAACGGTCCGGGACTTTGTCACGATGGCAGCCAAGGCGGTCGGTACCGAGATCATGTGGGAAGGCCATGCCGAGAACGAAGTCGGCTACGATCGCAAAACAAACAAAGCCATCGTCAAGATCAATCCCAAGTTCTACCGCCCGGCTGAAGTCGAGCTGCTGATCGGCAATCCCGCCAAGGCCCGCGAAGAACTGGGCTGGGAGCCCAAGACGACGCTTGAGCAACTGTGCCAGATGATGGTCGAGGCAGACGTCCGGCGCAATCAGGTAGGCTTCTCGTTCTAAGACATGGCAAAGGTCCTGATTACCGGCGTTCGCGGCTTCACCGGGCAGCACTTGCTCAAGGAGTTGCTGAATGCCGGTCACGAAGTCTGCGGCCTAGCACACACACCGGCGCCCGAGGCGTCGGTGCGTGTGCATGTGTGCGACCTGCTTGACCGCACGGCACTGACGGAGGTGCTCGCCCGAGAGCAGCCCGAGGCGGTGGTGCACCTCGCCGCCATTGCGTTTGTTGCCCATGGCGACGCCCGGGCAATCTACGAGACCAATGTGGTGGGCACCCGCAATCTGCTGGATGCCATCCATACGTCGGGCTGTCGGCCAAAATCCGTACTGCTGGCCAGCAGCGCCAACATCTACGGCAATGCAGACCGCGAGGTGATTGACGAGTCCACTCCCGCTGCGCCTGCCAATGACTACGCGGTCAGCAAGCTGGCCATGGAGTACATGGCCAGGCTGTGGGAAGACAAGCTGCCAATCACCATCGTGAGGCCGTTCAACTACACAGGTGTCGGACAGTCGCCCAACTTCCTGCTGCCGAAGATCGTCTCCCACTTCCGCGAGCGCAAGCCTGTCCTAGAACTGGGGAATCTGCACGTCGTCCGCGATTTCTCCGATGTGCGCAGCGTTGTGGCCGCCTATGGGCGCTTGCTCGACGAGCGATTCGCGGGCCAGACCTTCAATGTCTGTTCGGGTACTGGCTATGCGTTGAAGGATGTGCTGGCCATGATGAGCGATCTCGCCGGATACCAGCCGGAGATCAAGGTGAACATGGCCTTTGTACGCGCCAACGAAGTGCACACGCTGATCGGTAGCAACGCCAAGTTGCGTGAGGCCATTGGCGCGCAGCCCACCATTGCGTTGCGCGACACACTGCAGTGGATGCTGGAAGCCGAAGAATGAAGCTGATCCTTGCGGTGGATGCGATCGTGCCACCATTGACGGGCATCGGTCGCTACACGTGGGAACTGGCCAGGCACTACACCCTGCCGCAAATCGGACTGGACCAGGCGCGCTTCTTCTTTGCCGGCCGCTGGGTGAAGGATCCTGCCTCGCTGCTACAGCCTGCCACAGCGCAGCCGCGTCGGCGCAAAGGCTTGCTGCCCCGCATGCCTGCCAGTTGGCGCCGCTGGAACATGCGGCGCCAAATGCGAAGCCATGTATTTCATTCGCCAAACTATTTCCTTCCCGATGCGGTGGATGGCGGCATCGTCACGGTGCACGACCTGTCCGTATTCAAGTACCCCGAGACCCATCCGGCGGAGCGCTTGCGGCATTTCGAGCAAGGCTTTGCTTCCACACTGAAGCGGGCTGCACATCTGATCACCGATTCCGAGGCGGTTCGTGCAGAGGTGGTGGAATACTTTGGCTGGCCGCGTGACAAGGTCACCGCAATCAGGCTTGGGGTGCCGACCGAATTCGGGCCGCGTCCGCACGCAGAACTGCGTGCGGCGCTAGAGCAGTATGGCTTGGCGCCGGGAGCCTATGCGCTTTGCGTCTCAACACTTGAGCCGCGCAAGCGCGTCGACCGCCTGCTCACTGCCTACGGCACCCTGCCCTCGGCATTGCGCGAGAGCTGTCCGCTTGTGCTGGCAGGCAGCAAGGGCTGGCTGAGCGACGGTTTGCAGGAGCAGATTGTGCGCGGCCAGAGCGAGGGATGGCTGCACTACCTGGGCTTCGTGCCCGAGCCCGTCCTTCCCTTACTGTACGCTGGTGCGCGGGCCTTCCTGTACCCTTCGGTGTATGAAGGCTTCGGCCTTCCCGTATTGGAAGCCCTTGCCAGTGGCGTACCGACGCTGACGTCCGATTGCTCGTCGCTGCCGGAGGTCGCCGACGGCGCCGCTTGGTTGGTGCAGCCGGATGATCACGCCGCGCTGTATGAAGGGATCGCCAAGGTCTTGTCCGACGAAGCATGGCGCGCGCAGGCAGTGGAACGCGGACTGCAAGTGGCCCAGCAGCACAGTTGGGCCCGCTGTGCGGCGGGTACGCTGGAGGTGTGCCGGCAGTTCGCGTGATGGGTGGCGCGATGATGTACCGTGCGGGCGAGGTGTTATCGAACCGCCAGTGAAGTCCGTCTTATCTCATGCTCTTCGCCGAGCTCCTGCGTTTGCAGGGTCACACTGAGCCACTCAGCGAACGGAGCCGACTTTATATGATCAGTGATTTAGTTTCAGAAGATATCAGGGTTTCGATAGGTAAAGGCACCTATGCGTCCTCTCCGCCAATTATCCGCCCACATCATGCGAATAATCGAATAGTCATTGGCAACTATTGCTGCCTCGCGCACGACGTGACTATTTTTGCCGGCGGCAACCATCCCATGGGCTATCTGACAATGCATCCTCTGAAGCTCTATTTGGGTAAGGGATCATTTGAGGACTGGTCCGCCGATTGTGGCGATGACGCTGAAACAACGACAATTGGGAACGATGTATGGATCGGTCATGGTGCAACAATTTTGTCCGGAGTTAAGATCGGAGATGGCGCAGTCATTGGGGCCCATACTGTTGTCGCGAGTGATGTGCCGCCTTACGCCATTGTTGCAGGCAACCCGGCAAAATTAATCAGAAAGCGCTTTAGCGAGCCGCAGATTGAACAACTATTGAAACTCGGTTGGTGGAATTGGCCACGAGAACACATTGAAGAAGCTGCAGAATATCTGTGTTCTGGCGATCTTGATGCACTCTTGGCCTTTGCAGGGGAAAAGCGAGGAGTATCAAGTCCTTGTTCATCCATACACCAGTCTGCAACCTGACATTCATGTGCACGTTGGCGGCGCAAACCTGACCAACGACGGCGAGCTTGTGCAGTGATGCAATGCATGTCGCTGCAGCCGAGAGAGATACCGCTTTGGCCAAAACCAAGACCATGCGAGCTCAACTCGCTTAGCAGGGCAAGGTGGCCAGCAATTTTTTGAGCTGCATGGCACTTTCGGACCACGTGAGCCACGGCATGGACCGGCTATCGGGTGCACTACCCGCCTGTAGCTGATCGAGCCAGCGCGCGAGCACAGGAGCAAGTTCAGCACCTGTGCCGGCGGCAAAATAGCTGGCATGGGCGCCAGCTATTTCCCGAAATACTTCAATATCGCGCACAAGTAGCGGTATGCCATGTTGTGCAGCTTCCACCAGAGGCAGCCCAAAGCCCTCGGCCTCGGACGCCATCACCAGACCATTTGAACGGCAATAGAGGTGGCTCAACTCAGCATCGCCTGCCCGCTCTAGCCAAATCAGGCGTTTACCGGCCTCGGGGTGCTGCCGCAAGCGGGCAGCCATCGCCTCCATATGCCAGCCCGGCTTGCCAACAATGACCAGCTTCACATTCCCACCCTGCTCCCACAGGATGTCCAGCGCGTCCAGCACTTGCGCATGGCCTTTGCGCGGTTCGATCGTCCCCACCATCAAGATGACGGGGCCCGAGCCCTCTTCAAACTGGGCGTACCTGGGGCTTTCTCCCTGGTTGGACGGCAACTGGCTGGCGACCAAATCGGCCCCTAGGTGAAACCACCGCGTTGGCAAAGTGGCCGGCTGCATGCTGTATTGCCGGCGCAGCCAATCATCAGCCTGCTTTGCCACTGATGCCGAGATGCAAAACAATGCATCAGCATGCACAGCCAGCGTCGCCAGCCAGCGCGGGAAGGCCTTGCGTGCAATCGGCGTAAACCAGTCAGGATGCAGTACCGGCAACAGGTCATACACCACGACGGCCAGCTTGACGCCCTGCTGGCGCCAGCGCAGCAGTTCACTCTGCCGCCGGGGCAAAATGCGACTGGTCAGATCCAACCCAAGGAACACGTCGCCTGCAGCGACCTGAACCACCTCACTATCTGAAGAGTCGGAGCGTGGTTGTCCGCTCAGCTTGACAAGATAGTTGTCGGCATAACGATAGCCCTGCTTGCGGGTAGCCTGCACCGGGCGCACGACAAACCCATCGGGAGGCGATTGGAGTACGCACAGCAGCAGTGCCCGCACTACACGCTGTATGCCACTGCCTGCGTCATTGCGGGCGATAATGGATACATCCACCAGCAGTTGCCGTGGTCTACCGTCCGATCCTGGCGCTGCCTTGCTGGCGGTGCGAGACTGGACGGCAACCCGGGCGGCGTTCACCCACCGATGTGGCGACCATTGAGCCAATCGCAGCAACAGGTAGATTTCAAGAAGGCTGCGACGGCGAATCATGAAGTCCTGTCTTGCTGGGCAGGAAAAGAAAAAAACCAACTTAGCCGCAACGCCATCCCCTTAAGCGCAGGGCACGACCAAGTTAGCCAACGCTTTCCTGGTAGAAGGCATATGCGTCGTCGACTTGTTCGAAGGTATGCAGCTTGCCCTGCACCAGGACGGCCGCGCTGTCGCAGTGTTCGCGAATATAGCCGGCGTCATGGCTGACGATGATCAGCGAACGGTCGCGGCGCTTTTCGAATAGTTCGCGGTGGCATTTGCTATGGAACCGGCTATCGCCCACCGCGATGATTTCATCAATCAAAAAGCAGTCGAACTCAATGGCCATGGAAATGGCGAACGCCAGCCTGGCTCGCATGCCTGCCGAATAGGTTTTTACCGGCTCACGCAGGTAGTACCCCAATTCGGAGAACTCTTGCACGAACGGTTCTGCCGCTTTGGCATCGCTGCCGTACACCCGGCAGATGAAGCGCAGATTGTCCATGCCGGTCAGACTACCTTGGAATGCGCCACCAAATGCCAGGGGCCAGGACACACTCATGCCGCGGCGAATCTTACCTGCAGAGGGAAGTTCCGCACCGCTGATCATGCGAATCATCGTGGATTTCCCGGCGCCATTGCGGCCGAGAACACCAATCTTTTCTCCCTTGGCGACGCGCAGGTTGATCCCGTCCAGAACAGTGCGCCGACCCTGACGGGTATGGTAGATCTTGGAGAGATTCGCCAATTCGATCATTCCGGCTCCACTCGCTTGCTGGCGTCCATCACGAAAAACAGACCGACTAACAGCATCACCAGATCGGCAACGACCATGTAACCGATGTCGTAATGGGGCTTGACTAGCGCACCGAAATAGCCCCCGCGTACCATCTCGACGCCATGAACCATCGGAAGCAGCAAAATGTACTTTTGGACGGCCCTTGGCATCCAGTCGACCATGAACAGCGCCCCCGAAAGCGGAAATAGCAGATAGGCGACGGTATGCCAGATCCGTTCAGCAGCTTCACTCCGCTCGCTTAGCGCACCGACGATAAAACCCAGCCCAATGCCAAAGACGGACAGATAGATCCAGCCGCCAATGATCTGCGTGATATCAGCCGGCGGCTCCATCATGCCCAAGGTAACAAACAGCGTTGTCAAAAACAAAAAGGAAATGGTCGCCCCGGCAATCTCCAGAATGACGCGCGACAAAAACAGATCGATCACCCGGACATTACGGTGATACAGCAAGCTCTGATTGGGCTCAATCGCCAACGCGCAACGGCTTGCGCTGTTTCGCCAGACCAGTACCGAGGAATATCCAGTTACGGCAAACGCGGTGATAGGCAAGCTGGAACCATGGGTGGCTTTGCTCAACGTCCACAGCGCTGTCACCCCCAAGGTGAACATCATCGGCTCGAAAAACACCCACAGGAAGCCGATGTTGTGCCGCCCGTAGCGGGTAAGGATTTCGCGCATCAGCAAAGCCCCCACCACGCGCAACTGGATCTGGAATGATCTCAGCAATGGCGTGTCATGTCGCATGCAGGTCTCTTCTCTACCTTAATCGTGGTGCTCGCGAACGCCGGCAAGCACTAAGCTGAGAACCCCCCACACCAGCATGCCCAGGGCGAAAATTTCGAAAATCCGCTTCAACCGCTTCGGTTCGACCGCCACATCCGGCTGATTCGGCTGCACCAGACGTTCCAGGTACAGTTGCTTGCGCTGCGCTTCAGCGCGGGCATTCTCCAGCGCCGCCATCGCCGATGCCAACTGTTTGTCGGCAAACTGCGAGTCGAGTTGAAGGCGGGTGTAGTTGGCGGCCTTATCCGACAGCGAACCCTTGCCCCCCGTTACACCGCCCGTTGCTTCCTGGATTTGTTTTTCCACTGCGGCAATATTGGTTTTCAGCACCGGAATCTGCGGATTCTGTGGCGCAATGGCTTGTAGCTGGGACAGCTGCGTCTGCGTACTGAACAGTTGCGCCTGCAGCGTAGTTACCTGCTGCAATTGCAAGGCCGACTGCCTGTCGGGGTCGAACACGGTGTTCGATTTACGATAGGTCGCCAGCGCTGCCGCCGCATCCTTGGCTTTGGCCGCAGCCGCGTCGACCTCGCCGCGCGCGAACTGCACCATGTCTTTCGCCGCGCGCTCGTTCATGCGGTTGATCAAGTGCTCACTCAGTTCCAGCAGAGACTCATTGATCTTGATCGCATCCTGCGAGGTGAACGAGCGCACCTGCAGCGTGGTGATCGCGGAGGTGGAGTCGAACTCCACCGTGACCACGCGCTTGTTGTAGTACTTCCAGAGCGCTTCAAAACTATCGTCGAACTGCCGCAGGAACCGGCTCAGGATGTCGCCGTGGTTGCCGTAGGCGTCGAGGATATAGTTGTTTCGGTTCAGCTCGCCCAGGGCATCGCGCGATTCGATGTAATCGATCACCGGATAGGTGTCATCCTGCGCCCGCGAGAAGCCGGTGCCCTGCAAGAGCGCACTCAGGCTGCCGCTCTGGCTCTGCCGCTGCGGGCTGCGCACCACAAAGCGCGACTCAGAAACGTAGATATCGGACGCAACAACGCCAAAGTAGAGCGTCGCGAGCGCGGTTGGCACAACAACAGTGCCGAGAAAGAGCCGGTTAACGCGTTTCAAACGCTGCCAAAGCCCACTTCTGCTTCTGGTCGCCTCAGCGGCCGTGTCTTCTCTCAGTACCGTATCCAACGTATTTTCCAATGCAGTGCATCCCGACGCAGTGCGCCAGGCCGGTACCCTGAAGCTGAGCACGCGCTCAACGCCGGGCGATCCATCAATAAACGCAGACTTATCTGCGCGTTACCACCCCAATATGACGGCCGCATGACGCGTTCGCAATTCCTCAATTGAGGGGAGTTGATTATAGCCAGGGCCTCATGACGGCGCTATTGCGCGCCGCAGCCAAACGCATCAGATTAACAACGCCTCCAGGGCATCCCCTTACGAGACATTGCCGCCTAGGGTATCCTCGTGCCCTGCTCGGACTGTCACCGAAGCGAGCTTTGCCTCGCCCTGCAGATCTGACTGCCTCACCCCTCTTCCCTGATACTTAGGCTGCTGCACGCCCCAACAGATGCGCCGATCGTTTCTCGCCCTGCAAGGCACGGCATCGCCTTTCTTCCGCCAACTGCTGTCCGCTCTGAGCGCACGCGGACACCATGTGCAGCGGGTGAACTTCTGCGGGGGCGATCTCGCCTATACCGGCATCGAGAGAGGGTGCAATTACACGGGTGAACTAAATGCCCTTTCTGGCTGGTATTCCGACCTACTCAAATCAGGTAGCTTTACCGACCTCCTACTCTTTGGGGATTGCAGGAAAATCCACCAGCCTGTATATCCGAGTGCCGAGCGAAATAATATTCGCGTGAACGTATTCGAAGAAGGTTATGTCCGGCCTCATTGGCTTACCATGGAAGTGCACGGCGTGAATGGCCGCTCGCGGTTGCCGCGCGACCCGGCGTGGTATCGCGAGCACCGCGCAGTGACGCCGCCCCACGCTCCTGGCCAAAACACCGGCTACAACCTCTACGAACGCGCTTACCACGACATCCGCTACCGCATGGCAAATGCCTTGTACGCCAGCCGTTTTCCGCACTACCAAAGCCATCGCCCCCATAACGGCTACCGCGAATACGCGGGGCTGGCCAAGCGCCTGCTTCAGGAGCGCCAGTATCGGGTTGAAGCGGAACGGCTGACGGAGCGCCTGCTCGCAAAGAAGCTGCCCTACTACTTGTTTCCGCTGCAACTGAATTCGGACTCCCAGATCCAGACCCACTCGCCGTTCGATGGCATCCGGCAGGCGATTGACCATGTGCTTGCCTCGTTCGCCGCGCATGCGCCTGCTGATGCGCTTCTGGTCATTAAGAATCATCCGCTTGACACAGGGCTGATCGAGTATCGCCACTACGCCAATAAAGCCGCAAAGTCGCTCGGCATGGCAGACCGCCTTGAGTTCATCGATGCCGGCCACCTGCCGACCTTGCTCGATCACGCGCGTGGCGTGGTGGTGGTCAACAGCACGGTCGGGCTGTCTGCCCTGCACCACCGCCGGCCGCTGAAGGCATTGGGAACGGCCATCTACGACATGGAAGGCATGACCTGGCAGGGCACCCTGGATACGTTCTGGCGAGAAGCGGAAGAACCGGACATGGCCTTGTACCAGGTGTTCCTTGACTACCTAGTGCACCACACGCAAATCAACGGCGACTTTTACACACGCACCGGCATCGCCATGGCCACGGCCGGCGCGGTGAAGCGGTTGGAGGCTGTGGCCCATGACTGACCGCCGCCCCCATTGCATTGTCATCACCGGAGCCAGCGCAGGCATTGGCCAGGCGCTGGCTCGCGCATACGCGGCACCCGGCGTCACGCTCGGACTGGTTGCGCGCGATGCAGTGCGGTTGGAAGCCTGCGCCGAGCAGTGCCGGCAGGCCGGCGCCACCGTAATCACTGCGCAATTGGACGTCCGTGACGCTGGGGCAGTGGCCGCATGGCTGACGGCATTCGACGATGCGCACCCGCTCGACCTGCTGATCGCAAACGCTGGCGTAGCAAATACATTGTCTTCAGCTAGCGACTGGGAAGACCTTGCGCGCACACGCGAGGTCTTCGACACCAACTTCTATGGGGCGTTTCATACGCTGTTGCCTGTGCTGGCACGCCTGCGTGCACGCAAGCGTGGCCATGTGGCGGTGATCAGCTCGCTGGCGGCCATTCGCGGCATGGCCATCTCGCCGGCTTATTGCGCGAGCAAGTCGGCAATCAAGGCTTATGGAGAATCGGTGCGACCGTTGCTGGCGGCAGACGGGGTGCTCCTGTCATTGGTCTTTCCCGGCTTCGTCAAGACGGCGATGAGCGACGTCTTCCCCGGCGATAAGCCTTTCCTGTGGTCAGCTGACAAGGCGGCTCGCCACATCCGCGCCAAGCTGGATGCGGGGCGAGCGGAGATTGCATTTCCGGCGCTGCTGGCGCTGGGTATGCGCCTGCTGCCACTGCTGCCTCCACGGCTGGGGGACCGCATCCTGGACCGGCTGTCCTACCTGCCCCGGGCAGAGCGGTAACGCAGCATGCCAGGCGCAGCCATTTTCCTGCTTGCCCTGGCGATGTCGTTCCTGCCGGACGCCATCGCCTTGCCGCGTTCCGCGCCGCCGTGGCGGCGCAACGCTGCGGCGCTTGCCACGCATGGCTTTTCGGTGGCGACGGTGTTCCTGCTGACGCTGGCGGTATCGGTACGCCCGGTGTTCGCGGGGTTCGTGGCCGTGTCGTTGACGGGATTGCTGGCCGTGGTCAGCAATGCCAAGTATGCGTCGCTGCGCGAACCACTGGTGTTCTCGGACTTAAGCCTGTTCAGCCAGTTGTTCCGGCATCCGCGCATGTACCTGCCGTTCCTCAGCTTTGCCAACGTGCTGGCGCTTGGCTTTGGTGTGGCGGTCTTCGTAGGGATGATGGTGCTGAGCATGCCGCTGCAGGGCGCCTCGCGGGGGCTGCTGCTGGCCGGCGCGGCGGCTAGCTTCCTTTTGCACGCATGGGCTGTGCGAACGCTTCGGCTGACAATGCAGCCCGATGCCGACCAGCGCCAGCATGGCTTCTACGCGGTGTTCGTGGCCTACTTGCTGAACGGCCTGCGCCCCACCACTGCGGCAGCGCTGCGCACAGCGATGAGCCATGGGCCGTTCTCGCGCACGGCGGAACCAACGGTACGGCCGGACGTCATCGTCATCCAGAGCGAATCGTTTTTCGACGCGCGCCGGCTCGGTCTCGCCGTGCGCGCCGATCTGCTGCCGAACTTTGACGCAGCCTGCGCCGAAGCGGTGCAGTGCGGCCAACTGGAAGTACCGGCCTGGGGCGCCAACACGATGCGCACGGAATTTGCCGTGCTCTCGGGGTTGGATTCTGGCGCGCAAGGCTACGCCAGGTTCTACCCATATGCTTATATACGCCAGCCGTGTACTTCGTTGGCGGGGTGGTTCCGGCGCGCGGACTACCGTACGTTGGCTATGCATCCGTACCACGGAGACTTCTTCGGCCGGCACCGCGTTCTGCCGCTAATGCATTTCGATCGCTTTCTCGATATCCGCCATTTCAACAAGGCGCAGCGCGCGGGTCCCTACGTGGCCGACCTTGCGGTGGCCGATGCCATTCAGGTCGAACTTGAGGCCGCCGGCGATTCGCCGGCGTTCGTCTTCGCGATGACCATCGAGAACCATGGGCCGCTGCACCTGGAACACGTGGCGCCCGGGGAGGCCGCTTCCTATCATGCGTTTGGCGAAGGCAAGCCTTGGAACGACCTGACCGCCTACCTCCGCCACCTCGCAAATGCGGACGCCATGATCGGGCAGTTGACGCGCTATCTGGCTACCCGCAAGCGTCCCGCGATCCTCTGCTTCTATGGCGACCACGTGCCGGCACTCCCGGCGGTTTATCGGCAGACCGACCATCTACCCATCCATAGCGACTATCTGTTGTGGCGCAGTGATGCCGCCTCGGCGCCACCAAGCCAGCAGAAGCGCATGCGGGTACATGCCGAATCGTTGGGCAAACTGCTGATCGATTGCATCAGCGCCCCGCTACCGGCATCGCAGGATGCCGGGGCATCAAGAACAAACGCGGCGAGCACTGAAAGCCAACAGCAGCAACAGTAGTCTCTGCCACCTTGGTGTGCCCAGAGGTAGCAACGTGAAGCCGCAAGCAGCGCAGAAATCGAGCAGGTTAAGAAGATGAAAGATGCAATAGCTATTGTCGGAATGTCGTGTCGGTTTCCGGGCGGTGTTCACAGCCCGGAGGATTATTGGAAGCTCCTGGTTGCTGAAACCGACGCCGTGACCGAAGTGCCGGCGGACCGCTTCAGTACCGAGTTTTATCAACACCCCTCAAAGCGTGAGCCCGGCAAGAGCTATACTTTTGCGGCCGGCGTCATCGACAACGTCGCGGGCTTTGATGCCGATTTCTTTGGCATCTCGCCGCGCGAAGCGCAGCAGATGGATCCTCAGCAGCGCCTGCTCCTCGAACTGGCCTGGGAAGCCTTCGAACATGCAGGGCACCACCCCCAACAGATGGCCGGCCAGGACTGCGCAGTATTCGTCGGGGTGGCGGCGCAGGACTATGGCGACCGGGGCGTCGACGACCTCAGCGTGGTGGACGCCTACTCCGCCACCGGCAATACGCTGAGCATCGCCTCCAACCGCATCTCGTATCTGTTCGACCTGCGCGGGCCGAGCATGTCGATCGACACCGCATGCTCGTCGTCGCTGGTGGCACTGCACCAGGCATGCAACGCGATCCGAGCCGGAGAGGTGGAAACGGCGTTGGCAGGCGGCGTCAATCTTCTGCTGCACCCGTTCCCCTTTGTCAGCTTCGCCAAAGCCTCGATGCTGTCGCCCACCGGCCGCTGCCGCGCTTTCGATGCTTCTGGCGATGGTTATGTGCGTGCCGAAGGCGGCGCGCTGGTGCTGCTCAAGTCGCTGTCCAAGGCGCTGGCCGACGGTGACACCATCCATGCCGTGATCGCGTCGTCGGGGGTCAACTCCGATGGCCACTCGCAAGGCGGCATCAATGTGCCGGCGTCGGCCACGCAAGCGGCGCTGCTGGAAAACGTGTACGCCCGCGCCGGGGTCGATCCGCGCGAAGTGGACTATCTGGAGGCGCACGGCACCGGCACCGCAGTCGGAGACCCAATCGAGACGCGCGCGCTGATCGACGTGATTGGCAAGCTGCGCAGCCCCGATGCGCCGTTGCTGATCGGCTCGGCCAAGACCAATGTCGGGCATCTGGAAACGGCGTCCGGCATGGCTGGCCTCATCAAGGCAATTCTGTGCCTGAAACATCGCGCGGTGCCAGCGTCGATCCACTTCCGCACGCCGAACCCCAATATCGACTTCACGGGTGGCAACCTGCGTGTGGTCGATCGCTACACACCGTTGGCGGCCAAGGACAAGCGCCTGCTTGTCGGCGTAAATTCGTTTGGTTTTGGCGGCACCAATGCGCACGTTCTGCTGCGCGAAGCCGCGCCGCCTTCCAAAGCAGCAAAAGCCGGCAAGGCGACCAGCGTTGCGCAAAACCGCCCCGCTCCGTTGATGCTCAGCGCGCGTTCGCAAGAAGCGCTGCAGGCGCTGGCCGCCGCCTATCGGGACCAACTCGGCGCAGGCACGTCCTGGCAGGCGCTGGCAGGCGCGACGGCTCATCGCCGACAGCCCTTACGCTACCGCGCCGTCATCGACCCATCTAACGCTGCAGACGTTGCCGCAGATGGCATCGCGGCGCTGGCTGCGCTGGCGCAAGGCGACACCTGCCCCGCTGTGGTGACGGGCGAGGCCGTCGCCAACGACGGCAAGCTGGCGCTGGTGTTCTCCGGCAATGGCTCTCAGTGGGCCGGCATGGGGCAGCGCCTGCTGCAGGAGGACAGTGTCTTCTGCGCAACCGTAAAGCAGATCGATGCCTTCTGGTGCGCCGACGGCAGCGCATCGCTGCTCGATGTGATGCGTGCAGGCGCCACCGCGGAGTGGCTGCAGCGCACGGAAAACGCGCAGCCACTGCTGTTTGCCATACAGGCGGGCATCGTGCAATCGCTGCTGGAGCAGGGCCTGCGCTTTGACGCATGCTATGGCCATAGCGTGGGCGAAGTCGCGGCGGCGTATGCCGCGGGCGCCTTGTCGATGGAGCAGGCCGTGCGCGTCATCAAGGTTCGCAGCCGCGCCCAGGCGCTCACCGCTGGCAAAGGCAGGATGGCCGCTGCAGGCGTGGGTGAAGGGGCCGCGCGCGAACTGATCGCCGCGTTGGGCCTTGACGACGTGTTGGAAGTCGCCGGCATCAACAGCCCCGGCGCCGTCACGCTGGCCGGCCCCCTCACGGCACTGGAAGCCGTGCAGGCGCATTTGGCGCAGGCAAATCAGTTCTTCCAGATGCTCGATCTAGACTACGCCTTCCACAGTCGGCAAATGGATGCCATCCATGATGTTGTGCTGGAAGGTCTGCGAGGCCTGCAACCGCGGGCAACACACAGCACTTTTGTCTCAACGGTGACCGGCACGCCGCTGTCGGGCGCCGAACTGGACGCCAGCTATTGGTGGCGCAATATCCGCGAGCCTGTCCAGTTCGAGCCGGCCACGCGCCAGCTGATCGATGGCGGCATGCGGCTGTTCCTGGAAATCGGGCCGCACTCGATCCTGCGCGCCTACGTGTCGCAATCGTTGGAGGCGGCACGCGCGAACGGCAGCGCCCTGCCAACGCTCAAGCGCAACCACGACCAGAGCAGCCAGCTGCGCCACGCGTTCTGCACGGCGCTCGCACACGGCGCGCGGCTGGATCGCAATACCGTCTACCCCGACGCACACCGCGACGTCGTGCTGCCGACCTATCCGTGGCAGCGCACGCCCTACTGGGCCCCCATCACCGCAGAAGGCTACGACCTGGTCCACCGCCACCGCCAGCACCCGCTGCTTGGCTACCGGCTGAAGGACTGCGCGGCAGCCTGGGAAAACCAGATCGACCCAGTCAAGCTCCCCATGCTCGCCAGCCACGTGGTGGACGGGGCTGTCACCTTTCCTGGGGCGGGTTACGCGGAGATGGCGCTGGCTGCGGCGCGCAGCTACTTCGGTACCGTGACTTGCGCGGTGGAGAATCTGGAGATTCGCACCCCGGTGGTATTCCAACCGCAGCAGGGCCGACTGTTCCGCTTTACGCTCGATCCGCGCACTGCGGGTTTCGTGATCGAAACGCGCCCACGCGTGAGCGACGATCCCTGGACCATCAATGTGGCCGGTCGCTTGCTGATCGGCGGCCCGTCGCAGACCGCGCCGGCCATCGAGCCGCAAAGCATGGCTGCGCTCGAAGAGCAGGCCCCCATTGCCGGCAGCACGCTGTACCAGGCGGCACTCGCGATCGGCTTGGAGTTTGGCGAGGCCTTCCGCTGGGTGCAGACGGTCCGCATCGACGGTAACGTTGCACTCGCTGAGCTTGCAGCGCCCGCCTCGCAGCAGGCTCATCTGGATCGCTACACGATGCATCCGGGCGCGCTCGACAGCGGCCTGCATCCGCTGCTGGCCCTGATGGCCGCCGGCAAGCCCGGTGCTGAGCAGGCCGCCTACGTACCGGTGCAGTTTGGCCGCATGGATTACTTTGGCGGCGTGCCGGCCCGCGTGGTGGCGCGGATCGAACGCCGCAGTCCGCATTCGTTGGTCGCCAATTTCCAATACCTGGATGCCGGCGGCAATACAGTGCTGAAGCTCTCCGCATGCCGCTTCCGCCGCGTAGATCTGATCCGCCGTCGACACGGCAAACCTGGGCGCTATGTCTTTGCGCTGGAAGCCAAGCCGGCAACCGAAGCGATTGCTGCGGCTGCGACGCCTTCGCCGGCCAGCCTGTTGGCCACGGCAGCCACCATGGTCGCCGGCACCGAAGACGCCGCGCATCGCGACAGGCACCTCACCGAAGTCATGCCGCTGATCGACGTGCTGGCTGCGGCCTACGCGTTGCGTGCCGTCGAAGCGCTGCACGTCCGCGCCAAGGCCGAGCTGCCGGCCTGCGCGAATCCAGCACTGCTCGCACGGCTAGTCGACATGTTGCTGGAAGACGGCATCCTCGTGCGCCGCGACGGCGTGCTGGCACTGGGCGACGAAACGCTGCCGCCTATCGAAGAACTCTGGCGGAGCCTGCTATCCCTGTCGCCCAGCCATGTTGCCGAGCTGACGCTGCTGGCACATTGCGGCGCCTCGCTGCCGGCCATTCTGAACGGCGAACTGGAAGCGGGCGCCGTGCTGCCCCCGGCGCGCAACAGCCTGCTGGACCATCTGTTCGAGGCCTCCCCAACGTGGTCGCATGTCAACGCAATGGCCAGTGCTAGCCTGGATGCGTGCATCGAGAGATGGACCCTGCGCCGCCCGATGCGGGTTCTGGAAATCGTCCCGCCGGAAGCCAATCTATTCGAGCCGATCGGCGCGCACCTGCAGGGCCGCTGCGAGTACACCATCGCCGGCAGCCCCGAGCAGCTCGGCGCCTTTGATACCGGCCGTCATCCGCTAATCCGCACGGCGACGATACAACTGAGCGATCAGCCCGAGTTGACCGTCGAGCCGGGACGCAGCCACACGTTCGATGTGGTGGTGGTCAATAACCTGCTGCGCACATCTGGCAAGCCGAATCGATTGCTGGCGGCCGTGCGCACGTGGATGACGCCTGGGGCACTGCTGGTGCTTAGCGAGGCCCAGCCAAGCCGTTTCTCCGACATTGTGTTCGGTTTGTCGCCGGAATGGTGGTCCGCAGGTCGTGGGGATTTGCTCCCCGCCGAGTCCATCGAAGCCATGCTGCTTGCCGAGGGCTTCCAGTCACCAGCCCGCCACGTCGAGGCTGATCTCCAGATTGAAGGCGCACCGGCGCTGCTGCTGGCGCGCCGCCAGCTTGGACGTCAAGCCGATTCATGCGATATCGGCGAGATCGTCACAGAAGGAATTGACGGCAACGCCGAGCAATTGGGGGCGAACTGGCTGGTGGTCTGTCCTGGCACACCGGCCGAACTCGCCACCACGCTGGCTGCCGCGCTCGAAGAGGCCCTTGCTGGCGCAAGCCTGGCGAGCCGCAGCCCGCGCGTTGCGTTGGTGGAGTCCCCCGAAGCGGCGCTGGAGCATGCCGCACTGGACGAAGCGGGAGCACCGTGCCAGATCGTCTTCCTTGCTGCAGACGCGCCAAGGCTTGACGATAGCGCCGACGCGGGCACGCTGATGCAGGCGCAAGAGCCGACTTCAGTCGCGCTTGCACGTTTAGTGCGCGGCTTGAACGGCAAGCGCGCCAGCGCGCAACTGTCGATCGTCACCTGCGGCGGCGCGCCGCTGGCTGCGCCCGGCACGCCAGCAACGGCGCTGCAGCCGTCGCAGGCCACCCTGTGGGGTCTGGGCCGCGTGCTGATGAACGAGCACGCCGAACTGCATTGCAGGCTCATCGATATCGATCCACGCGAGACGCAGCCAGTACCGGCGCTCAGCCGTGAGCTGCTATGTGCCGATGCGGAAGATGAAGTCGTGCTCGGCCTCGAAGAACGCTACGTGCCGCGCATGCTGACCGCCGAAGTGAGCGAGCTGCGCGAACAGGCCACACGGGCCGCCGCAGGTGCATCGGCCATACCCGCTGTGCTCGGCTTTGAATCGCCGGGCTCACTGCGTCACCTGCAGTGGTTCCCGCTGCCCGAGTTCGAGCTGGAACCCGACGAAGTCGAAGTGGAGCCGATGGCCGCGGGCCTGAATTTCCGTGACGTGATGTACGCGATGGGCCTGTTGTCTGACGAAGCCGTCGAGAACGGTTTTGCCGGTCCAACCATCGGCATGGAGTTCTCCGGCCGCGTCACGCGTGTGGGCAGTGCGGTCGCGAATTTCGCCAGCGGCGATCTGGTGCTCGGTTTTGCCCCCGCGTGTTATGCGAGCCGGTTGCGTACCCGCGCGACGGCGCTGGCACACAAACCCGCGCGGCTGAGCTTTGAGGAAGCCGCCACGATCCCGACCACGTTCTTCACCGCCTATTACGGGCTCAACGAACTGGCGCGCATTCGCAAGGGCGAGCGCGTACTGGTGCATGGCGCGGCCGGCGGTGTCGGCATCGCTGCAATCCAGTTGGCACGCCACCTCGGTGCCGAAGTATTCGCCACCGCAAGTAGCAATGAAAAGCGCGAGTTTGTACGCCTGCTCGGCGCAAGCCGCGTGTTCGACTCACGCAGCCTGGCATTCGCCGACGAGATCCGGCGCGCGACCGGAGGCGAAGGTGTCGATGTCGTGCTGAACTCGCTCGCCGGCGAGGCGATGGTGCGCAGCATCGACGTGCTACGTCCGTTCGGTCGCTTCCTCGAGCTCGGCAAGCGCGATTTCTACGAGAACAGCCGTATCGGCCTGCGCCCCTTCCGCAACAACATCAGCTATTTCGGCATCGACGCCGACCAGTTGATGGATGCGTCGCCGCAGCTCACCGCATCCCTGTTCGCCCAGGTGATGGCGCTGCTCGATCAGGGCGTGCTCGATCCGCTGCCCTACCGCGCGTTCCCTGCCGCACGCATCGAGGAAGCCTTCCGCTACATGCAGCAGGCGCGCCAGATCGGCAAGATCGTAGTCACCTTCGCCGGCGGGGTGCCCGCACCGCAGGCCGCCAGCGCATCGCATCTCGCGCTGGATCCGTCGGCCGCCTATCTGGTTGCGGGCGGCACCGGCGGTCTGGGCTTCGCCACGGCACGCTGGCTGGTCGAGCGCGGCGCACGTCATCTGGTGCTGGCCAGCCGGCGCGGCACGCTCGCGCCCGAACTGGCCGAGGAAGCGGCGCACTGGCGCGACACGCTCCAGGTAGATACGGCGGTCGTGTCGTGCGACCTCAATAATGGCGCGGCGGTGCGGGCGCTGGTCGACGGACTGGGCCGCAGCGGCACGCCGCTGAAGGGGCTCGTGCATTCTGCAATGACCATTGCCGACGGCCTGATCGCCAACCTGGACGACGCCAAGATGCGCGACGTACTGGCGCCCAAGGTTGCCGGTGCCTGGAACCTGCATCAGGCCACGCGCGAACTCGCCCTGGACTTTTTCGTGGTGTATTCGTCGGCCACCACCTTCCTGGGCAACCCCGGGCAGTCCAACTACGTGGCCGCCAACGCCTTCCTTGAGGCGCTGATTCACCAGCGCCGCGCGCAAGGCCTGCCGGGCACCTACATGGCTTGGGGCCCACTCGAGGACGTGGGCTTCCTCGCCCGCAATGCCCAAACACTGGAGGCGTTGCAGGCCCGCATTGGCGGCCGCGCAATCACCTCGGCACAGGCGATGACCGCGCTCGAACAGGTGCTGCAGTGCGGCCATGCCGGCGAAGCGCTACTGTGGCTCGACTGGAAGTCCATCTCGCGCGTCATGCCAGCCGCACGCTCGCTGCGCTATCTCGACATGCGGGGCGGCATCGGACAGGAAACGCAGCGCGCCGATGGCGCTAGCATGAAAGCCGAGATCCGCGCGCTTGACTCCGCCGAAGCCGTGCAACTGGTGATCGAGACACTGCAGGCACAGATCGCTCGGATCCTCCACCTATCTGCCGCCAAGGTCGATCCTGATCGCTCAGTGACCGATCTGGGCATGGACTCGCTGATGGGCATGGAGCTCGGCATGGCAATTGAGGAGTGCTTCGAGGTCAAGCTGCCGGTGATGATGTTGGCCGAAGGTGCGACCGTGCGCTCGCTCGCGCAGAAGATAGCTGAATCGGTGCGCGCCGGCGCAACCGACGGCCAGGAAGCAGGCGCTGCAAGTGATGTCGAGCAGCAATTGGCCTCACTGTCGGCCATCCATGGCTCGGAAATCAGCAGCGACGAACTGCAACGCATGGCACGCGAAATGACCGCCAACCGAGCAGTCGCAGATGTCCTCACTGAGACGACCTCGTGATGACCGCGCCGGGCTGGGCAAGCAATCAGGGAACACTGGCGCGCGAGCTGCGGCTGTACGGCCGCGGGCTGCACACCGGCAAGCGCGTCAATGTCCGCGTGCATCCTGAGCGCGTCGGGCACGGCATCGTGTTCCGGCGCATGCGCGGCGGCCAGCAGCTTGCATTACTGCCCGCCTCTGCGGCGCTGCGCCTGGGGCAGCCGTTGTGCACGGCACTCCAGAATGCCGATGGCTGGCGCGTGCGCACCGTCGAACACCTGCTGGCAGCTTTGCTGGCATGCCAGATCGACCACGCCACCGTCGAGATCGATGCCGAAGAGGTGCCGATCCTGGATGGCAGCGCACAGCCCTGGCTGCAGGCGATCGAGGCCTGTGGACGCCTCCCGCTGGATGCACCCAAGCGCTTCCTGCGGATTCTCAAGACGGTTGCTGTGGAAGATGGCGGCATGCATCGCACGATCATCGAACCGGCCGACCACTATGCGATGTCCGTAACCAACGACCTCAAGGGGTTCGGCGAGATGAACTGGCAGGGCATCATCGACCCCGTTTCGTTCGCTTCCGACATCGCGCCATCGCGCTCATATGGCCGCCTGCGCTGGGCGGTGCCAGCCATCTTGTTTGGCTATCTGCGGGGCCAACCGATTCTGCGCGGCGCGAGGCCGTCATGCACCGCTACCATTGTCGGCTCCGGCGTGATCGGCGGCATGCGCCTGCCGATGGAGTTCGTGCGGCACCGCGTGCTTGATCTAATCGGCGACCTAGCTCTGCTGGGCGCGCCGCTGCTAGGCAAGGTCACAGCCTTGCGCCCCAGCCACGAAATGAATTACCGGCTTTGTGCCGCCCTGCTCGCCCGGCCCGATGCCTGGGAATGGGCATACCCCACACACTGACGAAGGAATCCGCGGTATGAGACTGGGCGACCAGTTGCGACAGCAGCTTGCTGCTAAGGCCCTGAAGCGGCAGCTTGATCGGGTCACGAAAGAAATGGAGACGGGAGCCGAACGGGCGGCAGTTGCGGCCCATACCGGTGAAGCGTCGGCAGCACAGCCGGTCAATCCGGCGGACTATGCGGCACTGTGCCGCTTCGACACGCTGCCTGCGTACCAGCAGGTCTCGATCATCCGCGAGGTAAGCGAGCGTTTGGGTATTGCGTCGCCGTTCTTCCGCGTCCACGAAGGCGTGGCCGGGGCCACCACGCAGATCAACGGCCAGTCCTATATCAACTTCGCCAACTACAATTATCTCGGCCTATCCGGGGATGCTGAGGTATCGGCCAGCGCCAAAGCCGCAGTCGACCAGTATGGCACCTCGGCGTCGGCAAGCCGCATGGTGGCCGGCGAGCGGCCGGTCCAGCGCGAGCTAGAGCGCGCACTGGCAAGCGTCTACGAGGTCGACGACTGCGTCGCCTTCGTCAGCGGGCATGCCACCAACGTCACCGTGATCGGATGCCTGTTTGGCCCCGGCGACCTGATCGTGCATGACGCGTTGGCGCACAACAGCATCGTGCAGGGGGCGCAGCTCAGCGGCGCCAAGCGGCTGAACTTCCCGCATAACGACTGGGCAGCGCTTGACGCCCTGCTCACGCGCGTGCGGCGCGACTACCGCCGTGTGCTGATCGCCGTGGAAGGCATCTACAGCATGGATGGAGACTTCCCCGAGCTGGAACGCTTCATCGACATCAAGCGCCGCCACGGTGCCTTCCTCATGGTCGACGAAGCGCACTCGTTCGGCGTGCTCGGTGCGACAGGCAAAGGCATCCGGGAGCATTTCGGGCTGGCCGGCCGCGACGTCGATATCTGGATGGGGACTTTCAGCAAGACGCTGGCGGGCTGCGGCGGGTACATCGCCGGCGAGCAGGCGCTGATCGACATCCTGCGCCACCTGGCACCCGGTTTCCTGTACAGCGTTGGATTGTCACCGGTGCTGGCCGCCACCTCGCTGACCGCTCTTCGGCGCATGCTGGATGAGCCGCAACGAGTCGCCAAGCTGCGCGAGCGCGGACGTCAGTTCCTGGACGCCGCACGTGAAGCGGGCCTCAACACGGGGCTGAGCGCCGGATACTCGGTCGTGCCAGTGATTATCGGCAGTTCGCTCAAGGCCGCGCAATGGGCCAATGCACTGTTCGAGAAAGGCATCAACACGCAGCCGATCTTTTATCCCGCGGTGGAGGAGAAAGCCGCGCGGCTGCGCTTCTTTATCTGCTCCACCCACACGCCGGAACAGATCGCTTATACGATAGCGTCCGTTGCGCAGCTGGCACGGCGTTAGCACTATGGACACGATGCTGCAGATGGATCAGTCATCGGGCTCGGCACTCACGTTCCGTCGCGCTGCGGCTAGCGATGCCGCTGCGCTGGCGCCATTGGTGCTCGCCTCCGGCCGCCAGGAATTTGACTGGCTGCTGGGCGTGCCACCGGCCGCATGCGAGGCTTTCCTGCGCCGTGCCATCGCCACCCCAAGCGGGCGTTTCTCGTGGAAGCGCCATTTGGTCGCCACGATCGGCGGTCAGCCAATCGCTGCCCTTGCGATCCAGGACGGTCGGCACAACTGGCTGGATGATCTCTACGCAGTCCGCGACTTCCTGCAGCATTTTGGCCTGCGCCGCACGCCCAGCATCATCCGCCGCGGGCTGATTCTCGAAAGCGAGATTCCCGCTCCCACGCGGCGACAAACGCTGGTGGCCCACTGCGCCACGCACCCCGATCTGCGCGGCCGGGGAATTTTCAGGGCCCTCTTCTCACACGCAATCAAGCAGCAACTGCTTCCTTCCACGGTCGGGCAGACGCTTGTGCTCGATGTGCTGGACACGAACCACCGTGCAGCGGCGCTTTACCGGGAACTCGGATTCGAACCAATGGAACGTGGCCGCCGCTCGGCTAGCTTGCCAGTGCACCTGGCGGCCACTCGGATGCGGTATTGCGCTTGCAGCTGACTGGGCGAGTGTCGGCCCAGTAGGTGCAGACCCACCACGCGCTATTAACAGCAGACGGCTAGCATGCGGGCCGGGACTGATTGGACATCACGACCAACACAGTCCGCGACGGCCTATGGACCTCTCTGTCAAGTTCCAACCCGGAAGTGCTCCGGGCTCTGGCCAGCATTGACCGCACGCTGCAGCCAATCCGGCATATCGCCCTCTCCATCCCACGTTTGACCCTCAGCACTACGACATCGTGCTTTCGATGAAGCGCGACGAAGCGGCGGAAAACACCCTGCGGCAGTGAGATCGGCATACGCCAGGCCATATCGTGCGATCTGCATGCGAACCCACGCGATAGCCTCAGCCCGTCGCCGCAACATCGCCGCAGGGCTGGACTCGATCATGGACAGATCAACACGATTCGGCATGTAGCGAGGTTTCTAGGAAAAGAAAGATGAGTATTCGGCTTTCGGCGTGGCAAGGTTTCCCGGTATCGCGTCATCAGCGATGAACGCGCTTTAACAGTCCTCCACCACTATCCCAATGGACATCCACATCGCGAAGCAGATGGCCGCTGAGAATGTAGTCATCGGATGCTGCGGCTATGGCTTCCAGCTTGACCAACTCACCAACCGGCAACGTATCTAGATTGAATGACAGAAAAGGTTCCGTTGGCGAAAGGTCAACTTGGCGCGATAGAGCCCAGCCACAAGCGGCTTCAATGATTGCACGGCAATGTTTTCCTGGCTACGAAACTCAACGCGAACCCTTGCTTTCTGGCCCATGTGGCGAAGCTCGACGGCATCCTGCCAATCCGTTTCGTAATCCAGCTCAACGACTGCGATTCCGCTTTTCGTTTCTTTTTTTGCTTCCTGTCTACGCGCTAGTTGCCTGCAATTACGGCTTGTCGGTACGCAGTACTTCCAACACAGCGGACAGCGCGCGCCGCAAGTTCTGCACATCGACCGAACCTGTCACAGCGGCTGACATCGGCGCCGCAACTTCCGTCTCCGGCTCATCAGCTTCGACTTGCGAGGCCGCACTTACGCCATGTCGCAACTCATCCAACCGATTCCGCGCGCCATTGATCGTGAAGCCTTGCTCATACAGCAGCTCGCGAATGCGCCGGATCAGCAGGACTTCATGATGCTGGTAGTAGCGTCGGTTGCCGCGTCGCTTGACTGGCTTGAGCTGCGTGAACTCCTGCTCCCAATAGCGCAGCACATGCGGCTTGACGGCGCACAGGTCGCTCACCTCACCAATGGTGAAGTAGCGTTTGGCAGGAATCGGCGGCAGGTTGACCCGCTCTGTGTGTTTGTCGGCGGCCATACAGGGCTGGACTACAGGGCTGGCGAAAGAAACGGATTGAAAAGACGGCTGAGCGAATTCACGCAGCAGAATTACGCGACGTCGACCGGCAGCGGCTCGACGCGCTCTTCAACGAGTGCCTTGAGCTTCTGGCTAGCGTGGAACGTCACGACGCGGCGCGCAGTGATGGGGATGATTTCCCCCGTCTTCGGATTTCGGCCCGGGCGCTGCGGCTTGTCGCGCAGCTGGAAATTACCGAAGCCAGACAGCTTGACACTGTCACCCTGCTCGAGCGCCTCACGAATCACGTCAAAAAACGCTTCAACCATGTCCTTCGACTCACGCTTGTTCAAGCCGACCTGCTCGAACAGCATCTCGGCAAGCTCGGCCTTGGTAAGCGTCGGCACGTCCTGAGCGCGCACATCACGTGCGTCGGCCAATGCCGCCGAAGAAGAACCGAGCGAGTCGCCCAAGGATGCCGCCAACGCAGGCGCGTGTTGATCGTTCATAGGATTCGCTTAGCGTATTCGATCCGAATGCGGAGGTTCGTTCGAGCTGTCTCTAGCGCAGTGCGGACGTCTGAAACGTCAGGCACGCAGGCGCGCGCCGAATGCATCGCCGGCCGCTCGAATCAGTTGCTGTGTGGCGGCCTCCACAATGTCGTCCTGAAGGGTGCTGTCAGTATCTTGCAACGTAATTCTGAAGGCAAGGCTTTTCTCCTGCGCCCCAATGGCAGCCGTGGCGGCCTTCGGACGGAATTCATCGAACAGCACAACGCCTTGCAGATAGCGTTCCCAAGGCGTGCCAACGGCCGTCTTTTCGAAGATATCGACAAGGTCTTGCACCGCCACATCCTGACGTACGACGAGCGCAATGTCGCGCGTCACTGCTGGCACACGGGGCACTTCGCGATACTTCGGCAGACCGACAGCGGTGATGGCATCAAGCTCCAGCTCCCACACCACCGGCGCAGTCGGCACGTCGTATTTCTGCAGCCAACGCGGATGCAGTTCGCCGATCCAGCCGATGGCACGGCCATTCAGCACCACACGTGCGGAACGGCCCGGGTGGAGCGCGGGGTGCTCCGCGCGCTCGAAACGCGCCTGCAGCGGCCACAGCAGCGATTCGACGTCGCCCTTTACATCGAAGAAATCAACAGGGCGTGTCTGCACGCCCCACTGCTCTTCCTTGGCTGGACCATATGAAATGCCACCGGCCATCATCGGCTGTGCGTACCCGGCGATCGACAGACCACCATCGGCGACAGTCGCATCGCGGTGGAACACACGTCCCACCTCGAACATGCGTACCCGCGAAGCCTTGCGGTTCAGGTTGTAGCGCACCTTGTCCAGCAAGCCGCCGATGAGCGTGCTGCGCATCACCGAGTACTGGCTGGCAATCGGATTCAGCAGCGGAATCGGGTTGGTGTTGCCGGCAAAGTCGGCTTCCCATTCGGCCTCGACAAAGGCGAAGTTGACGACCTCGTGGTAATCACGCGCAGCAACGGCATGACGCACGTCGTGCATCGTGCGGTGCGCCTCGTCAGTCGGGCGCATCGCATTCTCGGCCACGGGGGGCTTGGCGGGAATCCGCTCGAAACCGTAGATGCGGGCGACTTCTTCAATCAGGTCTTCTTCGATTTCAAGATCGAAGCGATACGACGGCGGCTCGACTATGAACACATCGCCGTCCACGCTGAACGTGAGGCCGAGGCGCTTGAACACGTCCGCCACAACGTCGTGCGACAGCGGAATACCCAGCACGCGCGCGGCACGTGCGACACGCATGCGCACAGGCTCGCGCTTGGGCAGATTGACGATCTGGTCATCGATCGGTCCAGCCTGGCCGCCACAGATTTCGAGGATCAGCGCGCTGATGCGTTCGATGTGTTCAACGGTGGTCGCGTAATCAACGCCGCGCTCGAAGCGGTGGCCCGCATCGGTCGAGAAGTTGTAGCGGCGTGCACGGCCCTGGATGGCTTCCGGCCACCAGAATGCGGCTTCAACATAGATATTCTGTGTATCGAGCGTGACGGCCGTCTTGTCGCCGCCCATGATGCCGGCGAGGCTTTCGATGGCCTGCTCGTCCGAGATTACGCCGACCTTTTCGTCGACCGTGATGGTGTCGCCGTTGAGCAGCTTCAGCTGTTCGCCAGCCTTGCCCCAGCGCACCGTCAGGCCGCCGTGGATCTTGTCCAGGTCGAACACGTGCGACGGACGGCCCAGCTCCAGCATCACGTAGTTCGAGATATCCACCAGCGCCGACACGCTGCGCATGCCCGCGCGCTCGATGCGCGACACCATCCAGGCCGGCGTCTTCGCGTGCGCGTTCACACCGCGGATGATGCGGCCCGAGAAGCGACCACACAGGTCCGGTGCTTCCACCTTGACCGGCAACTTGTCGGCCAGCGTTACCGCCACGGGTGCCATCGACGGCACGGTAATGGGGGCGCCCGTCAGCGCGGACACTTCACGCGCCACGCCATGGATCGACAGGCAGTCGGCCTTGTTGGGTGTGAGCTTGATGACGAAGATCTGGTCGTCCAGATCGAGCACCTTGCGGATGTCTTCGCCCACCGGCGTGTCTTCCGGCAGGATCAGCAGCCCGCCGTGGTCTTCCGACAGCTTCAGCTCGCGCGCCGAACACAGCATGCCGTAGCTCTCCACGCCACGCAGCTTGCCGATCTTGATCTTGAACGGCTTGCCGTCTTCGCCCGGCGGCAGGTCCGCGCCGACCAGCGCGCACGGCACCTTGATGCCTACCGACACGTTCGGCGCACCGCAGACGATCTGCAGCAATTCGCCCGTGCCCGCATCGACCTTGCACACGTTGAGGCGATCGGCGTCCGGGTGCTTGTTCACCTCGACCACATGGCCGACGACGATCTGCGAGAACGGCGGCGCGACGGGGTCGACCTCTTCCACCTCGAGGCCAGCCATCGTCAGGCGATGGGAAAGCTCATCCGTGGTGATCGACGGATTGACGAAACTGCGAAGCCAGGATTCCGGAAATTGCATGGCGCGACAGGAAAGAGAATTCGATTAACGGGGCGATGAAGTACCAGTGCGAGCGCTTGGCGCTTACGCGAACTGACGCAGGAAACGCACATCGCCCTCGAAGAACAGGCGCAGATCGTTGATGCCATAGCGCAGCATCGTCAGACGCTCCAGGCCGGAGCCGAATGCAAAGCCGATGTAGCGCTCAGGGTCCAGGCCCATGTTGCGCACCACGGTCGGATGCACCTGGCCGGAACCGGAAATCTCCAGCCATTTGCCGTTGCCGAACGCCATGTCGATCTCGGCCGACGGCTCGGTGAACGGGAAATACGATGGGCGGAAACGCACCTGGATGTCGTCGCGCTCGAAGAAGTTCCGCAGGAAATCGGTGTACACGCCCTTCAGATCGGCAAAGCTGATGTTGTCGGCAATCCAGAGGCCTTCGACCTGATGGAACATCGGCGAGTGCGTAGCATCGCTGTCGACACGGTATGTGCGGCCCGGCGCGATGACCTTGATGGGGGGGATACGGTCGAGATGCTTGTACTTCTCGACGTGCATGCGGGCATAGCGCACCTGCATCGGGCTGGTGTGCGTGCGCAGCAGCAGGAGCTTGTCTTCGCTGTCGCGACCGTCGATGTAGAACGTGTCCTGCATCGAGCGCGCCGGATGGTTGTCCGGGTTGTTCAGCGCCGTGAAGTTCATCCAGTCGGATTCGATTTCGGGGCCGTCAGCCACATCGAAACCGATCGAGCCGAAGATCTTGGCGACGCGCTCCCAGGTGTTCATCACCGGGTGCAAGCTGCCCTCGGCCACGTCGCGGCCGGGCAGCGTTACGTCGATCGCCTCGGCTGCGAGGCGTGCGTTCATCAGCGCGTCGGCCAACGCCTGGCGGCGGGCCGTCAATGCCTCTTCAACGCGGCTCTTGGCCTGGTTGATACGCGCGCCTTCGGTCTTGCGTGTCTCCGGATCGAGCTTGCCCAAGCCTTTGAGCAAGTCGGTCAGCACGCCGGACTTACCGAGAAAGCGTGCCTTCTCATTTTCCAGCGAGGCGTTGTCCTCCACCGAGGCAAACGCGTTTTGGGCATCGACGACGACTTGATCCAGATCCAGTGACATGGGAAGGCGAGCGAAAAAATTCGGGTGATTCGGGTCCGCGAAATGCGCGGAATAAAAAACGGGGCTCGGTGAGAGCCCCGTCAGGGTGATCAGCCGGCAAAGTTACTGGGCAACTCCAGCAGCCCGCCCGGCCAATCCAATTCAGGCGACGTTGGCTTTCACCTGGTTCACGATGGCAGCAAAAGCCACCTTGTCGTGAATGGCCATGTCCGACAGCACCTTGCGGTCCAGTTCGATGGACGCCTTCTTCAGGCCGTTCATGAACTTGCTGTAGGTCAGACCATGCTCGCGTGCGCCAGCGTTGATACGTGCAATCCAGAGCGCACGGAACACGCGCTTCTTGTTGCGACGATCGCGGTAGGCGTACTGGCCAGCACGCATGACCGCCTGCTTGGCGATGCGATAAACGTTATTGCGGCGGCCGCGGAAACCCTTGGCTGCGCTGATAACCTTCTTATGACGGGCCCGCGCTGTGACCCCACGTTTTACTCGAGGCATGAAATGCTCCTTTCGTAGTTAGTTAGGGTTAGGCGTACGGCATCATTGCGCGAACGGACTTCAGGTTCGTCTCATGGACGCCCTCGGTACCGCGCAGGTGACGCTTGTTCTTAGTGGTCTTCTTGGTCAGGATGTGACGCTTGAAGGCTTGGCCACGTTTGATCGTGCCACCAGGACGGGCAGTAAAGCGCTTGGACGCGCTTTTCTTCGTCTTCATCTTCGGCATGGAACAACTCCGTTTTTGACATGAAGCCAGGTGGACGGCTGGCGCCGACACTTGCAAGACCCGGGCTCACTTGTTGTATCGCGGCAAGCTTTGACACCTGCCGCGTTTTCCGACGTTTCCGTCTGGAACCTGCTCAGCGCGGCCGGAATCGCCCGGCCGCCACTGCATTACTTTTTCTTCTTGGGCGCCAACATCATCACTGCCTGGCGACCTTCCATCTTCGGCATCTGCTCAACCTGACCGAATTCCTCCAGGTCAGACTTGATACGCTCCAGCACGCGCATGCCGAGTTCCTGGTGAGCCATTTCGCGGCCGCGGAAACGCAAGGTCACCTTTACCCTGTCGCCATCCTCCAGGAAGCGCGTCGCGTTGCGCAGCTTGACGCCGTAGTCGTTGTCGTCGGTGCCAGGGCGGAACTTGACTTCCTTCACCTGGATCACCTTCTGCTTCAGCTTGGCGTCATGTGCCTTTTTCTGCTCCTGATACTTGAACTTGCCATAGTCCATCAGGCGGCAGACGGGCGGCTGCGCGGTCGGCGCGATCTCGACCAGGTCGACGTCTTTCTCTTCTGCCAGACGCAGGGCGTCGAACAGCTTGACGATGCCGAGCGCTTCTCCCTCAACCCCGGTCAGCCGGACTTCCGGTGCGCTGATCTCGCGGTTGATGCGGTGAGATTTCTCAGTAGCGATGTTGATGTCCTCAAAGAATCAAAAAAACAGGCCGTGCCCAGCTCATGACTTGTTGGCGAGATCGTTCTTCAGTCGCTCAACGAACGCCGACAACGGCATGGAGCCTAGATCGACGTTGCCACGGGCACGCACGGCCACCTGATTTTCATCCCGTTCTTTATCGCCAACCACAACCTGGTATGGGACCTTCTGCACGGAATGCTCGCGGATTTTATACCCAATCTTCTCATTCCGCAAATCGACGACCGCCCTAAATCCTTGTTTTTGCAGGGATTGCGCAACGGATTGTGCGTATTCGGCGTGCGAATCGGTGATGCTGAGCACCGCAACCTGCACGGGCGAAAGCCACGTGGGCAGCGCTCCGGCATATTGCTCAATCAAGATACCGATAAAGCGCTCAAGGCTGCCAACGATGGCCCGGTGCAGCATGATCGGTCGATGGCGCGCGCCATCTTCGCCGACAAATTCAGCATCCAGGCGCTCCGGCAGGTTCGGGTCGACTTGGATCGTGCCGCACTGCCACTGGCGACCAAGTGCATCTTTAAGCACATACTCGATCTTGGGACCGTAGAACGCCCCCTCACCCGGCAGATACTCAAATTCGCAACCCGACGCACGCAAGCCCTCGGCCAATGCCGCTTCGGCGCGATCCCAGCTTTCTTCCGTGCCGATGCGCTTGTCCGGACGCGTCGACAGCTTGTAAAGAATCTCGGTAAAGCCGAAATCCTTGTAGACCTTCTGCAGCAACGTCGTAAACGCCGTCACCTCGGCCTGGATCATGTCTTCCGTACAGAAGATGTGGCCGTCGTCCTGCGTGAAGCCGCGCACGCGCATGATGCCGTGCAAGCCACCCGAAGGCTCGTTGCGGTGGCACGCGCCGAATTCGCCGAAGCGAAGCGGCAGGTCGCGGTAACTCTTGATGCCTTGCTTGTAGATGAGGATGTGGCCGGGGCAGTTCATCGGCTTCAGCGCGTATTCGCGCTTTTCCGATTCCGTGATGAACATGTTCTCGCGGTACTTGTCCCAGTGGCCGGTCTTCTCCCACAGGGTCTTGTCGAGAATCTGCGGCCCCTTCACTTCCTGGTAGCCGTTCTCGCGATAGACGCGGCGCATGTACTGCTCGATCTCCTGCCACAGCGTCCAGCCCTTGGGGTGCCAGAACACAGTGCCGGGCGAGTACTCGTCGATGTGGAACAGGTCGAGCTCACGGCCGAGCTTGCGGTGGTCACGCTTCTCGGCCTCTTCCAGCATGTGCAGGTAGGCGTCCTGGTCTTCCCTCTTGGCCCAGGCCGTGCCGTAGATGCGCTGGAGCATCTCGTTGTTGTGGTCGCCACGCCAATAGGCGCCCGCCACCTTCATCAGCTTGAAGACTTTCAGTTTGCCCGTGGACGGCACGTGCGGGCCGCGGCAGAGGTCGACGAAATTGCCCTCGCGGTACAGGCCAATCTCCTGGTCTTCCGGAATGGAGGCGATGATCTCGGCCTTGTACTTCTCGCCCATGCCCTGGAACAGCTTGACGGCGTCGTCGCGGCTCAGCACTTCACGCGTGACCTTCTCGTCTTTCTTGGCGAGTTCGCCCATCTTCTTTTCAATGGCAACAAGGTCATCGGGCGTGAAGGGCCGCTTGTAGGCGAAGTCGTAGTAAAAGCCGTTCTCGATGACCGGACCGATGGTGACCTGCGCGTCCGGATACAGCTCCTTGACGGCGTAGGCCAGCAAGTGCGCCGTGGAGTGGCGGATCACGTCGACGCCGTCGGCATCCTTGTCGGTGATGATGGCGAGCTTGGCATCGCGGTCGATCGTGTAGCTCGTATCAACCATCTGACCGTCCACGCGGCCCGCCAGGGCTGCCTTGGCCAGGCCTGCACCGATGCTCTGCGCCACTTCAGCCACCGTGACCGGGCCGGGAAACTCGCGCCGGGAACCGTCCGGCAGGGTGATTGCGATCATGCTTGCTCCTGTGGAGTCACCGTCGCGCTTGTCGTCCGCGCGAAGGCTGTCATTCTGTCGTGCGCCACGCCGGATCGACGAGGCAGTTTGTCGAATTGGATGCTTCGCAGCGTTTTCAGCTTGATCGCCACGCGTGACACGAAATCGCGGACGAAAAAAAACGCGGCCAAGGCCGCGTTTTCATTTGCGCTATCTCCCGCTTGGGCAGACCGCAAAGGGCGAAAACCGCACCTTGACTACTGTCGCTCCGAAGCGGTTGTAGTTCGCAGTGCCTGAATCATATTTCGCCTTGTGTTCAGTGGTACAGGACAAACCCGGGAATTACGAGGATGACGGCTTGGACACCCTACCCGACGCGTCCTGCTAAATGCGTTGGTAGGCTCGATTGGACTCGAACCAACGACCCCCACCATGTCAAGGTGGTGCTCTAACCAGCTGAGCTACGAGCCTGCCGAAGAACAAGACTATACCGTCACTTCCTTCGGGCTGTCAATACCCCTTGCACTTCTTCGATCAAAGTCAGCGCGCGTTGCAGTTGCGTCGCTTCTGACACCTCCGCAGTGAACTGCATTTTTGCGACGCCCTTGCTCGACAGCGTGCGCACGCCGGTCACATTGATCTTTTCGCGCGAGAGGATTTCCGAGATGTCACGCAACAAGCCCTGCCGGTCCAGCGCCTCGACCTGGATATCGATTGGATAGACCGAATCGCTGCGTTGGCCCCATTCCGTCTGGATCACGCGCCCCGGCGCGCGGGCCGCCAGTTGCTGGAACGTCGCGCAACTCTGACGGTGGATCGAGACGCCGCGGCCACGCGTGACAAAGCCGACGATGGCGTCCGGTGGCGCCGGTTTGCAGCAGCGCGACATCTGTGTGAGGAGCGAATCGACGCCCACCACCAATACGCCGCTCTTCGCGCCACGGGCCACGCTGGTGGCGCGGCTCTTCTTGGTGATGGCGGCCTCATCGTCGATGGGCACAGGCGGCGACGCCCCATCCGAGCGCAGAACAGCCTCGATGCGACGCAGGCTCAGCTCGTCCTTGGCGACCACCGCGTAAAGATCTTCCGATGTCTTGTAGCCGAGCTTCGCGGCCAGCTCTTCCAGGTTGACGGCGGTCTTTCCTTCGCGCTGCAATGTCTTGTCGATGAGCGCACGGCCTTGCGCGAGCGTCTCTTCCAGCTCCATCGCGTTAAACCACGCGCGCACCTTCGTACGGGCACGCGGGCTGACCAGATAGTGCAGCTCGGTGTTCAGCCAATCGCGCGACGGGCCACCCTGCTTGACGGTGACGATCTCGACAGTCTGGCCGTTCCTGAGCGGTGTGTTCAGAGGCACCATCGTGCCGTCTACACGCGCGCCGCGGCAACGGTGGCCGAGATCGCTGTGCAGGTAGTAAGCGAAGTCGACCGGCGTCGCGCCTTGCGGCAAGGCGATCACGCGCGCCTGCGGCGTCAGCACGTAAATGTGGTCATCCAGCTCGGTGTGCTTGAGTTGCTCCCATGGGGAATCCTCGTGCGCGACGGTGTGCTCGGCATCGTCCTTCCAGGCGAGCAGTTGGCGCAGCCAGGCGATCTTCTCGTCGTAGCGCTCGCTGGCGGAGAACTGGCCGGCGTAGCCCTTGTTGCCCGCCTCCTTGTAGCGCCAGTGCGCCGCCACGCCGTACTCGGCAAAGTGGTGCATCTCGCGCGTGCGGATCTGCACCTCGAGCGCGCGGCCGTCGTCGCCGATCACCACCGTGTGCAGCGACATGTAGCCATTGGCCTTCGGACGCGAGATGTAGTCGTCGAATTCCTTCGGGATCGGTTGCCACATGTGGTGCACGAAACCGAGCACCGTGTAGCAATCCTTGATGTCGTCGACGATGACGCGAAAGGCGCGCACGTCGTACAGATCGGCAAAGTCGAGCTCCTTGCCGCGCATCTTTTTCCAGATGCTGTAGATGTGCTTAGGCCGGCCGCTCACCTCCGCCTGGATGCCGGCGTCGTGCAAGGTCTTTTGGAGTTGCTCGATGGCCTGGCCGATGAACTTCTCGCGCTCGATGCGCTTTTCATCCAGCAGGCGCGCGATGCGCTTGTAGGTATCGGGATCCTCGAAGCGGAAACCGAGGTCTTCAAGCTCCCACTTCAGTTGCCAGATGCCCAACCGGTTAGCGAGCGGCGCATAGATATCCAGCGTCTCGCGCGCCATGCCTTCCGGCGCCGAGCGCTTCGTCTGCGCCAGCCAGCGCAGCGACTGCAACCGCGACGCCAGCCGGATCAGCACCACGCGAATGTCCTGCGCAAATGCGAGCAACATCTTGCGCAACGCTTCGACTTGCGCGCGGCGCGCCTCGGCTTCGTTCTTGCGCGTGATGCTGGCATCGGTCGGACTGACGAGGCCGGCAATGGCGCCAATGCGCAGCAGTTGCCGCACATCGTGCACGAGCTTGACGACCTCAGCCCCGAACGCGGGCTCAAGCGCCTTTTCGTTGTCCATTGCCAGCGTGGGCAGCAGAAACAGCGCGGCCGCCTGCAATGACGGCGTATCGACGCGCAGCCCTTCAAGAATGGCGATCGTGCCGCGCGCGTGCGACTCCAGCGGCTCGCCGGTCAGCGTGACGCTGTCTGCGGCATTGGCCGCGAGGTATTCGATCGCCCGAGCGACCTGCTCTGCCGTCGATCCGGACCCCTCGGCCGGCCGTTCGGTCTTGTTCTCCATGATGCGTCCTGCTGGCGTCTCGCCTGTTGTGTGACGGACTCAGCTTTTCTGCGCGGCCGTCACGACGATTTCGATGCGGTACTTCGGATTGGCCAGCGCGGCTTCAACGGTGGCGCGCGGCGGCGAGTTCTTGGAATCGGCGGCAACCCACTGGTCCCACACCTTGTTCATCTCGCCAATCTCGCTGATATCTTTCAGGAAGATCTGGCACATCAGGATGCGCGTCTTGTCGCTGCCATTGGCGGCCAGCACGCGATCTATGATGGCGAGCACTTCCGCCGTCTGCTCGGCAATGCCGGCGTCGAGCGTGGTCTCCGGCACCTGGCCGGCCACGTACACGACACCGTTGTAGACGGCTGCGTCGGAATAGCGATGTTCGACGTTGTAACGCTTCAGTTCAGTGCTCATCTTGCGAATCGAATGGGGTCGGACAAACGGTCATTGACCGAGGAAGAACTTGCGGGCGATCGCCACCTGATCCGACTGGATGAAGGTCGGCGCATGGCCTACGTCGGGAATTTCCACCGTGTTCACGTGTTGGCCGCGTTGCATCATGGCCTCGACGGTCTCGCGCGTCAGCAAATCGGAATGCGCGCCGCGTACCACCAGCACCTCGCCGGGAATCGCCTCGAACAGTTTCCACAGCGTGGCCTCGCCGGCCGCGACCATTTTGGGCGTGGTGTTCTTGAAGGGCTCCGCCAGCCGCGGATCGTAATGCAGGATCCACTCGCCGCCCTGGGGCTTCAGGATCGCGGTATTCAGCTCCCGCCATTGCTCCGGCGTGTGCGGGCCGAATGAAGCGCTGATCGTCTTGAGGTATGCCAGCCCTTCATCAAACGTCTTGAAGCGAACGTTCAACCCGAGGTAAGCGCCGATGCGCGTCAACGACGATTCCGTCACGCGCGGGCCCACATCGTTGAGCAACAGCTTGCGGATCGGCGATTTCGGCAAGCCCGCTAAGCCAATGCCGATCAGGCCGCCCATCGAGGTTCCAAACCAGTCGACGGACTCGGCATTCAGCCGCGCGAGCAGTGTGACCATGTCGGACGCGTACTGAGACAGCACATAGCCCTTCGGGTCGGCCAGCCAATCAGAGCGCCCCCGGCCCACCACATCGGGGCAGATGACGCGATAGTCGTTGCACAGCGCCTGTGCCAGCACGTCGAAATCACGCCCCGTGCGCGAGAGGCCATGCACGCAAACCAGCACGCGCGGATTCTGCGCGTCGCCCCACTCGTGATACGCCATCCGGTGCAAGCCGGACGGGCTCAGACACTGCACGAAGGCAAGACGCGGCGAGACTGGCATGTACAACTCCTACACGTGAATGACGGAGACAGCGAAGCTTGATTGTACGCGGGCCTGCAGGCATGCGGCGGCGCAGCAGACATTCACGCCGGCCAAAAACAAAAAAGCCTCGCCGCAGCGAGGCTTCTTCAGAAGCAGATCGGCTTACTGCGCGACCCAGCCGCCATCCATGTTCCACGCCACGCCGCGCACCTGCTCCGCCGCGTCGCTGCACAGGAAGACTGCCAGCGCGCCGAGTTGATCGGGCGTCACGAACTCACGCGAAGGCTGCTTTTCCATCAGCAGATCTGTCTTGGCTTCGAGCGCGGACAGGCCGTCCTTCTCGGCGCGCGCATCGATCTGCTTCTGCACGAGCGGCGTCAGCACCCAGCCCGGGCAGATCGCGTTGGACGTGATGCCCGTCTGTGCGGTCTCCAGCGCCACCGATTTGGTGAAGCCGACGATACCGTGTTTGGCCGCCACGTACGCCGATTTCTGCGCCGATGCCACCAACCCATGCACCGATGCGACGTTGATGATGCGGCCCCAGTTCTTGCGCTTCATGCCCGGCACAGCAAGCCGCGTCGTGTGGAAAGCCGAGGTGAGGTTGATGGCGATGATGGCGTCCCAGCGTTCGGTCGGGAAATCCTCGACATTGGCCACATACTGGATGCCGGCGTTGTTGACGAGGATGTCCACGCCGCCAAACTCTGCGTCGGCATAGGCGAACATCGCTTCGATCTCGGCTGGCTTGCTCATGTCGGCGCCGTGATATCCGATGCGGATGGCATTTTTGCCCGCGGCCGCGATCTGCGCCTTGGGTGCTTCCACATCGCCAAAACCGTTCATGATGATATTGGCGCCCTGCGCGGCCAGCGAGCAGGCGATACCCAGACCGATCCCGCTGGTCGAGCCCGTGACGAGAGCGGTTTTTCCTTGCAGCATATGTGTCTCCGGAGGTCAGCGATTACAGCAGGTTGACGCCAGTCTTAGCCTGGATCTCTTCGCGCGACACACCTGGCGCGGTTTCGATCAGCTTCAGGCCCTGCTCGGTCACGTCAATCACGCCGAGGTCCGTAATGATGCGATCCACCACGCCCACGCCCGTCAGCGGCAGCGTGCACTTGGGCAGGATCTTCAGGTCTTCAGTGCCGTCCTTCTTCTTGGCGGTGTGCTCCATCAGCACGATCACGCGCTTGACGCCGGCCACGAGGTCCATTGCGCCGCCCATGCCCTTGACCATCTTGCCGGGGATCATCCAGTTGGCCAGGTCGCCCGTCTCGCTCACCTGCATCGCGCCGAGAATCGACAGGTTGATCTTGCCGCCGCGAATCATCGCAAAGCTCTGGTCGCTACCGAAGATGGCACTGCCGGGCAGCGTGGTCACCGTCTGCTTGCCTGCGTTGATCAGGTCGGCATCCACTTCCTCTTCCGTGGGGAACGGGCCGATGCCCAGCATGCCGTTTTCGCTTTGCAGCCAGACTTCCTTGTCGCCGGTGTGGTTCGCAACCAGCGTCGGGATGCCGATGCCGAGGTTGACGTAGAAACCGTCTTGCAACTCCTGGGCAGCGCGCGCCGCCATTTGGTCTTGTGTCCAGGCCATGTCGGTCTCCTTAGTTGGCTGCTCGGATGGTGCGCTTTTCGATGCGCTTTTCGGGCGTGGCATTGAGCACGATGCGGTGCACGTAGATGCCGGGCAGATGGATGTCGTCCGGCGCAAGCTCGCCCACCTCGACGATCTCTTCCACCTCGACGATGCAGATCTTGCCGGCAGTTGCCGCAGCCGGGTTGAAGTTGCGCGCCGTCAGGTTGAAACGCAGGTTGCCGGACTTGTCGGCCACCTGCGCTTTCACCAGCGCCACATCGGGGACCAGCGAGCGCTCCATGACGTACGTCTCGCCGTCAAACTCGCGCAGCTCCTTGCCTTCGGCGACGAGCGTGCCGACGCCCGTCTTGGTAAAGAACGCCGGAATGCCGGCGCCGCCGGCACGCAGCTTTTCAGCCAGCGTGCCTTGCGGGGTGAATTCCAACTCCAGTTCACCAGCCAAATACTGGCGCTCGAACTCCTTGTTCTCGCCCACGTAGGACGAAATCATTTTCTTGATCTGGCGGGTTTCCAGCAGCAGGCCCAGGCCAAAGCCGTCAACGCCAGCATTGTTGGAAATGCAAGTGAGATTCTTGACGCCCGAATCGCGCAGCGCGGCAATCAGCGCTTCCGGAATACCGCACAGGCCGAAGCCGCCCACGGCGATGGTCTGGCCGTCTTTGACGACGCCCGCGAGCGCCTCGCTGGCGCTGGCGAAGATTTTGTTCATGCGTGCTCCTTCCTTGGTGGTCCAACGAATCCAGCTGGTTTTGACCGCACGCACACTTGGGGTTTGTGCGGTGCAGCGCCGGAAAATTGTAACGGTACAATCTGGCGAGAATACGCAAGCGTCGCGCGACGCAGCAATACGTACGAATACATATGCCCGCCCTCGACTACCAGACTGCGTTCCAGCTTGCCCCTGTGGGCATGGTGATGTCCCGCGAGCGGGTGATGCTCGACGTCAACGACGAAGCCGCTCGCATCTTCGGTCACCCGCGTACGACCATGATGGGGCAATCGTTCGAACTGCTCTATCCGACGCATGACGAATACGAACGGACCGGCGCACGCATCATCCCCGTCATGAATGCGCGCGGCAGCTATTCCGACGAGCGCATCATGAAGCGCGCCAACGGCGAATTGTTCTGGTGCCACGTCACAGGCCGCGCGCTGGACCGTGCCAAACCGCTGGGCGAAGGCATCTGGACGTTCGAGGATCTGTCAGCGCATCGCCCCGTTACAGCAGCGCTCACGCCGCGCGAACGCGACATCGCCGCGCAGCTTGTTGAAGGCAAGACCAGCAAGCAGATCGGCAAGCAGTTGGAGATCAGCCCGCGCACGGTAGAAATCTACCGCGCGCGGCTAATGAAGAAGTACGCTGCCAACACCTCGCTCGAACTTGTGCAGCGGCTGATGGGGCACTGAGCCCCGGGGCGTTACACCATGCCGTCGTCGGCGTTGATGACGGCGCCGTTGATAAAGTCCGACTGATCCGACGCCAGCAGCAGAATCAGCCCATCGAGGTCTTCCGGCTTGCCAACGCGCTTGCGCGGCAACATCTGCACAAGCTTTTGACCCGGCTCGGTTTCCCAGTGGTGATGATTGATTTCGGTGTCGATGTAGCCCGGGCAGATCGCGTTCGTATTGATGCCGTAACGGCCCCACTCCAGCGCCATGGCTTTCGTCATGTGCACCACGGCGGCTTTGCTCATGCAATACACGCCAATCTGCGACAGCACCTTCAGCCCCGCCACAGATGCAATGTTGACGATGCGCGATTGCGGCAGCGGTGAACCGTTTTTCTCCGCACCCTTTGCGCGCGCAATCATGCGCTTGGCCGTTTCCTGCGCTACGAAGAACGCGCCACGCGTGTTGGTATCGAACACGAAATCGAAGTCGTCCGGGGTGACGTCCACCATGCGCTGCGTGGTCGAGACTCCCGAATTGTTGACCAGGATGTCGATCGTGCCGGCTTCGGTTTCAGCGTGGGCGATGGCCGATCGGATGCTATCCGGATCCGTCACGTCCAGGCGTACGACATGGGCGCTGCCGCCCTTCGATTCGATGTCGGCGCGCAGCTCTTTCAGCCGTTCGACACGGCGCGAGGCCAGCACGACTTTCGCGCCGGCGGCCGCCAGCGTGTGCGCGAAACGTGCGCCCAGGCCGCTCGATGCGCCGGTGATCAGCGCGACTTTGCCTTCCAGATTGATCGACAGACCCATGATGCGTGTTCCCCGTGTGTTGGTTTGGCAGGCGCCCGGCTGCTCGGAAGCAATATCGGCATGTGACTTGAGCGCAGCTTAGCAAAAAATCGAACGATCGTTCAGAAATTTCCCTTGCCGCATCCGGGCGTGTCCCGGACAATGCGGAAAATTCTAATGCAGCAATCCGTCATACCAATAAGCAAACGCCCCTAACTGTCCCCAAAGCAGCGAAGAGACACTTATGAACCAGCAGCAGCTCCTCGAACAATACGGCCCGCGAGAGTCCATGGAGTATGACGTCGTGATCGTCGGCGGTGGCCCCGCCGGCCTGGCGACAGCGATTCGCATCAAGCAACTGGCCGCCGAGACAGGCAAGGACGTGTCCGTCGTCGTGCTGGAAAAGGGTTCCGAGCCCGGTGCCCACATTCTGTCGGGCGCGGTGATGGACCCGCGCGCGATCACCGAACTGCTTCCCAACTGGAAGGCCGACGGCGCCCCGCTCAATCAGCCGGTCACTGGCGACGACGTGCTCTTCCTGAGCGAAACCGATGCGAAGCGCACGCCAGACTGGCTCGTGCCGCGCAATTTCCACAACGACGGCTGCTACGTCATCTCGCTGTCGAACGTGGTGAAGTGGATGGCCACGCAGGCCGAAGCGCTGGGCGTGGAAATTTTCCCGGGCTTTGCTGCAGCCGAAGTACTGTATGACGACAAGGGGGCCGTGCGCGGCGTGGCCACCGGCAACATGGGCATCGGCAAGGACGGCGAGCCTACCGAGAATTTCCAGCTCGGCATGGAATTGCTCGGCAAGTACACCATCTTCGCGGAAGGCGCGCGCGGCCATCTGGGCCGCCAGTTGCTGGAGAAATTCAAGCTCAACGCCGGGAAGGATCCGCAGACCTTCGCCATCGGCATCAAGGAACTCTGGGAAATCGATCCGGCCAAGGCCAAGCCCGGCCTCGTGGTCCACACCGCCGGTTGGCCGATGGAAGACGACACCTTCGGCGGCGGCTTCCTGTATCACCTGGAAGACAACAAGGTCACGCTTGGCTTCGTGATCGGGCTGGACTACAAGAACCCTTGGATGAGCCCGTTCGAAGAGATGCAGCGCTGGAAGGCCCACCCCGCCATCCGCACGCACATCGAAGGCGGGAAGCGCATCGGCTACGGTGCACGCGCCATCAACAACGGCACGCCGCAGGCGCTGCCGAAAACGGTGTTCCCAGGCGGTGCGCTGGTCGGTTGCGATGCTGGCTACCTGAACGCCGCGCGCATCAAGGGCAGCCACGCGGCCATCAAGAGCGGCATGCTTTGCGGCGACGCGGTGTTCGAAGCTGTGACGGCCGGCCGTTCCGCTGACGAGCTGACCGCCTACCCCGCCGCCTTCGAACAGAGCTGGCTGAAGGAAGAGCTGGACCAGTCGCGCAACTTCAAGCTGTGGTTCAAGAAGAGCCCGACCCTGGGCAAGATCATGACCGGCATCGAACAGTGGCTGCTGCCCAAGATTGGCGTCAGCAACCCGCCCTGGACGCTGCACGGCACGAAGTCGGATAACCAGTCGCTCAAGCCGGCATCGGAATGCCCGAAGATCGAGTATCCGAAGCCGGACGGCAAGATCACGTTCGATCGCCTGTCGTCGGTGTTCATCTCGAACACGAACCACGAAGAGAACCAGCCGGCCCACCTAACGCTGAAAGATCCGACCGTTCCGACACGCATCAACCTGACGCAGTTTGCCGGCCCCGAGCAGCGCTACTGCCCGGCCGGCGTGTACGAATTCGTCAAGAACGACGAAGGCACCGAACGCCTGCAGATCAACGCGCAGAACTGCGTGCACTGCAAGACCTGCGACATCAAGGACCCGACGCAGAACATCGTGTGGGTCACGCCGGAAGGCGGTGGCGGGCCAAACTACGTCGGCATGTAAGTGCCGGGCAGTCGCCCAACAAAAAAGACGGCTTGAAGCCGTCTTTTTTGTTGCCTGCGCGAATCAATTCAGGACGCTTTTGCCGCGATGGCCGGCGTCTCGACCGACACGTCGCCGCATTGCGCACGATGGCGCAGCGCGTGGTCAATCAGCACGATTGCCAGCAGCGCCTCGGCGATCGGCGTGGCACGGATGCCAACGCACGGGTCATGACGGCCGAACGTCTCGACCACAGCCGGATCACCCGCCTTGTCGATCGAACGGCGCGGCGTGCGAATGCTCGACGTCGGCTTGATTGCCAGCGACACGGAAATATCCTGCCCCGTCGATATCCCACCCAGGATGCCACCGGCGTTGTTGCCGACGAAGCCTTCCGGCGTCAACTCATCGCCATGCTCGGAACCGCGCTGGCTGACCGCGTGGAAGCCCGCGCCGATTTCAACGCCCTTCACCGCGTTCAGCCCCATCATCGCGTGTGCGATATCGGCATCCAGGCGATCGAACAGCGGCTCGCCCCAGCCGACGGGCACGCCCGTGGCAACCACCTCAATGCGCGCGCCGACGGAATCGCCGTCTTTGCGCAGTGCATCCATGTAGGTTTCCAGTTCGGGAACGACCTCAGCGTTTGGCGCGAAGAACGGGTTGTTCGGCACCTCATTCCAGTCCATGAACGGGATCTGGATATCGCCCAGTTGCGACATGAAGCCGTGGATTTCGATGCCGAACTTCTCGCGCAGCCATTTCTTGGCGACTGCACCTGCGGCCACCGTCGGCGCAGTCAGGCGTGCGGAAGAACGGCCGCCGCCACGCGGGTCGCGGATGCCATATTTGTGCCAGTACGTGTAATCGGCATGACCGGGACGGAATGTCTCGGCGATGTTGCTGTAATCCTTGCTGCGCTGGTCGGTATTGCGGATCAGCAGGCAGATCGGGGTGCCAGTGGTCTTGCCTTCGTACACGCCTGAGAGGATCTCGACGAGGTCCTCCTCCTTGCGCTGCGTCACGTGGCGCGAGGTGCCGGGCTTGCGCCGATCCAGATCGGGCTGGATGTCTTCTGCAGACAGCGTCATGCCGGGCGGGCAGCCGTCGATGACAGCGCCGATGGCCGGGCCATGCGACTCGCCGAAGGTGGTGACGGAAAACAGCAGGCCCAGGGTATTGCCAGACATGATCGTGCTCAGGAAAGCGCCGCGACTGCCGCGGCGCGAAACATCAGGAAAACGCTATTGTAAGGCCGATCTATCGGCCCTTTGGTCAGCCGCCGATACCGAGCAGTTCGACCTCGAAGTTCAGCGTCGAATTGGGCGGAATGGTGCCGGGAACGCCGCGCTCGCCGTAAGCGCTGGCCGCCGGGCACGTCAGCTTCGCCTTACCGCCCACCTGCATTTTCTGCACGCCTTCGGTCCAGCAGGGAATCACGCGATTCAGCGGGAACGAGATCGGCTGGCCGCGCTTGTAGGAGCTGTCGAATTTGGTACCGTTGGTGAGTGTGCCGCGGTAGTGCACCTTGACCGTGTCGCTGGCCTTGGGCGACGGGCCGGTGCCTTTGGTCAGCGTCTGGACGATCACACCGGAAGGCAGCGTCTCGGATGCGGGCGATGCGGCTTGCGTGCTAACGGCAGCCAGGGCAAGCAATGAAGCAAACAGCAGCGGGGAAACGTGGTTCATGGCTGGTAACGGGAGAGTTGGAGGTCAGAAAAAATACATGAAGGCCGATTGCAGGCCGCCCGGCAGTGTATCGAAGTCCGTAGGCCCGCCACGCGCTAGAGCCGCTCGCCGCGCAACGCCAGCACGGCGGCCTGCATCGCTTCCGGCGACACGGCATGTGCCGGCACAGGCGTGCCGATGCACAACTCAAGCTTGTTGAGAAAACCGCGACGGAACGGGCGCGACATCGCCGCCCCGCCCTTGCGCGAGAAAAAGCTGCCCCAAAGGCCGCGCAGCGCCATCGGCACCACCGGTACGGGCGTGCGTTCGATGATGCGCCGCATGCCGTCTTTGAACGGGTTCATCTCGCCCGTGGCGGTGATCTTGCCTTCGGGGAAGATGCAAACCACCTCGCCTTCCGCCAGCGCGGCGGCAATGGTGTCGTAGGCGCGGCTGAGCATCTCCGGGTCTTCGTGCATCGGCGCAATCGGAATCGCCTTGACCGTGCGGAAGAACCACGACAGCACCGGCACCTTGAAGATGCGGTGATCCATCACAAAACGCACGTGGCGGCGCACGAACGCGCCCACCACCACGGCATCGACGAAGCTTACGTGGTTGCAGACCAGCAGGCATGGACCTTCATCGGGAATCTGCTCCGAGCCCTCCACCTTCACGCGGTAAACGGTATGGATCAGCAGCCACATCACGAACCGGATCAGGAATTCCGGCACCAGCGTGTAGATGTAGATCGCCACCACGGCGTTGAGGATGCCGGTAACCAGAAATAACTGCGGGATCGTGAACCCGGCACGCATGAGCACCATCGCCAGCACGGCAGAAGCGATCATGAACAGCGCGTTGAGGATGTTGTTGGCGGCAATGATGCGCGCACGATGCGTCGGTTCGCAGCGGCTCTGGATCAGCGCGTACAAGGGCACGCTGTAGAAGCCGCCGAACATCGCCAGCAGGAACAGATCGGCCAGCACGCGCCAATGGCGATGGTTCTGCAGGAACCCGGAAATGCCCGTCAGCACGTCGTGCGCGACCAATGCCTCGGCATGCGAAGCAAAGTACAGGTCCACCGCGAAGACCGTCATGCCGATCGAGCCAAACGGCACCAGGCCGATCTCCACCGTGCGGCCCGAGAGCTTTTCGCACAGCACCGAGCCCAAGCCGATGCCGACCGAAAACACGGCCAGCAGCAGCGTCACGACATTCTGGTCGCCGCCGAGCACGTTGCGCGCGAAGGCAAAAAACGACGTCAGGAACGTCGCGCCCACGAACCAGAGCCACGAGATACCCAGCAGGCTGAGAAACACCGCGCGCTGGTTGCTCGCCAGCTTCAGGTTGCGCCAGGTCTCGGAGATCGGGTTCCAATTGATGCGCAGGTCCGGCTGCGACGCCGGCGAGACGGGCACACCGCGCGCGGTCAGCCACCCGGCCACGGCAATGACAATGCACGCAATACCAGTAAAAAGCGGGCCGATCAGCTCGCCGTTGCGGGTGTAATTGGCCAGTTCGCCGCCGCCAATGGTGCCGATCAGGATGGCGACAAAGGTGCCCATTTCCACCAGCCCGTTGCCGCCCACCAATTCAGCTGATTGCAGATGCTGGGGCAGATATGCGTACTTCACGGGCCCAAACAGCGTCGAGTGCACGCCCATCAAGAACGTGCAGAGGTACAGCAGTTCAACGTGGCGCAGCGCGAAACCTGCACAGCCGATCACCATGATGGCGATTTCCAATGTCTTCACCAGACGGATCAGGCGCGCCTTGTCCATGCGGTCGGCAATCTGCCCGCTGGTGGCAGACAGCAGCACAAACGGCGCGATGAAGATCGCTGAAATCAGGAACGCTGCGGACGCCGGGTCCGCATTGCCGAACAGCGCAGCGTGGTACGTGACCAACGAGGAAAACGCCACCTTGAAAACGTTGTCGTTCATTGCGCCCAGGAACTGGGTCCAGAAGAACGGTGCAAAACGACGCTGCTTCAGCAGGGAAAACTGGCTCGATTGGCTCATCGGCAGGAGGCTATTGGTTCAACAAAAAACCCGCTCGCAACGGCGGGCGGGTTTCAGGAATGCGGTGAAGAGATCGCGTAGATCAGTCTTCGTTGGCCTTTTCTTCCGGCCAGTCACGAATGTACGCCTTGAGCATCTTGTTTTCGAAACTTTGGTCTTCGAGCACCGCTTTGGCGACGTCGTAGAACGAGATCACGCCCATCAACGTGCGGCTGTCGAGCACCGGCAGGTAGCGCACATGGTGCTCCAGCATGATACGGCGTACTTCGTTGACTTCGGTTTCAGGCGTGCACGTGACAGGATGATCGTCCATCACCTTACGGATGGTGGTGCCGTCGCCCACGGAACCGTGGTTTTTGGCGACCACCTTGATGATTTCCCGGAAGGTCAGCATGCCGACCAGTTCGCCGTACTCCATGACCACGAGCGAGCCGATGTCTTTTTCCGCCATCGTCTGCACGGCCACCTGGAGCTTGGTTTCAGGTGCCACGGTGTAGAGCGTGTTGCCCTTCACGTGGAGGATATCGCTGACTTTCATATTGCGTCTCCCAGAGTTCGGGGTGCCGGTCTGCCGGGGAGCGACCGCGCGCGGGTTGTGGTTATGTTTATGTTTCGATCCTAGCCCAAACCCGATCGCTTCGACAAGCATGCAGCGCAGAAAAAACCTGTCAAAAACGACGCCCGCTCGGCGTTTGCCCGGAATGCGCTGCAACAGGGAGCAGTGCTAGCATGCCCCGTCCAAACCTGTTCCCGCGCCCTCTCCGGGTGCTTGAATCCATGTCCAAAGCCCGCTTCGACACGCTGGCCCTGCATGCCGGCGCCGCGCCCGACCCGGCTACCGGCGCGCGCGCCACGCCGATTCACCTGAGCACGTCCTTTGTGTTCCGCGACAGCGAACATGCGGCGTCATTGTTCAATATGGAACGCGCGGGCCACGTGTATTCGCGCATCTCCAACCCTACCGTCGCCGTATTCGAGGAGCGCATGGCCGCGCTGGAAAACGGCGTAGGCGCCATCGCCACGGCTTCGGGCCAGGCGGCGCTGCATCTGGCCATCGTCACGCTGATGGGCGCCGGCTCGCATATCGTCGCGTCTTCGGCGCTGTATGGCGGCTCGCACAACTTGCTGCACTACACGCTGCGCCGCTTCGGTATCGAGACAACCTTCGTCAAGCCCGGCGACATCGACGGCTGGTGCTCTGCCATCCGCCCGAACACCCGGCTGCTGTTTGGCGAGACGCTCGGTAACCCCGGGCTGGATGTGCTCGACATCCCGACCATTGCATCGATTGCGCATGATGCGGGCGTGCCCCTGCTGGTCGACTCGACCTTCACCACGCCTTGGCTGCTGCAGCCGTTCGCGCATGGCGCAGATCTCGTCTATCACTCGGCCACCAAGTTCCTGGGCGGGCATGGCACGACCATCGGCGGCGTGCTTGTCGACGGGGGCACATTCGACTACGTCGCCGCCGGTAAGCACCCCGAACTGACCGAGCCGTACGCTGGCTTCCACGACATGGTGTTTGCAGAGGAAAGCACCGTCGCACCGTTCCTGCTGCGCGCGCGCCGCGAAGGCCTGCGCGACTTCGGTGCGTGCATGAACCCGATGGCCGCGTGGCAACTGCTGCAAGGCATCGAGACCCTGCCGCTACGCATGGCCCGACATGTGGACAACGCCCGCCGCATCGTCGCCTTCCTGGCAAGTCATCCGATGGTGGCATCGGTCGCCTACCCGGAGCTTGAATCGCACCCCGATCACGCGCTAGCCAAGCGCCTGCTGCCGCGGGGCTGCGGTGCAGTGTTCAGTTTTGATCTGCGCGGCGACCGGCGTGCCGGCCAGCAGTTCATCGAATCGCTCGGCCTGTTCTCGCACCTTGCCAACGTGGGCGATGCGCGCTCGCTGGTCATCCACCCCGCATCGACGACGCACTTCCGTATGGACGCCGACGCGCTGGCCGCGGCCGGCATCAGCGAAGGCACGATCCGCCTGTCCATCGGGCTGGAAGACGCAGACGACCTGATCGACGATCTCAAGCGCGGCCTGAAAGCCGCAGAGCGCGCGATGTCCGCCGCGCCCGGCAAAGCGGACGCCAACGCAACGGGAGCCCGCTGATGGAATGGACCGTACAGGGCGAGCGCGCCTACGCCTACACCGGCGGCAAGCCGTTCAACGCAGAACTGCCGTGCGTCGTATTTATGCATGGCGCGCAGAACGATCATTCCGTCTGGGGCCTGCAGACGCGCTGGTTTGCGCACCACGGTTTCAGTGTTCTGGCGGTGGACCTGCCGGGGCACGGCCGCAGCGGCGGCGCACCGCTTGAGACCGTGGAAGCCATGGCTGACTGGGTGATGGCGCTGGTGCACGCGGCCGGCGTCACGCAGCCGGTGATCGTGGTCGGCCACAGCATGGGTTCGCTGATCGCGCTCGAGTGTGCGTCACGGTACGCAGATCGTGTACGCCGCATCGCACTGGTGGCAACGGCTTGGCCGATGAAGGTGTCGGATGCGTTGCTGGATGCCGCGCTCAACAACACGGCGAGTGCCATTGAAATGGTGAATACGTGGTCGCATTCGAGCCTCGCCAACAAGCCCTCGTCGCCCGGGCCGGGCTTCTGGATGCATGGCGGCAGTCAGCGGCTGATGGAACGGGTGGCGCGCGGTACCGAGGCGCCCGTGTTTCACACAGATTTCGCGGCCTGCAACGCCTATGCGCGCGGCGCCGAAGCGATGGCGTCCGTGAAGTGCCCATCACTCGTGATCGTGGGCGAAAAAGACCAGATGACGCCAGCGAAAGCTGGACGTCACGTGGCAGCCGGATTGGCCGGCAGCCGTGTCGTGGGGCTGCCGGGCGGGCACGCGATCATGGGAGAATGCCCCGACGGCACACTCGACGCGCTGATCGCCTTTGCGCGTGAACGAGACGCAGTCGCCGCATAGGACGCCTCCTGGAGACGCATCATGGCCACCACCGACAGCCATAGCTTCGGCAGCTTCGCCGAGTTCTATCCGTACTACCTGAGCGAGCACCAGGACCGCACCTGCCGGCGCCTTCACTTTGCCGGCTCGACGGTGGCGCTGGTATGCCTGATCCTGCTGGTTTTGACTGGCAACCTGTGGTGGCTGCTGGGGGCGGCCGTGAGCGGTTACGCGTTCGCGTGGGTCGGACACTTCGGGTTCGAGAAGAACCGGCCCGCTACGTTTCGGCATCCGTTCTATAGCCTGATGGGTGACTGGGTGATGTACCGCGACATCTGGACGGGCAAGATCCCGTTCTGAGACGTCAGACGCTGGCGTTGGCAGCTGCGGGCATCGCAGAAGCCGGTGCCGGTGCCGCAGCGGCCTGCGTGGCCGCCACCACGCCGCGTTCACCCGTCGCGAAAATGCTCTCCAACGTGGCGTCGAGCGCCGGATTCTGCAATTGGCTGACCAGCGCGTGCGTGTCTCCCAAATGGCGAGCCAGCGCGGTGCGCGGCAAACGTGGCAGATTCAGCACGAGCTTTTCATAGAGCGGACGCAAGGTGGTCGTGTGCGCATCGCATAGCAGCGCCCAGTGGGCCTCCCCGCGATCCTGCTGCAGTTTGCCGATGAGGTGCAGCGCTTTAAGCTTCGTCAGCAGGTCGACCAGGTAATCGGCTTCCAACTGCAGACGCCGGCCAATATCGCGCTCGGCAACCGTACGCGGCGCCTGTTCTCGCGCGCGATACAGCAGCAACAGAACACCCAGCGCATCAAAGAACTCGCTGCCCGGAAATGTGCGCCGCTGCCAGTAGCCCTGCCGGATGATCGGCAGCGTCGAGGCGATGGTCGCACCGAGCAGCGTCACCAGCCAGCTCACATAGATCCACGTCAGGAAGATCGGCAGCGTGGCAAACGCGCCGTAGACGGCCGTGTAGGTGGGGATATGCGCGACGTAAGCGCCAAAGACGCGTTTGGCGATTTCAAATGCCCCGGCGGCAATCAGGCCGGCAATGAACGCATCGCGCCGTTGCACGTTGGTATTCGGCACGAATACGTAGAGCATCGCAAATGCAATCGCCGACAGCAGGATCGGGACTAGGCTGACGATCACGCCCAGACCAAACGGCAGCTTGTGCACATAGCCCGCCGAAATCGACACGAGATACGAACTGACCGACAGGCTTGCGCCAATCAGCACGGGCGCGAATGTCATCAGTGCCCAGAACACCAGAACGCGCTGCGCCAGCGGCCGACGATGACGCACGCGCCAGATGGCGTTCAATGCGTTCTCGACGGTGAGCAATGTCATTACCGACGTCACGACCAGGCCGATCAGGCCCGCTGCCGTAAGCCCCTTGGCGTTGCTGGAAAACTGGTTGAGATACGTCAGGATCGGCCGACTGATGCTGCCGGGCACGAGGTTGCTGAACATGTAGCCTTCGATGTCCGCCCGGAAGCTCTTGAACATCGGGAAGGCCGTGAACAGCGCAAACGCCACCGTCAGAATCGGAACCAGCGACAGCACCGTCGTGAAGGTCAGACTACCAGCCACTTGCGGCAGGTGGTCTTCACCAGCGCGGCGCAAGGCATAACGCGCCAGCGCACGCAGCTTGGCGGCATTCCATTTGCGAAGCGCACGGGTGTGAAAAAGCATGAAAAATGAGGCGGGAGGCGGGGTTGGGGGGCGCAACTATAATACCGCGACGCTCTCAACGCTTTGTTATGAAAGATATCCTGGTCCTGTACTACAGCCGTCACGGCAGCACGCGCGCATTGGCCGAAGCCATCGCGCAAGGCATTGAAAGCATCGACGGCGCTCAGGCGCGTGTGCGCACGGTGCCTGCCGTCTCCACCGTGTGCGAAGCTACGCAGCCCGACGTGCCCGACAGCGGCCCACCGTATGTGGAAATCAGCGACCTGGAGGAATGCGTGGGCCTGGCTTTGGGCTCCCCCACGCGCTTTGGCAACATGGCTGCGCCACTCAAGTACTTCCTGGATGGCACCACGCCGCAATGGCTGGCGGGCGCCCTTGCCGGCAAGCCGGCCTGCGTGTTCACCTCCACGGGCAGCATGCATGGCGGGCAGGAAACGACCCTGCTTTCGATGATGCTGCCGCTGCTGCACCACGGCATGGTCGTCCTGGGCCTGCCGTATCAGCACAGCGAACTGCTCTCCACCGAGGCGGGTGGCACGCCATACGGGCCGTCGCACGTGGCGCACCGCGGCGATACCGCACCGCTGACCGCCCACGAACGCACGCTCGCCACCGCCATGGGCCGGCGGCTGGCACAGACTGCGCTGAAGCTCGCCGCATGAACCCCACCGACAACGCCGTCACCGAATCCCGAACACTGGCTCTGCTGAGTGCAGGCAGCCTCATCGCATTGATCGTCCTGTGTGCCGCGTGGGAGCTGTGGCTCGCGCCCGTGCGCCCGGGCGGCTCGTGGCTGGCGCTCAAGGCGCTGCTGCTGGCATGGCCGCTACCTGGCGTGCTGCGCAAGAACCGCTACACGATGCAATGGGCGTCGATGTTCATCCTGCTGTTCTTTACCGAAGGCATCGTGCGGGCAACATCGGACGTTGGGCTTTCGCGCTCGCTGGCCTGGGGCGAGGTAGCCCTCAGCGTGGTGTTCTTCACGGCAACCATCTTCTATCTGCGCCCGTTCAAGCGTGCAGCCAAAGCCCGCCCCAGCCAAAGCACCTGACCCGCCATGACTCACGATGCCTTCCTGCAAGCCTGCGTTGATGCGATCGGTGCCAGGCATGTCCTCACTGCACCTGAAGACCAGACGCCTTATCTTACGGACTGGCGCAAGCGCTTTTCGGGCCGCGCACGCGCAGTGTTGCGCCCGGGGAGCGCAGACGAGGTGGCGGCGCTCGTGCGCCTATGCGGCGAACACGGCGTGCCCATCGTCCCGCAAGGCGGCAACACCGGCCTGTGCGGCGGCGCCACGCCCGACATGAAAGGCGACGCGGTGGTGATCTCGTTGCAGCGCATGCAGCGCGTGCGCGCCGTCGACCCGATCAACAACACCATCACCGTGGATGCCGGCTGCATCCTGGCCAACGTGCAGCAGGCCGCCGCGGATGCCGACCGCCTCTTCCCGCTGAGTCTGGCTGCAGAAGGCAGTTGCACAATCGGCGGCAATCTTGCGACCAATGCTGGCGGCACCGCGGTCCTTCGCTACGGCAACGCACGCGAATTGTGCCTCGGCATCGAAGCGGTGCTGCCCAACGGCGAACTGTGGAACGGCCTGCGCGGCCTTCGCAAGGACAACACCGGCTACGACCTGCGTGACCTGCTGATCGGCGCGGAAGGCACGCTCGGCATCATCACCGGGGCGATGCTGAAACTGTTTCCGCCGCCTCGCGCCAAGGTGACGGCACTGGCGGCGCTGCAATCGCCGCGGCAGGCGTTGGTATTTCTATCGCTGGCGCAGGGCCACGCAGGCACGTTGCTGACGGGCTTCGAGCTGATGTCGGCGTTTTGCCTGGAACTGGTGCGCAAGCATTACCCGCAGTTGCGCGTGCCGTTCACGCAGGCGTATCCGCAATTCGTGCTGTTGGAATTGTCCGACCTGGAGAGCGAAGAGCACGCGCGCACGCTGTTCGAATCGCTGATGGAAGACGCGCTCGCTCGCGGCGTGATCGACAATGCGGCGGTGGCGGAATCAGTGGCCCAGTCGCGCGACTTCTGGAACCTGCGCGAGCACATTCCGCTGGCGCAGGCCGATGAAGGCAAGAACATCAAGCACGATATTGGCGTGCCCATTTCGCGCATTGCCGACTTCATTGACGTGACCGACCGCGCCCTGGCCGCGGCCTACCCCGACATCCGCATGGTGACGTTCGGCCATCTTGGCGATGGCAACCTGCACTACAACGTGTCGCCGCCGGAAGGCCATGCGCACGATGCTTTCCTGGCCAACCAGGACGGCATCAACCGCATCGTGCACGACAGCGTGCATGCGCACGGCGGCTCCATCTCAGCCGAACACGGCATCGGCCAGCTCAAGCGCGACGACAACGCGCGCTACAAGAGCCCCGTTGAAATGGCGGCCATGCGCGCGATCAAGCAGGCGCTGGACCCGCGCGGCCTGATGAATCCGGGGAAGGTGTTGTAGGGCGATCCGGCCTTGCTTCAGCCGAATAGCTTGAACGTGTAGTTCGCCACCGCGAAGAGGACCGTGGCGGCCAGCAGCCACAGCAGCATGCGCGGTACGCCGCTGGGCGGCAGACGATGCTCGTTGGCGTTGGAACGATCGCCGATACGCCCGCTCTGGGCGCTACGGATGTAAGTGGTGCGTGACGACCCTGCCGGGCGTCGTGCATGACGCGTGCTCATTGTTTCCTCCCTGCCCCATGGCTAGCGCCTCGCCCGGCCCCCTGCAGCCATGGCGAAACACAGCAGCCTCATGGATCGCTCCATGGCTGCCCAAACAAGACTCCCTGATTTCCCGTCTGGTCGGAACCGAAAAGGCTTCGTCACGCCCGTTTGGCGTGCGTAGGCACGATGTTCCGCGTCATTGCGCAGAATTTCGAATGGAACGCTATTGTTGTGTGGCACTACCCGACGCCACGAAATGTATCAAAAATCCCCCCAATTGGGGGGTACGCATTTTGGGTATGTGTCCTTTCGGATGATGCGCAGGAACGACGCTTGCGGAACAGGTCAGGGCAAACCCGGAATTCGACTCACATACGGAGGCAGCCCATGCCAGCTTCGCCTGATCTGACCAAGCGCGCCCACATCACGCCGCCGCAACCGGCCGAACAGCCACCGCACCCGCCGCCGGAAATGCCGCCCCCCGACGAACCGGCGCATGACCCAGTGCACGACCCCGAACCCCAAACGTCCCCAATCGAACTGCCCCCCGGCGAGCTACCGCCGGAAATCCCGCCCCAGCATTAGCGCGGCGCAACATCCCATCTGTTAGAATCGCGGCCTCCCAGGCAACCGGAGGCCGCGCGTTTTTGGTATGCCTGGGCAGCCTGCACCTCTGCATTTCTGCCCATAGCTCAGTTGGATAGAGCATCGGCCTTCTAAGCCGACGGTCGGGGGTTCGAATCCCTCTGGGCAGGCCAGCAAAAACAAAGGGTTGCGAACATTTTTCCAGCAACCCTTTTTCGCGTAGGCCATGCGTGTAGGCATCTTGTAGGCATTTTGCATGGATACAATGCCATGCCTATCCATCTGTGCGCAGACATACCAAACCTCGTTGCCCCCCCGGCGCCGTGACATTAAACGACGCACCTGAGAACACGAGGAAGACACCCATTCACGACCGAGGCCGTTTCCCCTCCCTCAGATTGGAGCTCGTATCCAAAGCCCGGTCCTCGTGCACTTCTCGGGACATGAAAGACTCAGACAAGTAAAGCCTCATGCTCAAGGCCCGCGACGTAATGCTGCATGAGGCCGACGACGCGTCGCACGTACCTTCAGGCTCGGGCTTTTTGTAGAAGGCGGTGACCCGGGCAGCCAGTGCGTGCGTTTTCTCCTTCACGACGTCGAGGTAGTGGGTGTTGTGCCCAAAGCTCAGATAGAAACCAGCCACCAGCCACAAGAAGATCATCAACACCAGCGCGTGGGCCAGCAGACGCAGCAGGCGAAAGCGGAACTCCCAACGCAGGTTCGGGCGCACCAGGTGTGCCTCGGGGAAGACGCCTCGCTTGAAGAGGTCCTGCAAGAAGTAGCTGTCGGAGGTTGCCGTGGCGTTGGCATCTTGTTCCTCGTCGAGCGCCTTGGCGTCCAGCACCTGCAACGTCACTGTGTCGTCGGCGGCATTGACCGATGCACCGGTCTGCGCCGCACTGGTGAAATGCACGCCTCGCAGCATCGCGTTGTGTTGCGTGTTGTCGTAGCGGGAGTTTTCAAAGATCTGGTCAACCAGATCGGCCAGCGGGTTGGTCAGGGCATCGAACTCTTCGGCCAGGCCCAGCAGTGCTTTCTTGCGGCCAGCGTCGAACTCTTCGTTGAAGCGATCGGTCTCGCCGGCGATGAGACGTGCTTCCAACGCGGCCATCTCGGTGCGGCATAGTGCGCCGATGGCGTGGGCGGTCTCGCCACGCTTGGGGCGATGCGCCGCCGGTAGGCCAAAGCCCCACGACTGCGCCCGCCCCTCGCTTCCCAGGTATTGGAAGTACTGGGCAAAGCCAGGCAACAGGTCGAGCTTGGTTACCACGACATAGATCGGGAACTGGATGCCCAGCTCTTGGCGCAACTCGATCAGACGGTGGCGGATCTTGAGCGCTTCGTCGGCACGTTCCTGTGCGGTCTGGCGGACCAGATCCGCCACGCTGACGGTGACCACCGCGCCGTTGATGGGCGCGCGGCCTCGATACTTGCGCAGCAGATCGAGGAAGCGGCCCCACTCGGCTTTGACAGCCGCGGGCTTGCGGTCTTGGCTGGTGTAGTTGCCGACTGGGTCGATCAGCACGGCTTCATTGCTGAAACGCCAGACGGGTGCCTTGCGGTCTTCCTCCGCGCGACCGGGCGAACCGGCGCCGCTTGCCAGCGGGAAGCGCAGGCCGGCATTGCTCAGTACGCTGGTCTTGCCGGTGCCGGCAATACCCAGGGTCAGGAACCACGGCAGTTCGTACAGATAGCGTCGCCCCTCGAACAGCCGACCCAGGCCGCTGCGGGTGCGCAGTGCCTTCAACTGGCGAATGGCGGCATCCACGCTACTGGTGACGGCTTTGACATCAGACTCGGGGGCCACCTCTTCTTCGTCGTCGGTCTTGGCATCCAGCCATTTCCGGACCACGCCACCTGAACGAATACTGCGCCAGAGCAACGCAAACAGGTAGACAACCGACACGAGAACGATGACGGCAATGAGCAGGAGACGGGGTGTTGTATCTTGCAGCGGACGGTGTGCGTTCAAGGCCAGCAACGGGCCAGCGTGCCAGATCAGCAGGCACAGGGCCGTCGCTGCCAGAAAGAACACGGGCCACCCGCAGACCACAAAGACATAGAGCGCCAGCAGCAAGGCAATCACCGCCACGCGTACGCCGACACCCGCCAGGGGCACGATGCCATCAAAGCTCAGCAGCGGGCCAATCCACCAGACGGCCGCCGCGACCAGCAGGATCGCCAGCAGGAGCAGCATCTGCCAGCTAAAGAGCGCGTTGCGCAGTCGTTTCAAGAATTCCATACCTAGATCCAATTACTGCGTGACGTCGATCTGCACGCGGCGGTTCGCTGCCCGGCCATTCCAAGTCGAGTTATCGGCCACGGGTTCGGTGTCGCCCTTGCCCACGGCTTCGAGCCGGCCCTGTGCCACGCCACGCGAGGCGAGGTATTCAGAGACGTGCACGGCACGCTCTTCCGAGAGCACCTGGTTGGAAGGGAACTTAGCCGTCTTGATGGGCTGGTTGTCACTGTGGCCGGTGACGGTTACCTTGCCGGGTACCTTGGTGATTTCCGAGGCGATCTTGTCCAGCAGGGGCTGGACCTTGGCGTTCACGTCCGCGCGACCGCCGGCAAACATGTCGTCGCCACGGAAGGTGACGGCGCTGTGGGTGGCATCTTCCTCCACCTTGACCTGGCCACGAGCGATTTCGTCCTTGAGCAGTTCGGCCAGACGCAGGACCACCTTTGGCGGTGGCGGCGGCGTGATCTGCCCGATGGCCTGGATCTGTTGTTCCAGATCGTGCGTGCGCAGCGAGAGCTGGTACTTGTACCAGCCAAACAAGCCGAAGGCGGCCATGCCCAGCACGGTGGCGCTGAACCAGATCGGGACGGTGCGAATCATGGAGAAGCGCCCTGCCGGTGTCACGGGCAGATTCGGGGACAGTTCCCTGGGCACGGCGCCGCGATGCTTGCGGATCAGGGTATGCAGGCTCTGCCGAATCGCCAGGTGTTGCCGCTCGCCCTCAGCGGGGCCACGATAGCGGCCCTGGAAATCGAGCGAGAGCAGGTAGTAGATCAGCTCGATGACGTCGATGTGCTCTTCAGGGCTGTTGACCAGCCGGCCGAGCACTTGGAAGACCTTGGTGCCGCCGTCAGTGCCGCCATGGTGTTTGACGAGCAGGCTGTCCTTCGCCCAGGAACCATTGCTGCCCCATGGTGTGCCTAAAGCCGCTTCATCCAAGGCGGTGCACAGGCTGTAGTGTGCGGCAAGGGTATGCTCGGACCGAATGCCCACCCGTTCGCAGACGGTCTGGAAGTCGTGCAGCTCTTGTTCAAGCACGTCTTTCAGAAGCGCGGCCTGATCGACGCGCAGTGTGCTCGGCATATCCGCCAGGGCGCGCAGCAAGGGCCGCGCGGCGGACAGTACCGGGTTGACTGCCTGCTTGGCTTTCTCGACACGTTGCTCGATCGGCTTGCGCTTGATCTGTCGTGGTTCGTTGGCAGCTCGGGTGGAGGCAGAGCGTACCGGCTCGGGGCTAGGCTGCGCTGCTGGCTCTTGCATCAGATTGCTAGTCGCTGCGCCTGCTGATGATGGTCCCATTAACGCACCCCCCACAGTTCAAGCCGCAGCTCGGGGAAGTTCCCTGCCACATGCAAGGCCAAGCCGCCGTAGCGCTGGACTTGCGCCCACAGAGGATGGTCTTGCGGCAGTTCGAAATAGACCTGGCCCGCATTGAACGGAATCTGGCGCGGCGGTACGGGCATCGCCTGCAGCGGGATGCCGGGCAGGTGCGAACGGATGAGTTCGGCCAGCCGCTCGGCCGGGCCGACCTTGGCTTGCGCGGGGAACTGCTGCTGCAGCACGTCACTGGGCAGTTGTGCGCCCACGGCCAGCACGAAGGTGTTGAACCGCTCGAACTCGGCCGGGTCCAGCACCGCCAGACGGATGCCGTGTTGCTGGTCGCGCAATTCGATGCGCTGGGCGCCGCGCTCCAGTACCACGTTGAGCAGGAAGCGCAGGTCATCCACCACCGGCTTGATGCAGGTGTGGGGCTCGTCGTGCCGGTACCGGCCTGAAGGACATGCTCAAGGAGCAGGCCGCTATGGGCCTGCCCGCGCCCAGCTACCTGGCCTACGACGCCGCCCATGCCAAGGAGCGCATGCAGGACTACTGGGTCAAGCTGCACAAGAAGCCCGACACCGGCAAGACCGTGCGCGGCCTGCGTGTTGATGAGGGCATGATCGTCGGCGAAACCACCTTCTCGCTGGATGCGGCCTGGCGGCTGGTCTTCGATAAGGTGGCCCGTGCCGCCGAAGCCAAAAGCATGGAAGACAATCCCACCGGCAAGCTCCCCCAAGTGGTGCTCAAGGCTGGTGATGAAACCGTGGGCTTCTACGATCTGCAAGAAGCGCTGGCGTTCCTGGCCGAGCACCCCAACAAGCTGGTGTGGGTGTGGAACCTGGATGCCCCCAACTACCCCATGGGCCAGCAGACCAACGAAAACACCGCCATCCTGATCCTGGGCCACCCCAGCGCCAACTGGGGTTACACGCCCTTGGCCTCCATCTACACACCGCAGCACCATGAAGGTGGCATCGACGCCCGTGCACCCAACCCCGGCGGCGCCTGGAGCCCGATGATGCAGGCGCTCCAGGCGCAAGCCCCAGACAACCATCCAGTCGAGCGTCTGTACCACGACGTACACAAGCACAGCGCCAACATCAACACCCTCATGCGGCCCGTGCACGCTGCCGTGCACCAGCAATGGCCGGACCTGGATCAAGTTGGCAACTTCTATAGCGTGTCCCAAGTGATGGAAGGCCCGGCGCGCGCGGCCAGCTTTGCGGTCAACGCCGCGTTTGCCGCGGCCTATGCCAACCAGAGCGGCAAGAGCGCCGTCGTCACCAGCGTGGTCGATGCCAAAGATAGCTGGGCCGTGCTGATTGGCCCGCCGCCGGGCTGGCAGCCCTCGCCACCGGTCAGGCGGTGGGATCGCGCACGGGGCGAGGGGCGGGCCTATTGGCCGTGGTTTGGGGAGCCTGTTGAGAAAAAATAACTCATATGTCTGAACATCGCCCTCCCATCCGCCCCAACGCACAACTGCTGCCGACACTCTTTGACCGGTTGCGCGACGCTGCACCACAGCGGCAAACGGAAGCCGCCAACGAATACACGGTCACGCGCACGCAGATGCGCGAGATCCTCCAGCGCGATCTGACGTACCTGCTCAACACCACGAATCGCGAAGACGAGATCGATCGGACACGCTACCCAGAGGCGGCAAGTTCCACCATCAACTATGGGGTACCGCCGGTGGCCGGCAGCTATCTGTCGGAACACAAGTGGACCGACATCGTCAAGATCGTGCGCCGCGCGATTCTGGATTTCGAGCCACGGCTGATTCCTGGCTCGCTGGAAGTCAAGCCGTTGCTCAAGGAAGACGCGCCAACTCGCTACAACGTGCTGCTGTTCGAGATCAGCGGGCTGATCCACATGGACCCGTACCCGATGGCCTTTACCGCGCAGAGCTCGCTCGATCTGGAAACTGGCCACATGAACGTTCGCTCACTTCACGCCCACTGAGACCATGGACCCGCAACTGCTGGATTACTACAACCGGGAACTGGTCTACATGCGAGAGCTGGCCGGTGAATTCGCCCGGCAGCACCCGAAGGTGGCCAAGCGCCTTGGCATGCACGGCATCGAGGTGGCGGACCCATATGTGGAACGCCTGATCGAGGCGTTCTGCCTGTTGTCGGCACGCACCCAGATCAAGCTGGATGCGGAGTTCCCGCGCTTCACGCAACGGTTGCTGGAGGTGGTCTACCCGAACTACGTAGCGCCGACGCCGGCCATTGCGGTGGCGCAGTTCCACCCTAGCCGCACCGAAGGCGATCTGGTGCGCGGGGTTCCGATACCGCGGGACACGGCTTTGCTCGCAAAGGCACCACCTGGCGAATCCACCGAGTGTGAATTCCGCACCACCCAACCGCTGACATTGTGGCCAATCGAGATTGCGGAAGCGCGACTCACCGGCATTCCACCGGACATTCAGGGCTTGGAGCGCTACGTGCCGGCTCAGGTGAGCGTCCAAGGCGCACTGCGCCTGCGGTTACGGCTCACACACGATGTCAAGTTCAGCCAGTTGGCCGGTCTGGATCGCCTGCCCATCTACCTGAGTGGCAATGATCAGATTGCCTCGCACTTGTTCGAGCTGCTACACAGCGCAGGCTGCGCGACACTCATTGGCAAGCCTGGCGCTATGGGTGAACGTCCATCCGCCGTCATGGACAACGCCGTCAGCCATGTCGGCATGGCGCCAGATGAGAGCGCGCTTCCATTGGCCTGGAACAAGTTCCACGGACACAACCTCGTGCATGAGTACTTTGCGTGCCCGCAGCGCTTTTACTTCTTTGGGCTCAATGGGCTTGCGCGCGGGCTCTCCAAGAATGATGGCCGCGAAGCGGAGATTGTGGTGCTGCTCTCCAAAGCGCCGAGTGTTCTGGCCAGCCAGGTCGATGCCAGCCAGTTCGCGCTGTTCTGCACACCGGTCATCAACCTCTTCCCGATGCGAACCGATCGGATGGAGGTGAGCCCGGGCCGTACGGAATTTCACCTGGTGGCCGACCGGAGGCGCCCGCTTGATTTCGAGGTGTTCTCGGTACAGAAGCTCTCGGGCCAAGTGAACGAGCACAGTACGCCGATCGACTTCCGGCCGCTGTTTGCCACGCTCAACAGCGATGAGGGCAACCATGGCCGGTACTTCTCTGCGCGACGGGAGCCGCGGCTGTTCTCGGATCAGGCACGCAAGTACGGCACCCGCACGGCCTATACGGGCACGGAGGTGTTTCTCTCGCTGGTGGACCAGAACGAAGCGCCCTACCCGAACGACCTGCGTTATCTGTCGGTCGAGGCAATGGTGACCAATCGGGATTTGCCGAATCTGGTGCCGCGCAATGGATTCAGTGATCTGAGCTCACCCGCTTCGATTCCGGTGGAAGGGGTTGGGTTGATCCGTCCGCCATCGGCACCACATGCACCGTTTGCTGAAGGGGAGATGGCCTGGCGGCTGATACGCCAGTTGGGCTTCAACTACCTGTCGCTGATGGATCTCGACCATCGACAGGGTGGCCAGGGGCTGCGCGACATGCTTCGGCTGTTTGTGTCGGCCAGCGATACCGCCCAGCAGCGGCAGATCGAGAGCCTGATCGGTTCCAAGCTCAAGCCCGTCACACGGCGCATGCCGGGGGCGGGTCCGATTCTGTACGGCCGTGGCGTGCAGTGTCACTTGACGGTGGATGAGGCCGGCTTCTCTGGCGTCAGTCCGTACCTGTTTGGCGTGGTGCTGGAACACTTCTTGGCTCGCCATGTGTCGGTCAACGCTTTCACGGAAACCGAGCTGCACGCGATGGAACGCGGTCTGATTCACCGATGGTCGCCCCGTATGGGTGGCCGCAATGTCATTTAGCTATGTTCCACGGTCGAGATGATCTTGGGCCTCCGCCCGCGCCCACGCGGCACACCCACCGTCACTATGCTGATCTGCAGCCCTGGAAGCTGAGCTTTCTTGGGCTGTTGCGGGGGTTGTCTGCGCGCCATGCCACGCTGCCCCGGGTTGGCCGCGCACCCCGCCCGCAGGCGGAGCCCTTCCGCATCGGGCAAGTGGCTTCACTCACCTTTGCGCCACGCGAGATTGCGAAGCTGGAGCAGCGCGCCGATCGTCTGCGTATCCAATTGTTCGGCTTGGGCATGTTGGGCCCCAATGGCGCGCTACCGATCCACCTGACGGAAATCGTTCGGGAACGCACCGAAGCGCACCATGACAACACCACAGCCGCGTTTCTGGATATCTTCCACCATCGGTCGCTAACGCAGTTCTATCAGGCTTGGGCGGGTTCACAGGCTGCCGCTGGACTCGACCGGCGTGACGAGGAGGTCTTTTCGCGCTACATCGGCTGGCTGGCGGGGGCCGAGGCCGATGAAATTTCCGGCAGCGCGCTGCCGCCACATGCACGGCTGGCTGCTAGTGCCCATCACGTGCGCGAATCGCGTAGCCCAGACGGCATCGTGGCGGCCCTATCGCACTTCTTTGGGGTGCCGGTGCAGTTACAGGAGTTTGTGCTGCATTGGATCGCCGTGGATGCTGCCGAGTGCAGCCACCTGGCCCGCCCAGGCGCGGCCAGCGTGATGGGGCAAGGCGCCTTGCTCGGCGAGGCGGTGCCCGATCGCCAGCACAAGTTCCGGCTCATCATCGGGCCGCTCGATCTGCAGCAGTACCTGAACTTCACCCCGAAGGGGCGTGATCTGCCGGTGCTGGTGGAGTGGGTGCGCAGCTTTGTCAGCTTTGAGTTTGAGTGGGAAGTCGAGTTGCAGGTGCAACCGCATTCCGCGCCGCCGGCGGTGCTGGGCGCCGAGGAGCGGCTGGGCTGGTCGACCTGGCTTGGTCAACCGGACAGTAGCCGTGCCATTACAGGCATGGTTTTCCAACCTGAACACTATGTTGCTCAATAAGCTTATGAAGGCCGTCGCTCCACAATATGCCTCCTCGCCCGACATCCGTTTTGCGGATCTGGCGTTACCGGTCAGTGCGGATCAGCCATGTGGTCCTGATCTTGAATACGACACGGACTTTGTGGTGCTGCAAGCCCGTGCGACCCAGTGTGAGGCGGCCCAGTATGGCGACTTTGTTGCGCCGACCGAGGTGCTGAATTGGCCTGAACTGGAGCGCGATTGTCAGCGGCTGTTGTTGCGCACCAAGGACATCCGGCTACTGACGCTTTTTCTGCGATGCCGCACTCGGCTGGACCAAGCCGAGGGCCTGCGCGATGGCCTCGCGCTAATGCATACGGTGCTGACGGCCTTCCCCGAGCAAGTCCATCCTCGGCTTGAGATCGACGGGGACGTTGACCCTGGCGTTCGGGCCAATGCGCTCGCAACGCTGGTCGATCCGCAAGGGCTGTTAGCCGACGTGCGTGAAATTGCCCTGGGCAACAATGCCATGCGTCTTCAGATACGCGATATCGAGCGTGCGCTGGGCAAGTCACGCCCAGCCGATGCGCTTGCACCGGCATCAGTGCATCGGCAACTAGAAGCCCTACATAGCCAAGGAGCCCCTGAGATTGAGGCCATGCAGGAAGCCTGCGCGCTGGCGCAGTCCATTCAGCTGTGGTCCGAAACTTCACTGCCCAATCACGCGCCAGATCTAAAGCCGTTGATACGGCTGCTGCAATTGGCCGGGCGTCCTGAGCCGGCACAGCCTGTGGCCATTGAGTACGCGCCGGCAAGTGAAATACCCCCTGCTGCTGCACAGGCCCCTGCCCCCTCACGCGCCAACAATGCCCCGTTGCCGCCAGCAGACGCGCAACATGCCCCCTCCCAGAATGCCAACACTATGCCAACCAGCCGTCACGACGCTCTGACGCAAATCCGCTTCGCACGCACTTGGTTTGAAGCGCACGAGCCAAGCAGTCCGGTGGCGCTGTTGCTTCGGCAGGCAGAGTCGCTGGTGGGAAAACCGTTTGCGGAGGTATTTCAGGCGATTCCCGCGGATATGGTTGAAAGGTGGGCGCAGAACGAATAGTGGTGCCGTGCCCAGCACGTACAACACCGAACAGCAACTACCGTCTTCCCCGGCGTTCCTGCGCACGTTACGCCACCGGTGACACTTATTGCAAAGAAGCGCCTGAAGAGACGCTCAAACCTGCCGATATGCAGAGGTTGTGGTGAATGCTCAGCACCCGAGCCTGGCCGCTTCCGAAGGCTTACACAAGTCGCGGGCCTAGGGCCTGCCTATCAGGTTGGGCTCGGTTGCCGAATGCGCGCTTGTCTTGTTCCAATTCTTGTCACCTGTCCTATCTGATGCTCAGCCCGCACGCTCTGATAGGTATCGTGATGGTGTCCTGCTTGATGAGCGTCGCCATCCTTGGCTCACTGCTGCGGACCGCCGTGCCGGGGATAGGCAGCTGGTGCGTAGCCCATGCGCTGTTGGCCACGGCTTCGGCGTGTGTGCTGATCGCGGGGAGTCTGCAAGCACGGTTCGTCACCCTGGCGGCTGCGCTCATCACGCTGACGGCCGTCCTGCTGCTCATACAGGGGATGCGCCAGTTTTTTGGCGAGGCTTGGGCGGTGCCTCAAGAGACTGGGGCGTTCGCTGTCGCGTTCGCCGCGTTGGTGTACTTCACGCTTGTATCGCCCAACGTCAGCGCAAAGATTGGGATCGTGTCGGTGTTCTTTGCCTATGCCCGCATTGCAGTCGGGACATTGGCGCTGCGTCACGCGCCGCATGATGGCACCCGCTATCCCTATCGATTTGTTGCCGCGGCCGCATACCTGGGCGCGTTGTTCCATGTCACCCGGGCCATCGCCGTTGCGTTCGGTATGCCGCAAACGGCTTTTCTGGAACCGTCGGCGTGGAACGTACTGTTTCTTGGGCTGGCGATCGTCACGTTCCCGTGCATGTCGACCGGCATGGTGATGCTCGCGCACGATCAACTCGCCAGGAGGATGGACCAGCTCGCGAATATTGACGAACTCACGGGCGTACTGATGCGACGGGCATTCATGGCGAGGGCAAGCGTTCTGCTTCACGACGCGGTGGCGAGCGGCAAACCGCTGTCGATTGCCGTTCTGGCCATCGATCAGTTCAAAGCCGTCAACGACGGTTTCGGCCACGCGGTGGGCGATCGCATCCTCAAGCACGTCACGTCGGTGGTCTCCACGCGGCTGAAGCCGGGCGACCTGATCGGCCGCCTCGGTGGCGAGGAGTTTGCGATTGTGGTGGTCGATGCGGACAAGGCCGCCGCTGCGGCCGTGATGGATGAACTCCGGCTTGCGGTCGAGCATTCGCCAAGACAAGGCGTGCGCTGCACCTTCAGCGCGGGAGTCGAGTGCGTCATGCCCGGAGACACATTGGCAGCCACGCTCGCTCGCGCGGATGCAGCGCTCTATCTGGCGAAAGAGAAAGGGCGCAACCGGGTCATCATCGCCTCAAAGGCTCACGAAGGCGACGTCGAAACGCATGGCGCGACTGCCACGTCAAAACTGGCCTGCTGATGCTGGAATGGCCGCCACAAAGCCCCCATACAGTTCAGCCGCAAAAACTCCCTCAATCCCCCTGCCCAACGTCCCGCACCGGCAGCGCGGTCGAATACTTGATCTGCTCCATCGAGAACGATGAACTCACATCCGACAGCGGCACGGACTTGATGAGGTGTTTGTACACGCGGTCGTAGTCTTCGATGCCCGCCACCGCAACGCGCAGCAGATAATCCATCTCGCCGCTCATCCGGTAGACCTCCACCACCTCGGGCATATCGCGCACCACTTGCGTAAAACGCTGCGCCCACTTTTCGGTGTGCTGGTCGGTGCGTACGGCCACGAACACCGTGGTGCCGACCCCCAGCTTACGTGCGTCGCACAGCGCTACCTGGGCACGGNTGACACCCGTGTCCTTGAGCCGCTGCACCCGCTTCCAGCACGGCGTTTGGGAGAGGTTCACGCGCTGCGCAAGTTCAGCGATGGGCAGCGTCGCATCGGTCTGCAGGAGCCTCAGTAGTTCGCGGTCAATGGCGTCCATTTCGGTGTAAAAATTATCTTCTATAGATTCTTAATTTTAGGGAATATTTTCTGCCACATCGAGCAACTCACAGGAAACTTTGAATTATTTTTCTGGGCTGTCCGCCGTATCATTTTCCCTGCCTCCACCGCAGCACAGAAACGAAATGAGCGACAGCAACACCCTCCACTACCTCGACTACGCAGCCACCACGCCGGCCGACCCACGTGTGATTGCAGCCATGACCGCCTGCCTCGGCATGGAAGGCGCGTTCGGGAACCCTGCGTCCAATTCCCATGCGACGGGCCGCGCGGCGCGGAACAAGGTCGAGCAAGCGCGCGAGCAAGTCGCCGCGCTCATTGGCGCCGATGCCGACGAGATCATCTGGACGTCGGGCGCAACCGAGTCCAACAACCTCGCGCTGAAGGGCTACGCAGAGGCCGCCACCGGCAAGCGCCACCTCGTCACCAGCCGCATCGAACACAAGGCCATTCTCGACACGATGGCGAACCTGGCGGCGCGCGGATGTTCGGTGACGTACCTGTCGCCAACACGCGACGGCGAAATTACGCCGGAGGCTGTCGCCGCTGCGATGACGCCCGACACCGGACTCGTCTCGCTCATGCTGGTGAACAACGAGCTGGGCACGCTGACCGACGTTGGGGCGATCGCACAGATCGTGCATGCCGCTGGCGCGCTGTTCCACGTCGACGCCGCACAGGCACTCGGCAAGACGCCGATCGATGTGCGTGCGCTCGGCATCGACATGCTGTCGATGTCCGCCCACAAGGTGTATGGCCCCAAGGGTATTGGGGCGCTGTATGTGCGCCGCGACATTGCCTCGCGCCTCGCGCCGCAAATTCACGGTGGCGGACACGAGCGCGGTCTGCGTTCGGGCACGTTGGCGACGCATCAGATTGTCGGCATGGGCGTCGCGTGCGAATTGGCGGCGGAAGAACTGGAACACGAGACCGCCCGCATTGCCGCGCTGAGCCAGCGGCTGAAGGCAGCGGTGCTTGCCCTCGGCGACGTGGTGCAGAACGCCGACGTGGCCCAACGCATTCCCCACACCCTCAGCCTGACGGTCAACGCCCCCGGCTTCATGCCGATGATGCTGGGCGACGACCTCGCCGTGTCGTCCACATCGGCGTGCAACTCCGCCGCAGGCACGCCGTCGCACGTGCTGAAGGCGATCGGCCTGGATGCCGATGCTGCAGGCCGCACTGTGCGGATCAGCCTGGGCCGCTTTGCGACCGAGCACGACGTCGATTTTGCCGCCGCATGTTTCCAGCGCGCGATCGAGCAATGCCGCGCCACGGCATCCAGCGGGTTGACGGCGACGCGACAGATCATGCCTGCGGAACTGAAGGCCATCCGCAATGCAGGTTTCCGCTCGGTCATCTGCAACCGCCCGGATGGCGAGAGCAGCGACCAGCCCGCCTTTGAAGACATTGCCGCTGCCGCCCGCGCACTGGGCCTGGAAGCACGCTATCTGCCGGTCGAGCCGAATCGCATTGGCGATGCAGAGGTTGCCGCCTTCGGCCAACTCGTCGACACATTGCCCAAGCCGATCCTCGCGTATTGCAGAAGCGGCAACCGGGCCAGCATGCTGTGGAACCGCCTGAAGGATCAACGCAAGGGCTGAGCAGCCCCCTCCCTCGGTCAAGCCACCGGCAGTTCCGTCGTCGACAGCACCTGCTTGAGCACCATGAACGTCCGGATCTGCCGTACGCCTGGCAGATACAGCAACTGCTCGGCGTGGAGCCGGTTGTAGATTTCGTTGTCTTTCGTGCGCACGAGCATGAAGTAATCGAACTCGCCGGTTACGACGTGGCATTCAAGGCAACCGGGCACCTTCTGCACCGCTTTCTCAAATGCCGTGAACGATTCCGGCGTCGAGCGATCCAGCACGACGCCAATCATCACCAACGACCCCAGATCCAGCGCACGCGGATCGAGCAGCGCAACAATCCCCTTGATCAGCCCCAGCTCCTTGAGCCGTTCCACGCGGCGCAGGCAGGCCGGCGGGCTGAGGTTTACCTTGGCCGCGAGGGCCACGTTGGAGATAGACGCATCGCGCTGGAGCGCCCTGAGAATCGCGCGATCAGTGCGATCCAAGGCGTGGCGCGCAGAAGCCGCCGACGCGTCAGGGCGCTCCTGCAATTTTGTTTCGCTCTTTTTCATTTTCAAGAAATAAAGAGATTATTAATCCGATCTACGATCAGCTAAATTCTGGATAGTAGACGCTCTTTGCAACCTCATTTCGCAGCGCTCTGCGTACCATAGGCTTCCGGTCATCCCGCCGCGTGCGGCACTGAAGGAGCCAGCTCATGAACCTGCAAAGATTCCCCCGCTATCCGCTGACGTTCGGGCCGACGCCCATCCAGCCGCTGAAACGGCTGAGCGCGCATCTAGGCGGCAAGGTAGAGCTGTTTGCCAAGCGCGAGGACTGCAACAGCGGCCTGGCCTTCGGCGGCAACAAGACGCGCAAGCTGGAATACCTGATCCCGGAAGCGCTGGAAGGCGGGTATGACACGCTGGTGTCCATTGGCGGGATTCAGTCGAACCAGACGCGCCAGGTGGCCGCCGTGGCGGCGCACCTCGGCCTCAAGTGCGTGCTGGTGCAGGAAAACTGGGTGAACTACTCCGACGCCGTATACGACCGCGTCGGCAATATCGAGATGTCGCGCATCATGGGCGCCGATGTGCGCCTCGATGCTGCGGGCTTCGACATCGGCATCCGGCCCAGTTGGGAACAGGCCATGGAAGACGTGCGCAAGCGCGGTGGCAAGCCGTTCCCGATTCCGGCCGGCTGCTCCGAACACCCGCTCGGCGGCTTAGGCTTTGTGGGCTTTGCTGAAGAAGTGCGCCAGCAGGAAGCGGAGCTGGGCTTCAAGTTCGACTACATCGTCGTGTGCTCGGTCACGGGCAGCACGCAGGCCGGGATGGTCGTCGGCTTTGCGGCGGATGGCCGGGCCGACAAGGTGATCGGCATCGACGCCTCGGCCAAGCCGGAACAGACGCGCGCGCAGATCCTCCGCATCGCGCAGCACACCGCCGAACTGGTCGATCTTGGCAGAAACATCACGGAAAAAGACGTGGTGCTCGACACGCGCTACGGCGGCCCGGAATACGGCCTGCCCAATGAAGGCACGCTGGAAGCCATTCGCCTGTGCGCACGCCAGGAAGCCATGCTGACCGACCCCGTGTACGAAGGGAAATCCATGCACGGCATGATCGACATGGTGCGCAACGGTGAATTTCCTGCGGGCTCGCGCGTGCTCTACGCACATTTAGGCGGTGTGCCGGCACTCAACGCGTACAGCTTCATCTTCCGCAACGGTTGAAATTTGGCTCAACTCAACGAGATGGAAGCTCGACGTTCGAGGCCTTTTGCTCGACTGCCGAACCTTTTTCCTCGGACGTCGCGCTTTGCGGCCGGCGCGTGCCGCACTGAAGATCGGCCGCCAGTGCCGTCGATGTGTGGGCACAGCGAAATGGGCCGGGGGGGGGGGCGGTCTTCTGAAATCGCGCTTGCGGCCGGGTAAGCCAAGCGCGTTGCGTCAGCGCCCTTTTTCGTTTCGAAATGTTACGGCGTGCATCGAGGTCGACTTGGCCTAGCGCAAGCAGCGAGGCCGTGCAGTACAGTCCATGCCATGAAAAACGCCCTCACCTGCCCGTCTCTCGTCCTGCTGGCCTTGCTCGGTGCATGCGCATCGCACCCGCAGCAGCAGCCCGTTGATTCCACCACCGCCGCGGCGGCGGCCACAGATGCCAGCGCCGACAACGGCTGGCAGACGCTGCGTGCCAACTACATGGCGTGCGTCCAGCGCCAGGCCGACAGCGGCGTGTCGGGCGCCACGCAGACGAAGGACGTGGTCGCCTCCGCGCTCGACGCCTGCGAAGGTGCCCTGCGCACCATGCACGACGGTTTCCGCGATCACCTCAGCGCGTCGATGTCGTCGTCCGGCGCGCGCAAGGCAGCCGACCGCGTCACCAAAGACACCCGCGAGAAAGCCCGCGTCTACCTGATGGGCTACGTCGACCACGCGCGCTACCTGGCAAAGTCGCGCTGAGCGCTTCGCGCGCTTAGAACGCTTAGAGCATCTCCAGCGCGCGCGGCCCCTTGGGCGGCGGGAAGATGCTATCCAGCGTCGCAAGCTGCTCAGCCGTGAGCGTGTGCGACAGCGCCCCGATGTTCTCGCGCAAGCGGTCGCGGTGGCCGGTCTTGGGAATCGCGATGATGTCGTCATTCGCCAGCAGCCACGCGAGCGCCACCTGCGCAGGCGTCATGCCGCACGCCTGCGCGAAGCGCACCAGCTTCGGATGCCGAACGAGCCGCGCCTGCTCGATGGGTGAATAGGCCATCACCGGCACGCGGCGCTCACGCAGCCAGGGCAGCACATCCCATTCGATGCCGCGCCGGCTAAGGTTGTAGAGCAGTTGGTTGACGGCGGTCTGATCGCCGCCGGGCGCGTCCCACCATTCCTCCATGTCTGACAGGTCGAGGTTGCTCACGCCGTACTGGCGGATCTTGCCCTCGCGCTGCAGGGCCTGCAGGCCTTCCAGCGTCTCTTCGAACGGCACATCGCCGCGCCAGTGCAGCAGGTACAGATCGAGCCGGTCGGTGCCGAGGCGGCGCAGGCTGCGCTCGCACGCCGCGGCGATACCGCGCCGGCTGGCGTTGTGCGGATAGACCTTGCTGACGAGGAAGACGTCATCGCGCCGCCCGGCAATGGCCTCGCCTATCAGCGATTCAGAGAGGCCTTCGCCGTACATCTCGGCCGTGTCGATCAGCCGCAAACCCAGGTCGAGGCCCAGGCGCAGCGTGGCGATTTCTTCGGCGCGGGTGGCACGGTCGTCGCCCATGTTCCAGGTGCCCATGCCGAGTGCAGGGACGCGTTCGCCGTTGGGCAGAGTGACGTGTTTCATGTCGTACTTTCCGATCGGAGGCAAAACATGAATCTACAAGAGACGCGGCGCATCGGTAAGGCTGCGCCGGTCCGGTCAGAAAATATGCGCTAGCGCGCCTGACGTTGCGCCGTCCATCGACGATAGCGCCGCGACTGGCACGCTGCGGCCAGTTGCTGCTGAATCAGCGCCCGCAGCGGCGACACGCGCGGGTCCGTCGTGCGCCCCTCGCTCAGCCGGTTGAGCTGAAACTTGACGACCGCCATGTTGGCCAGTGCCCCCAGCGCCTTGTTCTTCCACGTAACGGGCTGCAGCGCGGGCGCGTTGTTCTTGCCGCCAGCCCAGTCGCGCGGCAGGTTTGGATCGATGGACAGCGCAGTCGCAATGCCCACCATATCGACACCGCTGTCGACCACCTGCTCCGCCACGGCCCGGCGCCGGATGCCGCCCGTGACCATCAGCGGCATGCGGGCAACGGTGGCGATGTCCCGTGCGAATTCCAGGAAATACGCTTCGCGGGCGAGCGTGCGGCCGTCGCGCGCGTGCCCTTGCATGGCAGGCACTTCGTAGCTGCCGCCGGACAGTTCCACCAGATCGACGCCCAGCGGGTTGAGCAGCTCGACCACCTGCTTCGCATCGTCAGGGCTGAAGCCGCCGCGCTGGAAATCGGCCGAGTTCAGCTTGACCGCCACCACGAACTGCGGCGACACGGCGGCACGCACGCTGCGCACGATATCGAGCAGCAGGCGCGCGCGGTTTTCGATCGGACCGCCCCACTGGTCCTGCCGCCGGTTGGAAATGGGCGACAGAAACTGGCTCAGCAGATAGCCATGGGCGGCGTGGATCTGCACGCCGGTGAAGCCGCTCTGCTCGGCCAGTTGCGCGCTGCGCGTGAAGCGCTGCTGGACTTCGCCGATATCCGCCTCGGTCATCTCGCGCGGCACCGGAAACTGCTTGGACAGCGCGCCCAGCGCCAGCGGAACGGCCGACGGCGCCAGCGTCGGCTGCCCGAGCGAGGCCGGCATCTGGCGCCCCGGATGGTTGATCTGCACCCACGCATGCGCGCCGTGCGCACGCGCCACCTGGGCCCAGCGGCGGAAGCGCTCGAGATGCGCGCCGTCTTCGAGGACGACGCCGTTCGGGCCGGTCATGGCGCGGTGGTCGATCATCACGTTGCCGGTCAGGATCAAGCCCGCGCCACCTGCCGCCCACGCCTCATACAGGCGCAGCAACGCGTCGGACGGCGCGTGATCGGCATCGGCCATGTTTTCTTCCATGGCGGCTTTGGCAAGGCGATTTGGGATCACCGCGCCGTTGGGCAGAACGAGGGGCGTGAAGAGCTTCATGGTGGCATCCGCGTGGGATTTGACATTTGACGAGACCTCAACCCTAAGCTTAAAGTCAACTTGAATGTCAAGTCTGCGGAGCACGCACATGAAGATTGGTGAACTGGCGCGCCTGAGCGGCGTGGCCGCCTCGCGCATCCGGTTCTATGAAGCCAGCGGCCTGTTGCAGCCGGCGGAGCGGCAGTCCAATGGCTATCGGGAGTACGCGCCGGAATCCGTCACGCGGCTGCAGATCATCCTGCGCGCGCAAAGCGCGGGGTTCTCGCTGGAAGAGATTCGCGCCCTCTTGCCCGGACACCAGGGCGCGTGGCCACGCGAAGAACTTCTGCAGGCGCTGCACAGCAAGGTCGCGGAAATCGGCGTGCTTGAGCAGCGCCTGGCGCAAAACAAGCGCGACTTGCTTGCGCTCATTCGCGAAGTCGACCACGAGCCCGACGGCGAAGACTGCGCCGACCGCGCCCGCCGCGTGTTCGACAAGATGAACCTCCGGCCGCTCGAGCAACCTGCCGTCGAACCGCAGATGCGCCATGCACGAAAGCGCGGCTGAGGCACCTGCCTGGTCCGAGACACGCGCGAACGTGTCGGCGTGGGCCATCACCGGGTGACTTCGCCGCTTGTGGCCCGGTCCGACAGAACGTGCCAGACGGCTTCCGACCTGCCCGCACGCAGCACGCCGGTGAATGCGCACACCATGTCGCCCTTGGGCGTGGCACCGGCGAAGGCGAAGGCGATGCACTGGTTCTGCTGTGCGGCGACTCGCAACCACGTGACCTGGATACGCTGGATATGGAAACGCTGCTGGCGCTCCAGCTCATTACGCTGGAACGCCTGAGCCCCGGCGTGAGCGCGCCGCGCGTCACGCTGCAGGGGTATGCGCTGTTGAAGTCGGTGGGGGTCCTCCGCGCGCGCAAGGGCGTGCTGGCGGCGGTGGCGTAACGGCTAGCGGAATCGAATCAAAACCCGCGCAGGACGTGACGCAGCAGCAAGGCAGACAGCACCAGCATCGTCACGCCAATCAACCCATCCAATACCTGCCACGCCTTGGGCCGGGCAAACCACGGTGCGAGCCAGCGCGCGCCGAACCCCAGCGACACAAACCAGAACAGGCTGGCCGACCCTGCACCCGCCACAAACCAGCCGCGCAATGCCGAGGCTTGCTGAGCACCAATGCTGCCCACGAGCAGAACCGTATCCAGATAGACGTGCGGATTGAGCAGCGTAAATGCCGCCGCCTGCGCCAGCGCCGCGCGCCGGCTGAGGCCGTCCCCGCCCGCGGCGGCCCGTAACTGGTTGGAATACCGCGCCCGCCGGAGCGCCTGCACGCCATACAGCAACAGGAATGCCGCGCCCGCCAACGCGAGGAATCGCGCGAGGCTGGGTCGTTCACCCAACGCCTGCGCCATACCGAGCACGCCCGCCAGAATCAGCAGCGCATCGGTCATCGCACAGAACAGCACCACGCTGCCCACGTGTTCGCGGCGCAGCCCCTGACGCAGCACAAAAGCGTTCTGCGCGCCAATGGCCACGATCTGACCAAGGCTCAGCGCCACGCCCTGCAGGAAGACGGATGAGGAAGTTGCAAGCGATGTGGCCATGCGCGCAGCTTGCCAGCCCGATTGAATGAAGACAAACTATCTTTCCTTCATTCAATTCAGTTTTCCTAACTTACGTGCTGGATTATTCTGCACTGGCAGCTTTGGCTGCCGTCATTCGAGAAGGCAGTTTCGAGCGCGCGGCGCGCGCACTGCATGTCACGCCGTCGGCCATTTCGCAACGCATCCGGTTGCTGGAAGAACGCGTCGGCTGCGCGCTGGTCGTGCGCGATCAGCCGTGCCGCCCCACCGAGACCGGCCTGCGGCTTTGCCAGCACGTCGACCGCGTGCGCCTGCTCGAACAGGAACTGCAAGGCGCGCTTCCGACGCTGGGGCCAGACGGCGCGGCGCGCGTTGCGCTGCCCATTGCCGTGAACGCCGACAGCCTGGCGACGTGGCTCGCACCTGCAATCGCCACGTTCGCAGCAGCCCACCCGGTGTTGATGGAAGTGGCTGTGGATGACCAGGATCACACCGGTGAATGGCTGCGCAGCGGTGCCGTGCTGGCGGCCGTTACGGCCACCGCGCGGCCGGCTGCGGGTTGCAACAGCCGCCCCCTCGGGTCCATGCGTTATCTGGCAGCAGCCAGCCCTGCATTCGTCCAGCGACATTTCGCAGACGGCGTCGGCGCAGGAGAACTGTCGAAAGCGCCCTGCCTCGTGTTCAACACCAAGGATGCATTGCAGGCCACCTGGGCACGGCGCCTGTGCCATCGCCATGTGGAATTGCCGCGCCATCTGCTGCCGTCGTCGCAGGCGTTTGTGACTGCGGCCGTGGCCGGCATGGGTTGGGGGCTGCATCCGCATGCGCTGATTGCGCAGCATCTTGAAGACGGCTCACTGGTCGAGCTGGTGCCTAACACGCCGTTGGATGTTCCGCTGCATTGGCAGCATGCGCGGGCAGCATCCTCGCTGCTCGATGAACTCAGCCGTCAAGTGCTGACTGCCGCGCGTGCCGCGCTGCTCGCTCCCTGAGCCGTTACAGCGCGTTCAGCGGAATCTTGAGGTACTGCACGCCGTTCGGCTCGGCCGGAGGCAACATGCCCGCACGAATGTTCACCTGAATGGCCGGCAGCATCAGCGTCGGCATGCCGAGCGTGGCATCGCGCTTCGTGCGCATCTGCACGAACTCGGCCTCGGTCACGCCATCGCGCACATGGATGTTGGCGCGGCGCTGCTCGGCCACCGTTGTGTGGCACACGGCTTCGCGCCCACCGGGCGGATAGTCGTGGCACATGTAGAGGCGCGTGTCCGGCGGCAGATCCAGCAAGCGGCGGATCGACTGGTACAGCGTGCCCGCATTTCCTCCCGGAAAATCGCAGCGCGCGGTGCCCACGTCCGGCATGAACAGCGTGTCGCCCACAAACACCGCATCGCCCACCTGATACGCCATGTCTGCCGGCGTGTGGCCCGGCACGGCCAGCGCCTTTGCTTCGAGATTACCGATATGGAACACCTCGTCCGGCGCAAACAGGTGGTCAAACTGTGAGCCATCAAGCAGGAACGCGCGCTCGAGATTGAAGATCGGCTTGAACACGCCCTGCACGACCCGAATGCGCTCACCGATGGCGATACGCCCGCCGAAACGCCCACGCAGATACGGCGCAGCCGACAGGTGATCGGCATGCGCGTGGGTCTCCAGTAGCCATTCGATGCGCAAGCCCTGCGCTTCGATGAACGCCGCAACGCGGTCGGCCGAGCGGGTCGTCGTGCGGCCCGATTTGGGGTCGTAGTCGAGTACCGAATCGATCACGGCACAGGGCGAGCCGGGCCCCGCGTGCACGACGTAGGTCATGGTGCAGGTATCGGGGTCGAAGAAGGATTCGATCTGGGCGTGCATGGTGGACTTTCCCGAACAATCTATATTTTTATAGAATATCGTCTGACATTCTGTCTGCCAATAGCGCAAAAGGCGCGAATAGCCCCTGCATCACACCGCGATGAGCCATTCCACTACCAGTCCCAACGTCGTGCCGCTGCCCGATGCGGCCATCTCCATGCTGCGCGCGTCTGCATCGCAAGCGTGCGCCGTGCTCAAGGCCATGGCGCACGAAGACCGTCTGCTGCTGCTCTGCCAGCTCACGCAGGGCGAGCGCAATGTCGGCGAGCTGGAGGCGCTGGTCGGCCTGCATCAACCCAGCCTGTCGCAGCAATTGGGCGTGTTGCGCGACGAGGGCCTTGTCGCCACGCGGCGCGAAGGCAAATACATCTACTACCGGCTCGCCAGCTTCGAGGTCATCCAGATCATGCAGACGCTGTCCGAGCTTTACTGCGGCAAGGTCATGAAGAAGATGGCGGGACGCTGACCATGTCGCCGATGGAAGCGGGTTGGATCATCAGTGCGGGACTGGGCTCCGTGGTTGGCCTGATCCTGGCGCTGACGGGCGCAGGCGGCGCCATTGTCGCGGTGCCGCTGCTGATTTTTGGGTTGCATCTGTCGGTGCCGGAAGCTGCGCCCATTGCACTACTGGCGGTGGGACTGTCCGCCGGGCTGGGTGCGACGCTCGGCTTGCGCGAAGGCAAGGTCCGCTACAAGGCCGCTGGGCTGATGGCGCTGTGCGGCGTGGTGATCTCGCCGTTTGGCATCTGGGTTGCGCACCGCGTACCGAACACGCCGCTCACGCTGCTGTTTGCGGTGGTGCTCGCCTACGTGGCGGTGCGCATGTTCCGGCAAGCGCGCGCAGCACCGTCCACCGAGCCGCGCCCGAGGCGCACGGCACCGCCGTGCCACCTTGACAGCACCACGGCCAAGCTCGTCTGGACGCTGCCGTGCGCGCGCGCATTGGCTGCGTCGGGCGTGGGCGCAGGCTTCCTGTCCGGGTTGCTGGGCGTGGGCGGCGGCTTTGTCATCGTGCCCGCATTGCGCCGCGCGACCGATCTGCCGATGCAAACCATCGTCGCCACCTCGTTGGCAGTGATTGCGCTGGTGTCCGCTGGCGGTGTGGCCGCCTCGGCCATCGGCGGGCATGTCGATTGGCATATCGCGCTGCCGTTTGCCGCCGGCGCCTTGACCGGCATGCTGGTGGGACGGCGCTTTGCGCAGCATTTGGCAGGGCCGGCCCTCCAGCAAGGATTTGCCGCGTTTGCGGGCGTCGTGGCGCTCGGGATGATCGTCCGAACACTGATTTGACCAGCTTGTTGCGAAAGCGGTACAATCGCGGTCTTCGGGGCGTAGCGTAGTCTGGTAACGCGTCCGGTTTGGGACCGGAAGACCGCGGGTTCAAATCCTGCCGCCCCGACCAGCATTGAGCAGCAAACAAAACGGCTTACGTTCACCACGTAAGCCGTTTTGCTTTGGCGCGTTGCGTTGCGGCGCATGGTGTCATCTGACGATGCTATAAAGACAGCATCCGCATCATGCAATGCCGCCCCCCTTCTCCATGAACCTCATCCTGTGGCGCCACGCTGAAGCCGAAGACGTGGCCGCATCCTTGCGCATCCAGCGCAACACCGATCTCCAGCGAGAACTCACCAAGCGCGGTCACAAGCAGGCCGAGAAGATGGCCAATTGGCTGCGCCCTCGCCTGCCGGCAGACACGCTCGTGCTCGCGAGCCCCGCGGTCCGCACACAGCAGACCGCACGCGCCCTCACCGAACATTTCCAGACGCTGCCCGCGCTCGCGCCTGGCGCAGATGTGAGCGCGATCCTCGATGCATTGGACTGGCCGTCGAATACGAACCTGCTGCTGGTCGGCCATCAGCCGTGGCTCGGGCGCCTTGCCAGCCTGCTCATCGCGGGCACGGAAATGGACTGGAGCGTGAAGAAAGCCGGCGTGTGGTGGCTCTGCCGCCGCATGCGTGAAGACGAAGCACAGACCGTGCTGCGCGCGGTGGTGAACCCCGATCTCGCGTGACACATCACGTTGGTCACAGCATCGCCACGCAAAATTCACGTAACGGTCACGGTTGACACGCTTTTGTCGCGGATCTGTCACGTAGCGCCTCTAGAATCGCTTCGAAATCCACCCTTGGGGATGCACGAATGCGAGACCTGCCGACGCCCACCCAGCCATTGATCGACGCACTGCCGAGCCTGAACCTGGGCAACGCACGGAGGGGCCTTCCTCGCTCACCCGACGCTCTTCCGGCGCGTGACAAGCCTGTTCTGGCCGTTTCGTGGGCGCGCCATCAGGATGAAGTGACCGAAGCGCAGCGCCTGCGCTACAAGGTGTTTGCCGAAGAGATGGGCGCCCGCCTGCCCTCGGCCCACACGGAACTGGACGTCGACATGTTCGACGCCGTGTGCGACCACCTGATCGTGCGCGACCAGAAAACGCTCCGCGTGGTCGGCACCTACCGTGTGCTGCGCCCGGACGCTGCCAAGCAGATTGGTTGCCTGTACTCCGAATCCGAATTCGACCTCGTGCGCCTGGCGCACTTGCGTCCGAAGATGGTCGAGCTTGGCCGCTCGTGCGTGCACCGCGACTACCGCTCGGGCAGCGTCATCATGGCGCTGTGGGCCGGCCTGGGCGAATACATGCAGCGCTACGGTTTCGAATCGATGCTGGGCTGCGCAAGCGTGTCGATGGGCGATGGCGGTCACTTTGCAGCCAGCCTGTATCGCAGCTTCGTTGAAGATGGCTCGCTCGCACCGATCGAGTACCACGCCTTCCCACGCGTGGCACTGCCGGTGGACGAACTGAACCAGGATCTCGAAGTCGAGCCGCCTGCGCTCGTGAAGGGTTATCTGCGCTTGGGCGCACGCATCTGCGGCGCACCGGCCTGGGACCCTGACTTCAACGTCGCCGACTTCCTCACGCTGCTGCGCCTGTCGGACATCAACCCGCGCTACGCACGCCACTTCCTGCGCGGCTGATATCGCTCAGAACAGCGCCACACCAAATAAAACGGCCCGGGTCACTCCGGGCCGTTTTGCTTGGGAGGCTGCGCTACGCTTTACACGTACACCACCTTGTAGCGGCGGCCGATGCGCTGCCATTCATCGGCTTCCTTCGTCAGGCTGTATTCCACCAGCGGATTCTGCTCGATCCAGTTCTTGGGCAGCTCGACTTCGAAACCGCCTTCGTTCAGTTCGCCCTCGCTATGGCGCACGCGCAAGCCCGGCAACTGGATCGCTCCGCGCCTGCGGCACAGCACAAACGCCAGACGCAGGCTGAACAGCATCCGCCAATCCAGGAACTTGCCGCCGCCCGAAAGCTTGCCCAGCTTGCCGGCGTGGCCCAGCAGCAGCGTTGCCAGGCGCGCTTGGTCTGTCCTGGAAAAACCCGGCATATCGGCATGGCTGGCGATGTACGCCGAGTGCTTGTGGTACCCGCTGTGCGAGATGCTCATGCCGATCTCGTGCAGGTTTGCCGCCCAACCGAGCAGCGCGAGATTGTCTTCGCGGCGCTCATCGGGCGGATCGGGAAACTGCGACAACAGCGCCGTCGCCGCATCGCGTACCCGGCTTGCCTGCGCACGGTCGACGTTGTAACGGCGCATGAACTGTTCGATCGTCACCGTGCGCATGTCTTCATGATGCGTACGGCCGAGCAGGTCATACAGCACGCCCAGGCGCAAGGCGCCATCGGTCACGTCCATACGGTCGACATCGAGTTCCGCAAACACGCCCAGCATGATCGACAGGCCGCCCGGCAGCACCGGAATCCGGTCCGCCTTCAGGCCGTTGAGCTTCAGGCGGTTGGTGTTCTCTGACTTGACGAGCGCGCGCTTCAGGCGCTCCAGCCCTTCACGCGTAATACCGTGTTCGTTGCTCTTGTCATTGAAGCCGTTCAGCTCGATCAGCTCAGCCAGCGCACGCGCCGTCCCCGATGACCCGACGGCCTGCGTCCAGCCAGCCGTGCGGTACTGCTGCACGAGCACCTGGATCTCGCGACGCGCGGCCAGCTCGGCCTGCTTCATCGCGTATTCATCAACGTTGCCGTTCGGAAAGAAATGCCGGCTGTGCGAAACGCAACCGATGTACAGCGACTCCATCAGCTTGGGCTTGTAGCCGTTGCCGATAATGAACTCGGTGGAGCCGCCGCCGATGTCGACGACGAGCCGGTTGCCCTGGCACGCCGGTGCGTCATGCGATGCACCGAGATAGATCAGGCGTGCCTCTTCGCGGCCCGCAATCACCTCGATGGGAAACCCTAGCGCGGCTTCCGCCTCGATCAGGAATTCCTGCGCGTTCTTGGCCACGCGCAAGGTGTTAGTGGCCACGGCCCGGATATGCTCGGGGGAAAAATCACGCAAGCGATCGCCAAAGCGGCGCAAGGCGTCGACGCCGCGCCGGCGCGCGGGCTGATCCAGGTATTTATCTTGCGTAAGCCCGGCAGCCAAACGCACCGGTTCGCGCAGCGCATCGACCTGGAAGATCTGGGTACTGCTGGCACCGTTGGCACCAAGGGTTTCGTCGACGCGGCCGATCATCAGCCGGAAGCTGTTGGAGCCCATGTCGACAGCAGCCAGCAGACGGGGGGTGGGACTCATGAATGAAAACGGGTGAGGAGCAGAATCAGGGGCGCGGGGTATTGTCGTTCGAAACAATGCGCAACAAAATATGTCTTTATTGTGTCCCGAACGTGACAAATCCAATGTGTCACAAATTTGACACTGAACTATGAAAAAGTGGCCAGATCGTCATCCGTCAGAACACAACATGTCGACATTGCCCGCGGGCGATCTGCTCAATCGCGAACTGGGCATCCTGGAGTTCAATGCCCGTGTGCTCGCCCAGGCCGCCGACCCGGGTGTGCCGCTGATGGAGCGGCTGAAATTCATCTGCATCGTCTCGAGCAATCTCGATGAGTTCTTTGAAATCCGCATTGCCGGATTGAAGGAGCAGATGCGCGACAACCCTTCGTCGGTCACGCCCGACGGGCTGTCGGTGCAGCAGGCATTTGGCGTGGTCTCGGAGCGGGTGCGGCAGCTGGTCGCGCAACAGTATGCCATGTTGCAGGAGGAGATCCTGCCCTTGCTGGAGAAGGAAGGCGTCTTCTTCCACATGACCACCAATTGGAATGAAGCCCAGCGCGCCTGGTGTCGCAGTTTCTTCCAGCGCGAGCTGGTACCCATTTTGACGCCAATGGCTCTTGACCCTGCGCACCCGTTCCCACGCGTGCTCAACAAGAGCCTGAACTTCATCATCGAGCTGTCGGGCAAGGACGCATTCGGCCGTGAGGCAGAGCTGGCCATCGTGCAGGCCCCGCGCGCCCTGCCCCGGCTGGTGCAGATGCCGCCGGAACTGTCGGGCTACCCGTATGGGTTCGTGCTGCTGTCGTCGTTCATGCAGGGCTTTGTGCATGAGCTGTTCCCGCAGATCGACGTACATGGCTGCTACCAATTCCGAGTGACACGCAACTCCGACCTGTTTGTATCGGAAGATGAAATCACGGACTTGCGCGAAGCGCTGCAGGGTGAATTGTCTACGCGCCACTTTGGCGACGCAGTACGCCTGGAAATCGCACACGACACGTCGCCCGCGCTGGTGGTGCGACTGCTGCAGGAGTTCGGCCTGACCGACGCGGACTGCTACCGCGTCAAAGGGCCTGTGAACCTGGTGCGCCTGCTGCAGGTGCCCGACATGGTCGACAAACCGGTGCTGAAATACCCGCCGCACGTGCCGGCAACGGTCAGGCAGGTGGCCAACAGTTCCAACGTGTTTGACGCCATCCGCCAGGGCGACATCCTGCTGCACCATCCATACGAAAGCTTCACGCCAGTGCTAGAGCTGCTGCAGCAGGCAGCGCGCGACCCCGACGTGGTCGCAATCAAGCAGACCGTCTACCGCACCGGCAACGAATCCACGGTGATGGAAGCGCTCATCAAAGCTGCGCACAACGGTAAGGAGGTGACCGTCGTCGTCGAACTGCTCGCGCGCTTTGACGAAGAGACGAACATCAACTGGGCGGACCAGCTTGAATCGGCCGGCGCTCATGTCGTGTATGGCGTGGTCGGTCACAAGTGCCACGCGAAGATGCTGCTGGTGGTGCGCCGCGAAGTATCCGGCAAGGGCAAGGCCGTCAGGCTGCGCCGCTACGCGCATCTGGGCACGGGCAACTACCACCCCAAGACCGCCCGCCTCTACACCGACTTCGGCCTGATGACGGCGAACGAGCAGATCTGCGAAGACGTGCATCACGTGTTCCAGTTGCTCACGGGCACGGGCGCACAGGTCAAGCTGCATCATCTGTGGCACTCGCCATTCACGATGCACGACAACCTGATCGAGCACATTCGAGCTGAAGCACGCGCCGCTCGAGCAGGCAAACGTGCGCGCATCATCGGCAAGATGAATGCGCTGCTGGAGCCGGCCATCATCGACGAGCTGTACAAGGCGTCGCGGGCGGGCGTGAAGGTCGACTTGATTGTGCGCGGTGTCTGCGCCCTCAAGCCGGGCGTGCCGGGGCTGTCGGAGAACATCAGCGTTCGCTCCATCGTCGGGCGTTTCCTGGAGCATCACCGCGTCTACTACTTCCATGCCGGTGGCGAGGAGGTCGTCTACCTCTCCAGCGCCGACTGGATGGACCGCAACCTGTTCCGTCGCGTGGAAGTGGCCTTCCCCGTGCTTGATCGCAAGCTCAAGGCGCGCGTCATCAAGGAAAGCCTCCAGGTGCATCTGCGCGACAATGCGTCGGCGTGGGTCATGCAGCAGGATGGCCGTTACGTGCAGCGCCAGACGCGGGGCAAGCATGTGCGCGTCAGCCAGTTGGAACTGCTGAACCACTTCTCGCCGCAGGCTGCTGCTGCGGCGGAAACGGCGGCCGCAGTGGCAGCGGCAACGGCCGCGGAACCGACGGTTCGCGCGCCGGTGGAGATCTCCGCGGGCTGATCGCCAGCTTGCTTGCAAACAGAAACGCACGCTCAACAGCGTGCGTTTTTCATTGGCGCATTGGCGAAGGCTGCGATCAGGCGACGCGCTCGTCGGTCATGGTGGCGCTGCGCACGATCGTGCGCTCTGGCGGGAAGACGGCGCGGAAAGTGCTGCCCTTGCCGTGCTCGCTAGTCACCTGCAGCTCCCCACCGTGGCGCGACAGCACGTGCTTCACGATGGCCAAGCCCAGCCCGGTGCCGCCGGTATCGCGTGAACGGCTGCGGTCAACACGATAGAAGCGCTCGGTCAGACGCGGAATATGCTCTGGCGCAATCCCAATCCCCGTGTCAGTGACGGAGTACACCGCGTGCCCGTCGCGTACACCCCAATCGAGTCGGATACTGCCGCCATCCGGCGTGTAGCGCACGGCGTTGGACGCCAGGTTGCTGAACGCGGACAGCAACTCAAGCTCGGCGCCGCACACACTCACGGCCGGGTCGCATGTCATGCTGACGGTGTGCCGGCCCGCAGACAGCGCTTCGATATCGTGCTGGAGCTGGAGCATCATGCGCTGCATCGGCACCGGCGCCAGAGACGGCGGCTCGGGATTGCCTTCGAGCGTGGCGAGCGCCAGCAAGTCTTCTACCAGATGCTGCATGCGCATGGCCTGCGTGTGCATCATGTCCAGGTAGCGCCGCTTGTCTTCTTCCGGCAGCGGGATATCGCGCACCGTCTCGAGAAAGCCAGAGAGCACGGTCAGCGGTGTCTTCAGCTCGTGCGAAACGTTGGCCACGAAATCGCGGCGCATCGCTTCGGTGTTCTCCAGCTTGGTGATGTCCTGCGACACCAGCAGCTTGCGGTCTTCGCCATACGGCAAGATCTGGGCGGAGATGATGCTTTGCTTGTGCGGGCCCACGTCATGCATGGTGAGCGGCTCCTCGAACTCGCCGCGCGCCAGGTAGCGCACGAACTCCGGTCGGCGGATCAGATGGGTAATGCGTTGGCGCAGGTCACGCTTGGCAGAGAGGCCGAAATGCTCTTCAGCTACCGCGTTGCACCATTCGATCTGGTCTTCACCATCAAGCATCAGCACGCCGTTGGGCGATGCCTGAATGGCCTGAATGAAGCGGCTGTGCTGTTGCTCGACCTGCAACACCTGCGTGCGCCATCCCTTCATCAACCGGTGCAGGCGATAGTAGACCTCGCCCCACAGGCCAAGCGCGCTCGGAATCTCGCCATAGGCCGGCGAGTCCAGCACACGCCACAGGCGCTGGATCTGGTAGATGTAATACAGGAGCATCGCCAACAGCATGGCGCTGAGCACCGCCAGCGCAGCGACGTGGTCGACGAAGATATACAGGCATGCCGTGACGATGCCCATGAGGGTGGCAAAGACGGCAAAGCGGGTCCAGAAGACGTTCATGAAGGCATTCTAAGCGCTGGACCGCGACGGGCGTGTGAACGCGCGATGGAAAAAAAACCGGCTCGCGCGTTCGCCTGACGGATGCGTTATTGCGTTACTGCCCCGGATTGCGCGCGAGGCGATAGCCGCTGCCGCGCACGGTTTCGATCATGTTGCTGTAGCCGCCCGGAGCGAGCGCTGCACGCAGGCGTTTGATGTGCACGTCCACCGTACGCTCTTCCACGAACACGTGGTCGCCCCACACCTGATCCAGCAACTGCGAGCGGCTGTGCACGCGCTCCGGATGCGTCATCAGGAAATGCAGCAGGCGGAACTCCGTCGGTCCGAGGTCCAGCTTGATCGGGTTTTCGGCCTCGACGTTCGTGGCCGTCACGCGGTGCGTGGCCGGGTCCAGCTTCAGGCCGTTGATCGCCACCACGTCGTCGGTCAGCTGCGGTGCGCGGCGGCGCAGCACTGCCTTGATGCGGGCCAGCAATTCCTTGGGCGAGAACGGCTTGGTAACGTAATCGTCCGCGCCGCTGTCCAGACCCATGATCTTGTCCTGCTCTTCGCTGCGAGCCGTCAGCATGATGATCGGGATCTGGCGCGTGCGCTCGTTAGCACGTAGCTCCTTGGCGAACATCACCCCCGATTTGCCCGGCAGCATCCAATCGAGCAGGACGAGGTCGGGCAACACGTCGCTCATCAGCGACAGCGCCTGCTCGGCGTTGTACGCGCGGATCGGGTAGTGCCCTGCGTGCTGCAGGTTCACGGCGATCAGCTCGGCGATCGCCGGTTCGTCTTCTACGACGAGAATACTGCTCGGCATGCTCACGTCTCCAGTCCTGCCTTCTTATTCGCCTTCGCCCAGGATCTCGCGCTCCAGCGCCTCGCGCCCGGCATGCCGGACGTCGGTTCCCTTGACGATATAGATAATAAACTCGGCGATGTTCTTGGCATGATCGCCGATACGTTCAATGGCCTTCGCAATGAACAGCAGATCCAGCGCCACCGAAATCGTGCGCGGGTTCTCCATCATGTACGTGATGAGTTCGCGCATGAAGCCGCGGAATTCCTCATCGATGGCCTTGTCTTCCTGCAGGATCGACACGGCGGCAGTGGTGTCCAGGCGCGCGAAGGCGTCGAGCGCGTGGCGCAGGATGGTTGCGGCCATCTCGCCCGAGCGATCCACGCCTGCGTAGTTCAGCGCGTGTGCGGACGGGTCCTGCATGAGACGTTTGGTGCGCTTCGCAATCTTTGCGGCCTCGTCACCGGCGCGCTCCAGATTGGTAATGGTCTTCGAGATAGCCATGACCAGACGCAAGTCGCGGGCGGTCGGCTGGCGGCGCGCAATGATGTTGTTGCAGTCGCCGTCGATCTCGATCTCGAGCGCATTGATCTCCTGCTCCACCGCGAGCACCTGATCGCACATCGCGGTGTCGAAGTTGGCCAGCGCGCGCATCGCGCGGGCAATCTGCGCTTCCACCAGACCGCCCATCTGCAGCACCTTGGTGCTGATGGTGGTCAGGTCGGTGTCAAACTGCGATGACAGATGCTTTTCAGACATCGGTTTCTCCTTGTCGCTTCAGCTTCAGCGTTGTTGCAGGTCAGCCGAAGCGGCCGGTAATGTAGTCTTCCGTTTCTTTGCGTTGAGGCTTGATGAAGATCTTTTCGGTATCACCGAACTCGATCAGCTCGCCCAGGTACATGTACGCCGTGTAGTCGGAGCAACGCGCCGCCTGCTGCATGTTATGCGTGACGATGACGACGGTGTAGTCGTCCTTCAGCTCGGCGATCAGCTCTTCGATCTTGCCCGTGGAGATCGGGTCCAGCGCCGAGCACGGCTCGTCCAGCAGCAGCACTTCGGGGCGGATGGCAATGCCGCGCGCGATGCACAGACGCTGCTGCTGACCGCCCGACAGGCCGTAGCCGGACTGGTTGAGCTTGTCCTTCACTTCGTTCCACAGTGCGGCCTTGGTCAGCGCCCATTCCACGCGGTCGTCCATCTCGGAGCGAGACAGACGCTCGAACAGCTTCACGCCGAAAGCAATGTTGTCGTAGATCGACATCGGAAACGGCGTTGGCTTCTGGAACACCATGCCAACCTTGGCGCGCAGCAGGGCGATATCCATGCGCGAGGTCAGCAGGTTTTCGCCGTCCATGTTGATCTGGCCTTCGGCACGTTGCTCCGGATACAGCGCGTACATCCTGTTGAACGTACGCAGCAGTGTCGACTTGCCGCAGCCCGACGGGCCGATGAAGGCTGTCACCTGCTTCTCCGGAATCTGCAGCGAGATATTCTTCAGTGCGTGGAACTTGCCGTAGTAGAAGTTCAGGTCGCGAACATCGATCTTCGGGCTTTGCGTGCGCACTTCGAGGGACGTAGCGGTCATGGTCATTTCTTGGTGAACAAGGCACGCGCGAGGACGTTCAGCCCCAGCACACCCAGCGTAATCAGGAACACCCCGGCCCAGGCCAATTGCTGCCATTCGGGGAACGGGCTCATCGCAAACTTGAAGATGACGGTCGGCAGCGTGGCCACCGGCTGATTCAGATCCAGGCTCCAGAACTGGTTGTTCAGCGCGGTGAAGAGCAGCGGCGCGGTTTCGCCGGCAATGCGGGCCACAGCCAGCAGCACACCGGTAATCACGCCGGCGTACGACGCCTTCAGCGTAATCGACAGGATCATCTTCCACTTGGGCGTGCCGAGCGCCATGGCGGCTTCACGCATCGCGTTGGGCACCAGGTTGAGCATGTTCTCGGTCGTGCGAACCACGATCGGAATCTGCAGCAGCGCCAGCGCGATCACACCGGCAATGCCCGAGAAGTGCTGCACGCGCGCCACCACGACGGCGTACACGAACAGGCCGATCACGATGGACGGCGCCGACAGCAGAATGTCGTTGATGAAACGCGTGGCGCTCGCCAGCATCGACGTCTTGCCGTACTCGGCCAGATAGATGCCGGCCAGGATGCCCAGCGGCGTGCCGATCAGGGTGGCCATGCCCACCAGCAACAACGAACCTGCGATGGCGTTGGCGAGGCCGCCTCCCGGCGTGTCGGGCGCCGGCGTCATCTCCGTGAAGAGCGACATCGACAGGCCGCCCACACCCAGCGAGAGCGTGGTCCACAGAATCCAAGCCAGCCACACCAGGCCGAAAGCCATGGCGGCAAGCGACAGTGCCAGCGCAATCCCGTTGACGTTGCGGCGGCGCGCCTGCAGGTGGGCCTTGATCTTTTCAGAGTCGGCGCGGACGGCAGGGATGGAAGGCATACGCATGGTATTGGGTCTCATAGCGTCAGGCAGATCGTGTTGGTTCACTTCTGACCCTCGCTCTTCTGCAGGCGCAGAAGGAGCAGCTTGGAGGCCGCCAGCACGATGAACGTGATGACAAACAGGATCAAGCCCAGCTCCATGAGCGCCGCGGTATGCAGGCCCTGGCCCGCTTCCGCAAATTCATTGGCCAGCGCCGAGGTNATGCTGTTACCCGGCGAGAACAACGAGACATCTGCCAGCAGGTTGGTGTTGCCGATCACGAACGTCACGGCCATGGTCTCGCCGAGGGCGCGGCCCAGGCCCAGCATCACACCACCGATCACGCCCGCCTTGGTGTACGGCAGCACCACGTTCCACATGACTTCCCACGTCGTGCAGCCCACCCCGTAGGCGGATTCCTTGAGCAGCGTCGGCGTGACCTCGAACACGTCGCGCATCACCGCCGAGATGTACGGGATGATCATGATCGCCAGGATCACCCCGGCACACAGGAGGCCGATGCCGATCGGCGCGCCCTGAAACAGCGCCCCGACGACAGGGATCTTGCCGACGGTCGCGGCCAGCGGCTTTTGAAAGTATTCGCCAAAAATCGGCGCAAACACGAGCAGCCCCCACATGCCGTACACGATGGATGGCACTGCGGCGAGCAGCTCAATGGCGGTACCCAGCGGTCGGCGCAGCCAGGCCGGCGACAGCTCGGTCAAGAACAGGGCAATGCCGAAGCTCACAGGCACGGCAATGATGAGCGCGATCAGCGATGTGACCAGGGTGCCGTAGATGGGCACCAGCGCGCCATAGATGTCGGAGGGCGGATCCCACTCCGAATTCCACAGGAACGACAGGCCGAATTTCTGAATCGTGGGCCAGGAGCTGATGATGAGCGAGATGATGATACCGCCCAGCAGCAGCAGCGTAACGATTGCGGCAAGGCGGGTCATACCGCCGAACACCAGGTCGCCGAGGCGGCTGGGTGCTCGCATACGGGAAGCGCCGGAGGAATCAGAGAGCGTGGCCATGAGGGAAACCGGTCAGCCGTGAAAGAAGCTTTTGAAATGATGCGGGCGGCCGATTCGTACCGACCTCCCGCACCTAGTGCTGCATCTAGTTACGAGCCGTTATGCAGCAGGCAGCGGTCACTAGTTGTAGACAACCTTGCCCGATGCATCCTTCACGCTCGACTTCCACGTTGCGCGGATCTGGTTCTTCACAGCGTCCGGCAGCGGCACGTAGTCCAGGCTCTTGGCGGCGTCGTCACCACCCTTGTAGGCCCAGTCGAAGAACTTCATGACTTCAGCGCCCTGCTCCGGCTTGGCTTGCGTCTTGTGCAGCAGGATGAACGTGGCACCAGCGATCGGCCATGCGTCCTTACCCGGTTCGTCCGTCAGGATCTGGTAGTACGACTTGCTCCACTCGGCGCCGGCGGCTGCGGCCTTGAAGGCTTCTGCGGTCGGTTTCACCACGGCGCCCGCCTTGTTCTGCAGGTTCACGTACGTCATCTTGTTCTGCTTGGCGTAGGCGTACTCAACGTAGCCCACTGCGCCACCCAGACGCTGCACGAAAGCGGCCACGCCTTCGTTGCCCTTGCCACCCGTACCCGTCGGCCAGTTCACGGTCGTGCCTTCGCCGACCTTGCTCTTCCACTCGGCATTGACCTTCGACAGGTAGTTCGTGAAGATGAACGAAGTGCCCGAACCGTCAGCACGGCGCACCACCAGGATGTCCTGGTCCGGCAGCTTGGCCTTCGGGTTCAGCTTGGCGATGGCCGGATCGTTCCACTTCTTGATCTTGCCCAGGTAGATGTCACCCAGCAATTGGCCGTTCAGCGTCAGCTCGCCCGGCTTCACGCCCGGCAGGTTGATCACGGGCACCACGCCGCCGATCACAGTCGGGAACTGGATCAGGCCATCCTTGTTCAACTCTTCGTCCTTCAGCGGCATATCCGATGCGCCGAAGTCGACGGTCTTGGCGGTGATCTGCTTGATGCCGCCCGACGAACCGATACCTTGGTAGTTCACCTTGGTTTGGGTCGCCTTGTTGTAGTCGGCCGCCCACTTGTTGTAGACGGGTGCCGGGAACGTTGCGCCTGCGCCAGTGATGTCAACAGCGAATGCGGCACCAGCGAAAGCCAGCGCAGCCACGCCAGCGATTGCGGTTTTGACCAGTTTCATGAGTTCTCCAGAGGAGCGGTTGAGCGATGACAGATTTTTGACATCCGAACTTTAGGCCGCTCAAATGACAGTTCTGTGACAACACGAAAACTTCTCATAGCCGGCCTGCACGGCAGGAAAGTCGACCCCCACGCATAAAAAAAGCGGCCCGGAGGCCGCTTTTCGACATGTTTGCTTGATCTGGCAACAACTTACTGCAACGTCGCGGCAAGACGCTCCGCATGTTGGTTGGCCAGCTCAGCGTCCTGCGCTTCCACCATGACGCGCACGACCGGCTCCGTACCCGACGGACGAATCAGCACACGCCCCTTGCCATCCAACTCGGCCTCGCTCGTCTTGAGAGCCGCCTGCAAGCCCGCGTGCGATTTCCAGTCGAAACCCTTTTCGACCCGCACGTTGATAAGCTTTTGCGGGAACAGGCGCACGCCGTCGAGCATCTCGTCCAGCGTCTGGCCGCTGCGACGCAATGCTGCAAGCACCTGCAGCGCCGAAATGATGCCGTCGCCCGTGCTGTGCTTGTCCAGGCAGAGCAAGTGGCCCGAACCTTCGCCGCCGAGCAGCCAACCATTCTTCTTCAGTTCTTCCAGCACATAGCGATCGCCCACCTTGGCGCGCACGAACTCGACCCCCTGCGCCTTGAGTGCGAGTTCCACGGCAAGATTGGTCATGAGCGTACCGACCGCGCCCGGCACCGTCTGGCCCGCCGCACGGCGCGCCTGCACCATCACGTAGAGCAGCTCGTCGCCGTTGTAGAGGCGCCCATTGCGGTCCACCACCTGCAGGCGGTCGGCATCGCCATCAAAGGCCAGGCCAATGTCAGCCCCATGCTCGCGTGTAGCCTCAACCAACTTACCCGGCGCCGTCGCGCCATAGCCGTCGTTGATGTTGCGGCCATTCGGCTGGTTGCCGATCGATACCACGTCCGCACCCAGTTCGTGGAAGACGTGCGGTGCAATGTGATAGGCCGCGCCATGCGCGCTGTCCAGCACGACCTTCATACCGAACAGGTTCAGGTCGCTCGGGAATGTGCTCTTGCAGAATTCGATGTAGCGTCCAGCGGCATCCTCGATACGACGGGCACGGCCCAGCGCATCAGAGGCCGCGTACGCCATCGGCTTTTCCAGTTCGGCTTCGATCTGCAGCTCGGTTTCATCCGGCAGCTTGTCGCCGGTGGCCGAGAAGAACTTGATACCGTTGTCGTAATACGGGTTATGTGAAGCGGAAATCACCACACCCGCCGACAACCGCAGCGCACGCGTGAGATACGCCACGCCAGGCGTTGGCAGCGGCCCGCTCATCAACACGTCCACGCCGGCTGCTGTGAAGCCTGCTTCCAACGCGGCTTCCAGCATGTAGCCCGACAGGCGCGTGTCCTTGCCGATCAGCACGGTGGGACGGCCGTGACCATGCGCTTCCCCACCATGGGCCAACACACGGCCGGCTGCATAACCAAGGCGCAACACAAAATCCGGCGTGATCGGGCTTTCACCGACACGCCCACGAATGCCGTCGGTGCCGAAATACTTCCTGGACATTGGGAGTCTCTCCTGGAGAAATGTTTCTTTCTTTGTTTGTAAGGCGCTGGCCATCGCCGGGCAATCCTCTGTTCGCTTGACCCCCAGCCGCGTGAGGCTTGGGCGGCTATCAGGCCATTGGCGGATTTACGCGTTCATGACGCATGGCCCACCAGAGTTGAATTGCCTCCAAGGTCGGCTGCACGTCGTGCACACGCACGATGAACGCGCCCCGCTCCGCCGCCAGTAGCGCTGCCGCCACACTGACGGTCACACGTTCGGCTGGCGGTTTGCCGCCCAACACCGCGCCCAGCGTCGATTTGCGCGACAAACCGGCGAGCAGCGGCAAACCGATGCGCTGAAACTCCGCCAAGCGATTGAGCATGGTGAGGTTGTGATCCGGCGTCTTGCCAAAACCAAACCCCGGATCAAGGGAGACACGCTCGGCCGCCACGCCGGCAGCCATCAGCGCCTCCGTCTGCGTGCACAGGAAGGCCTCCACCTCGCCCATCAGGTCTACATAGCTGGGCGCTTCCTGCATCGTTTCGGGATCGCGCTGCATATGCATGACACACAGGCCCGCGTTGCCCTTTGCCACCGCCTCGATCGCGCCAGGCCGGCGAAAGCCCCAGATATCGTTGATCAGATCGGCGCCCGCATCCAGCGTGGCCCGCATCACCTCGGGCTTGTAGGTATCGATCGACAGCGGCTTGCCGCATTCGCGTAGCGCCTCGACGATAGGCATCACGCGGTCCAATTCGGCTTGCAGGCTCAACGGCTCGGCGCCCGGCCGGCTCGACTCTCCACCGATGTCGATCATATCGACGCCTTCGGCGATCAGCTGCTCGGCGTGGCGCAACGCTGCATCACGCGTGGCGTGCTGCCCGCCATCGGAGAACGAATCGGGCGTGACGTTGAGAATGCCCATGATGAGGGGACGGCGATCACGTGGGTAACGGAAGCGTCCGCACTGGAAGTGCGTTGTGGTGGGAATGGAAGCGGACAAGATAGATCGATGGAAATGCTGTGCAGGACCGGAATCCTACGCCAGGCACGCCAGAATGCGCCAACAAAAAAAAGCCGGTGCACTTGCACCGGCTCTTTTGCGTCGCCGCCCGGGCGACAAACTAACGGCCCATCAACACATCAGGCCGTGGCAGGCACGTTGCCCGGGTTCACCCCAGCCGGCGTGCCTCCACCCGGCGGGGTGCTGCCACCGCCGGTCGAGCCGTAGCGCGGCGGGCGCGGCGGCTTGCCGTCCATGATGTCATTGACCTGATCGGCGTCGATGGTTTCCCACTCGAGCAGCGCCGCAGTCATGGCTTCCACCTTATCGCGATTCGCTTCCAGCAGCCCCTTGGCCAGGGCGTACTGCTCGTCCACGATGCGGCGGATTTCCGAATCCACCTTCTGCTGCGTCGCCTCGGACACCGTCTTCGATGCCATGCGACCGAAGAAGCCATCCTGTTCCGTATCGACGTAAACCATGGTGCCAAGCGCGTCGCTCATGCCATAGCGCGTCACCATATCGCGGGCCATCTTGGTGGCGCGCTCGAAGTCGTTAGAGGCACCGGTACTCATCGCACCCAGGAACACCTCTTCTGCGGCACGGCCACCAAACAGGATCGCGACCTCTTCGAGCATCGTGTCCTTGTAGGCGTAGTGCTTGTCGTGCTCCGGCAGCTGCCAGGTCAGACCGCCAGCCCAGCCGCGCGGCATGATCGTGACCTTGTGCACCGGATCAGCCTTCGGTAGCAGCTTCGCCACCACCGCATGGCCCGACTCGTGGTACGCCGTAGCGCGGCGCTCCTCTTCGCGGATCACGGCCGACTTGCGCTCCGGACCCATGTAGATCTTGTCCTTCGCGTCTTCGAAGTCTTGCATATCCACCACGCGCTTGTTGCGGCGTGCAGCAAACAGCGCAGCTTCGTTGACCAGGTTGGCGAGATCGGCACCCGAGAAGCCCGGCGTGCCACGCGCAAGCACCGATGCATCGACGTCGTTGCCGATCGGCACCTTGCGCATGTGCACCTTGAGAATCTGCTCGCGACCACGGATATCCGGCAGACCCACGTAGACCTGACGGTCGAAGCGGCCAGGACGCAGCAGCGCTTTGTCGAGCACGTCTGCACGGTTGGTTGCCGCGATCACGATGACGCCCGAGTTGGCCTCGAAGCCGTCCATCTCGACCAGCATCTGGTTCAGGGTCTGCTCGCGCTCGTCGTTGCCGCCGCCCATGCCGGCGCCACGATGGCGGCCAACCGCATCGATCTCATCGATGAACACGATACAGGGCGCCTGCTTCTTGGCGTTTTCAAACATGTCGCGCACGCGGGCTGCGCCCACGCCAACGAACATTTCAACGAAGTCCGAACCGGAAATACTAAAGAACGGCACCTTGGCCTCGCCGGCAATGGCGCGCGCCAGCAGCGTCTTGCCGGTACCCGGAGGCCCCACGAGCAGCACGCCGCGCGGGATACGCCCGCCCAGCTTCTGGAATTTCTGCGGATCTTTCAGGAAGTCAACCAGTTCGACGACTTCTTCCTTCGATTCATCGCAGCCCGCCACGTCAGCAAACGTGACGCTGTTGTTGTTCTCGTCGATCAACCGTGCCCTGGACTTGCCGAACGAGAAGGCACCGCCTTTCCCGCCGCCCTGCATCTGCCGCATCATGTAGAACCAGAACACGATGATCAGCAGCGTCGGGCCGAGGTAGTAAAGCGCGGTAAGGAGCACACCTTGCTCCTCTTCCGCCTTGCCGGTCACCTGCACGCCGTACTTCATCAGGTCGCCGACCATCCAGATGTCGCCCGGCGAGATGATCGAATACTTGTTGCCCTCGTTCGGTGTGACCAACAACGTACGGCCCTGGACCTCGACGCGCTTGACCTTGCCGGCCTTTGCATCGTCCATGAATTGCGAGTACGTCACACCTTCTTGGGCGCGGGGCTTGTCGAACTGCTTGAAGACGGTGAACAGCACCAAGGCAATCACCAGCCAGATGGCCGCCTTCTGAAACCAGTTGTTATTCAAGGCGAGACTCCTTTAGAAATGCCTTGACGGGATGCTTGGCATTGTAATGCACGGACACCGCCGCGGGTTGATTGCCCGCAAGACCGACGGACCGCCGTGCCAGCCGGGGGCCCCTTCCTGAGTATCGTCTGTCAGCCGGAATGCTTGAGCTGGCGGCCCAACAGGAATGTTTCGGACGATTTGTCGCGGGAGGCTTTAGGCTTGCGCGGCGCCACGATCTTGAAATGACGCTTGAACATCTCGACGATCTGACTATAGCCGCTGCCATGGAAACATTTGATCAGCAGCGCGCCCTCAGGTTTCAGGTGCGCCATGGCAAATTCCACAGCCAGCTCGGCGATGTGCTCCATGCGCGCGGCGTCTGCCGACGCCACACCAGAGAGATTGGGGGCCATATCGGACAAAACAAGGTCCACTTTGCCCCCGCCGGTGGCTTCCAGCACGATTTCTTCCAGTTGCCGGAAAACGTCGTCCTCCCGGAAGTCTCCCTGAATGAAGGTGACGTCAGCGATGGCTTCCATCGGCAGGATGTCGATGGCGACGATGGCCCCGTCGATCCGGCCGTCTTTGGCGCGCGGCGAGGCGGCCAGCTTGTTGCGCACGTACTGGCTCCAGCTTCCCGGCGCGGCGCCAAGGTCGACGATAACCTGACCCGGCTTGATGAGCTTGTCCTGCTCGTCGATCTCTTTCAGCTTATAGGCCGCACGCGCGCGATAGCCTTCGCGCTGCGCCAGCTTTACGTACGGATCATTGATGTGGTCGTGCAGCCACGACTGGTTGAACTTGTTCTTTGCCATCGAATTGGTTGCAATTTCGCCCGGATGTAGCGCCAAACATGGCGGCCAGGACCGGTTTTGGCGGATAATACGCGCCGTTTGTCTTTTTGCGCGATCTCGCCCCTATTTATGCCCGCCCTTATCCTCACCCCTGCCCAACGATCGGAACTGCGCTCAGAAGCGCACGCGTTGAACCCGGTCGTCATCATCGGTGCGGAGGGTCTGACGAAGGCCGTTCTGGCCGAAATCGACCGCTCGCTGGCGGCCCACGGGCTGATCAAGATTCGCGTCTTCGGTGATGATCGCGAAGCCCGCATCGAACTCTATGACACCATCTGCGCCCGCCTACAGGCTGCCCCGGTACAGCACATCGGCAAGCTGCTGGTGATTTGGCGCGAGGGTCCGGCGTACCTGAAGGAAAACCAGCCGCGGGACCTCAAGCCGCCTCGCAAGACGACCGTTGGTGCCGGTCCGCGCTCGGTCACCGTGCGCAAGCCGAACCCGAACAGCGCACGCCGCCCGAAACCGGTCCGCCTCAGCGTGTTGGGTAACGAACGGGTCACGGCCGGCGGTAACGTCAAGCGTGCCAAACCGCGTCAAACCAGCCAGAAGAAGAAAGCGCTGTCCTGAACCTGCTTGGGAGCCCGCACAGAAAACGACCGGCTTTCCAGCCGGTCTTTTTTTGGAGGCCTCAGGCGGCTTGCCGAACGCCGGCCGCCTTCCAGATCAGGGCCAACCCGAGAAGGCTCTGCACCAGATAAAACACGCTCGATATGCCGTGCAACATGCCGAACTGTGCGCGGTAAGGCGAATCCCCCACCGCCACGCCAAGCGCATCGGCCTGTTCGCGCAGCGAAGCCATGAACGGCTGCAAGCCGAAATAGCCCACCAGCACACACAGCAGCATCGCCAGCACGAGCCAGCGCAGCCGCCGGTATCCGGCCTCACCGCGGCGCACTAGCGCCGTGGCAGCCAGCAGCAGCAAACACCCAGTCGCCAGGCCGATCCACGCTTCCGCATGAAACAACCGACCGGCAATGGAGCCGGCCAGCTGACGATCGTCCAGCATCGCGAACAGCGTCGGCGCGACGATGTAACCGATGGTCCAGAGCGAACCACACCATACCGTGGCAAGCAACTGGAAGAAGCGCTGCGGCATGGTGGTTGTCCCGAATCAGGTTAGAGGTACTTGACGGCCAGCACTTCGTACTCGCGCTCGCCGCCCGGGGCGACCACGGTAGCGACATCGCCTTCGAACTTGCCGATCAACGCACGAGCGATCGGCGAGCTGATCGAAATCTTGCCAGTTTCCAGGTCAGCCTCATCATCGCCGACGATCTGATACGTAACGGGCTTGCCCGAATCGAGATCTTCCAGATCGATGGTGGCGCCAAAAACCACGCGGCCGTCGGCATCCAGCGAGGCCGGATCGATGATCTGCGCAGCGGACAGCTTGCTCTCGATTTCCTGGATGCGGCCTTCGATGAAGCCTTGGCGCTCCTTGGCAGCATCGTAGTCGGCGTTTTCGGAAAGATCGCCCTGGGCACGTGCCTCGGCGATGGCATTGACGACGGCCGGACGCTCCTTGGTCTTCAGACGGTGAAGCTCTTCTTTCAGCATCTCGGCACCGCGCTTGGTAATCGGAATGGTGCTCATCGTAAGTAATTCGGAATCGCAAAAAAATCAGCCGCTGCGAAGCGGGAGGGCGCGTAGCGCACACCCGCCTGACGGCGGCTGTCGTTGTTTTGACACGGACGCTCTAGTTTAGGCGAACCGTCCGGAGGCGGCAACTGCTCCTCTCCGGCCGGCTCACCGCGACGCTATGCCGCGCCGCGGGCCCTGGCGATGGGCTTACAGGGTGGCGTGCAGGCCCTGCAGGTCATACACATCCAGGTGCTGCATGTGCTTCAGACCTTCCACCGCGGCGCGAGCACCGGCGATGGTCGTGTAGTACGTGACGCGCTGCGCCAATGCTGCCTGCCGGATCGAGCGCGAGTCAGCGATTGCTGCACGCGTCTCATCGACAGTCGTGAAGACGAGCGCGATCTCGCTGTTCTTGATCATGTCGACAATGTGCGGACGGCCGTCCTTCACCTTGTTGACTACGCGCACCGGAATGCCGGCAGCTTCAATGGCAGAAGCCGTGCCACGCGTCGCCACGATCGGGTAGCCCAACGTATGCAGCGCGCGGGCGACTTCCACGGCTTGCGGCTTGTCGCTGTCCTTGACGGTCATCAGCACGGTGCCCTTCTCGGGCAGGCGCGAACCGGCGGCGAGCTGGCTCTTGAAGAGCGCTTCGCCAAACGTCTTGCCGACGCCCATGACTTCGCCAGTCGAGCGCATTTCCGGTCCGAGCACCGGATCGACGCCCGGGAACTTGTTGAACGGGAACACTGCTTCCTTGACGCTGTAGTACGCCGGCACGACTTCTGTCTCGACNCCTTGCGACTCCAGCGACTGACCCGCCATGCAGCGAGCGGCAACCTTGGCCAGCGGCACACCGGTCGCCTTCGACACGTACGGCACCGTACGCGAAGCACGCGGGTTCACTTCCAGGACGTAGACGATGTCTTCGCCGCCCTTCTGCTGAATGGCGAACTGCACGTTCATCAGACCGACCACGTTCAGCGCCTTGGCCATCGCGGCGGTCTGGCGCTTCAGTTCGTCGACGGTCGCCTGCGACAGCGAATACGGCGGCAGCGAGCAAGCCGAGTCGCCCGAGTGCACGCCAGCCTGCTCGATGTGCTCCATCACGCCGCCGATGAACACGCGCTTGCCGTCGGACAGGCAATCCACGTCGCATTCGATCGCGTCGTTCAGGAAGCGGTCGAGCAGCACGGGGCTGTCGTTCGACACCTTCACGGCCTCGCGCATATAGCGCTCGAGATCGCGCGGCTCATGCACGATTTCCATCGCGCGGCCGCCCAGCACATACGACGGACGCACCACCAGCGGGTAACCGATTTCTTCGGCCAGCTTGAGCGCTTCGTCTTCAGCACGCGCGGTGCGGTTGGGCGGCTGGCGCAGGCCCAGCGAGTGCAGCAGCTTCTGGAAGCGTTCACGGTCTTCGGCGGCGTCGATCATGTCCGGCGACGTGCCGATGATGGGCACGCCGTTGGCTTCCAGGTCCAGCGCGAGCTTCAGCGGTGTCTGGCCGCCGTATTGCACGATCACGCCAACCGGTTTTTCCTTGTCGACGATTTCCAGCACGTCTTCCAGCGTCACCGGCTCGAAGTACAGGCGATCGGACGTGTCGTAGTCGGTCGAGACGGTCTCCGGGTTGCAGTTGACCATGATGGTCTCGTACCCGTCCTCGCGCAGTGCCAGCGCGGCGTGCACGCAGCAGTAGTCGAACTCGATACCTTGGCCGATCCGGTTCGGGCCACCGCCCAGGACCATGATCTTCTTGTTGCCCGTCGGCTCGGCTTCGCACTCGCCATGCTCGGCTTCGTACGTCGAGTACAGGTAGGCCGTGTTGGTCGCGAATTCGGCGGCGCAGGTGTCGACGCGCTTGTAGACCGGCCGCACCTTCTCGGCGATACGCTTTTCGCGCACGGCCTTGGCTGTCGTCTTGGTCAGCTTGGCAAGGCGGCGGTCGGAGAAACCCTTCTGCTTGAGCAGACGCAGCTCGGCAGCCGAGAGGCTTTCCAGGGTGCGGGACTTCACCAATGCTTCCGTCTTGACGATGTCTTCGATCTGCGCCAGGAACCACGGATCCACGGACGTCTCGGCATAAACCTCGTCGATCGACAGGCCGAGGCGGAATGCGTCGCCCAGATACCAGATCCGATCCGGACCGGCTTCGCCGATCTCTTCGATGATCTCGTCGCGGTCGGTGGACTTTTCGTCCAGGCCGTCCACGCCGACTTCCAGGCCCCGCAGCGCCTTCTGGAACGACTCCTGGAACGTCCGGCCCATGGCCATCACCTCGCCGACCGACTTCATCTGCGTGGTCAGGTGGCTGTCGGCCTGCGGGAATTTCTCGAACGCAAAGCGCGGCACCTTGGTGACCACGTAGTCGATCGACGGCTCGAACGACGCCGGCGTCGCGCCACCGGTGATCTCGTTCTTCAGCTCGTCCAGCGTGTAACCGACGGCCAGCTTGGCAGCGACCTTGGCGATCGGGAAACCGGTGGCCTTCGAGGCCAGTGCCGACGATCGCGACACACGCGGGTTCATCTCGATCACGATCATCCGGCCATCCTTCGGATTGATCGAGAACTGCACGTTTGAGCCGCCGGTATCCACGCCGATCTCGCGCAGCACGGCCAGCGAGGCGTTACGCAGGATCTGGTATTCCTTGTCGGTCAGCGTCTGTGCCGGCGCCACGGTGATGGAGTCACCGGTGTGGATGCCCATCGGATCCAGGTTTTCGATCGAGCAGACGATGATGCAGTTGTCGGCCCTGTCGCGCACGACTTCCATCTCGTATTCCTTCCAGCCGAGCAGCGACTCTTCGATCAGCAGCTCGTTGGTCGGCGAGAGGTCGAGACCGCGCTTGCAGATCTCTTCGAATTCTTCGCGGTTGTAGGCGATGCCGCCGCCCGTGCCGCCCAGCGTGAACGACGGACGGATCACGATCGGGTAGCCGCTCGTGCCGGTTTCCTTGGCGATCTGCGACTGCACGGCCACGGCTTCGTCCATCGAATGTGCGATGCCCGACTTGGCCGACCCGAGACCGATCTTGGTCATCGCGTCCTTGAACTTCTGGCGGTCTTCGGCCTTGTCGATGGCCTCGGGCGATGCGCCGATCAGCTCGACGTTGTACTTCTTCAGCACGCCGTGGCGATGCAGGTCCAGCGCGCAGTTCAGCGCGGTCTGGCCGCCCATCGTCGGCAGGATCGCGTCGGGGCGCTCCTTGGCGATGATGCGCTCGACGACTTCCCAGGTGATCGGCTCGATGTAGGTCACGTCGGCCGTGTTGGGGTCGGTCATGATCGTGGCCGGGTTGCTGTTGACCAGGACCACCTTGAAGCCTTCTTCACGGAGCGCCTTGCAAGCCTGCGCGCCGGAGTAATCGAATTCACACGCCTGGCCGNTGATGATCGGACCCGCGCCGATGATCAGGATGGTTTTGATATCTGTACGTTTTGGCATAACCCGCTCGATTCGATTAATTCAGTGTGGCCGTCGCCAGCTTGGCGGAAAAGCCGATAAACATGGCGCCGACGCCGCTGCTCATACCGGCAGACAAACGTCGTCGCGCGCGGAACGCCGCGGCCAGCCGCGCGCCCACGAAGATGATGGTGGTCAGGTACAGGAAGCTGCAGATCTGGCAGACCAGCCCAAGCACGACGAACGACACGACCGGCAACGCGTAGTGCGGATCGACGAACTGGATGAAGAACGAGATGAAGAACAGGATCGCCTTCGGGTTCAGCAGACTGATGATCAGCGCCTTCTTGAACGGGTGCGATTCATCGGCCGGAGCCGCGTCTTGTGCGACGGACTCGCCGGCCTTGCGCACACGCCAGTTGCGAACCGCGCCACGCAGCATCTGCAGGCCGATCCACGCCAGATACGCCGCGCCGATGTACTTCACGACGTAGAACAGCGCCGGACTCGCCTTCAACAGCGAAGCCACGCCCGCTGCCGACAACACCATCAGGATGGCATCACCCAGAAACACGCCGCACGCGCCCTGGTAGCCCGCGCGCACACCGCGGCGGGCCGCCACCGACAGCACGTACATCGAATTCGGCCCCGGCAGCAGCACGATGAAAATCGTGCCGAGCAGAAAGGTCCAGAACTCGGTGATGCCGAAGTGGGCGAGCATGAAGGCGTTCATGGGGGATGCGCTCTCGTTGCTTTACTGTTTGGCTGCGTCCATCGCCGCGGTGAAGCGGTCAAACAGATACGCGATGTCGTGCGGACCGGGCGACGCTTCCGGGTGGCCCTGGAAGCAGAACGCCGGACGGTCGGTCAGCTCGAAGCCCTGCAGCGTGCCGTCGAACAGCGAGACGTGCGTCACGCGCGCGTTGGCCGGCAGCGATTCCGGGTCCACTGCAAAACCGTGGTTCTGCGAGGTGATGACCACGCGGCCGTCCTGCAAATCCTTGACCGGGTGATTCGCGCCGTGGTGGCCGGTCTTCATCTTGAGCGTCTTGGCACCGACAGCCAGGCCCATGATCTGGTGGCCCAGACAGATGCCGAACGTCGGCAGGCGACGCTCCAGGAACTCCTTGGTGGCAGCGATAGCGTAGTCGCACGGCTCCGGATCGCCGGGGCCGTTGGAAAGGAAGACGCCATCCGGGTTATGCGCCAGCACGTCGGCTGCGCTGGTTTGTGCCGGCACCACCGTCACGCGGCAGCCACGCTCGGCGAGCATGCGCAGGATGTTGAACTTGACGCCGAAGTCATACGCGACCACGTGGTACTTCGGGGCTTCCTGCTTGCCGTAGCCGCGGCCCAGCGCCCATTCGGTTTGAGTCCACTCGTACGGCTCGGTTACGGACACGACTTTCGCCAGATCCATGCCCGACAGGCCCGGGAACGAGCGCGAGAGGTCGATAGCCTTCTGCACGTTGTCTTCGCCGGCGAGAATGCAACCGTTCTGGGCGCCCTTCTCGCGCAGGATTCGGGTCAGCTTGCGCGTATCGATCCCGGCAATGGCGACAACTTTCTCGCCCTTGAGGTAATGCGAAAGCGTGTGCTCCTTGCGGAAGTTCGACGCCAGGATCGGGAGATCCTTGATGATGAGACCGGCGGCATGGACTTTCGTAGCTTCGACATCCTCACGGTTCACGCCAACGTTACCGATATGCGGATACGTGAGCGTGACGATCTGGCGCGAGTAGCTCGGATCGGTAAGGATTTCCTGATAGCCGGTGATTGCGGTGTTGAACACCACTTCGCCGATCGTATGACCGGCCGCACCGATGGAATAGCCACGAAAGACCGTGCCGTCTGCAAGCGCGAGAATGGCGGGCGGGAAAGACGGCAACACGGGTAGCTCCTGCTGGATTCACCCTGTGCCGACCTGATCACCTTGGCGCCGAAGCGGAATTCCGGCTATGCGGAATCCGGGCCGTTTGCGCGCCGAGAGTCGGGGCTGGGACAGAACTCACCAGAAATCACCGAGAAACGAGGCAGACGGGGCGGTAGGCGGGAGGTAGGAAGCGGTTGGCGCTAGGGTGATGGGTTTCTGAACTCAAACCCAACAAGTATACCCGGACACCGCAAAAAACTCAATGAAAGGAAGGACTTAACGGCGCGTGCCGCCCGATTTGTGACGTCCCGCCGTGCCCACGAGCCCGTGATCGAGCTGGCGAGAACGTCACTTTCTCATCGTCTAGTCACCTCGCACGGCAGCCTGCACCTGAGCCAGCGCCGTGGGGTCTTCAATGGTCGTCAGATCTCCCGGGTCACGCCCTTCCGCCACGGCCTGCATCGCCCGGCGCAGCAGCTTTCCGGAGCGCGTCTTGGGCAGCGCCCCGACAAAGAACACGCGCGAGGGCCGTGCCACTGCCCCGAGCTGCATCTCGACTGTGCGCATCAACTCACCTTCGAGGGCCAGGCGCCCCGTCGGCTCGGCAATGCGCGAAGCGTCACGCACGATGGCAAACCCCATCGCCACCTGCCCTTTGAGCTGATCGGCCACGCCCACCACCGCCACCTCGGCGATGGCGGGATGCGACGACAGGCTTTCTTCGATCTCGCGCGTACCAAGGCGGTGGCCCGCCACGTTGATGACGTCGTCGGTGCGGCCGAGGATGGTCAGGTAGCCCTCCTCGTCACGCACGCCCCAGTCGAAGCTCGAATAGATGTGCCGGCCCGGGAACGCAGACCAGTATGTCTGCAGAAAGCGGGCATCGTCACCCCAGACGGTCGTCATGCAGCCCGGCGGCAGCGGCGCGGCAACGGCGAGGAGCCCCTTCTCGCCGGGGGCGCAGGGTTCGCCGGTGGCCTCGTCCAGGATGTCGAGCTTGTAGCCATAGACCGGGAAACCCGGCGAGCCGAGCTTTTGCATGGAAGGCTCAACCCCTTGCGGAATGGCCAGCATCGGCCAGCCGGTCTCGGTCTGCCAGTAGTTGTCGACGATGGGCTTGTGCAGTGCCTCGCCGATCCAGCTTGCGGTGGGCTCGTCCAGCGGCTCGCCGGCAAGGAAGAGGCGGCGCAGGCTCGACAGATCATGTCGCTGCAGCAGCGCCGGATCCTGCTTTTTGAGTACGCGAATGGCGGTCGGTGCGGTGAACATCACGTTCACCCGATATTGCTCGACGATGCGCCACCAGACCGCACCGTCGGGACGGATTGGCGTGCCTTCGTACATGACCGTCGTCAGGCCCGCGAGCAGCGGCGCGTAGACGATGTAGCTGTGTCCCACCACCCAGCCCACGTCCGAAGCGGTGAACATCGTGTCGCCGGGCTGCGTACCGAAAATGAGCGGCATCGACGCCGCGAGCGCCACCGCATAGCCGCCGGTATCACGCTGCACGCCTTTTGGTTTGCCGGTGGTACCGGAGGTGTAGAGGATGTACGAGGGCTCGCTCGATTCCATCCATTCGCACGGCACCTCGGCGTTCGCGTGCTGGGCGGCGAGCGTTGCGTAGTCGACATCGCGCGGGTTGCGCTGCATGGGCGCGAGTTGGCGATTGACGAGCAGCACGCGCTCGGGCTTGTGGGCCGCCAGCTCGATTGCAGCGTCGAGCAACGGCTTGTACTCGACCACCTTGCCCGCGCGCGAGCCCGCATCCGCACTGACGATCACGCGCGGCCTGGCGTCATCGATGCGCGTGGCGAGACTGTTGGAGGCAAAGCCGCCGAACACGACCGAATGGATCGCGCCGATGCGTGCACAGGCCAGCATGGCGAACGCGGCTTCCGGAATCATCGGTAGGTAAATCAGCACGCGGTCGCCCCGTCTGACGCCCAGCGCCTGCAGGCTCGCCGCCATGCGGTTGACCTCGCGATGGAGCTGGCGATACGTGTACGTGATCTCCAGGCCGGTTTCGGTGGAGACGTACACCAGCGCCGCTTGCTCACCGCGGGTGGCGAGATGCCTGTCGACGGCGTTGTGGCAGAGGTTGGTGCGTCCGCCCACGAACCACTTTGCGAATGGCAAGCGCGAATCGTCCAGGACGGCAGAATACGGCGCCTGCCATTCGATGCGCTGGGCCTGTTCGCCCCAGAAGCCAGCGGGGTCATCAATGGAGCGCTGATACAGCGCGCGGTACGCGGCGGACATGGGCATGATGTTGTCTCCTGGCCATCGTACGCGATGGCCCAATCTTGGTTGTGCTTGATGCACCTACTTTGCGATCGCCAACTTACGCGGGTCTTACCGCCACCCCAAAACAAAACGGCGCCCCGCAGGACGCCGTTTCTGTTGCCAGTCTCAGCGCCTCTTGCGCTTGACCGAACTGGATGAAGTTGCCACCGGCTTCGCCTTGACCACCGGCTTGCCGGCCACCTTCGCGGTCGGCACGCGCGGGGTTGCCGTTGCGGCGCGCGACGTTGTGGCCGATACGCGCATGACACGCACGTGCCCGCCACGACTGCCACCGCGCGCCTGCGGCAGCATCAGCACGACGCTGTGCCCTTTCGGGATGGCGTCGCCAGGCAACTGGTTCCACGCACGAATCTGGGCAACCGATACGCCGTAGCGCCGCGACAGACCCGCCACCGTGTCGCGCTTGCCCGCGCGCACCACCACCTTCCTGAGGTCGGGCATGTCCGGCTCGACCGCCATGGTGGCGTTCTCGGCCAGCTCGGGGCTGATGTCGGGTGCGTTCTCCTGCGCGCCGTCCACTCGCGGTACCACCACGGTGGAGCCCGCCTTCAGGCGCATGCCCTTCGGAATGCGGTTGATCTCGCGAATGGTGTCGGGGTCAACTTTCAGCCGGGCCGCCAATGCCTCAACGCGCTCGCGGTTGCCGACCGTCACGGCCGTCCAGCTCGAGAGGCCGCCGCGACAGGTGTTGAGGTTGTATTGGAACGTTTCCGCGTTGTCATACGGCAGAAGAATCTGCGGGTTCGACGCGCCGAGGATCACCGGCCGGTTGAACGACGGGTTCAGCGCCTTGAACTCATCCATCGGCAGATTCGCCAGCTTGGCTGCCAGCGTCACATCAATATCGCGTGACGTGGTGACGGTGACGAAATATGGATGGTTCGGAATCTCGGGCAGCGTGACCCCGTAGCGCTCTGGGTTGGCGATGATGTTCTTCACCGCCTGGAGCTTGGGCACGTACATGCGCGTCTCGGCGGGCATGTTCAGGTTGACGTAATCGGTCGACAGGCCGGCTGCCTGGTTGCGCGCAATTGCCCGCGCCACCGCACCTTCGCCCCAGTTGTAGGCGGCCAGCGCGAGTTGCCAGTCGCCAAACTGGTCGTGCAGCTTGGAAAGATAGTCGAGCGCGGCGTCGGTCGAGGCCAGCACATCGCGGCGCTCGTCCTGGAAGACGTTCTGCTTGAGGTTGTAGGTTCGGCCAGTGCTCGGGATGAACTGCCACATTCCGGCAGCCTTGGCGCTCGACACCGCCTGCGGGTTGAACGCGCTTTCCACGAACGGCAGCAGCGCCAGCTCGGTGGGCATGTTGCGCCGCTCCAGCTCTTCGACGATGTGATACAGGTAGCGGTTCGAGCGATCCACCATGCGGCGGAAGGCTTCCGGGCGCTGCGCATACCAGTCGGTACGATCATCCACGGCCGAGCTTTGCAGATCGGGCATGGAAAACCCTTGGCGAATGCGCGCCCAGAGATCCTTGGCCGGCCCTTTCAGGGACGCGACGGGCTGCTGATCGATATTGACGACCGGCGCAGACGCTTGGCCGGCGGCGGTGGAGGCGCTGGTGCTGGCCGTGTCGGCGTTCGGCCCGGGGGCCGTTGCACAGGCCGCGAGGAGCAGACTGAGCACAGTTGCCGCAAGGAGTCGCACGGATCGCATCAAGTTCTGAGGGGTTAGGGCTAAAAATTGCCCCAGATAGTAAGAAACGCATCCGACCGCGTCAACCCGCGTTCACCCGGCGTGCCGCTTGCCCAATGCATCACATCTGGCCGCCTTATCGCCGCGCGCCGAGCGTTCTCAACGGAAATCGTTCTTCCACTGGCGCAACGCGGCGAATACTGCAACGGGGTCATCCGCGTCGATGCCTGCGTGGCGTGCCACGGCCTGCGTCACATTGGCGTCATCCGATCGTATGAAGGGATTGGTCGCCCGCTCGTGGCCAATGGTCGTGGGCACAGTCGAGCGGCCCTCGGCCCGCAACGCCGTTACCTCATCCTCCCAGGCTGCCAAGTCGGCGTTACCAGGTTCGACTGCGCGCGCAAAACGCACATTCGATGCCGTGTATTCATGCGCGCAATAGACACGCGTATCGGGCGCCAACGCCGCCAGCTTGGCCAGCGACGCGCGCATCTGCGCGGGCGTCCCCTCAAAAAGCCGGCCGCAGCCGGTGGCGAAGAGTGTATCGCCACAAAACAGACTCGCCGATGCGGCATTACCCTGAAGGTGCCCCACATAGGCGACGTGACCGCTGGTATGACCGGGTACATCGATCACCCGGAATGTGGCGGCTGGCTGCGTGAGCGTCACGACGTCGCCTTCGCGCACGGCCTGCGTGCGGCACGGGATCGATTCGTGGGCTGGACCGATGACCGGCAGCGGCGCGCCCTCGGGATTCTGCGGATACGCGTCAAGCAGTTCGCGCACCCCGCCGACGTGATCGCCATGATGATGTGTGATTACAATGGCACCGAGCGCGAGCCCGCGTTCCTTCAAGAAGCGCAGCACCGGTTGCGCGTCGCCCGGGTCGACGACAGCAGCCACGCGGCCATCGTGCAGTGCCCAAATATAATTGTCGGTAAACGCAGCGATCGCCTCGACCTCAAGCGCTACACCGCGCGGCACACCACCCTGGACCATGTCCGACTCCTCTAACGATCGTCGCATTATAGATTGGCACCACTGGCTCGCTTCGCCGCCCGGGCAATATGTCCTGCGGTGGGAGCAGGCCCAGTTCGATCGCACGGTGGCCGACATGTTCGGCTATCACGCGCTGCAGCTAGGCCACCCTGGCTTTGGGGCGCTGCGCGAGAACCGCATCCCGCTGATTGCCCGCGTGGTGGACGACATCGACCCGACGGCCCCCACCGAAACGCTCGACCCGATGGATGGCGACCCCGCTGAATCCGCCGATGCGGCCGACGGAGAACCCGACACCAGCACGCCACCACGCCAAGCCACGCCCCGCGTCATCTGCCGCTATGACGAACTGCCCTTTGCTTCGCAGAGCATCGACCTCGTCGCCTTGCCCCACGTGCTGGAGTTCACTGACGATCCGCACGAAGTGCTGCGCGAAGTGGCGCGCGTGCTGATGCCCGAGGGGCGCCTGATCATCACCGGCTTCAACCCGCTCAGCCTGTGGGGCATGCGCCAGGGCATGCGGCGCTTGGGCACGGAATCGTTTCTGCCTGCGCAGAGCCAGATGATTGCGTTCACGCGCCTGAAGGACTGGCTGAAGCTGCTCGGATTTGATATCGTGCGCGGCCGTTTCGGCTGCTACTGCCCGCCCAATCGCTCGGACAAATGGCTGCAGCGCACCGCCTTCATGGAGAAGGCCGGCGACCGCTGGTGGCCGATCTTCGGCGCGGTTTACATGCTGCAGGCTGTCAAGCGCGTGCGCGCCATGCGCCTGGTCGGTCCGGCTTGGAAGACGCGTAAATCGCCGTCGCTGGTGCCGGCCGGCACGCCGGTCGCGACACCTTCGGGCTCGCATTCGACCAAGGCACCGTCGGCTACTGCGCGCGACGGCAAATCGGGCGTCTGAGCGCGCCCGTTCCACTCACTGATCACCCATCGTTTCTCAATGCAGGAAGTCACCGTTTATTCCGATGGCGCGTGCAAGGGCAACCCCGGCCTCGGCGGCTGGGGCACCGTGCTCGTCTCGGGCAGCCACGAAAAAGAACTCTTTGGCGGCGAAGCGCTGACCACCAACAACCGCATGGAATTGATGGCCGTGATCGAGGCATTCCGCGCGCTGAAGCGGCCGTGCCGGGTGCAGGTTTACACCGATTCGCAGTATGTTCAAAAAGGCATCAGCGAATGGTTGGCCGGCTGGAAGGCGCGCGGCTGGAAGACAGCCGACAAGAAGCCCGTCAAGAACGACGACCTCTGGCGCACGCTGGACGAACTCGTCGCCGGGCATGAGGTGAGCTGGCATTGGGTCAAGGGCCATGCCGGCCACCCCGGCAACGAGCGCGCCGATGCGCTGGCCAACAAGGGCGTCGAAATGGCGCGCCAGGCAAAGGCCTGACGCGGCGGCCGCACGCCCGTTCACCTGCCCGCGCAGCGCTGCGTCGGGATCCGCGGCGCATTTTCGGCGGTGGTCGTGACGTACTGCGGTTTGCCGTCCTGCGTATAGATGAGCCGCAGCGGGCCACGCTTGGAAAGACCATCGTCGATGTCCGCCTGCAGCAGGCCGGTCTGCGCCCATGCATCACCACCGATGCTGCGCTTCTGCATCATGACGGGGCGATTCGCGCCCGGCTCCCAGTTGGCCTGGCGCTCGGGCACGTAGCGGTTGGGCAGCGTGCCGTATGCGTAGAGCTGGCTCAACGCGTCGGCGAGGTAACGCCCAGCTTGGTCATTGAAAATCGGCAGGTCCTGGTTTCCGAGTTCGCCCCGGATACGCTGCGCCTCGGCAGTGCACGTTGGGGCGGCATTGTCGGCGGCGCGGGCGTAGGACATGCCGATCGCAACGGCCGCGGCGACAAGCCACGTCAATACGCGATACAGGCGGCGTGGGCGGGTGGTGGGAATCACGGACATCGGTTCGGTATGCATGCGAGCTTCTCCGTTGAACATTGAAGTAACGTGGTGGTGAATCAGGACAGGAACAGCTTGCGTTCGGCCTGACGACGCTTCGTCAGCCCTTTGAGCGGCTTGCCGCCGGCCTTGTCCCACAGCAGGAACTGGTTGGCTGCGCCGGCGTAATCGCCCGCGTTGAGCTTGCGCAGCAGCGTCGACGAGCGAAGCCGCCCCGCCCCCAGGTTGAATACAAAGGACGCCAGTGCGTCGAATTGACCTTGCGTAATCGACACGCGCACGGCCTTGGCAATGCCCTGCTCGGTGTCGGCGAGGTCTTTGCGCAGCAGCGCTTCGGCCTGTTGCTGCGAGATCGGCCCATTAAAGGTCTCGCCGGGCCGAATCAGGTGGCCGTAGCCGATGGTCGGTTTGCCGACCGCATCCAGATACGTCGACAGACGCAGCCCTTCCGATTCCTTGATCAGCGCGAGGCCTCGCTCGCCGGTGGCGCGCGGGTTGTGCTCAGTGCTCATCGCTCTTCTCCTGGGGCGTGCTGGGGTTGGCGCGGCCGTCTGGAGCCTCGGCATTTGGCTGCACAGGCCGTGGCACCAGCCGATTCGTGTATTCGTCGATGACGCGCATTACGGCTTCCGGCGCCTGCAACGCGGTGAACTTCATCTCGATGTCGATGTGCTCGCTGTCGCGGCCGGTGTCACGCTTGGAATGCGGCGCGAGCGAGACGTAGAACCGGCCAACACCGCCGGTGGCAGCGCCGTGCACGGGCAAGGTCTCGGCAATGTCGCTGCGTACGGTCATGTTCACCGTCATTTCATCGAGCGCGAGGCCACGCGGCATCGCAAGCGACACCAGCGGCAGCGCCAGCCGGTGCTGACTGTCGAGCGCAAGTTCGACCTCCCGCGCCACCAGCGTGCCGGCCTCGTCGGCATCGAAAAACTGATCGAGTAGCGCGGTGTACTGCTGCGCAAGCATCTGGTTGGCGGACGCGGCGGCGTGCTGCATGCCACGCGTGATGTCGTCCAGCGTCAGGCCATTCAAGCCCGGATGACCGTGGCTGTTACTGCCACCACCACCGCCAGGGGGCGATGAACCCGGAGGCGACGGCGGAGGCGCATCGGACGCTGCCTCGGAAAACGGCGCGGCACCGGAAGACCCAGGTGGCGCCGGCGGCGAACTGGTGGGCAGTGCCGACGGTGTGGCGGGCGCTGACGATGCACGGTCATCGTCACGCCCGCGGCGGCTGAAGAGTTTGAACATGGTGTCGGGTCGGTCGAATCGATCAGGTCAATGGGCGGCGCGCGGCAGGCGCGCACCGATCAGGACGCCGACCGTGGGGAGGCCGGCCGGCGTCCGTCGCCGGGGCGGCTTACGGAGTTGCCGGAGCCGGGGCCGGCGCGTTACCGCCAGCCGGCACCTTTTCGCCGATCATCGTGCCGTCGGTCGGCGTGGCGGGCAGCGGCTTGACGTCGTTCTCCTTGCCCTTGACGACCACCGGCTTGGTTGCAGCGTCAGTCAAGAACTCCATCACGCGCATCAGCGCTTCCGGCGGGTTCTGGCGCTTGACCTGGGTGTGGAAGGAGTACTTGGCGCGCGTATCCGTGCTACGCGTCTGCTCCGACTTGTGCGAGGCGCGGCCCGACACCGATACGCTGAACGGGCCCCAGCCGAATTTGGCCTGGAAGGACCCTTCTGCCTCGGTGGTGGACGACGATTTCTCCGACTGCGTAATCTCCAGTTCGAAATCGATCGTGCCCTCCTCGATGGCGATCACCGGATGCACGACCGCGCACAGCAGTGGAATACGCATCGTCTTCTGGATCGTGCCCTGCGCCACGCCCTTCTCGTCGACGATGGTTTCGTCGTAATCAAATTGCACCGCAACGGCTTTGCCGTTCTGAATACAGACCTGCAGCAGAAAATCCGCATAGGATTTTGCCGCCGAGGTTTGCGCTGCGATCATGGCCTGCAGCGGCGCAGAGATCATCTTGTCGATTGGCAGCGCATTGATAACCGACCCGATAAGTCCGTTGTCCATTTAAAACTCCTCACATTGAATTATTTGGGCGCACAGGTTTGTGTGCCCGAATCCAAAGTAAGAGTTTTTCCTGCGGGGTTCGATGCCTCGAAAGTCCCAGTCATGGCCACGGAACAGCGACCCAGTACATGACGAATGGCAGCCCGTGACTTTCGGCACTGCACTTCCGTTTCAATGCATCCGGATCGATCCCGCTCTACAAAATAATCGGTTTCGCCGAAAACAATTAACTGAAGTACGAGGGGTCGATGAATATTCTGGTAATCGACAGCTTGCCGCTTTTTGCGGCAGGTGTGTCCAATGTATTGAATGCACTCGACGCGCAGGGTGTGTTTATCGATACGCACTACACCGCGCAAATCGGACCGGCTTGCAGGCAAGCCGAACCCACAGCCGTCGTGATGGAATGGAGCGCAGAGGACGACGACGCGCGACAACGTTTATCGGAGTTGAAAGCGGTGCTGCCAGAAGTGCCTGTGTTGCTGACGGTTCAAGCGGTGGGCCGGCACGTGGTGGGCGACGCGCTGCGCTTCGGCGCAGCCGGCGTGGTCGACCGGCAGGCCACGGCCGATGTCCTGCTGGAGGCCCTGCAGCGCATTACCTCGGGCGCGGTCTACTTGCCGCCCATCAGCAATCTCTACCCCGATGATCCGCGCCACACCCCTGGAGAGAGCCCGGCCGAACTCTGGCGCCGCCTCACGCCGCGGCAGCATGAGGTGCTGCAACTGCTTGCAGAAGGCAAATCCAACAAGCAGATCTGTCGCGTGCTCAACGTGGCTGAGGGCACGATCAAGAACCATCTGTACGCGCTGTTCCGGCAGATTGGCGTCAACAACCGGACCGAGGCCGCGCTCTGGCTCTCGCGCTGCAAGGCAAGCCTCGTCCGCCTGCAGATGTGTGCGATGTAGCACCGCACGCCACCACTCGCCCGTGGCCTCCGGCAGCCTTGCCGGACGTTACGGGCCAGCGAGGTCGCCACCCATGAAAACACTGAGCCGGTCATTGCATTCACGCAACCACGCCATACACTGGTTGCAAGGCGGCGCACGGTGCATCGCCGTTTTTTCATGGAGGCCGCCCATGGAAAGCATCGAATTCCACACCAGCCCGCCACGCTACTGCGCCGCGGATCTCACCCTCACCTGCACCGCCAGCGTCGACGGCATGCCGGCCTGCTATGCGGTGACGGCGGAAGCGCTCGAGGAGCATTTCGGCGCCCGCTCGTGGCGGCAGGAAGATCTGCTCCAAGCCATGGAATCGCACCGCGGCACCATTGAAGACATGGCGCGCTCACTCTTCAAGCTGACGGACTCGCACAACATCGTGCTGCGCAGCGGCCATTTCCGGTTCGGCATGTAGCTGTCCCGAGAGCAGCATGGCCGACATCTGCGCCTGCGGTGGATATGAAGAAAGCCAGCGCAAGGCTGGCCTTGTGGAAACGGAAGGGTGCTAGTCAGGCCTGCACTCGTGCTTCATCTCGCGGCGCCCATCTTCGTAGACCACCTCCAGCCGGCACGTGAAGCCCCACAGGCGTACGACGTGGCGCAGCATCTCTTCGTAGTTCGACCCGAGCGGGCGACGGCTGCTCTGCAAGTGGCGCAGCGTCAATGAGCGATCTCCACCCACGTCGACGTTGGTCACCTGGATATTCGGCTCGATGTTCGACAAGTCGTACTGTCCTGCCAACAACTCTCGGATCTTGCGATAGCCATCCTCGTCGTGGATGGCGGTGACGCGCAGCTTGGCATCGCGGTCGTCATCGAGCACGGAGAACAGCTTCAACTCACGGATCACGCGCGGCGAGAGGAATTGCAAGAGGAAGCTCTCGTCCTTGAAGTTGCGCATGGCGAAGTCGAGCGTCTTCTGCCATTCGCTGCCGGCAATCTCGGGCGCCCAGCGGTAGTCTTCCTCTTCCGGCGATTCACAGATGCGCCGAATGTCCTGGAACATCAGAAAGCCCAGCGTGTACGGGTTCAGGCCGCTGTAATACGGGCTGTTGAATGGCGGCTGATAGATCACGTTGGTGTGGGCCTGCAGCAGCTCGAGCATGAAGGCGTCGTTGACGAGTTTTTCGTCGTACAGCTTGTGCAGGATGGTGTAGTGCCAGAAGGTGGCCCAGCCTTCGTTCATCACCTTGGTCTGCCGCTGCGGATAGAAGTACTGCGCGATCTTGCGCACGATGCGCACGATTTCTCGTTGCCAGGGCTGCAACTTGGGCGCGTTCTTCTCGATGAAGTACAGCAGGTTCTCTTCCGGTTCCGGCGGGAATTGCGGATCGGGTTCCGGTATGTCGTCCGCCGTTGCGAGCGCGCGAGCGCGGTGCGTCGGCAGCGTGCGCCACAGGTCGTTCACCTGCGCTTCCAGGTATTTCTCGCGCTCCGCCTGGCGCGCCTGCTCTTCGTTGATCGACAGCTTCTTCGGCCGCCGATAACGATCGACCCCGTAGTTCTGCAATGCGTGGCAGGAGTCGAGCAGCAGTTCCACCTCCTGTTCGCCGTAGCGCTGCTCGCATTCGGCCACGTAGTTCTTGGCGAAAAGCAGGTAATCGACGATCGCGTCGGCGTTCGTCCACGTGCGGAACAGGTAATTGCCCTTGAAGAAGGAGTTGTGGCCATAGCAGGCATGCGCGATCGTCAGCGCCTGCATCGGCATCGTGTTCTCCTCCATCAGATAGGCGATGCAGGGATTCGAGTTGATGACGATCTCGTAGGCCAACCCCATGAGCCCGCGCTGGTAGCCGCGCTCCGATGCAAGGAAATGCTTGCCGTATGACCAGTGGTTGTAGCCCAGCGGCAAGCCGGACGACGCGTAGGCATCGAGCATCTGCTCAGCGGTAATGATCTCGATCTGGTTCGGATAGGTGTCCAGGCCGAAGTCTGCGGCAATCTGGGCGATGCTTTGGTCGTAGCGCCTGATCAGCTCGAAAGTCCACTCCGAGCCCGTAGATAGATAGGCCATGCTCGTTCCCGTTGGTCCATCACACTGGGTCACAGATAGTGTGCTCGCCATGGCACACACCGCCACTGCACGGCGACAGTGCCAAGCTGGAGCAACCTGGCGCCGCCCGATCGGCGATCAGGCAGCGCGCTTCTGAAACAACTCGTGCAGTACCGGATAGATTTCGTCCGCCTTGAGAATGCGCTGCATCGCGAAGTTGTCGTGCCCCGCCTTCAACGTAAGATACTCCTCCCACAGGTTCTGGGGCTCCGTGGAAACCACCTCAACATAGGCGTAATACTGCGTCAGCGGCAGGATCGTTTCGCGCAGCAGCTTTGCGCATAGCTCAGAATCGCCCGCCCAGTTGTCGCCATCCGAAGCTTGCGCGCAATAGATGTTCCATTGGCTCGGCGAATAGCGCTCCTGCATCACTTCCGCCATCAGCTTGAGTGCGCTCGACACGACAGTGCCACCCGACTCGCGCGAGTGGAAGAAATCCTCCTCATCCACCTCCTTGGCCACGGTGTGGTGGCGGATGAAGACGACGTCGATACGCTCGTAGTTCCGCTTCAGGAACAGATACAGCAGCATGAAGAAACGCTTGGCCAGGTCCTTGCGCGATTCGTCCATCGAGCCGGATACGTCCATTACGCAGAACATCACCGCCTGCGCCTGTGGGCGCTTGCGCAGCACGCGATTGTTGTAGCGTAGATCAAGCTTTTCGATAAACGGTACGCGATCCAGGCACGAGCGCAGATGGCGCATCTCCTTCATCAGCTCTTGCGCACGTACGCTGTAGGGGCCGTCGTTTTCCAGCTCCTCGTTGTACTCGCGCTCCAGCTCGTGCAGGCGGCGCTGATACGGGCTGGACAACGCGATACGGCGACCGATCGAACTGCGCATCGTGCGCAGAATCGACAGGTTGGACGGCGTGCCGTCGAGCGAGAAGCCCGCGCGCACCTTGCGCACCTCGGCGATCTTGGCCAGGCTGCGCTTGGCAAGATCGGGCAACGCCATGTCTTCGAAAAAGAAGTTGAGGAAGTCTTCGCGCGAGAGCGTGAAGATGAAATCGTCTTCGCCCTCGCCCGAGTCGCTGGCTTGCGAACCGGTACCGCCGCTGCCCTGCTGCGGACGGTCGAAGCTGTCGCCGCGAATGAACTCCTTGTTGCCCGGGTGGACGCCCTCGCGGCGCCCGCCCGAGCCGTGGTGGAACATGGGCTCCGAGATGTCCTTGACGGGAATGGACACCTGCCCGCTCTGCTCGATGTCCATGATCTTGCGGCCCGTCACGGCCTTGGCCACCGCGCGGCGGATCTGGTCTCGGTAACGCTTGATGAAGCGTTGCTTGTTGACGGTGCTCTTGCCGCCACCGTTCTCCCGCCGATCAATGATCGTGCCCATGTAACTGCCCTCGATTGGAAGTTCGCTGGGGTGTCCTTGCCCTCTCCTGACCTCCTTAAGATGATTTCCTGACGCGCAGGTACCACTCCACCAGCAAGCGGACCTGCTTCTGGGTATAGCCTTTCTCCACCATGCGGTTGACGAAGTTTTCGTGCTTCTCCTTGTCGTCATGCGACGACTTGGCATTGAACGAGATGACCGGCAGGAGGTCCTCCGTGGTCGAGAACATCCGCTTCTCGATCACCGCACGCAACTTCTCGTAGCTGGTCCAGACCGGGTTCTTGCCTCCGTTCTTGGCCCGCGCACGCAGCACGAAATTGACGATCTCGTTGCGGAAGTCCTTCGGGTTGGAAATGCCCGCGGGCTTTTCCACCTTCTCCAACTCGTCATTCAACGCGCTGCGATCGAGAATTTCGCCAGTGTTCGGGTCGCGATATTCCTGATCCTGGATCCACAGGTCGGCGAACACCACGTAGCGATCGAAGATGTTTTGCCCGTACTCCGAATACGACTCCAGATACGACGTTTGGATCTCCTTGCCGATGAACTCCACGTACGGCGACGTGAGGTATTCCTTGATGTAGGACATCAGCTTGGATTCCGTCTCCGGCGGGAACTGCTCGCGCTCGATCTGCTGCTCGAGCACGTACAGCAGGTGCACCGGATTGGCCGCCACCTCCGTCCCGTCGAAGTTGAACACCTTCGAGAGCACCTTGAAGGCAAAGCGCGTCGACAAGCCCGTCATGCCCTCGTCGATGCCGGCAAAGTCGCGGTACTCCTGGTACGACTTCGCTTTCGGGTCGACGTCCTTCAGGCTCTCGCCGTCGTACACGCGCATCTTCGAGAAGATGTTGGAGTTCTCGGGCTCCTTGATGCGCGTGAGCACCGCGAACTGCGCCATCATCTTCAGCGTGTTCGGCGCGCACGGCGCAGCGGCCAGCGAGCTGTTGCGCAGCAACTTGTCGTAGATCTTCACCTCGTCCGACACGCGCAGGCAGTACGGCACCTTGACGATGTAGATCCGATCCAGGAAGGCCTCGTTGTTGCGATCGGACTTGAAGCTTTGCCACTCCGCCTCGTTCGAGTGCGCCAGGATGACGCCATCGAACGGGATTGCGCCAAAGCCCTCCGTGCCCTTGTAGTTGCCTTCCTGCGTGGCCGTCAGCAGCGGGTGCAAGACCTTGATCGGCGCCTTGAACATCTCGACGAACTCGAGCAGCCCGCGGTTGGCCAGGCACAGCCCGCCCGAATACGAATACGCATCCGGATCGTCCTGCGGATAGTCCTCCAGCTTGCGGATGTCGACCTTGCCGACCAGCGACGAAATATCCTGATTGTTTTCGTCGCCGGGCTCGGTCTTGGAGATCGCAATCTGCGACAGCACCGACGGGTGCAGCTTCACCACGCGGAAGCGCGTGATATCACCATTGAACTCGTGCAGCCGTTTCACCGCCCACGGCGAGGCAATCGAGTTCAGATAGCGCCTCGGGATGCCGTAGTCTTCCTCCAGAATCTTGCCGTCCTCCTCAGGCGAAAACAGCCCGAGCGGGGACTCGTGAATCGGCGAGCCCTTCAGTGCGTAGATGGGGATCTGCTCCATCAACGACTTCAACTTCTCGGCAAGCGAGGATTTGCCCCCGCCCGGTGGCCCGAGCAGGTAAAGAATCTGTTTGCGCTCTTCAAGACCCTGCGCGGCATGCTTGAAGAAGGAGACGATCTGCTCGATCGTATCTTCCATGCCGTAGAACTCCCGGAAGGCCGGGTAGATCTTGATGACTTTGTTGAAGAACAACCGCGACAGCCGCGGATCGTGGTGAGTGTCCACCAGTTCGGGCTGTCCGATTGCGGTGAGCATGCGCTCAGCGGCGGTCGCGTAGGCGGTCGAGTCTTTTTTGCAGATATCCAGATACTCCTGGATGCTGTACTCGTCCTCTTTGCGTGCTTCAAAACGCGTTGCGTAGTGGCGGAAAATATCCATATCTCCCCCGTAGATTTCTTCCCTACTCCACACCAACAAGCGAGAGCCAGGCTAGTTCTTGCGTGCGTTGCTGATTCCACTGTAGACGAATCACCGATGATCACAAGAACGGTTGATGGCGCCGAACGGTGCACAACCAATCGCGATTGCGTTAGCGCTCGGCAGCATCAAGTGCTAAATGGACCTTGCTCGATGCATCAGCACACGCACCCCACGACGATCGGCTACCCCGAGCGCAGCAGAAAGCGTACCCATGCCGCCTTCCCGCGCTCGCAGGTTGGTACGTAACCGATCTGCGCGAGTTCCCGCGCGCACGCTGAATACAGGAGGGGGATATCCCTGCATTTCAGTGCGCCGCCAACTGTGATAGCACCGTACTGCGCATGGCGCGCGCCTGCGGCGTTACGTTTGTAGCGGCAGCCTTTCTTGCGGTGATGCAACAACCCAGTGTGCAAAGCACGGGACGATATGCGTTTTATCGCCCGGCAGGCGCCCACAGCTCCTGTCGGAACGACCGAAACAGATCGACCGAAGGTGTCTCTTTTTTGCCCCAGAGGCAAGTTTTGCCGGACGCGATGAAGACGCTGTCCGAAAAGCCCGCACGGAGAACGCGGACAAAGAAGCGACTTCTCGTCAGTTTGGTGCGTGGTGCAGGGATCGAACCCTGTAACTCAGTCGTGTGAAACGAAAATCAGCGCTTCCTAACGCCGCCTCGCCTAGACGGCGCCTCGATCCTATCTCTCAGTCGCGAGTACCGATCCCGCCACTTTTCCGCCGACGGAAGCGACCGAACACATGGCTCACGATGCATCATTTCTGCCGGAGCACGCCCCCGTAGCCGAATGCGCCGCGCATCGGCCCCCACTGCGCTACGCCATCCCCGAAACGCGCTTGATTTCTTCGGTCACGATTGCAATCAACGCCTCGGTCGCCGTGCTTAACGGCCGCTGAGGATGGCTGACGCAGACCAGATGCCGCACGATGCGCGGCGCGACAATGGTATGCATGCGCAGCCGTCCCTCTTCCACGGCACGCTGCACCACGATGCGCGGCAACACAGTGGCGAAACGCGTAGCTTCAACGAACTGCACGATGGTCCCAAGGATGTCGATTTCGAACTTTGGCGCCAGCGTGACGTCATGCGCCTGCGTGGCAGTATCCAATACCACGCGCAGGCCGTGCGACTTCGTCGGTAACACAAGCTCCAGTCCAGGCAGTTTCGCCATTTCCACCGATTCCGGTAATTCAGGGCCATTTGCGACACTCGTCACTAGCACCATCTCTTCGTCATGCAGGGACTGCACCTGCAGCGCCAGCCGACCACGTTGGCGATGGACCACCGCTGCATCGAGCTGGCCAGCGGAAACAAGGTTGATCAGTGCCGTGCTGAAGCCATCTGCCACAGACACCTCTACGTTCGGATAGCTCGCGTTAAAGCGGGCCAGGGCTCCGACCAGCACGCTCTCTGTCTCGGAAGCCACCATGCCGATCGTGATGCGGCCGGCCATATGCTCCTCGCGCTGCATCATCTGCTGCCGGGCACTCGCGAGATCGCGCACGATGGGTAGAAAAAGTCGGTGCATCATCCGGCCGGCGGCAGTTGGCGCCATACCGTGCGGGATGCGTTCAAAAAGCTTCTGTCCGAACTCATCCTCGAGCTTGGCTATCTGCATGCTCAGGGCCGGCTGCACGATATTCATCCGCTTGGCTGCCCGCGTGACAGAGCCTTCTTCGAAAAGCGCGATGAAGTACTGAATTTGCTTGAGATCCATATTCGGATGGGTATGAACGGTACCGCGTGCGGCATCAATCTTTGCGGTCCCTGCGACGATGGTCATGGCACCCCATGCCATCAATTATGAGACACAGCGGTTCCATCCCCGTCGGCGCCCGTGCTGGAAGTGCGCGAAAGCAGGTATCAGAATAAATTATTTTGTTGATCATAAAATAGTATTAGAAGTTATATCTTGCTCTCACTAATCTGCGATGCACGTTACGCGGTCGCGCCGATCCTCCGGCGCAATCCCGACGCGTACAACGGAGTCGCAAATGAAGAGATTCGATGCTGGCGAGACGACCGGCACGGCGCAGGAGACACAGCAGACAACGGGGCAGCCCTACGTCGGCCGCCCGATGCAGCGCGTCGAAGATGCAGCCATCCTTACGGGCCGCGGTCGCTATGCCGACGACCTCGGCGTAAAACCCGGCACCCTCCACGCCGCCATACTTCGCTCGCCACACGCGCACGCCGAACTCGGTCTGATTGACTTCGCCGCCGCGCTGAAGGCGCCGGGGGTTCGCGCGGTGCTGACCGGGGCCGACCTGCCAGCCTGGTCCAAGCCCTTCGTGGTGGGGGTCAAAGCGCCGATGGAGCAATGGGCACTGGCAATGGACCGCGTGCGATACGTCGGTGAGCCAGTCGCCGTGGTCGTGGCTGAGAGCCGTGCCTTGGCCGAAGACGCACTCGACCTTGTGCGGGTGGATTACCGTGTGCTGCCACCCGTGGTGTCAATCGAAGCCGCAATAGCCGACGCCGCGCCCCAACTGCACAGTGGCCTGGGTAGCAACGTCGCCAGCGATCGTCATTTCCGCTACGGTGACCCGGAGGCGGCGTTTGCCACCGCACCGCATCGCGTTTCGCTGACTGTGCACTACCCGCGCAACACATGCACGCCCATCGAGTGCGGCGTGGTCATTGCCGAGCATCTGCCGGGTAACGAGGGCTACCAGGTCACCTCGAACTTCATGGGGCCGTTCTCGCTGCACGCCGTGATGGCGATGGCCCTGCAGGTGTCGGCCAACCATCTGCGCCACATCGCTCCCCGCGATTCCGGGGGCAGCTTCGGCGTGAAGCAGGCCGTATTCCCCTACGTGGTCTTGATGTGCCTCGCCTCGCGCAAGGCCGGCGCGCCAGTGAAATGGGTCGAGGACAGACTCGAACACCTGAGTGCAGCGACCTCGGCCACCGCGCGTCTGTCCACCATCGAAGCTGCCGTCGAAGCGGATGGCCGGATCGTCGCTCTTGATTACGATCAGCTCGAAGACTGCGGTGGCTACCTGCGCGCGCCGGAGCCCGCGACCTTCTACCGGATGCACGGTGTACTGACGGGCGCTTACGCAATTCCCAACCTGCGCGTGCGCAACCGCGTTGTGCTAACCAACAAGACGCCTACCGGCCTCGTACGCGGTTTCGGCGGACCGCAGGTGTATTTCGCGCTTGAGCGGCTCGTGCAGCGGATCTCGATCGAACTCAACCTCGATCCGCTCGACGTCTACCGACGTAACTTCGTTCCGTCCAACGCCTTTCCCTACCGCGCTGCAGCCGGCGCGCTGCTCGATTCCGGCAACTACCAACTGGCGATGTCTCGCGCGCTCGAAACAGGCGCCTACGACGAACTGAAGCGCCGCCGAGACATCGCGCGGGCCGAAGGGCGGCTCTATGGCATCGGCTTTGCGGCGATTGTCGAGCCCTCGGTGTCGAACATGGGCTACATCACGACTGCCACGCCGGCCGAGGCACGCCGCAAGGCCGGCCCGAAGAACGGCGCCATTGCAAGCGCCACGGTCAGCGTCGACCTGCTGGGCGGTGTGGTGGTGACGATTGCGTCCACGCCCGCCGGGCAGGGCCACATGACTGTCTGCGCGCAGGTCGTGGCCGACGTGCTTGGCATCGACCCGGCCGAGGTCATCGTCAATGTCGAATTCGATACCCACAAAGACGCATGGTCGGTGGCCGCCGGCAATTATTCCAGCCGGTTTGCGGGAGCCGTGGCAGGCACGGTCCATCTGGCCGCAACACGCGTTCGCGACAAGCTGGCCCGCATCGTGGCCTCGCAACTCGACTGCGACCCAGCCGAACTGATCTTCGCCGAGGGGCGCATTACGCGCAGAGATGCCCCCGAGACCGCCGTGGTGTTTGCCCGCGCTGCGAGCAATGCGCCGCACTGGTCGCCGCAATTGCTGCCTGCCGGTGAGGAACCGGGCCTGCGCGAAACCGTGTTCTGGTCACCGCCAAACCTTGACGCACCGGACGAGCAGGACCGTATCAACACGTCCGCATGCTATGGCTTCGCGTTCGACCTGTGCGGCCTGGAAATCGACCGTGCCACCGGGCGCGTCCGCATTGACCGCTACGTGACAGCGCACGACGCCGGCAAGCTGCTCAACCCTGCGCTCGCCGACGGCCAGATTCGCGGCGCGTTCGCACAAGGGCTGGGCGCAGCGCTGATGGAGGAGTTCCGCTACGGCCCCGATGGCAGCTTCCAGTCCGGCACGTTGGCGGACTACCTGTTGCCCACAACCTGCGAGGTGCCCGATCCGATGATCGTGCATCTGGAGACACCGAGTCCGTTCACGCCGCTCGGGGCCAAGGGGCTCGGCGAAGGCAACAACATGAGCACGCCGCCATGCATCGCCAATGCTGTAGCCGACGCCCTCGGAGTGCGGGATATCCGGTTGCCTCTGACGCCCGCCAAGGTCATGGCGATGATCGGTCTCGAAGACCCCCCGCCATCGCGCCTCGAACTGGCGGAAACGGCAACGGCTGCCGCCACCGGAGGCAAAGAAAGGTCCAAGGGCGCAAAGGCTCTGAGTGCACGCGGAACGGTTGATTTGGATGCACCGCCCGAGGCCGTATTCGCTGTTCTACTCGACCCGCAAGCTCTGGCCCAGGTCGTACCTGGTTGCCACGTGTTGGAGCCGATCGGAGACAACCGCTACCGCGCCGACGTGACCGTAGGGGTGGGCATGATCAAAGCGCGCTACGAAGCCGAGATTGCGCTGTCCGACCTCGAACCCCCGCACCGGCTGCGACTGTCGGGGGCCGGCCTGTCGTCGCTTGGCAGCGCACGTGGCTCGGGCATGGTCGAGCTGGCGCCGCACGAGGGTGGCACTCGTCTCACGTACGACTATGAGGCCGAGGTATCCGGTAAGGTCGCAGCGGTCGGCGGCCGCATGCTTGAAGGCGCGGCCAAGGTGGTGCTGCGCCAGTTGTTTGAATCCCTGGGCCGGCAAGCGGGCGGCAAGCCAGTACGCAAACCAGGTTGGATCGCGCGGCTGCTCGCGCTTTTTGGAGCCCGGCGATGAAACCCCCCGCCTTTGACTATCTGCGCGCAGAGTCCACGCAGCATGCGCTGGAAGCGCTCGCCCATGCAGGTGAAGACGCCCGTGTACTTGCCGGAGGCCAGTCGCTGATGGCCGTGCTGAACATGCGCCTCGCGCAGCCGCAACTGCTGGTCGATATCTCTCGCACGCATGATCTGAACGCCGTGCGAGTCGAAGACGGCTACCTGGAAGTAAGCGCTGCGGCCACACAGGGCAACGTGGAGTGGCGTCCGTCGCTCGCCAACGAGGTGCCGCTGCTGGCGCTGGCTTTCCCGCACATCTCGCATTTCCAGATTCGCAACCGCGGCACGGTGTGCGGCTCCATTGCCCACGCCGACCCGAGCGCCGAGCTGCCACTGGTGCTCACTGCGCTCGACGGACAAGTGGTGCTGCGTTCGCTGCGCCGCCGCCGCGTGATGCAGGCCACCGATTTCTTTCAGGGAATGCTGATGACCGCGCGCGAGCCTGACGAGCTGGTTGAAGCCGTGCGCTTCCCGTTGCGGCAGCCCGGTGCGCGCTACGGCTTCACTGAGTTCTCGGCCCGCCATGGCGACTTTGCCCTGGTGGCGTGCGCGGCCATCGTCACCGACGATGCCATCGCCCTTGCCGTGGGCGGAGTAGCAGACCGGCCGGTGCTCGAGCGTTGGCCGCGCCTGCAAGGCAAGGCACTTACGGAGGCCATCAACGATTTCAGTTGGAAATTGGGCGCGCAAGACGACGCCCATGTCAGCGCGCAGTACCGCCGCCACCTCGTGCGGCAACTGGGCATGCGCGCAATCGAGGAGGCAAGATGAGTAAAACCAAGAAAGGCGGCGCGCCATCCAATGCGCTTTCTGTGATGCGGCGACAGGAGCACCACCGCATCGCCCTGACATTGAACGGCAGCGCGCGTACCGGCCTGTGTGCGCCGCGCGAGTTGCTATCCGACTTCCTGCGCCATGAGCTCGGCGCCACCGGCACCCACGTTGGTTGTGAGCATGGCGTATGCGGTGCGTGCACGGTGCGTGTGGACGGCGTGGCTTCCCGCTCCTGCCTGATGCTGGCCGTGCAGGCGGACGGTCGTGCAGTCGACACCGTCGAAGGCCTCGCCACGCACGAAGGTTTGAGCGATTTACAGGAGGCTTTCCGCCGCCATCACGCCCTGCAATGCGGCTTCTGCACGGCAGGCATCCTGATGTCGTGCGCAGACTATCTGGAGCGCGTGCCCGAGCCGACTGAGGCGCAAGTGCGCGAGATGTTGTCCGGTCATCTGTGCCGCTGTACCGGCTACACACCGATCGTTGCCGCCGTCCTTGACGTCGCCGCCAGCCGCGCAGGGGCACGCCCGATTTCAGCGCCGGTTTCCGAGGAGACCAGCAATGCTTGATCTCGGCCGCACATTCCTGCAGAGCGTGGAGCGCAGCCCCAACGCTCTCGCCATAGTCGACGGGGACCTGAAACTCTCCTATGCGCAATGGCTGACGCGCATCCAGAGCGTGGCCGCAGGCCTGCTTGACCTTGGCCTGCGCCCTGGCGAACGCCTGCTTGCCATCCTGCAGAACCGCTGGGAGATGGCGACCCTTCACTGGGCTTGCCAGTTCACCGGGATCGTCATCGTCCCGCTGAATTGGCGCGCCAAGCCGGACGAGCTCGACTATTGCGTATGTGACGCAGACGCAAAAGCACTGGTCTTCGAGCCAGTCAGTGCAGACGCCGTTCTCGGCAGTCCTGCCGCGATGAAAATCCTCCGCATCGCACTGGACGGCGCACCACACTCTTCGCTGTCATTTGACACCCTGCTGGGCGCCGCGCCACGGCCAGACAGCGTCCTGCCCGAAGCTGATGACGTCTCGCTCATGTTGTACACCTCGGGCACAACTGGACGGCCAAAGGGCGTGCCCCGCCGCCACAGGCAAGAGCGCGCAGCTGCGTTGGCGCACGTCGCTCAGAACCTGTACCGGCGAGGCGAGCGTACGCTCGGGGTGATGCCGCTGTATCACACGATGGGCGTGCGCTCCTTGCTGGCGATGGCACTGGTGGACGGTCTTTTCGTCTGCGTGCGGCGCTGGAGTCCGTCTCAGACGCTGCAAGCGATCGCTGATCATCGCGTGAGCTGTCTCTACCTCGTCCCCACGCTCTACCACGACCTGCTGGCCGATCCGGGCTTTGACGCGTTACGGGTGCGCTCAGTCACCAAGCTCGGCTTCGCCGGTGCCGCCATGAATGACGGTCTGCTGAAGCGGCTGGAGCAGGCGTTCCACCCAGAGCTGTTCGTTAACCACTACGGCTCGTCCGAGGTCTACACGTTCAGTGTCGAACAGCGCGCGGCGGGCAAGCCCGGCAGCGCGGGTCGCGCTGGGTTCAATACACGACTGCGCCTAGTCCGCTTGGACACCAACTCGCCGGATGCGGTGGTGGCCCCTGGCGAAGAAGGGCAGATCATCGTCGAACTGCGCGGCGACGAAGCCTTTGAGGGGTACTGGAATCGCGACGATGCCAACGCGAAGTCCCTGCGCCAGGGCTGGTACTTCACCGGTGACACCGGCTACTTCGACGCAGAGGGGGATCTATTCGTCAGTGGCCGCGTGGACGACATGATCATCAGCGGAGGCGAGAACATCTCGCCTGCCGATATCGAATCGGTCCTCTCCCTGCACCCTGCCGTGGATGAGGTCGCCGTAGCCGGTTTGCCGGACCCGCGCTGGGGCCAAAAAGTCGTCGCTTTCGTCAAGCCGCACGACGACGTAGATGCCAACACACTGGATGCCTATTGCCGCGACTCCGAACTGGCCAATTTCAAGCGCCCGCGCGACTACGTATTCGTAGCCGATATCCCAAAGTCACCGGTCGGCAAGATCCTGCGCCGCAAGCTGTCGGAGGGTGAATACACCGCTCTCCCCAGCCCTTCTTCCCACGATCTGAACAAGGAGTAACCACATGGATATGACCCAGGCCTTTGCATTGGCCCATCCCGATCAGCAACGACTTCAGGATCTTGACGGCTTTTTCGTTGAGATCGACCCGGCACGCGAACGCGCGGACATCGTGTTGCACCGCCCGCCATACAACGTGATTTCAATGGCCGCCCGCGACCAGCTGCGCGCAGTGTTTGAGGCACTGGACGCCGACGACCGCGTGCGCGTCATCGTCGTGCGTGCGTTGGGCGCGCATTTTTCCAGCGGCGGCGATATCAAGGGCTTCCTGGAAGCCTCGCCCGAGCATGTTTCCAAGCTGGCGTGGAACGTGGCCGCACCGGCACGCTGCAGCAAACCCGTCATCGCAGCAAACCAAGGTTACTGCTTTGGCGTGGGCTTTGAACTGTCGCTGGCGTGCGACTTCCGCATTGCCACCCATACAACCGAATACGCGCTACCGGAGCAGAAGCTCGGGCAGATTCCGGGCTCTGGTGGCTCAGCGCGGCTGCAAAAGATGGTGGGCGTGGGCCGCACCAAAGACATCGTAATGCGCTCGCGCCGTATTCCTGGCCTCCAAGCGTACGACTGGGGTATCGCCGTGGACTGCGTCGCCGACGGCGACCTGACAGCCGCGACTGACGCGCTGGTCGACGAGTTGCGCGCCTTCTCCCCTTTGGCTCAGCGCACCGCGAAAAAGCTGCTGAACGACACAGAGGACGCTCCTCTGTCGATCGCTATCGAGCTGGAGGGGCACTGCTATAGCCGCCTTCGCAGCTCAGACGATTTCCGCGAGGGCGTAGAGGCATTCCATGGAAAGCGTAAGCCCGTATTTCGCGGCAGCTGACCGGATGGGCGGGCGGATCTGAACCGTCCGCCAAGCAAAGTGAGAAGAACGGATCGCGATGCTCATCGAGGCTTCTTAGGGCACCGCAGGTTCAGAAAACAATAGGAGACGACAATGGAAATGCTAGCTAACGATAAAGCGCCGCCCGATGGCGTGGGGAGCATCGAACCACCGACTGTGAGCAACCGGCAGGTGCTGGGGGCAGTCACGGCTTCATGCATGGGATGGGCACTCGATCTGTTCGACCTGTTCATCCTGCTGTTCGTAGCGCCGGTGATTGGCAAACTCTTCTTCCCGTCCGAGCATGCCATGCTGTCGCTGGCAGCGGTCTATGCATCGTTTGCGGTAACGTTACTGATGCGACCGCTAGGGTCGGCAATCTTCGGTTCCTATGCGGACCAGCGAGGGCGCAAGGGCGCAATGGTGGTGGCCGTAACCGGCGTCGGCATGTCGACGGCTGCCTTTGGGCTACTGCCGACGGTCGGCCAGGTCGGCCTTTTTGCTCCGGCACTGTTTATCTTGCTACGGCTGATACAGGGGGTCTTCGTTGGCGGCGTGGTGGCGTCGACGCACACCATTGGCACGGAGTCTGTCCCGCCTTCGTGGCGCGGCGCGGTGTCCGGGCTGGTGGGCGGTGGCGGTGCAGGCATCGGCGCACTGCTGGCATCAATCACGTATATGACTGTCACCATGCTGTTTCCCGGCGACGCTTTTGAGACCTGGGGGTGGCGCTGCATGTTCTTTGCCGGCATCGTCAGCTCTGTGCTCGGGCTAGTCATTTTCAACTCGCTGGAAGAGTCTCCACTGTGGAAACAACTCCAGGCTACCAAGACACACGCGAAACTTGAGGCACATCCGATACGGACGCTCTTCTCACAGGAGTATCGCGGAATCCTGCTGGTCAACATACTGCTGACCATAGGCGGCGGCAGTGCTTACTATTTGACGTCCGGCTATCTACCGACATTCCTGAAGGTCGTGATGAAAGTCCCGGCCGGAGAGTCCGCCGCATTGCTCATGGTCAGCAGTCTGGCCGTGATCGTTGCCTCGGTAGCGGCCGGCCACCTCAGCTCGCTGGTAGGGCGCAAGCGCTCGTTCCTGCTGATTGGCGCGACCGCACTGGTACTCCTGCCTCTGCTCTACCAATGGTTACCCGCCGCCTCGACCATGACGGCGAGGTTCGTTTATACCGCCTCGCTCAGCATGCTGGGATGCGCAGGATTTGCTCCGATCCTAATCTTCCTGAACGAGCGATTTCCCACAAGCATTCGTGCCTCTGGAACAGGACTCTCGTGGAATATCGGTTTCGCAATCGGCGGCATGATGCCGACACTGGCATCGCTGATCGCGCGAACACCAGCAGATCTTCCGCATGTTCTTGGCGTCACCATCGGCGCAGTGACATTGCTGTATCTGGCCGGCGCACTCATCGTGCCAGAGACCACCGGTCGGCTTGGTGACAGCTAGCAGTAGTCTCGGCCGCATTCAGCATGCGGCATGGCTGTCAGCGGGTTTTTCTTCGCATCGCCAGCCAAATGGCGATCTCGATATAGAGCAATGCTCCGACCACTCAGCGCGAAGACTTTCAGCGCAGCGTTCAGGTCGGAGCGCAGCCTCCAAATAAGGAGGACATCGAGCACAGCGCCCTTCTTGCGAGGAGAGGCCTTATCGTTGTAACGGAGGAGCGAATCGACGAAGGCGTTGCGTTCGGCCTCGCTCCGTTTTTGGTGTCGTGCAACTGGACAATTCCGTCGGCAAGATGAACATCGGGCCACCGCAGGGAAAGCAGCTTGCCACGGCGCATTGCGGTTTCGATGACGAAGACGTCGAGCGGGCGGACGTGCTCATTGCGCCAGTCCCCTCCCACGAAGAACCCCTCGGCCACCCCGGTCCATTTCGGACTCAACTTACCGCGCCCAAGCTTCGGCATCGGCATCGGCATCGGCTTTGGTGTCAAAGGTTCGACTTTGGTTTGGGTAACCCGCTGGACGGATCTCGCCCCGTCAGTAGCGACCGTGCTTCCAGATTTCGGCCATTCCTGCTGCAGACGATTCTTGGTTCTCGTGACGTCTGGGTTGAGTTTCGACTCCGCCTGTTCTCCGCGACATGGCGAAGTTCGAGGAAATGGCGAAGCTCGAGGAATTCCGCACAAAGAAAAAGGCCCTCGGCGATTGCCTGAGGGCCTTGTTTCATGCGATTTCTCGCCAGTTTGGTGGTGGTACAGCTACCAAACAGTTTCCGAAAAACCACACCACTACGCCATCTAGTCTTTACGGATTCGGAAAGTACCCCCAAAAATACCCCCAGACCTGCCCTGCTACCCCGCTTTTCTGCTGGCTTGGTACGGCCGCGCCACCTCAGGAGAGGGTGCAAGTAATGCCGTAAAGTGCTGTAGCGTTCTCTAGCTCCTTTATGCAATGTCGCTACGCTCTGCCAGCACGTTCTTCTCCAGCCTGATTCCCTCCATCATTTCGGACCTGCGCCGCATTGCCAACCGCACCCGCGGGGAAACAACCGTTGAGGATCTGCAGACAGAAGCTTGGCTCGTTGCCGAGGAGTTGAGCCGGAACCGCGAGCCGCCTCCCGATGTCGGTGACAAAAGCTTCCACCAGCAAATACTCGGCCGCCTCTACAACCGCTTCGTGAAATTCGCCGACAAGCGCCTGCGTGGTGCCGTGCGTATCGACGAACAGCACTCAGATGATGATGGTGCGATACGGGAAAACTCGATTGCAGCAACGCTGGCGGCCCAGGATGACTCCGATCCGTCGAAGGCCATGGAGGCGCGGGAGAGCGAACACGAGCAAGAATTGGCGGTGCTTGGACACTTCGCCGAAGCCGTTGCATACCTGCGCATCCTTGCTTCGATGAAAAACGATCGATGTGCCGTCGCCGCTCACCTAGCGATAGCAGTGAGCACTCTACACAGCAGGATGAAGCGTGCCGAGTGGGTGGTAAGACTTCAGCCCTCTCTATTCGACGGCATCACCGCTATCCCCAGCGACTTTATGCCTCCGCGCCATAGTGGGCGCCTACCGGCCGTGGCTACCACATCCGAGAAGCATCGACCGCCCGCCTTCCTCACTCAACTCAAGCTATTCGTCCGTGCCTACATCCCAATACGCCAGCTCTAGTAGCGCCTCTTCGACAACAATTCCCCGCAAGCGATGGACAACAAATGACAACAATTCCGCTGAATCGCAGGTTCTACGAGTGGCGCGATAGCGCTGCGGAGATTGCTGATTCCCGACGACTTCTTGGTCTATCGGGCGGGACTCTCGGCTGGAGCGACTTGCTTACACGTCGGCGTGTTGTCATCTTGGCTGAGGCCGGAAGCGGAAAAACTGAAGAACTGTCTGAGCAGACACGGCAACTGAAGGCTGCTGGCAAATTTGCGTTCTACATGACGGTGCAGGATGTTGGGCGTGGAGGACTAGAAAAAGCCATTCGTGTGCCTGACCGCGGACGCTTGCAGGCATGGCGCGAGAGTAATCAGGCCGGCTGGTTTTTTGTCGACTCCATCGACGAAGCAAAGCTCGACCACATCAACCTAGATTGGGCCTTACGCAATTTGGCAGAGGGTATCGCCGAAGCAGAGGGGCGCGCGCATGTAGTGCTGTCCGGCCGCTACACCGATTGGGAATTCGCGCGGGACGCTCGTCGGTTGCAGGATGAGTTACCGTTACCACCGGATGATTTGGCTGAACCGCTGCCAACCCTCAGAACACTAGTCCGCCGTGTACTCCGTCATGAGGAACGTCCTAAGCCGAAGGCTCCGGAAACACCACTGATCGTTGTGATGGCGCCGCTTGATACCGTCCAGGTGCGCACCTACGCGCAAGCCAAGAACACTCCCAATGTCGAGGCACTCTTGGCCGCTATCGAAACAGGAGATTTGCACGAATTTGCGCGCAGGCCACTCGACTTGGAGTGGATCGTACGCTATTGGCACACTCAAGGCCGACTCGGAAATTTTTCCACGATGATCGCGGAAAGCCTGCGTGAACGGTTACAAGAGCAGGACCCGGACCGCAGCCGCCGCGATGGTCTCAATACAGAGCGCGCCATGCATGGCTTGGAGCGCATTGGAGCAACGTTAGTGTTTGGTCGGAAGACGACCATCGCGATACCAGACAAAGACGCCCGCTCTCAAGACGATCCAGCGGCGATCACGATTGATAAGGTACTGCCGGACTGGTCAAGCGAAGAACGCCTACAACTGCTCAGTCGGCCGGCTTTTGATCCTGCGACTTTCGGACTCGCTAGGTTGCATAGCGACAACGAGGGCGTTGTTCGCGCCTATCTGACAGCACAATGGCTGCTGCGCCTCCGCCAAGCCAATCTTCCTCTGCGCCGGCTACACAGCCTGCTGTTCGCACGCAACTACGAAATCGACCTCATCCGGCCATCCATGTTGGAGACTGCGGCCTGGCTCAGCCTTTGGGACGAAAGCGTTGCAGCCGAGGTAGTACGACGTGCTCCGTTCCTGCTCTTTACCGCTGGTGATCCCGCGTGCCTTCCTTTGAAAACGCGCGAAACGGTACTTCGTGCGCTTGTAGCGCAGATGCTCCAGGGAGAGGAAATACCCATGCTCGATTTGAGCAGCGTAACCCGCTTCGCACAGCCCGACATCGCGGCTGCCCTGCGGGCGATTTGGGAGTCTAGCCAACAGCACAAGGAGGTACGAACCTTCGTGCTGCGCCTCATTTGGTTAGGCTCAATCAAAGACTGCGCCGACTTAGCTGCCGATGCGGCGTTGCAGCCAATTCAAGACAATCGCACCTCGCTTATGGCAGGGCGCGCACTGCTTGCAGCAGGTGATGATGTTTTGCGGCAAACATACGCGACTCACATCAAACGAGACTGCACATCCTTACCGTCGTCAGTCGTCTGGGAAGGTGTTGAAGGACTGTTTCCACAGTACATCGGCGTCGACGATCTGGCAGAGATGCTCACTGTTGTGCATCAGCGCGATGAGATGAGCTATGGACTCAGTTCATGGGCCATTGAAAAGCTCGTCGAGAATCTGTCAAGTCCTGACGATCTAACACGGCTGATCGGCCTCCTCCTGCAGCAGTTGCGTATGGGATCAGAGGATGCGGAGGGTGGGGAGACAGAAAAGAAAATCGCCGTCGCAGAGTTGCTTGCATCAGCGGCAGAACGAATCCTTGAGCTGTTGCCGCCCGATAGTGCCCCTGCAGCGGCAATTGACGCGGTTCTGTACCTCGGCGACCGGCGCAACCATCTTGGGCTTCGTGGAACAGGTGAGATTAAAGGCGCCGTCGAAGGATTGCACCAAACGCCTGAGCGGCGGCGGGCTACATTCTGGCGCGCGGCCGACTATTTTGGATCGAGCGAGGACCTTCATGGTCGGGGATTGGTAGACCCTCTGCAGATGCAGTTCCTCGGGTGGTCACCAGGACTCGGCCTGGGCGACATCGATTGGCTGCTCATTGACGGCCCAGCGCGCAGTGTGCCGAACGAGCGACGCTTGGCGATCAACGCTGTGCTGAGACTGTGGGATCAGGCCGCACGCCCTGAAGAACTCCGGGCGCGTATCGCATCCGTCGCCGCATCGACCCCCGAGACGAACGAGGCCTACGAGCAATGGATGCAACCACCAACCAAATCGCCAGACTTGCTCCGTAGCGAGGCAGAGCTTGCTGAGGCCACACGCGAGAACGAGAGGCAGCGGGCCGAACAAGAACAATCGTGGGTCGATTTCGTTGAAAACCTGCGCGACGATCCCGATCAACTGCTCCGCCCCAAGTTAACGCCGGCAACCAGCGTTGACAGCCGGCTGTACTACCTATGGCAACTCCTACAGGCAGCGACCCGAAGCGATTCCCACTATGCGATCAACAACGTCGCACCAATTATCGAGATCGCTGGAGCATCCGTTGCCGCACGGTTTATCGATGGACTCTCCGCCATGTGGCGCACATGGACGCCGACGCTGCGTAGCGCACGGCCGCCAATGGAGCGCAACCAGATCAACATGTTGGATTGCATGGGCATTGCCGCAGTATCCATTGATGCAGCCACGCACCCGGACTGGACTTCTCGTCTAACAGCCGTACAAGCCGTTAGAGCAGCCGAGTATGCAACCCTCGAACTCAACGGCCTACCCAAATGGATCACAAGCTTGGCTGAGACATGGCCAATCGCTGTCCAGGACGTACTAACTGGGCAAGCGATCGCTGACTTAGATAACCCCGAGCCTGGGATTTACTATCAGTCTCTTGACTCCATCGAACGTGCCGATGATGTCGTGGCCCGCGTGATGGCCGAGACGCTATGGCGCGAGCTCAGGGCTAGAGAAAATATGAATCCGCGTGCTCTGCAGCCTATCCTGTCTGTGCTGCGACGTGGTTTGCCCGCAGCGCGACAGCAAGAACTATATGACCTGGCGCTCGTCAGATTCTCCGCCACAGCAGAACCGCGGACTGCCGCTTTGTATATCGGCGTGGCCTATGCGATTGATGCAAAGGGAGCCACCGATGCCCTGGTGGTCAAACTCGACCAAATCGGTGATGCCGAGAAAACGGCATTGGTTGAACGGGTTCTGCCACAAATTTTTGGTTCGCGTATCTCCCTGACCATGCGGGAGCACGTAGAGCTTGATCTGCCAACTCTGGAGCGCCTTGTTGTCCTAGCCTATCGGACGGTGCGGGTCGAAGATGATCACGATCGCATGAACCAAGGAGCCTATTCGCCGGACGAACGAGACGATGCACAGGATGCGCGTTCCGCTGCGTTTGGCCTGCTCGCCAAGAGGCCGGGACGCGCAACCGTCGATGCGCTGCTGCGATTGATCGAAGTACCCGGTTTCCCCATCTCGGCAGCGCGGTTGCGCGCGTTGGCACTACAACGCGCCAGCGAGGATGCAGAAGCAAGCCCGTGGGATTCGGCGGAGGCCCAACATTTTGAAGCGCAGTTCGAGCGCCCCCCTGTATCGGGTCGTGACTTGCAGCTCGTAGCATTGAATCGGCTTGAAGACTTGCAACATGACCTGGTGCACGGCGACTTCCAGCAAGGAACGACTCTAAGCTCGCTACCGGACGAACCAGCAGTCCAAGCATGGTTAGCCGACCGACTACGTCTCGCGCAGGGAATCTCATACTCGATCGAGCGCGAGCCCGAGACCGTCCAGAGAAAAAAACCCGACCTGGTCTTTACTGCAAGAGCGGGCAACGCGAAGGTCCCCGCAGAAATTAAGGTTGCAGGCAGTTGGACGGTTGCGCAGTTGGAAAATGCACTGGAAAACCAGCTCTGCGGGCAGTATCTGCGAGCCCAAGATTGCCGTGAAGGCATCTTCGTGCTCGTACAGCAGGTGCAGCGCACAAGGGGCTGGGAGTTGGCAGACGGAACCCTCATCACGTTTGAACGTCTCGTGCAGCGTCTCCAAGACCTCGCAGCACACATTCGGCAGCGTGAATCACCCGCAGGCCCTCAGCCAGAGATCGCCGTTATTGACGTCGCGAGCTGTTCCAGCACCTCATTAGGAGTCCAGCGCGCAAATGGAAAGCGCCGTGGAGCACGGAAATGATGGGCTCTCTCGCAGAGCGGAGCCTATCACTCACTACATTGGGAGGTACCGCGCATGTTATACAAGGCAGATATTCGAGAGGTAACGATCAAGGACTTGGAGGCATTGAAGGACAACCAGATACCGGAGTCACACACCCTCGATTACAAGCGCGAATTCCCGACGGACAGGGACGGCCGCCTCAGCCTTGCTGCCGACGTTGTCGCATTTGCCAACACGCGAGGAGGCGACCTCATTATCGGCGTCGACGAGAGTGAAGGCTGCATTCGAAACTTCGTACCCATCTCTCTCAACGACCGCGATGCCGCCCTTCTCGGTTTGCAATCTGCGCTGACCGATCTAGTCGAACCTAAGATTCCCGGGATCCATTTGGCCGCAATTTCTATGGGCTCGGGTTTCATAGTAGTCGTCCGCACTCCGGCGAGCTTCCAGGCGCCACATCGGGTCAGGAAAAGCAGCATCTTCTATGCGAGAACCTCGACCGGCATTGATCCAATGGACATCACGACACTTCGCAGCGCATTTCTTCAAAACTCAACTGCTATTGAAAAGGCGAAAGCGTTTCGTGCGAAGCGGATCGAGGAAATGCACTTGCGACCGCTTCCTGTACCACTTCCCAAACGCGCCCTTGGTGTTCTCCACGTTCTACCAATGGCATCGATCTTTGGAACTACTTCCTTCGAGATCGAAGCTCTCCATTCAATCGCGCAAAGCGTCCGACCACCGCTGGCTCATGGATACGGACAAAGGGTGAACCTAGATGGAGTCATGAGCTACTGTGGGGTGGATGAACTGGTGTCTTACACACAAGTATTCAGAGACGGCTCACTTGAAAGCATCATGCCTGTGCAATCGGATAGAGATGACATCGCATGGGTTGGCGAATTCGAAAATGCCTTGCGGCAAGGGCACCACGTTCATCTAACGACCGCGCTGCAAAACCTCGGCTTGGATGGTCCGACATTTTTGATGCTGTCGTTCGTGAACATCGGCGGCAAGCCCCTGGAACCCCCAAATAGCACGATAGCGGCGATCACCGGCGGTACTGCCACGGTTCCCGGCTACTACAAGGATCTGCTTCTACCGGAAATGCTCATCGAATCGTTCGTCTCGTCTTCTCCTGAGATTTATGGGCCGCTATTCGATCTCGTGTGGAACGCCGCTGGACGCAAGAGCCGGCCTAAAAGACCATAGGCACCCCACTCCACTGGAGCGGTCGATCAACCCTCTCGCTCGTTGAAATTTGCCTCCGGCTCACCAAGCTGGGCGATTTGCTTGTGGACGTGCTCGGTCAGGGCCTCTGTCAACCGGTCGGCCTCGACGCCAAGTTCGGCTGCCAACAGCGGCGCCACCCTGGTCGGCCAGTTGAGCCACGCGTCACGCTGTGCCCTGAACTCTTCAAACAGGATGTCGCTGGCGAGGTCCAGCTCGATGAGCGCCCCACACTTCCGCTCAAAATCGAGCCGATTGAGCAAAGCGAGATAGACCTCCTTAATACGGCGTGCCTCGTCGAACGACATCTCCAGATCGATCTCGCCAACCAGCCGGCTGGCAGCCTCGTCAACAGACTCGCCCGGCTTGATCTCGATCCCTGTAGTGCTGACCGGCTGCCTTAAACGCCCCGCCGACTGATCGCTCTTCCGCCCTTGGGCATGTGGTGCGTCGGCGCTGAGGGCCGGGGGCGTGGTTGACAGTTTGCGCCCGCCTTTGTCAACTTCCCCCGCTTTTGTCAACCGCATGTCAACCGCGTCAACAGCCTGGCGCCGCAACGGCGAGCCACCTTCGTGGTACTTCTGCATATGCTCGTCCGTCGCCTCAACGTCGACCAGATTTCCTTGCAGGACAAGCCGTCCAGCGAGTTTCCACTTCATAACCGCTTGGCGTGAAACGCCGCACATGCGGGCGAACTCGGACTGCGACACGCAAGTCATAGATTTCTCCTATCGTGAAAATCCGCGTACTTTGTCAACCAAGTTTCAAGGCTCACAGCTGGAGGGAAATCGGGGTGCGCAATTGCCCTCACTGCATTCGGGAGGGGGAAGGACCCGCGACGTGCCAATGGCATCACCCATTTGCCGTCACCACCTCCCGTGCAGCGCTGCGCCGAGCTGACGCCTGAACGATGAGCCGAGCAGCTTGCGAGCCAGATCCTGGTACACAAGCCGCTGTTTTGCCTCGTGCATGTCTTGGAACTTCACCAGCAACTTGAGCCCAGCCATCTTGCCGCGCGTCGCCTTCGACCTCTCCATCAGAGCATCCGCTTCGCCAGCATTGGTCTTGACCTTGCCGACGAAGACATTATTCTTGGCCGCCAACCGCTTCACCGTGGTGCGCGGCAGGTTGAGCGAGGATGACGTCACCGTACTGCACTCCCACGATGTCCTCAGGTATATCGGAACTGAAGGACCGTATGCGCCGGCTTGAGCGCGCTCATCTCGCATTCAAGGACGGCGTTATTCCAGCTTCCGAGCGGCTCCCCTGCGGAGGATTGGCCGGCGGCGAAGCGGACTACCGTGCTCGATGGCGAGTTGATGGACCAGGTAAAGAACCAGTCGGCATTTCCTAGCGCTTGCCCGCACGAGCTCTGCCCGCAGCGGAACGGGGCAAAATTGGTGATCGTGATCCCGTATCCAAGCTTGGCCGCAAACCCGATGTAGTAGGCCGCCGATTGGCCACCACCGCTGGCGAGCCGCGCCACAACCTGCGCCCGCCTTTGCTGGACAGTTGGCGACTCTCCGGCACACGGATCGGGAAGACCGAGAGTTGACTCCCATTCCGGGAGCAATTCGTACGTCGTGCCGGGAAACGAATCAGCGAGCAGATAGTTCGAACGCCCAGTCTGCCGGCTGTAGATCTGGGTCAACCCAGAAAGAACTTGTGTCTGGATTGCATCTTGATCACGCGGCCAGACGCGGCCGCGCGGCATCAATGCCTGGAACGCGCGGAGGTAGTCAGCGGAAGTGAGGTTAGGTGCGAGCATTGTTTTTCCTCATTGGCTCCACGGTGCCGTATTCCGTCGAATTATTCATTGCAGAAGCTCCCGCAAGTTGCGGCTGTGATACTCATGTCACATTGGCTATTGGGATTACTGTCGCCTGCCGCAGAATGAACCGGGAGGTCACCGGAAAAGGCATCTGCTTCCATAAGCATCGACAGCTGCCGGTGTTATTGCCCACCGCCGGCTGGGGCCTCGCTCGAACACTATTTGCCGGTTAGATGGCACATTGTGTTTCTGCATCGTCAGTCGACGTGCGAAGCATCCACAAGCTGGGCCGCGATGTTTAGGTCTGTACCCGTATGGAAGTCTCGGCCGCGCCAGTCCTGCGCCTTTTTCTGGTAAGGCTTGGCAAGCGCCTCCTCGATGGTCATTCGCGGCGCTTCGGGTTCTGGGGGCTCGCTCTCGTTCGGGCGATCAACGCGCCCGCCGGGGCCGTCGTAGGTGCCCTTACGAACGTAGGGCTTCGGGCGCTTCGCGAGGGGCACATACGCTGAGTGTCGACCGAGGGCGGCCAGCGCTTCATTGACTGGCTTCATTACCTCTACGACCGGATTCGGCATACCCGATTCGCCGCGCAACAGATTGACGCCCACGTTGCCGTTTTGGAATTTGTAGTTGATGGCGGACAGCATGAACGTCTCAGGGTCGGGTAGGTATGCGGCCACGCAGAAATCATTGAGCTGCGGCCCCATCGCTCGAGCCCGTTCCATGATGGGCAGCAGCGCCTTTGCTGCTTCGCGCATCTCTTGGGCAACGAGAGACTTGAAGCTCGCCACTAGCATGCTGACTTCGAGATTGAGCACGCCGCCCGCCGTGTCGATTGCGGCGTCGACTTCCGGCGCGCGAGCCTCTAGGGCTTCGATCCGCGCCTTGGTGCGGCGCAACTCCGTTTCCTTAGTCACCAGTTCCGATTCGAGTTTCTTGATGGCCCGCTCGATTCCCGCCAGATCAGCATCTGCGCATAGGGCTGTGTCGGCCTCGCGGCCCGCAATCTCGCCGCGCAGGCGATTGATTTCCTGCTCCAGCCCCGCTATCTGCACCGGGGCCGCATTGGCGGCTTCGTCCAGCAGCTTGCGGCGCGCCAAGGCATCGTGGACCTCTTGAATTGCGGCCTTCACTTCAGGCGTCAGTGCGTATCCGCCCTTCTCGTTTGCTTCCTGCTTGTGTTTGTTCGTCATAGAGCCTCTGTTTAGTGCGTTAGGGATGGCATGTGTGTCAGGCTCCGAGAGATCGGCGCAGATCCCCGACCACCCACGTCAGGACGCCGCCGATCTTCTCGGGTGGTGGAATGTCGCCAGAGACGACACGATTTCGAACAGTGCGTGGGCTGCAGGCGTATAGCGCCGCGACCACGGGTATGCGCACACGCGCAAGGTCTGGCAGTTCATCGAAATGCGAAAGAACGTGGTTGCATGCTGCTTCAATGGTTTGCATCACCTTTCCTCAAACTGCAAAGCGGTACCTGCACACTAGTCGCAGCAGAAGCACCGCGATATGCCGCTAACGCGTTGACGGGGTATGCAGACGCGTTGAGATACCATTCCCCAGCTCATCGCGATCGCCAATGCCAATGCTCGGCGACGCCCTCCGCACGATTGGCTCTCTCTGCAACGCCATTGCCAAGCCATCAACAAAGGAGAGAACGTGACTTCAGGTCTTACCCCTTCAGAGAAATTTGTTGCCGGCCTGTGCGAGCGCGCATTTCTCCGCCTTTGGACACATCCAAACCCGAAGGGAAAGAAGGGCAAGGAGCTGTGTGATTGCCTTATCGTGTGCGGCCCACACGTTGTGATCATTTCCGTGAAGGACAACGAGTACCGCGAGACCGGCGATAAGACGGGATGGGAAAGGTGGACTAAGGTTGCTATCGACAAGTCGATAGCGCAGATATGGGGAGCCGAAAGGTGGCTCGACACCGTGGAAACGGTCGAGCGCACGGACGGCCGTACTGTGGCCCTTCCCCCCAAGAATCAGAGGCGGTATCACCGCATCGCGGTTGCGCTTGGCTCGCGTGGGGAAGTTCCTCTCACTTGGGGTGACTCTGGTACGGGCTTTGTCCACGTCTGCGATGAGTTCAGTGTCGGCGCCCTGTTCCTGGCGCTCGATACGATCACGGATTTTGTGGAGTTTCTCCAGGCTGCGGAAGAACTCGTGACCGGCGGGATGCGTCCTCTCTTTTCCGGAGGAGGCTTAGAGGACCTTGTTGCCCTCTATCTACTCCGCGACCGTTCCTTCAACTTTGACAGTCGGAAGCAAGACAAAACGGACGCGATGCTTATCTTGCACAATGACATACGGAAGGGAATGGTCGAATCCGACGAGTTCAAGCGCATGAGGAAAGACTTGGAGAACTCGTACGTTTGGGACCGTCTGATTGACCTCTACACCAAGGACCTTCTGACAGGCGGCATGTTTGACATGCATAGCCAACAGGCTACTGATAACGAGCTCGCTTTGGTCACAATGGCCATCCAGCCTCGAGTGCACCGCTCGTTTCTCGCCGAGGCCTTTCTCCAGTTCCTCAACAGTGGTGCATTGAAGTCTGCAGCGAGGGTGGCCCAGGGCTATGCGGATACCGCCTTTGTATTCACCACCGGCAGTAGCAGCGACCGAGAACAGCGCAGCAAGGAACTGTTCCTAAGGTGTTTGGTGGTACGAGGAAAAATGCCAGGCGTGAGGACAGTTGTGGGAATCGCTACAGACCGCCCCGGAACCTCGTCCATTGGATACTCGTCCGACATCGTCTATATCTGTTTGAAGGAGTGGAGCGACAAGCAAGCGGCGGATGTCGACGGAATTCAGCGTGATCTCGGATATTTCCAGAATGTGTCATGGACAGGGCGATGAGGCACGCCCTTTCTATGTCCCTAACTTGACCTCTCCAACATGGGTTCTATTCGAGCTTGGGATCTGACTCCTCCTTCCTTCTGGCGTTAGGGACATAACCAAGCTCCTTGAGCCAACCCTCAACCGTCCTCTGCGCTTGGTCCGGCATCAGGGCTCGACCGATCGTCGTGAGCTGAAATTCAGATACTCGGTCCTTGATGCCGATGGCTGCACTCCTCCTGCTTCGGTAGTTCCCTTCATTCGCCAGTTTCAGCGCGTACTCTTTCACAGGCTGCAGTTTCTTTTGCTTAGCAGCCGCTGCATTCTTGCCGCCGTCCGATTTGACCGCAACTACGCCTGCCTGCCGCGCCTGCTCGAATCGCACAGGAAGAGCAGCAAGGAAGTCGATGAATGCCAGCACGTTGCCGGCCTCAATCGACCAGGATAGCTCCTGGGCGTGGAGTTCGAGTTCTGCAGTAGGAATTTGCCGGTTGGCGAGCGTCTCTTCGCACTTCGCTATCGTCGCGAAACAAGTCAAAAATAGGGTAGCTGCAAGATCCTTGAGCCCCTCGGTAATACCCCCTGAAATCCACCGCTGGGAGAAGTAGAATTTTCTCGTTAAGAGGGAGTTCTGCAGATGAAGAAGTCGAGATTCACAGATAGCCAGATATTGGAGGCGCTCAAGCGCGCGGAGGCTGGGCTTGCGGTGCCGGAGCTATGCCGGGAACTGGGCATCAGTTCGGCAACGTTCTACAAATGGCGCTCGAAGTACGGCGGGATGGACGCGTCGATGATGTCGCGCATGAAGGAGCTCGAGGCGGAGAATGCCCGGCTGCGCAAGATGTACATCGAGGAGAAGCTCAAGGCTGAGATTGCCTCGGAGGCGCTGCAAAAAAAGTTCTGAAGCCATCTCGCCGGCGCGAGATGGCAAAGCAGGTTGTGCAACAGCGCCGCGTGTCAATTCGTGTGGCGTGCACAGTGTTCGGCATCAGCGAGTCGTGCTACCGATACGAGGCGAAGTTGAACACGGAGAACGAAGAGATTGCAGACTGGCTGATGCGTATCACGGGCTGTCATCGCAACTGGGGCTTTCTGCTGTGCTATTACTACTTGCGTAACGTGCAGGGATTCGGGTGGAACCACAAGCGCATCTACCGGATTTATCGGGAGCTGGAGCTGAACCTGCGCATCAAGCCGAAGAAACGCTTGGTGCGCGAAACGCCGCAGCCGCTGTCGGTGCCGCATGCCATCAACGAAGTGTGGTCAATGGACTTCATGCATGACCAGCTCGTTGACGGGCGCAGCATCCGGACGCTGAACGTGATTGATGATTTCAACCGCGAGGCGCTGGGCATTGAGGTGGATTTCTCGCTGCCGTCCGAGCGGGTGATTCGCACGCTGGAGCAGCACATGGAATGGCGTGGCAAGCCGAAGGTAATTCGTTGTGACAACGGCCCAGAATACCTGAGCACAGCCATCGTGACTTGGACGCAGAAGCTAGGTATACGGCTGGAATACATTGAGCCGGGCAAGCCGCAACAGAACGCGTACATCGAACGGTTCAATCGGACCGCGCGATACGAATGGCTCTCGCAATATCTGTGGGAAGACCTGGAGCAGGTTCGGCAGGCAGCGGCCGACTGGATGTGGACTTACAATCACGAGCGCCCAAATATGGCATTGGGCGGCTTTACCCCGAAGCAGCGGCTGGCCATGGCCGCTTAGTTTCTACTTCTGCCGACTGTGGAAAACGGGGGCATTACCTGACGCCGAGTTCCTTTCTTACTTTTTCTTTAGCGAAAAAGGGTAGTTTTGCTGTACAGCAAAACTACCCTTTTTTTGCGAAAGTGAGGCGCACTGCTCCTGGTCGTTTTTCCAGGACGTCGGTAGGGCACGCGTGGTGTACGGCAGGCGCGCCTCTGCACCGCCACGCAAGATGGCGTCTTCGGTTTTGTTCGTTGGCCAGCTACGCGAGCGACCTTGCCGGCTTGCTCCTCCTTCTCGGGCGCCGCTTCCTCTTCAACACCAGCATGGGATCGCGGTAGCGGTGCGACGAGAGTGAGGTAGAGGTTGGATGGGCCAGAAAGGCGAAAGGCCCGCTGGGGCTACCTGCGGGCTCTGTTGATGCTGCCGAAAAGCCTAGATTGCCTGAAGTGGATGAGCCTCTAGCAATTCATAGACTTTCAGCCGAAGAAGCTGCAAGACTTGCTGTCGGAAACGATGCCCCTCGGGAACGCCAGGCGGCACAACTGAATGAAGAACTGAGGGATCACCACGCCAGCCGCAGTTTCCCTGACCGTCATGGATTATCCGAACAAGAACATCGCCTTGTGAGCGCCCTCGCTCATCAAGCACCCGGAAATCAAGCACACCACATAGGAACTGGCCTGAATCATCGGCAGCGAATGCGTGCCTGAATTCACCGCGTACCTTCATATGGCTGATGTCAGCATCAATGGCGAACTCCTTGCCGTCTACGGGAGATACGTTCACACCTGCGATGTCTTGCAGCCCACTGAAATCGCCGCTCTTCAGCAGACAACTCAGGATGACTCGCGCGTACTCATCCAACCTTGCGGCGCCGTTGGCGAAGTGTTCTGCATAGGCTACTTCCATTACACCCCCTCGTTATGTAGGAGGGATAGGATGCCAAATGCAGTTCCTAACGAAAAGGCCCCCAACACGTGGGGGGCCTTACCGTCGGGGCCGATCGGCGTGGCCTTGGAACGCGTGAGAGGCTGAATCGCCGAGCTAGTGAAAGCCAGATTCGCCGGGACCGCTATGAGGAATCTCTGGATGCAAGCCTTTCTGCGCACGGTACCGACTTTTGAGCTGGCGGCGGATGCGTGACAAGCTGCAAACGTGAACCGCTCGTCGAGCACTCAGGACGCCTGCTTCGTTTTACCAGCCAAGCATCTCGCGCGCCCGTTTCATTACCCAATCTTGCTCTGCCTCAGAGAAGTCCCACTCGCCTCGCTGTACCTTCAGCGCGAACCCCTTGCGCGCACGCGTCAGGCAGAGCTCCTGCGTCAATGCTGGATTCTCAGAAACCTTGCGCGTGCAGTACGCAACGAACTGTTGCGCCAAGTCCTCGCAGCCTTCGTACCGCTCCAACAATTCCTCTTCGGTAAGCCCGGTGATGTATTTGCCGTTGAAGAGGCGCACGCCGAGCTTTGGCTGTGCACCAGGCACCGAGGCTGGAGATACATCACGCGGAAAATCGACAGGTATCGCTCGGTTTGACATTACGCTTCCCTCCAGGTCTTAAATTGGGTCCTTGAGTGGAGCTCGCAACGGGGCATCACGCGGCCTCGGGTAAGCAGAAAGGGCCCGCTCTGACTTGGCGCCGGAAGATCCCTGCGCCAAGCAACGCATGATCACTACGAGAAAAGAGAACGGTTTGCACGCTCTGGCTCCTCATTCGTGGCGGCGTTCAAAGTCTTCGTCTTTGCCGACGTTCGGCATATTCATTAGCGTCCGTGCAGGTTCCCCAACTCCTCGAGAGGCTTTCGGCGACTCAATACGGAGCCACTCCCCGAGCAACTCCCTCACACAGTGCTGACACAGGTCGAGGCAGACCAGATTGCCGTCTCCGAAGATCGAATCGAAGTCGCAGGAATGGTCAAACGACAGCCGCTCTTGCCACTCGCCGGGTTCATCAGCGGTCAGCCGGCGCTGACATCGGTCACAGGTGCATGCAGCCAATTCCTTGACGGTGACGGGGCGATATTCGCGCATGGCAATCCTTGGTGCTGTAAGTGGTGGATTCCGCCGGCTTCGCATTAAATCCCACGCGAAGCTTGGCGCTTGATGAACGCTTCGTAGCTCGCTTCGGCCCGACTGGATCGCTTCTTCTTAAGCCAGCGCTTGCGGTGACGGATCAAATCCTCCAGTGAGCGCTTGGTTCCATGCTGGAGGCAGTACGTGTCGATCAGTTCCTTCATGACGAGCTTGTCGCGCTCTTTCTCCGGTCGAAATTCGCTGCGGGCCAGGCAATCCTTCACCAAGTTGGGGTTCTCTATGAGCCATTGCATGAATCCCAATGAGAGCGGCGTCCGAATCGCGCCCAGGCGGAATACACCACTTCGCACCGCTGAGACGATGGCATGTTGCGTGGAGAGCTTTGCCGGAGAGACCCACACCTTCCTTGCGATATCCTCGTTCGACGTGACCAGCGATTGCTTGCACTTTGCGCATGAGACGATGCTGGGCGCGTCCTCGCCCACGGCATTGATGCACGGTTTCGCCGCTTGGATTGCGGCTCCGCACGTTGGGCAACATTCCGCCATCCTGCAGTGATGTTTTGGACAAATGGTCCATGCCTTGAACCGCCATTGAATTCGAAGGTATGGAACCGGGTCTTCCGCTAGACAACATGGGCAGAAGCGATACGTAGGTGTATTGCCGGTGAAGTTCAGCAGCCGCTTCAGCTGCGGCATCTCACGCACCAATCGAAATATGTCGGCCAGCGCCTTGAGTCGTTTGAGCGACACAGACGTTCCAATGCCGATATGGCACACATGATCGTGCGGCGTGGCCAGATCGGGATCTTTGGTCGGTTTCAGCCCCAGGTACCCAGTTAGCGTTCTATAGGTAACTCCATGGAGTTGGCAGGTCCGGTGTATCCAGGACGCCGCAGACTCATCTGGAAATGGATATGGCGCATGTACTAGGCTAAGTGGTCGGCTCATCAGTATCTCCAAACAACGACATTTGTCGGTCAACGGCGATCAAGCGATGAAGCGGTTTAGACGGAGTGAGCTTGTACAAGCGAGATATGAGAGACGAGAGACATCGAAGATCATCTTGCGTTGTGCACTCTTCATACAGCGCGCGCAGTGCCGGCATTGGCAGGCGGATCGGCTCCCGTGACGGACGCCGAGCAATAAGCGGGACGAGCCGATCAAACGCTCGACACACAACAGCAGCAGCCTCGTCGGTGGAGAGGCTACGGTTGGCACATTTCGGATGGTCGTGCGGTTGTTGCGCATCGACGATGCCGAAAATCCACAGCACGCGAAGGAACGTGTCGATGGAAAGATTTCCGAGCCCAATCGGAAGGCAACTGGCCGGTCGCGCCGCCAACGGGCACGGGGTAGGGGCCAGTAGATCCGCAATATGGCTGCTTACTGCAAGCTCACGCGCGTCCGCGATGACGGTCACCTGGTCCCGTGTGGTCAAAGACAAGCCGCACTCACAAATATCGAGAGCGGGACGACGCCAGCATAGTGGCCTGCCACACTGGCATCGATCGCGGAGCCGAAGACCATGCTTCGGACAGGCGGTTCCAAGGCCAATCGACCATGTCGCAAGGGCGCGGTGGTTCTCTCCGATGCACGCGGGGCAAATCTGAGGGTGGGCTTGCCTCAGGTGGTAGGGCCGCAGGAAGTGGTGATCGAGAAAATCAGCCGCCAGCGCCTCGTGTTGGAAACTTCGGACGACAAACGCTCTTTGCAGCCGCGCTGGCGTGCATCCGAACATGAGCGCGACTGATCCGCAAGCAGTGGCAGGAAGATAGCAGTGCCCCGGCGATGCTAGGTGCTGAGCCAGTTCGGAGAATGTCAGACCGTTCGCGATCGCCATGCGCAAAGCAAATCCCACGCCGTCCTCGTCTAGCGAGATCTCGTCCTGCCGTGGGAACGGCATGACTTCTGTGCGCAGCATCAGGCAAACGGATTGCATTTGCTCGAGCCAGTGCCGACCAGCCTCCGGAACGCCAGTCGGAGATGCTCTTTCTCGACCTTAGTCACGTTTGCATCAACCGCGATCATCGCAGCCTCCATGATGAGTCCCTTCAAGGTCCGCATCACACCCTCTGTGGCATTGAATACCGGCTTTGCGTAGGTGTTCAGCTCGGACAGGTCTACATCGGTCGTCCCCTTCACAAAGCCGTTAAGGACCCCTAACCATTCCTTATCCTTTAGCGAAGGCAAGTAGAAGATGGACGATATCCGCGTCGTCAACTGCGGATCTGCTTTCTCGATATTGCGCAGTTGATCTGTGCCAGAAAGCATTACTGGTCGGGAGGTCGTGGTCATAAGCCTCTTGGTCCAGTCATTGATCGAAACGCGAACTTCGTCCTTGCGAGAGAGAAAGACATGCTGGTATTCGTCGATGGCGATCAGTTGAATGTCGTGTTGCTCGATTGCCGCGACGAGAACATTGAAGAGTGTTGCGTTTGTCTTTTTGCCGGCTCGTGGGGGGATGGCATATTTGAAAGAAGCTAGGAGCTCCTCCTGAATCTGCGCTACTGTCGGCGCTTCCTTTAGGGACGCGACCAATACGCTTTCCGGACGAAGAAACGACCAGTTGCAGACATTGCGTTGGACGGATTCGATCAGGCACGACTTTCCGGCGCCAGACGGCGCGATGACGCAGGCGCCGACCGGATGCTGTAGGTTGTTCCCCAATTGGATGACGCGTCCGACTCCTTCCAATGCCTCCTTGAATGCGGTGTGGTTTATGCGGATCTGGCTGATGCGAGAACCGACCTGTAATGCCTTAGGGCTGTAGCTCATGACGCATCTCCCGTGAAGACTTCGAAGGTCGGAATCTCGACGTTGCGGGCTTGGACATCGTCCATATCTGTCACCATTGGGAGGGTTGGGCTATTGAGGAAGCTTTGCTCGGACGGTGATGTCCTTACGGAGCTGAGGCCTTGTAGCAGGCCCAATTCGCGAGCGCCACGCTTGATGCGCTGCCCACCGCGTATGGCTTGTGCCCAGTGGTCTTGCAAGGTGAGTCGTGCGTTCCTGAGCACAGTCGATGCATTTGCCAACGTTAGCTTTTCGGCCGCGGCTCTTCGAATCAGACGATGTTGCGTAAGAGTCAAACCTTCCGCGTATTCCTTGTCCCGAGCTCCAACAGTTACCCACAAGCCGGTGCGAGGATGCTGTACATACACGCTGCCAAGGTTGTACGGGTTGTACTTAACGGCGGCCTTGAACTTAGCGCCCACTTCGCGACGCATTGTCCCTAGGTCGTCACTTGCGTATTGAAGCCACTGATTTACAAAACCACCATGGTCGACTGTCACAGTGGTGCTCAGACCCGCAAGGACATCAAGGGAGCTCGTGTCGTCCATGAACGTGGGAGCGGGACAGCTGCTCAGGCCCTCCTGAAAAAGATCGATTGGCCGTGCCATCTTTCGGTCGTTAATCTCGAACGGGTGCACGTCGACAACCCATTGCAGGACACCGAAGCACAAGTCGCTGAACGTGATGCAAGCGGTTTGGTACGGATCGATGGGATCGGGCCCGGTTCCCGGTTTCTTGGGCCTGCCCATCGCAGGAAGTTGCCGAGTGAGTTCGCCAAGGTGGCGTTCCACAACAGGTTTGAACCACGGCATACGGACGGGGCAATACTCGATGTCGATGCACAAATCGCTTGCGACGTGGCGGAGATGCGGGGAGTGGAAGGACAGGGAGTTGTCGAGCACGAGCGTTTCCCACAACCCCATGGCATGCCACGGATTGGATAAGCCCTGACCTGCAGTGATGACATTTTTCGGTTGAACAGCGACCTTGATGCTCTGCACGACGCGGCCTACGGTTTCGCCCTCGAATGAGATGAAAAAACCTAGGATATAGCCGCTATAACCACAGACGAGCAAGGTGATCACCGGGCGACCAAGTGGAATGCCGAACCGATCGTCGATCACGACCAAATCCAGGATCGTATGATCCATCTCGACCCGTTCTACCGGCCGAGTTGCGTACACCCCAGGTTTTGCGAAACGCCATTTGGCGCGAGCTTCAGCCACCCCTAGGCGAGCTCTGTCTCGATCAAATGGAGTGGTCTCCCGAGCGATCCGCTGAACGGTTGAAAGGCTAACTGACATCGGTGCTTCCGACGATGCTTGGTCGGTTGCCGCTTCTTTCAGCTTGCGGAGCACCTTGTCATGCGCTTCGCGCAACGTGCAGCCGTCCCGCACGAAGTAAAAGCGGGCCAGGGTTTTCCTAACGATCTCCATGATCGCGCGCGATGTTCTGCGAGACGTATGTCGATTCGTATGGCGAGATACCAAAATGGCGGGATTGCCTCCACTCTGCACGTACTCGCGCATCCATCGCATGACCGTTGGTGTGCCCGGGGGATCTTCATCTTTAAGCTGTTGCGCCACGGATGAAATGGCGGCGGAGATTCGCGTGCGCTGACCTTTGGTGATGCCGCGCTTACGCATTTGCTTAACGTAGTCGTAGGCGCGCTCAAATTTCTTCTTGTGTTTAGGGGGAAGCGTTGCGGTACACACGACCATCTGAGTCGGGGCGCGCTTTTCTCCGGATGGGACCGATCCGCTATCCCTTACGACAGTCAGTTTCTGAGATGTGATGTCGCTGGCGAGCTTTCCGATGCGTTCCCGGCGGATGCGTCCGGTAGATAGGTTCTCCAGTTGAACGTACTGGTCGTCCAGGACACGTTGGACCTGCCATTGAGCGTCGCCGCTCTGCACAACTAGATCCGTATCAAGCGTGTAGATCGACATCGATGCCTCCGACCGGGTAGACCAACTGATCCTCATCGAAGTCGAACGCCTCGTTGATCCGAAGGCGTCTACGCCCGACTAAATGCAGAACCGTCTCAACGGAGGTGGATGCCTCACACGCTACATCGCGGATTTTGATGCCATTGGGATAATGGTAGGCGACAGCGATGATTCGCTCCGTTACCGCTTTGGAAATATGGCTACGTGCGTGCCGAAGTAGAACTGAGGCGCGCTCGTGGCGTTTGCCGTGGTGAATTTGTTTTTCCGTGGCTACGACGAACTGGAAGCCCTTCTCTCGCAGACGTTGCTCGGCACATGCCAATCGCGGCTTGTTCCGATCGTTGCGCGCTCGCTTGTCAGGCTTAACCTCGACCACGACTTTCTTGTCGGGTCCGACCAAGAGGAAGTCGGGGAAATATGTGCCCAGTTCTCCGAGATCAAGCGAAAAAGGTTGGTGAGCGATCGAAGAAATCTCGAGGTCCAGAAGCGCAAGGCGCACAAAATCGCGTTCAAGCAGACTCTCGTATTCGATGGGGGTGGACTGGAACCACGGACAGGCGATAAGCCCCACTCGTCGGTGCGGCGAACGGGTGACGACCTTTCTGGCAGAAGGCATGAGGTCTCTCCAAGCAAAGGGATTCCCTCTTCCCCGAGGGGAAGGCTCGAAGAGGACTTGACAGGTGGGATAGTGCGTTCGATACTGACTGCGCCAACAGAGGTATCGAAAGGTATCTCCACGCCGCCTAGTCCTCCGGGGTTAGGTGGCGTTTTTATTTTCTACATGGGTGTCTCCTCTACGCGTTTCAGCGTATGGCCTGTGCAAGTGGCCCCCCGATCGCTGCGTCGGAATACTTCCAGCATTGCGGACAACGCTCTGGCGTCCGCTGGAGACAGGGTTGGGAGCAACTCGGAAAACTGAGCGCACAGGTGGTACGCCGCAGCCGGCGCACCGCGCTGAGGCAGGCTGAAATGGCGCGATACCTCGAAAGCTTCACGCAGGCTCGCTTCGTCAGCGCCACCTAGATCTAAGACACGGACGATTCGTTCGACGAGCTCCGCTTCCTTGGGTAGCTTGGAGCCGCATTCGAGCGCCGAGATGTAGGACTGACGATAGCCCAACCGCGCCGCGAACTCTCCCTGTGCCAGTTCGAACCTCGCACGCAGCATCCTTAAAACTATCGAAAATGGGCTCATTGGATAGTCGATAAATTCTTTGGTGCTAAGAGTAAGAAATCGTCTCGACGCTTTCAAGAATTTTATCTCTATTTAAGAGGGTTAAATCCATCAAAAAATATAAAGGGCGTAAATGGGGCGATTACGGTGGATGGCTGCCGGCATTGCAATCGTGGTCGCAGCCAATCCCATGCAAAACGAGATGGATTAGGGCCAGGAGCATGATTGGGCAGCCGCTGGGAGTGGGTGTTGTTCATGTGGAATGAAAACCCGTTTTTCCGGCACTAGTTCACATCAAAGGTGCGTCATGTGGCCGGCAGCCCAAGGTGGTAGCGCGCTTCTCTTCATCCATCGCTCGAGCGCTGCATTAACGTGCTGTTGTGCTACAGGGCATCTTTCGAACATGGCGTGGCGAGCCGCTTCCATGGCGGCGTTTAGCGGGCCGCCATCCATTAGGCGCGTGACGAGCTGATCGGGCCGGCCTTCTTCGTTAAACCATTGGTGGGCGTTGCTGACAACGACGCAGCTGCCGGTGGTTTGGGATAGTGCGAACCGGGGTGTGTCTACCATTTCGGTTTTTTTTGGTGCAACTGCTGTTTTCACCCTGAATCTGCATGACTTTTTAACGAAAACAAGTGATCTTTCTGGTCAGGAAGAAGACCTCTCATGGGCGCCGCTTCGGACGAGAGCGCGGCTTCGGTTGCTCCGCCAGCTATAAAATTACCTTGGTCGCGACGCGCTTTAATAGGCATAGATTCGCCGCTTATCGTCATTTGTCAGGCATGGGGGGCAGATGGTTCAATCACCTGTCGCTATTTAATGGGAAAAACAGTGTTGTCCCTCGCAGTAGAGGCGCAAAAAGGGCGCTTACGGTAGACGGGCTTATTCGTGTGGAATGATGGTGAGAACCGATCTGACACCAGACGAGATGGAGGCGGAACTGGGTGAAAGGCTCAGGACGCTTCGCTTGTTCAGGAATCTCGAGCAGAAGACGCTGGCTGAACTGGCCGGCGTAAGCGTTCGGGCATTGCGGGACCTCGAGAGCGGCCGCGGCTCGAGGGTCAAAACCCTAGTCTGCGTGCTCTGTGCTTTGGGACTGCAGGATTGGCTCAACACCATTGCGCCACCTGACACGATTAGTCCGTCGGCACGCACTCGTGAGAAGTCCCGGCAGCGTGCCTCGCATTCGCGTCTCCGTCGTGCTACTTGAGCCGGCTGCAGCGGCGTCTGCACCAGGGCATTTGGCGCGATCAGTACCCAGGTGGGACGGACAAATGCGCCCGGTAGGATTGCGCAGCGCTCCTCACGCGTCGGGCTCGCACGCGGTGGGATGCCCCCCCGTTGCCGCCAGGAAAGATATTCCCCCTGGCCAGGGTTGAAGCGCGTATGCTCGGCGCGGCCACTTGGCGAGCAACGTAACCGGAGTATCACGATGGCCAAGTCTCAATTGCGCGGCAACCGCGAAGTCAAGAAGCCGAAACAGCCGAAGAAGGTGGCAGTGCCTGCAGCACCGTTTGGCTCGGTGCAATCGCGGGTCACGAACGAGGGCGCTGAAAAGAAGAAGAAATGAACGGTACGTGCACGGGCTGCGTCCCGCGGGGTGTTTACCGCTGACCCAACCGATTGGGATGGCACGATGACTGTCGGGTGCGCGAAGCGTGACAGCGTTCCCCCCCGACCCCCGATAGTTCGATGGCGCACATGGAAAGAGCGTACAGTGGGACTTCCCCCTTTACGGAGTTCGCTGTGGATGCCCGTCCGACTTGCCGCTACAAGGGGTTTGAAGTCTACCCCTTCATCTACCTGTTCGACCCGCCTCGTGAATGGCATGGGCGGCGCTCGGACCGGTCCTACAACGCTTCGGTGCTGATCTGTCAGGCTGGCGAGGAGCCCAGCATGGAGGACTCCCGCATCTTCCGGCTGGAGGCCACGCCCTGGGACAGCGTCGGCGTGGCCAAACGTGTCGCCGTCAAGATGGCCGAAGGCATCATCGATGGCTTCGTGCCTGGCCAGACACTGATGGCGCAATAGCCGCACGAAGGCGGTTGCCTGCGGGTGGATGGCCACCATGCCAGACGCGAGCGTACCGCCCAGTCGTCATCGGTGGCCGTGGCCGCCGGTAAGACGATGCACGCAGCAGGAGGCCGTATGGTGCGCATGCGTTATTCGGTCGGCTTGCGCTACGAGGTGCACGACTCGACCGCCGATTTCATCTTCAACTTCCACGCGGCGCAGACTGCGCGCCAAGTCGTCGTCGCCGAATCATTGCAGTTGAACCCGGCGCTGATGGCAGAGCCGCACACCGAACCCGGGTTGCTGAACCGGCGCTTGCGCGTGCGTGCCCCCCGCGGGCACTTCTCGGTCACCTACACCGCCACAGTCGACGTCGACCATGTGCTCACACCGGCGGAGCAGTTGTTCGAAGTCCCCATCGCAAAGCTCCCGCTCGATGTCGTCACGTTCCTGGCCCCCAGCCGGTATTGCGAATCGGATCGGCTCATGGAATTCGCACTGCGCGAGTTTGGCGGCTACGAGCGCGGGTACCGGCTCGTCATCACGATTCGCGACTGGGTCTGCCGCTATGTGCGGTGTGTCCCTCAATCTACGAACGAGCGCACGTCGGCCGTCGACACGCTCGTTGAACGCAAGGGCGTGTGCCGCGACTATGCACACCTCATGATCGCCTTGTGCCGCGCGCTGAGCATTCCCGCGCGCTTTTGCAGCAGCCTCGACTACGGTGCAGACCCCGGCATGGGGCCGGCAGACTTCCACGCGTTCGTGGAGGTATTCGTGGGGCAGCATTGGTACCTCGTCGATCCATCCAATGCCGCGGTGCCCATGGGGCTCTTGCGGATCGGGACGGGGCGCGACGCAGCCGATATTCCCATCGCCATGGTCTTCGGCAACGTGGCGCCCTCAAGACCGCTGGTGCAGATCGAGGCCGTGGCGAGCATTGCGCCTGGGTTCAGCATGCCGGTGGACACCGCGCAAGGCATCAGCACCTGGTGACGGCGTGGCACGGGCTCACCACTCGTCCGTGGACGGCCCCTCTTCTTCCACGCCGAGGATGACGTCGATCGCCGCCCGTCCTGCCAGCTCGCCCACGAGATGCGCCCAGCGCCGCGAGAAAGGACCACCGTGGACCTTGATGCGCTTACCGATGGCCGCGACGCCCGCGGGCTGCGTCGGCCCCTGGATGGAAAACCACAAGTCGAACATGTCCTTTGATCGGCCCACGAGTTCCATGTGGATCTGGTAACCACGGTAGTCGGTCGTACGTGTCATTGAAGACGTCCTTGATGTGTCGTGGTCGTCTTCCAAGGGTAGGGGCCATGCTCGATGGACGCAATGCGTTTCATGGGAAGCCCCAGCATCTTTTTGCCGTTGACTGCCCCCCCGAACCGGCAGCCGCAACCGCAACCTTGTGCAGGCTACAGTCTTCACGGTTCAGGCGTGGCGCTTGACGGTTCGGCAATGGAATGCGGGCCCCGAACTGCGGCATTTCAATATCAAAGACTGCAGCGAGACCCCAAGAGAGTGGGAATAGACACGCGCTACAGGCGCCGTATCGCAGACAATGTCGGAAGCAGGACCACAGCCGGCGATGCTGCGCACCTAGAGGCTTCGCATCCCACCGCTTGTTTTGGGCATGCCCATACGCTAATACACGAGCAAGACGCGAGCCGCCCTACCACGATCCGACACTAGAACATCGCGACGATCAACTCCAGCCCAGCGCTGGTAGACGAGGAAGCCAAACATGGACTGCAGCGGAGAGGCCCGGCCCAATCTGTATCGCGTTCTGCGCGCGCGCTTGAATGCGCATCCGTTGTCGCATGTCGGGCCCGGGCTGATCACGGGCGTCGCCGACGACGACCCGAGCGGGATCGCGACCTATTCGCAGGCTGGGGCGCAGTTTGGCCTGGAGATGCTGTGGACCATGCCACTTACGTTTCCGTTGATGGCGGCCATGCAGTCCATGTGCGCAAACATGGGACGCGTCACGGGCAAGGGACTTGCGGCCAACATCAAGGACGTCTTCCCGCCGATTGTGTTGCGTACCGTCGTGTTGCTGTTGCTGATCGCAAATACGTTGAATATTGCCGCTGACGTTGCGGCGATGGGCGAGGTCGCGGAACTCGTTTCCGGCATCGACCGGCATGGCATGACGGCGTTGGTGGTGTTCGGCACCCTGGCACTGCAGATATTCGTTCCTTACCACCGATACGTTTTCTTTCTGAAGTGGCTGACGGCGTCTCTGCTGGCGTATGCCGCAGTCTTGTTTACCGTGCACGTGCCGTGGAGCCGCGTGGCGCTGCACACGGTGTGGCCCAGTGTGAGACTCGATGCCAGTGCCGCATCGACGGTGGTTGCCGTGTTTGGTACCACCATCAGCCCCTACCTGTTCTTTTGGCAGGCTTCCGAAGAGGTTGAAGACATGCGGGCGCGCCCGTCGTTGAAAGCCGATGGAGCCAAGGCCCGCACCGAGCTCCGGCGCATTCGCTGGGACACCTGGAGCGGCATGTTGTACTCCAATGTGACCGCCTATTTCATCATTCTCGCCACAGGCGTGACCTTGCACGTTTCTGGCGTGACCGACATCACGACCGCGGCGCAGGCGGCCAGTGCTTTGCGGCCGCTTGCTGGAGACTTTGCGTACGTGCTGTTCACCGTCGGGATCCTGGGGGTGGGGCTGATCGGCGTGCCAGTGCTGGCAGGCTCAGGCGCCTATGCCCTCTCCGAAGCGATGGGCTGGAAGGAAGGGCTGGAGCGCAAGGTGAGCGATGCCCGTGGGTTCTACAGCATCATCGCCTTTAGCGTACTCGCAGGGCTGGCAATCCAGTACTCGCCGATCCGTCCGATGAAGGCGCTTTTCTGGAGCGCGGTCATCAATGGTGTGGTGGCGGTCCCGCTGATGGCGGTCATCATCCTGCTCGTGTCGAAGCCCGCAGTGATGGGCCCCTATACCGCAAGCCGGCCATTGATCGTCCTGGGTTGGTCGGCCACGGCGATCATGGGGGTTGCGGCCATGGCGATGTTTCTACTGTAGGCATCGGCACGCAGGCAGAGTGCCTGCATGCCGATGTTGACGTCATGCAACGGGACGGCGGCGTAGCCCCCTCGGATGGCTCCACCCCCTCTCCCTCACCCAGCGAGTTCTGCGCATTGTTGCCCCAGGAGTATCCCTGCGCTGAATGCCAGGCCGGAGGAAACGAACCCCTCCGACACGGCAGCCGGTTCCCAGCCGGTGCCCCCTCCATCACTGGACGTGAAGCGATACTCTGAAAACCATCGCCGGTCACTACGTTGCAGTGTGCGGATTTCAAGCGTTCCGTTTGGGAGGTCAAGCGAATTGATCATAGATGTCCTTGGTACGGTGACCTCGGTATGTCGGGAAGTGCCGATTCACTGTTATTTGAGACTGCAGCGTAAGGTCGGCGCGAAACGTCGTCGGCCCGGTACCGTACAGAACTCGGTCCGCCGCTTGACCTCAGCGGTTGCCCACCTGGACAGGCGACGCCTGCGTCTGCCACCGTACCGACACACTTCACGCGAGCGAGGATGCTGTTTGTCGGGACGTCCGCGCGACACTCACGCTCACGTGCTGACGCAGGGATGCCCCGATGGGCTGTACGCCGCTTGTGGTCCGTACAGAAAGTTCAAGTCCTGGATTTGCGCTCTCCGCAACAGCACGCGGTGGCTTGCGATCGGGGCGGAGGTGTACAAAATGCGTAGCAATCGGATAGCACAACTGTGCGGCGCGATGCTGGTGATCGTGACGCTCGCGGGCGGGTGTGCCGGGATGTCCCGGCGAGGTACGGACACTGCAATCGGCGCCGGTGTCGGTGGTGTGGCAGGCGCTGTCCTGACAGGCGGTAGCGCGGTAGGGACAGTGGGCGGCGCAGTCGTCGGTGGCGTCGTAGGCAATCAGGTTGGGAAATGATTGCGGCCATGGCCGGCGAAGCGGCACGCCCGCACGAATGGGGAATGCCGCTTTCCAACCCGTTCTTGTGAATCGAAGGTGTATGGCTTAAGCGGCGGCCGCAGCCGCAGCCGTCTTGAGCGGCAGAACAGCGCTGGTCTGCTCCGTGCAGCCGGAAACGCCAAAGGCCACCGCAACGGGATTCATGCTGTCGACCATTGAAGTCGGCATCAGGATCGTCGCACCACGCTCTTTGGTGGTCTCGTAGATGATGTTCATGGCACGCAGTTGAAGCGCTTGCGGATGGCCTTCGTACATGCCCGCAGCCTCGACAAACTTGGCGGCGATGGCCGCTTCTGCAGAACCCAGGATGACGCGGGCCTGTTTCTCGCGTTCGGCCTGGGCCTGCCGGGACATGGCGTCCTGCAGCGCCACGGGGATGGCCACGTCGCGCACTTCGACCGACGATACGGTCACGCCCCATGCTGCAGTCTTTTCGCCGATCTCTGCGCGCAGCTGCTCGTCTGCCGCCTTCCGGTCCGATAGGAGTGCCGAGAGCATGGAGGCGCCGATCATTTCACGCAACGATGTCTGGGCGACGCGATCGATGGCCTGACGGTAGTCGGTAATGGCCAGCGCAGCCTTCTGCGCATCATGAACGTGCCAGAAGATGATCGCGTCGACATTGACCGGCACGGTGTCTTTCGTCAATGCCTGCTCGGCATTGAATCCGGTCGTTTGAATGCGCTCGTCAATCACAGCGGTGACGCTGTCGACGATCGGCAGGATCATGAACAACCCGGGACCTTTCACGCTTTGCAGCTTGCCTGCGCGCAGGATGACGAACTTCTGCCAGGCGTTTGCCATCTTGAGTGTCGATGCAACGAGGATTGCCGCAACCCAAAACACGGGCGCCAGCAGAACCGAGCCGAACATACCGGCGGCGGCCCCCACAGCCAAGAGAAGGACAACGATGAATGCGGTGATGGGATTCATATGGCGCCTCGCCAGCAAGTGGTACTGCAAACCATGAGGGACGGGGTCAGGGTTCTGGAGACGGTCGCTCGAACTGTCTGCGTGACGTCTTTACCCGAAGACGTGTGACCGGATGTCGTGTTCAAAATCGACTGTCCAGTCCGGGCCATGAGCACCGTCGTATTCCCGCATGGTCTTGCCCATCCGGACGATGACGCTACGGTCCAGCGCCTCGGAAGGGGCGCCACTCGAGAAGTGTTCCGTGGATGACACCTCAAAGCCGTCGGGCGCGAGGCCGTTTCGCAGGCACACCTCGCGAAACGCGTCGCGCTCCATGTCTGGGAACTGGAGAATGGTTTGATCGAGCATCACGTTGGCCTCTTTCTCGTAGTGCGCCGCCGCCTGTGCATGAGATGCCGTGGGGCGTAACGGATCGTCGGCTTTAGAGTCGCCCCATGAACAAGAGCACGAGAACGATGAGCAGAACCACGCCGAGCGCACCGCTTGGCGCGTAGCCCCACCCGTTGCTGTAGGACCACCTTGGGAATGCCCCAACCAGTAAAACGGCTAAGACAATGAGAAGTACGAGTCCGAGAGACATGATGTCCACCTTGTTTTGTAGATTCCCCCCAACTCCGTGTGCACGAGCCAGGCAAGAAGCGCTCCACGGTTGGTTCTTCATGAGGTTGACGCGCGAAGTTTTCCGGGCATTGCCCGAGCGAATTCAGCGTCTCTCACCGTCTTGAAGGATAGGGCAGCGCGGGATCGAAAACGGTTCGGTAGCGTACGCGCCAGCGTGTCAGTTGTGTGTCGGGCGAATGCTTGCCCGTCACGGCCTCATGGCGTGCTGCATGCGCACCGCTCGCGGTCTTTCTTGTCGACTACCGTACAGACAGCACTGCATCTGCAGAGAAATCATGTGGTTTCGTCGGGCAAGGTCTTGTCTAGGTACGCGCATCGCCGGGTAATGAAATTGGCCCGCGCGCGGCGCCTCAGGGCACGGCATCCCCCGCGACCAACTGAGCGCCGAAAGCGCAGGAGCATTGCCATGAACAAGGATCAAGTGAAGGGCCGTCTTGAAGAGGCGAAGGGCAAGTTGACTGAAGCCGTTGGCAGGGTCACTGGAAAGGACGCTACGGCAGCGAAAGGAAAGGCCGAACAGATCGCCGGGAAGTCGCAGGCGGCGTATGGCGATGCCAAGGAAGCGTTCAAGAAGCAGCCGAAGCCTTGATGCCCGCGACCTGCGCAAGCGCGTCAATGCAACACAGGAGCGATCATGCACAAAGTCATTACCACTGCACAGCACAGAAAGTCGGAGCCTGCTGCTTGCGGATGCATACCTGCCGCAGATGAAGGGCACACCTATCAATCCGCTGTGGACGCATCGCTTGAGATGACTTTTCCGGCGAGCGACCCAATCTCGCCGGGCGCGGCCATGTATGCGGAGCGTCAGCTCAGTACCTCGCTCGACAAGACAGATTGGAGCCTGGCTGTCGGTAGCAAGAGGCAGCTTTCCTGCGTCGAGCCCGCACCACGACACAAGGGCAAAAGCCGTGCGCATTGACGTATTCCTCCTGCCGGTTCAGTCGCCGGTTCGATGGCTCATTACCTTATCTGGAGTCACACCATGAACATCAACGAATTGGACCACCAAAGCGGCGGACCGCGTGCTGCGATCGTCGGCAACGGTCAGCTCAGGGGCGTCGGCCCCGGTCCTGTCATCATGGCTGCCGACACGCTCAACGGCAATTCGGTTCTTGGCCCGAGCGGTGAAAGACTCGGCAAGATCGATCACATCATGCTGGATGTTCCCCGCGGGCAAATCGCCTATGCGGTGCTGTCATTCGGAGGTTTTCTCGGTGTCGGCACGAAGCTGTTCGCCGTGCCGTGGTCTGCTCTGACGCTCGACACTGTACGCAAGTGCTTCGTGCTGGGCATCGACAAGAAGCAGTTGGAAGCCGCGCCGGGTTTTGATCAGAATCACTGGCCTAGCATGGCGGATACGCAATGGGCCACCAGCATCCATCAATACTATGGATCGCCCCCGTATTGGGAGGGGAGCCGGAATGAGGTCAAACTGGATTCCTGATGAAGTCGGCGTATTGCTGGTCAGAGCGCCTCGAGGTCTGGAAGCAGGCGATCGAACTCGCGCTTGACCACGGCATAGCATTCGCAGACGCGACGCTCGAGGCCGGGGCGGTCGAGGACTTCGATGGTTCCGTGGCTGTAACGGATCAATCCGGCGGTCTGCAGCTTCAAAGCGGCTTCAGTGACCCCGGACCTGCGCACGCCCAGCATGTTGGCAATCAGCTCCTGGGTCATGCGCAGCTCGTTGGAGGGCAGGCGGTCCAGGCTCAGGAGGAGCCAGCGACACAGCTGCTGGTCGATCGAGTGGTGCCGGTTGCAGACGGCGGTCTGTGCCATCTGGGTAATGAGTGCCTGGGTGTAGCGCAGCAACAGACGCTGCATGGCGCCGGCGCGGGCAAACTCCTGCTTGAGAATGCGGGCACTGAGGCGGTAAGCGCCGCCCGCACTCTGAACCACGGCACGGCTGGGGGTGGTCTCCCCGCCCATGAAGATGGCGATGCCGACCATGCCCTCGTTGCCGACGATCGCGATCTCGCCCGAGGAGCCGTTCTCCATGACATAGAGCAGGGAGACGATGGACGTGACGGGAAAGTAGACGTATTCGGGGCGATCGCCCGATTCATAAACGACGTGCCCGAGCGGCAGGTCGGCCCAGGTTAGCTGGGGCGCGATTCTCTCCCATTCTGCGGGCGGCAGCACGGACAGCAGATGGTTCAGCTTCGGATTCGGTAGAGCCGTCATGGTCGCCTCCCTTCCAGTGGTGGTGTGGTATCCATGTCGTCATTTCTGCGGCGCTGCTGAGCACGGTGGCGGCCGTGCATCAGCGCGCCTCCCGGCCCAAGCTCTGCGCCGCCCATGCGCGCGACAGCACAATCTTGAGCGCGGCGATGACGGGCACCGACAGGAAAATGCCCGCGACGCCGCCCAACTGCTCGCCTGCAAGCAACCCCACGATGACGAGGAGCGGACTGACCTTGACCCCTTCGCTCATCAGGTAGGGATTCAGCACGTAGTCCTGGAACAGACGGTAGACCACGATGAACCCGATCAGCCAGAACAAGTGCGGATACCCGCTGAACACGGCGACGGTGACGATCGCCACCACGGCGGCCAATGGCCCGGCAAACGGAATGAACTCCAACACCGCAGCCGTGGTTGCCAGCAACAGTGCATATGGCACGCCCAGCAGGTAAAAGGCGATGCTGTAGAAAAGCAAGGTGGCCAGGGACAGTAGCAGCAGTGCGCGCACATAGCGTGACAGGAGCGTGTCCAGATCATCGATGATGTTTCCCCAGAGGCGCTTATCCGAGGATCGAATCCATGACAGCAGCGCAGCGTGGATGGAAGGCGCTTCATTGATCATCAGAAAACTCATGATGGGGATGAGCACAAGGTAGACGAGATTGCTGGCTGCGTGCATGACACCCAGGCCGATGTTTCGAACCAGAGGCATAGCCTGGTCGGAGGTTGTCGAGAGCTGCTCGCGGAGGAACTCCAGAATGCGCGCGCGCAGCGGCTCCAGAAAGTTCGGGAGGGCAAGGCGATCTGCCATGGTGCTGGTATCGAGCAGCTTCGGGAGTTGATCGGCAAGCCTGCCCGCTTCCTCCTGCACCGTCACGCCAAACACCGAGCCCGCCACGATGACCACCAACACGACGAGGATGAACACGACGCCGATCGATACGCTGCGCGGCGCCTGTCTCGGCATGCGCCGTTCCAGTTGTTCGATTAGCGGGTACAGCAGGTAGCTGAAGAAGACAGCAAATACCGTGACCAGCAGCACGGATGCGATCTTGTAGATGATCAATACGGCCAGCGCAAAGAGAAAAACGGTCCAGACGATTCTTCCGGTGCGCGGGTCAAATCCGAGCATGACGATCCTCCCCGTCGGAGTGATGGCAGGGCGAGCCGCAGAGGACTAGATCTGGCTCACGTGTGCCGCGATGCTTTTACTGGTCTTGGTGATTGCCGCCTGGACGCTCTCCAAGGTCTCGAAGAACTCGCTGAAATGGGTGGCGTCCATACGGTGATGCGTGGCAATTGCGTTGGCCAGTTGCTCTCTGAACTGACGGATGCCGGCGAGCAACGCAATGACATCGCGCACCAGTTCAGGGGTGCTGAGGTTGTGCAGTTGAATGGCCGCGATCGCGGCCTCCAGCTCATCGATTGCGCGAATGTCGAAAGGCTTTTCTCCTGCAGCGATTGCACTCACGGCTTGCTTGTCGGGTAGCTCGCTCATAACGCTTCGTACCAGCGCCTCTGCTGCCATGGCAATTTCGCTCACCGCTTTGGCCACCGTGCGCCTCTCCGTGCGCCGTTCGCTGCGCTGAAGCAACCAGCCTGCCAGCCACGTTCCCGCAATCGCAACAATGATTGCGGCCGCCTGTACCCACGCAGCCAAGGCGGGGTGTTTTTCGATCCAATCCAGAAGGCTGCTCATGAGAGATGTCTACCCAATGGAGCGGCTCCTCGTTCTTGTGGTTATTCAGCGGCGTTTGCTCAAGTTATCTAACATCCTGCGCCTGTTTGCACCCTTTATATGACATTCGTCGAGCCGACTCAGACGTCTTGTGGAGGCGGTCTAGCCAAGGGGAACGCAATATCCACTCCAGTGTGATGAGGGCACTTTGCAACGATGAGTTCAATCGGGCTGCGCAATGGTTTGGCAGCCTCCACGGCGCTGGGCGGAGCAATCAGAGTTCCGGCATCAACCCGTTGTCTATGATTCAGCCGCTGCCGCATCAACGGCGGCGGGGTGTAACGCCTTGTTCCACGCAGTACCTCTGGACGGCAATTGCTTCGCAGTTCGCCGGCAGGTATTGGCAGCAACGCTGCCATATATACGCCGTTTCCGGTAAGGGGCCACGAGGAAAACCAGACCTCCGCTGAGCAGAAGCGGAACTCATCGTGAAAACCAATTGATCGGTTGCCGATGAAACCGGTACTTGTGTTGGCGTGGGAGAGCAACGCCGGCTTTCGCGCTTATTTCGCTAAAGTGAGGTGAGGTGCGCGGCAAGAATTTCGCCGGCGTGTCGGTGCGGGACTTGAGTGTGGACTCGGGGTGTCCCTGTGAAGCCTGCCGACTGCAGGGAGTGGGGAATCGGATCACTCCGGAACGAGTGGAGGTTCCATAGTGACACTTCAAGACTGTCAAAAAAAGTGATCTAAAGCACACTAAGTGCGACGCGGAACTGGGCGTGTCCCGCAACTGCGCTGATTACCGCAATTTTTTGCCGGGCCTGCATCTGCGGGTCCCTTTCCTTTGGGCAGGGTGGCATGAGAGCGGCGCGTATTTGCTACCTGCAGGCCCCGAGCGCCGAGATCCACGTTGGAATGTAACTGATTGAAATATAAGACTTTTCTCACCTCTGGTAGAGCCGTGCGTGTCTACGGGTTCCAAATTGAGTGACCAAAGTTCAAGATTGAGTGAATCTCGACAACAACAACTTCCACTACGCCCGTTCTTGAAATCGTCATACCCCGTCCCTATAATTAGCACTCGCCGGACAGGAGTGCTAACAATGCCTCCGGTCCCGATGCTTTCCCGATGCGCCGCGTCTTGCGGCGCGTTTTGTGAATAAACACTCACTTTGCATTGAGGAGTTGTGTATGAACCTGCGTCCTTTGCACGACCGCGTGATCGTGAAGCGCCTGGACAACGAAACCAAGACCGCTTCGGGCATCGTCATCCCTGACGCCGCCGCTGAAAAGCCGGATCAAGGCGAAGTGCTGGCCGTCGGCCCGGGCAAGAAAGACGACAAGGGCAATGCGATCGCGCTGGACGTAAAGGTCGGCGACCGCGTGCTGTTCGGCAAGTACGCCGGCCAGGGCGTCAAGGTGGATGGTCAGGAAGTCCTGGTCATGCGCGAAGAAGACATCATGGCCGTGGTGCAAAAGTAAGCACGCGCTCCGCCGCATCGCTTACCCGTAACCCAATCCTCATTGCCGGCGCCGCTGACTGAGCGCGCGGGCAACATCCAAAAATCTCGGAGATTCTCAAGATGGCAGCTAAAGACGTAGTGTTCGGCGACGCCGCACGTGCCAAGATGGTCGAAGGCGTGAACATTCTCGCCAACGCAGTGAAGGTGACCCTGGGCCCGAAGGGCCGCAACGTGGTGCTGGAGCGCAGCTTCGGTGGCCCGACCGTGACCAAGGACGGTGTGTCGGTCGCCAAGGAAATCGAGCTGAAGGACAAGCTGCAGAACATGGGCGCGCAAATGGTCAAGGAAGTCGCTTCCAAGACCAGCGATAACGCCGGTGACGGCACCACCACCGCAACGGTGCTGGCCCAGTCGATCGTGCGCGAAGGCATGAAGTACGTTGCCGCCGGCATGAACCCGATGGACCTGAAGCGCGGTATCGACAAGGCTGTGACGGCCGCTGTCGAAGAGCTGAAGAAGATCAGCAAGCCGACGACCACCAGCAAGGAAATCGCTCAAGTTGGCGCCATCTCGGCCAACAGCGACGAATCCATCGGCCAGCGCATCGCTGAAGCCATGGACAAGGTCGGCAAGGAAGGCGTGATCACGGTGGAAGACGGCAAGTCGCTGGCCGACGAGCTGGACGTCGTGGAAGGCATGCAGTTTGACCGCGGCTACCTGTCGCCGTACTTCATCAACAACCCGGAAAAGCAAGTTGTTCAGCTGGACAACCCGTTCGTGCTGCTGTTCGACAAGAAGATCAGCAACATCCGCGACCTGCTGCCGGTGCTGGAGCAAGTGGCCAAGGCTGGCCGTCCGCTGCTGATCATCGCTGAAGACGTTGAAGGCGAAGCCCTGGCAACGCTGGTGGTGAACAACATCCGTGGCATCCTGAAGACCGCCGCCGTGAAGGCTCCGGGCTTCGGCGACCGCCGCAAGGCCATGCTGGAAGACATCGCCATCCTGACGGGCGGCCAGGTCATCGCTGAAGAAGTCGGCCTGACCCTGGAAAAGGCAACCCTGAACGACCTGGGCCAAGCCAAGCGCGTTGAAATCGGCAAGGAAAACACCACGATCATCGATGGCGCAGGCGATGCCCGCAACATCGAAGCCCGCGTGAAGCAAGTGCGCGCCCAGATCGAAGAAGCGACCTCGGACTACGACCGTGAAAAGCTGCAAGAGCGCGTGGCCAAGCTGGCCGGCGGTGTTGCCGTGATCAAGGTCGGCGCTGCCACCGAAGTCGAAATGAAGGAAAAGAAGGCCCGCGTGGAAGATGCTCTGCACGCAACGCGCGCTGCCGTGGAAGAAGGCATCGTGGCTGGTGGCGGTGTTGCACTGCTGCGTGCCCGTGCGCTGATCTCCGGCCTGAAGGGTGCGAACGCTGACCAAGACGCCGGTATCAAGATCGTGCTGCGCGCCATGGAAGAGCCGCTGCGCCAGATCGTCACCAACGCTGGCGACGAGGCTTCGGTTGTGGTGTCGAAGGTGATCGAAGGCAAGGGCAACTACGGCTACAACGCCGCCACCGGCGAGTACGGTGACCTGGTCGAAATGGGCGTGCTGGACCCGACCAAGGTGACCCGCACCGCGTTGCAGAACGCCGCTTCGGTCGCTTCGCTGATGCTGACGACGGATTGCGCCGTGGCAGAACTGCCGAAGGACGATGCAGCTCCGGCAATGCCGGGCGGCATGGGTGGCATGGGCGGCATGGACGGCATGATGTAATTTGCCGTACCGGCCCTGGCCCGGCCATCCTTCGGGATGGCTGTTCCAAACAAAGAACCCCGTGGGTGCGAGCCCACGGGGTTTTTTGTTGCCTGCTTTGTTAAGGCGGCGTTAACGCTGCAAGGCAGCGGCCTTCGCTACAATCGGCCAACTCGCGAGCCTCAGCGTCCTCAAGTGTCGATGAGCGTCCTGAAGCGGGGCACGACAACAACTCAGGGAAGGGAAAACAGATGAACGACATCACACGCGAGCCCGTCCTGGGCAGCGCCCCTGGTGGTCCCACCGCGGCTGCGCCGCAACCCTTGCGGCTGCGCTTTACCGGCAGCGGCTCGGAATACTTCCGCATCTGGATCGTCAACCTGCTGTTGACCATCGTCACGCTGGGCATCTACTCGGCCTGGGCGAAGGTGCGTACGCTGCAGTATTTCTATCGCAACACGCAACTGGCGAGGTCGAGCTTCGATTATCACGGCAGCCCGATCGCCATTCTCAAGGGCCGCGCGATCATTTTCGTGCTGGCGTTTGCGTTCAACCTCCTCGGCCATTCGTCGCCGCTGCTGGGGCTGGCGCTGCTGATCGTGATGGCCGCTGCGTTTCCGTGGCTGCTCGTGCGTTCGCTGCGTTTTCGCATGGCCAATTCCAGCTACCGCGGCCTGCGCTTTGCCTTTACGGGCAAGGATGCCGAGGGGTACATGGTGTTTCTGGTGTGGCCCATCCTGAGCGTGCTGTCGCTGTACCTGCTCGCACCGCTGGCGCACCAGCGCTTCAAGCGCTTCCAGCACAAGAACACGCGCTTCGGTACCGCGCAGTTTGATTTTTCGGGCACGCCGGGCAACTTCTATGGCGTGTATCTGCGCACCTTCGGGCTGGCGATCCTGGCGCTCGTGGTGGCCTCGTGCCTCGCGCTGCTGCTGGGCGTGTCGTTGCACCGCGCGCCGAACGTTGGCCAGATCTTCGGCTTTATCGTCATCGGGCTGTTCATGTACGCCGCGATGCTGTTCCTGACGCCGTATTTCCTGTCGCGCCTGCAGAACTTGATCTGGAACCACACCACGCTGGGCGCGCACCGCTTCCAAAGCCAGGTGGGCGCGGGCAAGCTGTTCTGGATCTTCGTGTCCAATGCGGTGCTGATCTTGATCACCATCGGCTTGTTCACGCCGTTTGCGCGCGTGCGAACAGCACGCTACAAGCTCGACTCGGTGACGATGCTCGCGGCCGGTTCGCTCGATACCTTCGTTGCCGGTGAAACCACCAACGTGGGCGCCTTGGGCGACGCCACGGTGGACTGGTACGACATCGACATCGCGCTCTAACCCGCGCTGCAAGGTAAAGGCACCCGCCGTGATTCTCGCGACCTACTTCGACGGCCGTACTTCGCGCGCGCAACCCGTGCGCCTTGCCGTCGAGGCGGGCGAGGCGGTGCTGTTCGAGCCTGAAGGGACGGTGCTGCGCCGCGCGCCGCTCTCTACGCTGCGGGTGTCGGAGCGCGTCAAGCATGCACCGCGCCTGATCACCTTCGAAGACGGCGCGTTTTGCGAGATCAACTACCCGGCGGAGCAGACGTCGCTGAATGTGCTGCTGCATCGCACCGGCTATCGCGAGGGCTGGGTCGTGGTGGCGCAGAACAGCTGGAAGCTGGCACTGGGCTCGCTGCTGGCCACGGTCGTGGTGCTGGCGCTGGGCTATCGCTACGGCTTGCCGTGGGGTGCGAGGGTCGTGGCCAATATGGTGCCGCAGCGCGCCGAGGCGCAGTTGGGCCGCAGCACGCTCAAAGCCATGGACGAGCGCTGGCTCCGGCCTAGCAAGCTGCCCGTTGCGCAGCAGGACCGCATCCGCGCACGCTTTGCCGCGCTGCACCGGCCGCCGCAGGCCACGCACACGTATCACATCGTGTTTCGGGATGCCGACATCGGCGCCAATGCCTTTGCGCTGCCCGGCGGCGACATCGTCGTGACCGACGCGCTGGTCAAGCTGGTGGGCGAGGGCGATGGCCTGACGGGTGTGCTGGCCCACGAGGCGGGTCACGTTGAATATCGCCATGGGCTGCGGCAGGTGATTCAGTCATCGGCCATTGGGGCAACGGCGGCGCTGCTGTTTGGCGATGTCTCGACGATCCTGTCAGGCGTGCCGGCGGCGCTGCTGACGCTGCGCTATTCGCGTGACTACGAGCGCGACGCCGACCGCTATGCCGCGCTGCTGCTGCAGGAGAACGGCCTGTCTGTCGGCGCGTTTGCCGATGTGCTGCAGGCGCTGGAAGACACGCATGGTGGCGCCCGCAAGGCAGACGCCGCCGATGCCGCGAAGAAGCCTGAGGCCGCCAGCGATGACGATGCTTCGGCGTTTTTCTCGTCGCACCCGCTGACTCGTGAGCGCATCGATACGCTGCGCCGCTTCGACCGCACGCACGGCGGCAGCGACAGCGGCGACGCAGATTGATCGGGAGGACGCAGCCGCGTCAGCGGAAGGTCCAGAACCGGTGCAGCACAAAGGTCAGCGGCGGCACCGTCGACAGGATGCCCGCCAGCCCGATCCAATAGCTCAGGCCCAGCGTCTGCGCGCACCACGAAATCGCAAGCGTCAATGCCAGGCCGAGCAGCGAGACGGCGTAGAAGCGCAGGAAATTGGCGCGGGCCGGCTTGGCCGAAAAACTCCATAGCGCATTCAGCAGGTACGAACACACGTTGGCGCAGACAAAGGCTGCGCCGTTGGCTGTGACCTGCGTTGCAGAGACGCCGCTGATGAGCGCCGTGGCGATCGCCACATGCACGCCGGTGGCGACGACCCCTGACACCCCAAAGCGGAACACGCGGATCAGCAACATGCGATCCGGCAGCGGCAGCACGCCGGCCAAGGTGCTCATGACGCTCGATTCTGCGTGTCGCATGATGCGTCTCCGGTTGGCCTCAACGCCGTGCGGCATGGCTGCGCTGGCGTTCTCCTTGCGGCTGACGCGGGCGAGCGCTGGCAATCGGAATGACTTGCCGGTTGTTGATGCTCGGTACGCGGGTGCGCGGGCGCCGCTCCTGATAGCGGCGCTTGACGAGGTAGATGGGGCGGCCCTTCGCTTCGTCATAGATGCGGCCGACGTATTCGCCGATCATTCCCAGGCCGATCATCTGCAGCCCGCCGAAGAACAGCATCAGCGACAGCTCCGAGGCGTAGCCGGGCACCACCACGCCGAAGATCATCGTGCGCAGGATGATGAACGCGCCATAGCAGAACGCCAGCGCAGCAACGAGCGCACCGAGATACGTCCAGCTACGCAACGGCAGCGTGCTGAAACTCGTGATGCCTTCCAGCGCGAAGTTCCACAGCCGCCAGCCGGAGAACTTTGACGTGCCTGCGCTGCGTTTCTCACGCTCGTACTGCACGATGACCGTGCTGAAACCGACCCAGGCAAACAGGCCCTTCATGAAGCGGTGCCGCTCGGGCAGTTGCTTGAGCGCGTTGACCACGGCGCGGTCCATCAGCCGGAAGTCGCCCACGTTCTCAGGCAGCTTCAGGTCGGACAGGCGATTGTGGATGCGGTAATAAGCGGCGGCTGTCACGCGCTTGAGGAACGAATCGCATGCGCGGTTGGCGCGCTGTGCGAGCACGACTTCGGCGCCTTTGCGCCAGTGCGCGACCAGCGTGGGGATCAGCTCCGGCGGGTCTTGCAGGTCCGCGTCGATGGGGATGACGGCATCGCCGAGTGCCTCGTCCAGGCCGGCGGTGAGTGCGGCTTCTTTACCGAAATTGCGGGTCAGGTCGACCACACGAACGCGGGGGTCAGCATGCGATACGGCGACGAGCTTGGGGAGCGTGTCGTCGGCGCTGCCGTCGTTTACGCACACGATCTCGAACTGCATGCCATCGATCGATTCGAGGATCGGGACCACGCGGGCGAAGAACAGATGCAGCGCTTCGCCTTCGTTGTAGAACGGCGCGACGAGGGAAAGTAGTGGCGCGTCGTGTGGGTCTTGATGATTCGGCTGCATGGCTTCCCCCAAAAAATGTGATGTTTCCAAGGCAGACTCTCGCGGTCTGTCCATGTCTATCGGTTGGGTTTTGCTGGCTGCGTTGCGCGTGCCCGTAGGTTTGTTTGCAGCGGGGAGGCGAGCGCCGCGCCGTGCTCGGCGTACATGGTTGCCCGCCGCACGACCAGCACCGCCATGGCAACGAACACAAGCGGGCCAATCTGCGGCAGCTTGCACAGAGGATTGACGAACTCGAACAGCGGCAGCAGCCACGCCAGCACCAGTACGAACCGTTCCCTGCCGGACAACCCAAATCGTGTGCCGTGGCTGACGACGCCCGCGACCGCGACGAGCAACCAGGTGAGCTCGTACGCGCGCAGGTACGGTGAGGTCAGCATCGTGGCGGTCGCCAACATGGCGATGCGCAGGCCGTTATCGGAGATGCGGCGCCAGACGTACACCAGTGCACCAACGGCGATGATGGCTGCTGTCATCTGAATCGCGTGTGCCACCGAGACACCCAGGCCGGCCGCGCGCGCGGCGGCGAGGAAGGTGGGCATCACGTACCACGACGCGCCGCCATCATCGATCATGTTTTCTTGCGCCCAGCGCACGCTCTCAAGAAAGGCCGGCACTGTCTTCCAGCCGCACACGGCAATGCTGACGCCAGCAAATCCCAGCACCGTGGCGGCTGCGCTTGCCAGTGTTCTCCACGCACGTGATGCGAGCAGCACGATCGGGAAGAGCATCGCCAACTGGGGCTTGATCGCCAGCAGGCCGATGGCCACACCGGCCAGCACCGGTCGTTTGTCTTGCCACGTGACCGCCATGGCTGCCAACCCTGCAGTCAGCATGGAGTTCTGGCCCATCAACACCGTCACGAACACTGCGGGCGAGCCGACTACCGTCACCCAGGCTCGGTGATGCGGCATTACGCGATTGCCCAGGAGGCCGAGCGTCGCTTTCACATAGAAGAGACCGGTGGCCAGCATGAACACCAGATAGCTTGGCCAGAAAGGCAGCAGTGCCAGCGGCAGCACCACCAGCAGGAAGGTCGGCGGATACAGCCATGGCAGAAGCCTGTCGCTGCCCGAGGCCAGCGTGCCGAACTGATGGATAACCGCCATCATGCGATTCAGGTCGTACGCCTGCAGCGTGCCATCGTGCAGGGCAATGTATGAAGCCCCCCAGAACACGGAGAAATCCGACCCCACGCCAGTGATGCGCCGGTCCGTAAACCCATCGCTCACCCAGGCGCCGATTGAAAAAAGGGCAAGGATGAGCAGCAGCATCGCCGTGCTGCCCATGCGTACGGTATCCGCGTTGATCCAATGGCGCTGCGGCTTGATGGCTTGGCTCGGGTGCTGGTGGCGCATGATCTTCCCCTGGTGCATCGCGTCAGTTGGCGAGCCGCGGCGGCACGTATGCGCCGTAGTACGGGCCCGATCCGCCGCCGCTGTTCACGACCCGTTGATTAGCGGTGAAGTGGCCTTCGATATAAGACTTGTTGCCGTGCTTGACCACGTTGGTAATAACAAAGCCCGCAAAGGCATAGACGGGTGTGGTCGCCCCCGGTGAAACAGTGGTTACCACTGGCATGGTGACTGCGGTCGGATAGCTGATCGCGTCATATACGCTGGCCTTTACGCCGTTCGAAATATTGATGTTGCTGCCGATGCTGACGGGCGTCGGGTTGCCGCTGGTCACGAGGCTCTTCTCGGTGCTGGCATCCGTTGCTCCGCCGAAGCCTGTCCACTCACCGCTGGCGCAGGTCGCGCTGCCCGGGGGGTAGCTGGAGTTGATGTCGATCACATAGGGCTGCCCGGTGGATGGATCGTTCACGGGCTGGCCCGTGCTGGAGTTCCAGTACAGATCGAACAGGCATTTGTTCAGCGCAACCGGGAACAGCGCTCCGGCGTTTGCCGTGCCCGGTGCGGCAATCACCGCCACGGCGGTTGTCTGCACGCTTGCAGCGGCACCGTTGAAGATCGACGCCAGCCATGTGCCGACTGGTCCGCCGTTTTTCCCGCTGCTGCGGCTGATGGTGACCTGCACGGCCGGCACGTCGTTCGCGCCCGGCGTGATGGTCTGGGCTTGCAACCCGGCGGGCGAGCCGGTGAGGTTCCAGTAGCCGGCCTGGACCGAGCCGTCTTTGAGCGTGGCACCGCTGGAAGCGTTGAGCTTGATGGCACTGGTGCCTTGCGATACGCCGTTGCTCCAGTTCGGCTTCGGACTTGCCGGGTAGAGGCCGGCAGCGCCGGCCAGGGCAGCTGCATCGGCAGCGTTCTGCAGTTCATTGCGGATCACGTACAGGTAGCCGAGGTCGATCGCTATGGCGCCGATCGACAGGATGACCAGCATCAGAACGGGCGCCATTACCCCAACGACGCCACGTTGGCGCCGCGCGCAGGTTCGATATGTCCGGATGTTCATGGCGAGCCTCGTATCAGGGCGGGCAGGATGGGTGCGGTTCATTCGCACAGCATGGTCGTCTGCGAGTTCAATGAGATGGAGCCCGTGAACGGTGCCAGCGCCTTGGCCAGAGCCAGGCCGGTGAACGAGTACGACACTGTTACCGTGAGCGGATTGCCGGAGCCGGCGCACGGGGTGACGGAAGCCACCGTGCAGTTGGCGGCGCTGCCGAACGTCACCAGGCGGTTCTGGCAATAGCTGGTGGCCACCCCCTGGACCTGGCTGTTGGTTCGCGCGGGAGAAGTGAAGGCAACGCCGTAACGTGCGGCCTCGCGGGCAGCGTTGGTGATGACTGCCTTGTCGTACAGTGCGATACCGAATTCGACCACGCCGAAGATGGTCAGCAGCAGGATCGGGAAGATCAGCGAGAACTCGACGATAGCGGCGCCTTGCATCCGGTGTGCTCGGATTGGGCGGGCTGGGCGGTAGTTTGCCGGAACATGGCGAATGACCGGGTGATTGAGCGGATGCATGGCGATCTCCTGAGGAGGACGACGCTAGTTGTTGATGACCGAGCGCAGGCCCGCCATGATCTGGATGCCTGCCGGCCCGAGCAGCACCACGTAGAGCGCGGGGAACAGGCAGAAGATCAATGGGAACAGGACCTTGGTGCCGATCTTGGCGGCTCGTTCCTCGGCCAGCATCTGGCGCTTGGTGCGCAGCATGTCGGAGTGCACGCGAAGCGATTCTGCAACGCTGGTTCCAAAGCGGTCGGCCTGGATCAGCATCGCGACCAGCATGCTGACGTCTTCCACCCCGGTGCGTGCCGCAAAGTTGCGCAGTGCTTTCTCGCGGGCCAGGCCCGCCCGCAGTTCCAGCGTCAGGAGCTCATACTCGTGCGCCATGGCAGGACGGGCATCACGCATGTCTTCCACCACGCGCAGCACGGCGGAGTCCAGGCCCAGACCCGCTTCAACGCACACCATGATGAGGTCGAGGCTGTCTGGAAAGGCTTCGAAGATGTCGCGCTTGCGGCGCTTGATCTTCATGGCCAGCACGACGTTGGGCAGGTAGAAGCCGAAAAGCGCGCCTGCAAGCAGGGCGGCGAGGTAGGCCGTTTCATGATCGGAATCGAACCGGCGCACCAGCAGTAGCGACAGCACAAGGGGGATGCCACCGGCCAGCGCTGTCTTGATGCCGAAGTAGATCGGCACCGCCTCTGGCGAGCGCCAGCCGGCATGTACGAAGCGCGCCTTCAGCGCTGAGTCTTCCCAGCCCTCCTTGGGCAACGACGCGCGTGCGAGTGGCCTGGCGAGGCGCCCCAACTTGCGCAGCCAGTCGGAAGGCGCTTGCTTGGGAGCGAGGCCGGGCGACTCGCGGTCGATCTGCCCCAAGCGCTGTCGCAGGATGGTCGGGCGCACAACAAACAGCGCGATGAGCACGGCGCCAAACACGACGATGAACGTTCCGGCCAGCAATAGGGTGTGCGCGATCTGCATGTGCGTTCGGGAAGAGTCTCCCGCCTCCGGGTAGCGTTGTGCCTGATCGGTCAGATATGGATGCGGACGATCTGCCGGATCCACAGCATGCCCAGGCATGTCATGGTGATGGCGAACCACAGCAGACGAATTCCTGCATCGGTGGTCCACAGCGTCGACATCAACTCAGGGTTCAGCAGGTAGATCGCCAGGCCCATGACGGGCGGGAGCAAGGTCAGAATCCAGCCGCCCAGGCGGCCTTCGGCGGACAGCACGCGAACCTTGTCCAGCAATTGCAGGCGCTTGCGAATCAGTTTTCCCACGTTGTCCAGGATCTCTGCCAGGTTGCCGCCAGATTCACGCTGGATCAGGATGGCGATGACGAGGTAGCGCAGGTCATCCACCGGAACGCGGTCGGTGAGCCCCGCAAACGCGTCGCTCATCGAAACGCCAAAGTTGATCTGGCTGAAGACGATGGCCAGTTCCGCACCGATGGGGGCGGGCAACTCGGTCCCGGCCATCTCGAGTGCTGCGGGCAGTGAGTGACCCGCCCGCAGCGCGCGGCTGATGAGGTCCGTGGCTTCGGGCAACTGCGCTTCCAGCTTGAGCAGGCGCCGGGTACGACGATGCATGACATAGAGCGCAGGCAAGGATGCTCCGGCGAGCACGAACACCAGCAGCGTCATTGGGGGCGGGTCGAACAACGAGAAAACGATGGCGATCATTGCCGGCACCATCAGCGTCAATGCAGAGAAGCGCGAGACCGACCAATCAAGGCCGGACTGCAGCAGTCGGCGGTCCAGCGTCTGGATGCGCGGCAGTCGGCCGAGCATCGCCGCCACTTCCGGGGACTCACTCAGCATGCGCTGCTTGAGGATGCTGTCGGTGCCTCCGTGGCTGACACTGCTGGCGAGTGCCATCTTCAAGCGGTGGCTGAAACGCCGTGCCGCCGAGCTGTGCCGGCTATCCCACCACAGATAGACGGCCAACACGGCCAGCATCATGGCGATGAAGACCGACAGCGCAAAACCGATCACAAGCGGATCCATGGCGGCACTCCTCAGATTTCGTGCAGAACGGCTGGGTCGTAGAGCGTTTCCGGCAGCTGGATGCCGAACATCTTCAGGCGTTCCGAAAACTTGGGCCGCACGCCGGTGGCGCAAAAGTGACCACGGATGCGTCCGTGCTGGTCAATGCCTTTGCGGCGGAAGGCGAAGATCTCCTGCATGTTCACCACCTCGCCTTCCATGCCGGTGATCTCCTGCACGCTCATGAGCTTGCGAAAACCGTCGGTCAGGCGCGAGACCTGCAACACCACCGTGAGTGCAGAGGTGATCTGCTGCCGCATCGTGCGCGGTGGCAGTTGCATTCCTGCCATGCTGATCATGTTTTCCAGGCGGGTGAGTGCATCACGCGGTGTGTTGGCATGGATGGTGGCGAGCGACCCCTCATGTCCGGTGTTCATCGCGTGCAGCATGTCGAGCGCCTCCGCGCCGCGTACCTCGCCCAGGATGATGCGGTCGGGGCGCATGCGCAGCGCGTTCTTCACCAGGGCGCGCTGTGTGATCTCACCACGGCCTTCGATGTTGGCCGGGCGTGTTTCCAGACGCAGCACGTGGTTCTGACGCAGTTGCAGTTCAGCCGCGTCTTCAATGGTGACGATGCGCTCGTCCGGCGGGATGTAGCCCGAGAGAATGTTCAGCAGCGTGGTCTTGCCGCTGCCCGTGCCGCCCGAAATCAGGATGTTCAGCTTGGCCTTGACCATTGCATCGATCAACTGCGCCATGGCTGGCGTGAGCGTGTTGAAGCCGACGAGATCGTCAATCGTCAGCGGATTCACCGCAAAGCGCCTGATCGACAGCAACGGGCCGTCGATTGCAGAAGGCGGAATGATGGCGTTGATACGGGACCCATCAGGCAGGCGCGCATCCACCATCGGGCTTGACTCGTCGATGCGGCGTCCGACCCTCGATACCATCTTCTCGATCACGCGCATCAGATGCGCATCGTCGAGAAACGTCACACTGGTCAGCTCGAGCTTGCCGCGCCGCTCCACATAGACGCGCTTGTACGTGTTGACGAGGATGTCGGAGACGGTGGGGTCTGCCAGCAACGTTTCGAGCGGGCCATAGCCGAGCATCTCGTCCTGCACGTCGTTCACCAGGCGGCGGCGCTCGGCCTCGTTGAGTTGATGCTTGCCTTCGTCGACGATGCGTTCCACCAGTTGGGCCAGCTCACGCTTGATCTGATCGGGTGCGAGTTGCTGCAGACGGCCCAGCTCCACGCGGTCGATGATGATCTGGTGGACGTCCATCGCGACTTGCTGATAGGCGGGGCTGGCCGGCATGCTGGCGCCATTCGCTTGCGCAACGCGCTGTGGCAGGGCTTCGCCGGCTTGCTGGAAGAGTTGTTCTCGCAGGGACATGATGCGCTCCACGTGGTCGTGACGAGTGTGGTGTGTGTGGGCTAAGCGCGAACGGGGGCCGGCACCTGGCTTGCGTGGCGGAAGAGCTTGCGCAACAGCCCGTCGCGCCGGTGCTGTGAGCCCGGAAACAGTTGCCGCGCCATGTCTGCCAGCGCGCGGGCGATCGGGCTGTTCTCGGCCAGCTGCAGCACCGGCATGCCTTGCGTGGTCGCGTCACGCACAGGCCCCGGGTCGTACGGCAGAATGTGCGCTACCGGCATGCCAAAGGCGCTCTCCATCATGTTTTGGCTGATGGGCATGTGCTTGTCGTACTGATTGATGACCAGCCGCAGCCGTTCTGCGCGATAGCCCAACGAATGGCAGATCTCCATCAGTTTTCGGCCAGCGCGCAGATAGGGGAGGCTGAGATGCAACACGGGGTAGATCACGTTGCTGTGATCGAGCACGACGATGGAGGCCGGATTGATGTCCTGCCCAACATCGAAGACCACCACGTCATACATTGACGCGGCTAGAGCGAGGATGCGCTCGAGGTGCGTTGCCTTGATCTCGCCGCTCTTGATCGGGTCTCCGGCGCCGGCCAGCACATCAAAGTCTTGCGACACGTGGGTGAGACAAGCGTCGAGCAGGGCTGCGTCGAGCCGATCAATCTGATTGCACACATTGGCCAGCGTGGCGGGGGGCGATTGATCGGTGAGCAGGAACGCGGCGTCGCCGTATTGCTGACAGAGATCGATCAGCAGCACACGCTTGCCGTGGCGGGCGCTGAGCACGTGGGCGAAGTTGGCTGCGATGAATGTCGTGCCACTGCCGCCTCGGCACGAAAGGAACGACACCACCTGCCCGTCATTGTGCGAGCTGGAGAGTGCGTGGCTGGTGCAACGCTGCACTTCGTCGCGAAACTCCTGCGCTTCAGGCGGCCACGGCAGCACGCATTGCACGCCGGCACGCATGGCACGCATCAGCAGGTCTGCGGACGGTGCTTCGGTCAGGAGCATGCATAGTGTCTCGGGGTGCTCGCTGGACAGGCGGCGCAGTTGCTGGAGGTCGTCGCTGCTGAAGCGGCTGGCTTCCAGGATCAACAGGTCATTGCCTTGCCCGAGGTCAGGCCGAGTCAGTGCCTGAGACGGCGTGGCGCGCGTGCGTTGCACGACATGGTTCGCGGCCTGTGTAATCAACCCGGCCAGGTGCTGCAGGTGCGATTCGTCGGCGGATACGAGGGCGATCTTGGCCATTGCCTTGCTCCTGTAAGCCTTGCGTGGCGCGGCAGCAGCCTGGTGCGCCACAGGTTAGGTCACTTGCCCATGGAGTCCAGGCTATTGCCCGAACTGACGCCCACGGTGAACGCGCTGGCGTCCGACTGCGGCGCACGGTATTGAGTGTTGTAGCGGTCCATGGCGGACGTAGCAGCGCGTCCGTCGACACCGCTTACCGGGTCGCTGTTCATCGAAGCATTCGGGTTCAGCGTCTGCATGACGCGTACCGTATGTACGGCCTCGCCGAAGTGCTTGTCGTAGACCGGCGTCGAGCTCATGCAGCCGGCCAGGGCGAGAGCCAGTCCGCTGCAGAGTCCGACACGCGCGAGCATCGAAATGGTGTTCATGGTTTTCTCCTTGACGATTGCTGGCGATGGGCTCAGTTGCCGGTGGATTGCTCGCCAGTCGCTACAAAGCGCCGTGTATCGCGGGGCGCGGTACTGGCGGCGGGGGCGACCGGAGTAACAGGAGCCGCCGGCGCCGCAGGTACGTTGGTAGGCGTCGGAGCTTGGGCGGACGGTCCTGGCGCTGCAGCGGGCTCTGCGGCGGCCTTTTCCGGGTTGGCGGCGGGGGCTGCAACTGCGGTTGGCTGGCTGGCGGGTGCCTGGACGTGGCCCTCCATGTTGCCGTTGAGGTACAGCTCGCCGCGGTTGATCGTTCCGAAGCTGTCGGTCGGAAGCGGATACTGAGCCGGCAGCGGCTTGACCAGCCGCGGTGTGACCACGAACAACAGCTCGGTCTGGTCTTGCTGGAAGCTGGTGCTGCGTGCCAATGAACCGATGATCGGCAGCTCGCCAATGCCCGGGAGTGCTTTCAGGCTGCCCGTGATGTTGTTCTTGATGAGGCCGCCAATGGCGAAGCTCTGGCCGTCATGCACCTGTAGCGTGGTCGACGCGCGGCGTGTGGTGATGAGCGGCAGGATCGACGTGTTGTTGCTGTTGGGCGCGGTGACAGCCACACCTGTGGGCGACAGTTCCGACACCTCGGGCGACACCTTCAGGTTGATGCGTCCGTTCTCCATGACCGTGGGGGTGAAGCGCAGGCCCACACCGAAGGTTTCTTCCTGCAGAACGATCGTGGCCACGCCGTTGGCGGCAGCGCCCTGCGCCACCGGGATGAACACCTTACCGCCCGCCAGGAAGCTGGCCTCTTGCCCGCTGATGGCCATCAGGCTCGGTTCGGCCAGCACCTTCACCAAGCCATCGCCCTTTTGCGCATCGAGCGCGAACTTGAGCGGCAAGTGGTTGGCCTTGCTGAAGTTGACGATGTCGCTCGAGCCCGAGAGGAAGTTGGCGATGGCCCCGAAAGACCAGCTACCGAACGCACCGTTCGCGTTGAACGCGGCGCCCATCTGGTCAATCAGCGTCTTGGACACCTCGGCCACCTTCACTTCCAGCATGACCTGCTGGGGTGCTTCGACCGTCATCATGTTGATGATGCGCGGGCTGCGCAGCGGTGCTCCGGGGCCGGCGGTGTGGAGCTGCTGGCCACCCTGGCCGGTCGCGTTCTGATCGCCCTCGTTGGGGCCGCGCGTGCGGCGCATGACAAAGGCGTTGGCAATGTCGACCACCTTTTGCGCCTGGACGGAATCGCTGACAGAGCCGCCGAGGACCAGGCTATCGGCGGCGGCCGACACCTGCACATTCCGGGCTTCGGGCATCAACTTGCGCAGCGTGGATTGCAGACCGCCTGGGTCGGCACCGACGGCCACGTCCACCACGCTGCACGACCCGCTGCGGCCCTGCACGATCATGTTGGTGGAGCCCACTTCCAGCCCCAGCACGTACAGCGTCTGCGGAGAGACGAGCATCGCCTGCACGACGTTCGGATTGCCGACGGTACGGCTTCGCACGGGCTCGGGCAGTTGCACCATCGTCGATTTGCCGACCGGCACCGTGACCTCGCTGTGCGAACGCATGGGGCCCGTGCAGTTTGGGCCCTTGCCGGCCGAGTCGCGGTTGGCTTCAGCGGAGGCGGGGCTGCCAATCGTGAGCTGGATTGGGCCGTTGGCCGCCATCTTCAGCGGCTTGCCCGGTGCTGCCGCATTGTTGGTCAGGATGGCGCTCTCGACGCCCACCTGGCCATGCGCCATACCCACGCACAGCACCCCCAGCGCGGCCGCCGCAAACGCCTTGCGTGTCAGGTACGGTCCGATGCAGCGCTTGGCGCTGCGATGAACGAGTCGGTCCATGACGATCCCCCAGATTGGTTGTTCTGCATGACAGGGCCGGTGCCCCGTCGGACTCAGGACTCTCTTCGCGGAGCCTCTCGTCTGTTTCTTCTTTTCTTCGCGCGATGCCTGCCGATGCTCAGAAGCACTCTTGGCTGTGCTGCACGCCGTTGATCACGCCCACGCAGTTGCCTGCGGACCGACGCTCGGCCACGCGATGCACGATCTGCACCGTCTTCACCACTGGCACCGCCACGGCCGTGCTCACGACGGGCTCTTTGAGGAGCGTGCTCTTGGTGGCGCCGGCAGTGACGTCATGCTGCGAGTCCACTTGGTTGCGCAATACCAGCGAGAGATTGCCGACGCTGCGTGCCAGATCGATCTTCTCGGCCTGCTCCGGCGTGACTTCCAGCGTGACGGCATTGACGACCTTGGGCTTGGTGTCGTCGCGGTTGACCTCCTGGGCCACAGCCAGCACGAGAATCTTTTCCAGCACGATCTTCGAGATCGACTGGTCATTGCGATCGGCGCCAGGCTTGGCTTCCCTGGAGTCCTGCTGCGTGTTGACGATGATGTCGACGTAGCTGCCCGGCAATGCGAAGCCCGCCACGCCCACCACGTCATTGACCCGTACGGTGATCGCGCGCTTGCCTTCGGCGATCACGGCTGACAGACCGCCTGCTGTCCCGACCGGCGTCAGCTTGGAGTCGAGCACCGGCTCGCCGCGCGTGAGGCTGGCGCGCACAACGCGGCCATCCAGCGCGTGCGGGTCGTTGATCGCCCCCGGGGGCAGGCTGGAGGCTGGCCAATCGACCAGCTTGATGGCCTCGGGCGACAGGCGCTGGCCCAGATCGATGTCCGTCGCCGCGACCGCGATCTTGGTGATGCCGCTGCCGCTTTGCTGCGTCAGCCAGCGCGACGCGAAGGCCACCGCCGCAAGCGCGGCAATCGTGGCAATGAGCAGCATGGAAAGGATGCGCAGGTTTTTCATTTCCCAACCCCTTCTGTCAGTGTTCAATCCCACCGCCACTTGGTTCGCAGGCAGGCGGGGGGTAAGCACGGCCGGCCAAGACGCCGGTCGTTTGCGCGGTGCTCGGGCGAAGGGGGCGGATGCCAGGACGGACGCGGACCGTCCGCATGGCGATGGGGCGCCGCACTGGTCCTGGCTTGCCCAATCGTTCGACTGCATTGACGCATTTCACTTCCCCCGCGTGGGCCGCTGTTGCGCGGCCCTTGAATGCCGTGGTATCTGATGCGTGCCTGGGACGTTGTTGACCGGTCGTGCCTGACCGGTGGTCGTCAGCTGTTCTTGCAGCGCTTGGGCACGCGCCAGAGTTCCTCCCCTCGACTACATCGCTCCCCACTTCACCAGCAACGTGCCTGCGGCAAACGCCACCGCATAAGGCAACTGGATCGTTCCACCGTGCTTCGGACCTTGCCCTTCTGCATGCACGGCCTTGCTGCCGAACGGGATTGACAGCAATAGCGCCGAGACCCCCGCCGCCGAGCGGCGTGCCTCCCGGCGCAGCAGCACCATGACGAGCGCCAGTACACCGCCCGCAAGAAAACTCACCAAGGCCACATGAAAGGCACCGAACGGCCCCATGAACGCGCCGATCGCGCCCATCAGTTTCACGTCGCCCGCGCCCATGCCACCGAGCACAAAGAACCCGAAGCACAAGCCAATGCCAACAGCGGCGCCGCCAAGCCAAGCTAGACAACCTGCGCCCACGCCGATTGCCATGCCCTGTGCTACGAGCGCGCTGACCAGACCCATGCCCACCAGCCAGTTCGGGATGCGGCGGGTGCGCACGTCGTACGCGGCGGCCGTAAGCACCAGCAGAATCAGGGCGAGATTGGCTAGGCTGAGGTGAGTCGAAGTGGTCATGGCACCGGTCCCCCGGGGGCACTGTCTTGTTTCCTGTCCGTGCGACGCCGTTGGCGCTGTCGGCCAGGATCGATTCGGCCGGATCAGGTCCGAGTTCTCCGGACCTGACCTGGGCACACAAACACTACTCAGGCGGCGGCCGTCGACAGCTGGGTCGCGATGGTGCTCCAGATGCTGCCGACGGCAGCCTTGACGGTGGGGCCAGAGGCCACCATCACCAGTGCCACAAATGCCAGCAGCAGTGCGTATTCCACGCCGGCTGCACCGTCTTCTTCGCGCACGAAACGCTTGATCATGGCTTTCATGTCCAACTCCTTTGGTCACGGTTCAAGGAAGAGCGCACCGCTGAAGATCGGGCGCGTTTTGGCCAGGCAAGCCGGCCAGGGTCGGATCGAGGGGGTTCGGGATTTCGCGAGCGAGTGCCGGCGCCATGCCAGCCAGGACCGGCACGTTCCAGTTCACTACGCGATAGACGAGGCTCCCCCGACTTCACCGCTGCCCAGGGGCGACGCGTGTGGCAAGCCACCCGCGCTGCCTCGCCGTGCGCATCGCCGCTGGTGCGACGGTTGCGCCATGGGTGTCGCGAATCGGCCGGTATGACCTTCAGGAACCGGTTCGCGCCCGGGCATACTGCAAAAACCACTACCTGCGATCGTCCGGCTACCGTGCCGGTGCGCTTCGCAATGGGCCTGTGTTCAATGGCACTGGCCCTGTTCTGAACTTCCCCAAGACACCAAATTGGGTGCCGTGTTCTTGTTGTCGCGACCGGCGCGTCGGTCCGTCACCACATGAGGTGCTTTGAGGCGCGCCGCTTGCCCGCTTCAGTCACCGTGGTGACCATGGCCGTTTCCGTTTCCGTTTCCGTTTCCGTTGTTGCCGTTGCCGTTGCCGTCATCGCTGCCGCCACCTCCGGATTGACGCGAGCTGGCCATCGACGACAACCCCGTCGACGTGTTGTTCCAGATCGCGCCGGTGGACGTTTTGACGCTCAGACGAAATCCGGCCATTGCCAAAGCGACGAACGTCAGCAGCAACGCGTACTCAATGCCGGCAGCTCCGATGCTCTTGCGCTTGCTTCCTGCAGTCTTGGTTTTCACGTTGATCTCTCTGAAGCTTGGTCTGGAGTTTCCGGAACGGTCCGCCGCTATGTTGTGCGAAACATAAGAGCGACGACCGTGCCATTGCTGCTAAGTCCTTGATTTTCAATGGTTGAGCAGGCAGGTGAGCGTCTAGCCCAGGCAAAAGGCCGGCGCTTGTTTCCCCGGCGTCACGCGGAATTTGTGCCGCATGCAAGACAGCAAACGATGACGCACATGGGCTTTGCGCAAATGCCAAACGTGAAAGTGACGGATGCGCGTTGTGCGCTGCAAAAAGCCGCGGGTAAGCCCGCATCCGTGCCACCCGCGCCAATGCGTGCATTGCTGAAACATTGGGGCGCTTGCCAGGACAAGATGCGATGCGGTGCAGTCGTCCGGCTCGATGTGGCCGCAAGGTGTCTCGGGCGGGGTCTTGCAGGAAGAGAGGACCGCTTTATCGGAGAGGTGGCCTACGGCGGAAGCTGGGCCTGATCTCGACGCCCGATGCGCGCGTAGCCAGCCCCTCGTATGGAAGGATTAGGCGCGTGGCTGACAGGGGTGGCGCGGCCGGGCGCGTCGAAACCGTTTCAGTTCTGAAACATGGCCCAGCACGGCAGGGGGAAAAATAAATGAAGCGTTGCGCCGTTACAGCACGACCGGCCGGTCGCTCAGCTCATTGGTGCGCGGCGTGCCATCGGAAGGCACGTGCGCGGCGAGGAGGTCGTTGATCTGCGCCAGCGCGTCGAGCACCGGCGCCATGGTCACGCGCTGCGCAAAGCCACGCGTGATGGTCTCGCAGATGGCGCGCCACGCGTGTGCGTCCACCTTGGCGGCGATACCGTGGTCGGCCAGGATCTCGACCGCGTGGTCGGCCAGGTTGATGTAGAGCAGCACGCCCACGTGCTCGCGCGTGTTCCACACCTCCAGCAGCCCGAACAACGTCCGGGCACGGTGCCGCGGCGACATCCCGGCCCAGGCGTCGCGCACGGGCAACGAGCTCTCGATGACGACGCGCACTTCGCCGCGATGGTGTTGTTCGCCTTCGCGCACGGCGGCTTCAAGCTTTTGCAGATCCGCCGGCGGAAACGCCCGCCTTGCATGCGACGAGGTTGTCAGCAGATGGGTCAGGGCACGGCGCGCGCCGTGGTGATGTCGGGTCGTGGAAGCCATGGATACGTTCACCGGTTACCAGTTGCCGGAGGCACCACCGCCACCGAAATCACCACCACCCCCGCCGCTAAAACCGCCGCCTCCACCGCCGCCGCCACCGAAATCACCGCCGCCGCGTCCCCAGCCGCCGCCCAATCCACCGCCTAAGCCGCCAATGGTGCCCGGGCCCCAGCCGCGATTGCCCATCACCACGCGCGAGCCGGGCCGGCCGGGCAGGCTGCCCGTGACGCGCCCGCCCGAGCGCATGGCCGCGCTGAGCACGAAGAACACGATGATCGCCAGCGGAAACAGCACCGGCAGCCAATCGCCGATGCCGCCGCCGGATTGCTGACGCTTCGCCCGCTCGGCAGGCGGCAGGCTCTCTTGTGCAATGACGGTCTGGATGGCCGAGATACCTGCCGACAGCCCGCCGTAGAAATCGCCCTGGCGGAAGTGCGGCGCCATCACGTCCTGCAGGACATGCTTGGATTGCGCGTCGGTCAGCGCACCTTCCAGCCCGCGCCCCACCTCGATGCGCATCTTGCGCAGCGATGCCGGGTTGTCCTTGGCGATGAGGATGATCGCGCCGTCGTCCACGCCCTTGCGGCCGGCCTTCCACGCATCGGCCACGCGGATGCCGTACGCCTCGATGGGTTCCGGCGCGGTAGACGGCACCATCAGCACGAAGATCTGGCTGCCGCGCTGCTGTTCGTAATCGGCCAGCACCTGCTCGAGCGCGCTCTTCTGTTCGGCGCTGAGCGTGCCGGTCAGGTCGGTCACGCGCGCGGCCAGCGGCGGCACGGCCACCATGTCGCTTTGCGCGCGCGCAGGCAACGCGGCGGCCAGCCACAGGGCCGCAGTCAGCAGGAAGGTGAAGCAGGCACGCGCGCGCATCGACATGATCGTCAGCTCGTCAGAACTTCACTGCCGGGGCGGTGGAAATCCCCTTTTCGTTCTCGACCGTGAAGTTCGGCTTGACCTGGTAGCCCATCACCTTGGCCGTCAGGTTGGTCGGGAAGCTACGGGTCAGCACGTTGTAGTCCTGCACCGATTTGATGTAGCGCTGACGCGCCACGGTGATGCGGTTCTCGGTGCCTTCCAGTTGCGATTGCAGATCACGGAACGACTGGTCAGCCTTGAGTTGAGGGTAGTTCTCCGACACGGCCATCAGGCGCGACAGCGCGCTCGAAAGCTCGCCCTGCACCTGCTGGAATTTCTGGAACGCCGCCGGGTCGTTCAGGACCTCCGGCGTGATCTGGAAGCTGGTGGCTGCCGCGCGCGCCTTGGTTACGGCTTCGAGCGTGTCCTTTTCGTGGGACGCATAGCCCTTGACCGTATTCACCAGGTTGGGAATCAGGTCCGCACGGCGCTGGTACTGGTTGACCACCTCGGCCCAGGCAGCCTTGGTGGCCTCATCCTTCGCCTGGAAATCGTTATAGCCGCACGCAGACAGGAATGGCGCAACCAGCACGGCCAACGACAGCGTCAGCCAGCGCAGCACCGAAAAACGCGTCGAGCGGAAGGTCAGGGCAGGGGTCATGAAATCCTCTAGATCTTGAATCCGAAAAGAATGTGGCATGAGACCGACGTCGTTACATGACGTTTCAGCGCACTGTAGCTTATGCGCTTGACGCTCCAGTCACACATCAGTACGGTATGGAGACTTTTTTGACAATTTCCATGCGCGTGATTTCCCGTTCCTCGTCGATCAGCACGGCACCGGCCTTCAGCCTGTCGGTCGTGTCGACGCTCGCGCGCGCCAAAAAAGCCACCAAACAGCCGCTCGTCTGACCGGAGCGCTGTTCCGTCAGATGGGCGACGGAACAGCGGTTGACCGATACGTTAGACACGGTTGCCTCTCACCCGCATCTCGCGGGGCCGCATTCCCGAAGCGCTTCTGACGGTTCTTTGACCGGTCGTTGATTCGTCCAGGAGTGTTGTCGTGCTTGAAAATTCATCCATCAATCTGTACACCCGCGAGCGTCCGTCTTATGCGGGCATCTGGGTGCCCATCGTGACGCCGTTTGCCGATGACGCGGCACGGTCGGTGGACCACGGCGCCCTGTATACATTAGTGGTGCGGTATCGCGAGCTGGGCGTCGCGGGTTTCGTGGCGTGTGGCAGTACCGGTGAAGCCGCTGCGCTGACCGATCAGGAACAGGCCGACGTGCTCGATACGGTACGTGCCGCCGCCGACGGCTTACCCGTAGTGATGGGTGTCTCGGGCAGCGCTCTCGCATCGGTGCGCGAGCGGATGCTGCGCCTCGCTGAGCATCGGCCGGCAGCGTTCCTGATTCCCGCGCCTTCCTACATTCGGCCATCGCAGGACGGGATCATCGAATACTTCACCGCACTGGCCGACGCCTCGCCTGTGCCGGTGCTCTTGTACGACATTCCGTATCGCACCGGCGCAAACATCGACACCGAAACGCTGCTCGCGCTGGCGGCGCATCCCAACATCCACGGCATCAAGGATTGCGGCGGCGACGCGGACAAGACGCAGCGCCTGATCGCCGACGGGCGGTTGCAGGTGCTGGCCGGGGAAGATGCGCAGGTGTTCGGCACGCTGTGCGCCGGCGGTGTCGGGGCGATTATTGCTGCCGCGCATGTCCGCACGGAGCTGTTTGTCGAGATGGCAAGGGCGGTGCAGGAGCAGCGGTTGAACGATGCGCGGCGGTTGCATCACGCGCTGGCACCGGTGATTCGGTTGCTGTTTGCCGAGACGAACCCTGGGCCTTTGAAGGCTTGGCTGGCTGCCGAGGGGTTGATTCGCAATGTGTTGCGGGCGCCGATGATGATGGCTTCCGAGGGTTTGGGGCGGGAGTTAGGGGAGGTGGTTGGACGGGTTTGAGTTTTTTGTTGGTGGTCCATCCCCCTTTCAGTCCCGGCAGGGGATGAAACAGGGGATGCACCGCCAAGTCCCATCCCCCAAATACAAGAAACTCAAATACCCTTAAACGCCTTCCGGGCCGCCTCAAACGTCGCATCCAGAATCGCATCATCGTGCGTGGCGGACACGAAACCCGCCTCAAACGCGGACGGTGCCAGATAGACGCCCTGATCCAGCATCGCATGGAAGAACGCATTGAAGCGCCCAACATCGCTCTTGGTGACTTCAGCAAAGCTCGTCGGCACGCCTTCGCGGAAGTAGATGCCGAACATGCCGCCCACGCTGTCAGCGGCAAACGGCACGCCAGCCTCGCGCGCAATTTCGGCCAGCCCATCCACCAGTTTTCGTGTCTGGACAGCGAGCCTGTCATGGAAACCCTCCGCAGCAATCAGCCGCAGCGTGGTCAGGCCAGCCGCCACGGCCAGCGGATTTCCCGACAATGTGCCCGCCTGGTACACGTTGCCTAGCGGCGCCAGGAATCCCATGATGTCGCGGCGGCCACCAAACGCCGCGGCCGGCATGCCCCCGCCAATCACCTTGCCCAGGCACGTCAGGTCCGGCTTGATCCCGTACAGCGCCTGCGCGCAACCGAGCGCCACGCGGAAACCCGTCATCACCTCGTCAAAGATCAGCACGGCGCCGTGCTCGGTACACAGCGCGCGCATGGCCTGATGGAATTCGTTGCTGCCACGCACCAAGTTCATGTTGCCGGCCACCGGCTCGACGATCACGGCGGCGATTTCCTTGCCGTGGCGCGCGAACGCCTCGCGCAGCGCGGTGACGTCGTTGTATGGCAGCACCATCGTGTGCTTGACCACGTCTTCCGGCACGCCGGCGGAAGAGGGCGCGTTCTGCGTCGTATCGGCAAACGTCAGCAGGCCCGAACCGGCCTTGACCAGCAGGCTGTCGGCGTGACCGTGGTAGCAGCCCTCGAACTTGACGATCAGGTCACGCCCGGTAAAGCCGCGGGCCAGTCGCAGGGCGCTCATGGTCGCTTCGGTGCCCGACGACACGAGCCGCACCTGCTCGATCGACGGCACGAGCTTGCAGATTTCCTCGGCCATGACGACTTCGGCCTCGGTAGGCGCGCCGAACGAGAAGCTGTCGGCTGCCACGTCCTGCACGGCACGCACGACGTCCGGGTGCGCGTGTCCGACGATCATCGGGCCCCATGAGCCGACGTAGTCGATATAGCGCGTGCCGTCGGCGTCCCACAGGTACGGGCCGGCTGCCTTGGCAATGAAGCGCGGGGTGCCGCCCACCGAGCGGAAGGCGCGTACCGGCGAGTTCACTCCGCCGGGGATGGTCTTCTGGGCACGTTCAAACAGGGCGGCGCTGCGGGAGGGAGTCGACATGGAGGGTGTTCGGAGAGAGCGTGGCGCCGGGCTGAGCGGCGCTGCGGCACGGTTTAAAGGCGGTTCGAGGCGATTATGTGGTGGTTTGCCGCAGATCCGGGTTGGATGCGGTCAAACACCGTGTCTGCCCGGTGCCTGTTCTGGCGCAGCCGGGCGTGATTCGGTACCATCTGGCCTGCCATTTTAATAGACGGAACCCACCGAAGCTTTGCCCTATGGAACAACAGATTGAATACAAGACGTGGATGTGCCTGATTTGCGGCTGGATCTACGACGAAGAACAAGGCGCCCCGGACGACGGCATTGCGCCTGGCACGAAGTGGGAAGACGTGCCCATCAACTGGACGTGCCCCGAGTGCGGCGCGCGCAAGGAAGACTTCGAAATGGTGCAGATCTGATCCGGATCTGACCTGTCTCCCGTCAGCAAGTGAGTGTTTGCCCTCTTGCTGACAGCCAAGTATCAGGAAGTGACGGTTCGATGAATGGGCTCGTCGCTTCCATGCCACAAGCGCCCGGCGGACGGCCGGCGCCATTGACGGCGAATAGGTGACTTGTCACACTTCGTCAAATTCTGAGCTTCACACTTCATAAGCGGGCCGGGGGGCGTAGTTTTGAAGTCGTCGCCAGCGTGGGCCTTTTCCGTTTGGAGGGCACGCTGCGTGGCGATTTGCCGCGATCCATCCGGTCAGAATGTCGTGGCGACCCGTGGTCGCGCACTGCGAGAACATGATGCAATCCGCGCGGGTGGAACAACTGGCTGACTCTCAACCGCTGGCGAACTCTCCGCTGGCGCATTCCCTGACAGGCTGCAAAGTGCTGGTAATCGACGATTCCAGCACCATTCGCCGTACCGCGCAGATTTTCCTCACCCAGGCCGGGTGCCAGGTCGTGCTGGCCGAAGACGGCTTCGACGCACTGGCCAAGGTGGGTGACCTGAAGCCCGATCTCGTGTTCTGCGACATCCTGATGCCCAATCTAGACGGCTACCAGACCTGCTCGCTGATCAAGAAAAGCCCAAAGTTTCATGCCACGCCTGTGATCATGCTGTCTTCGCGCGACGGAATTTTTGACCGCGCGCGGGGCAAGTCGGTCGGGGCGGTGGACCATCTCGCCAAGCCGTTCTCGAAGGAAGCGCTGCTGGAGGCGGTCCAGACGCATTTGCCGGTGGCGCAAGCCGCCGCGCAGTGACGGCATCTCTCTTAATGAAGGACTGTTTGTATGGCAATCAAGAAAGTGTTGGTGGTCGATGATTCTCCGACCGAAGCGCTGCACCTGTCGGAGATTCTCGGCAAGAACGGTTTCAAGGTGACGGTCGCTGCCGATAGCGAGCAGGCCATGACCAAGCTCGAAGCCGAAACCTTCGACCTGATCCTGATGGACGTGGTGATGCCGGGCCAGAACGGCTACCAGGCAACCCGCGCCATCAAGAAGGACGAGCGCTTCCAGGGCATCCCCGTGATCATGTGCACGACCAAGGGCCTGGAGACCGACCGCGTGTGGGGTATGCGCCAGGGCGCATCGGACTACATCGTCAAGCCGGTGAAGGCCGAAGAGCTGCTCGAGAAGATCGCCAAGCTGGCGCAGTGATGCTGCGACAGTTCGTTTAGAAGCGCGACGTCGAGACCGCGCGCAGCAAAGACCCAGCACCGGACATGAGCCAGACGTGAACGAACAGCGCACCAACCTGACCTCCCGCCAGCGCCTGCACGAATACCAGGCGATGCTGGCCCGCCGCCTGCAGGAGGCGCGCGCCAAGTCGGCGACGGAAGGCTTTCTGGGCGTGCAGATCGGCGAGCACCACTGGCTGCTGTCGCTGACCGAAACCGGCGAGGTGCTGGACTACCAGCCGCCCGCACGCGTGCCGCTCACACAGCCGTGGTACCTCGGTCTCGTGAACGCGCGCGGCAATCTGCTCGGCGTGATCGATTTCGGCCTGTTCTGCGGTGAAGCGCCGACGGGCAGTGGCAGCGGCGCCAAGATCGTGGTGCTGTCCAAAGACCCGCAGCGTGCGTGCGCGATTGTCGTGCCGCGCGTGGCCGGCCTGCGCAGCCTGAGCGATCTGCAGCCTGCGGAAGCCACGGCGGAAGTGGGGCGCCCGTGGTTGGGACGCGCCTGGAGCGATGCGCAGGGCACGCAATGGCGCGAACTGGATGTGCGGCAGTTGCTGGCCGATCCGGCGTTCCTGCAGGTCGGTCGCAGCCGCACGTAAAGCGAGTGGGCAATCAGGCCGTAGAGCCGTAGAGCACACGAGAAAGAAAGATTGGGCACGCCGCAACGGGAGCGGCGTGTGCAGGGGCAAGAGGCGGTGCGAGGCGCGTGCAACAGGGCGCGCCAGGTGGCCAAGGTGTATTCACGGGCATCGCCGAAGGTGCGTACCACGCCAGATGGAACAAGGCGCGGACGCGGACGGGAAATCCATGCGGCTGATCTCGACAGAACGGGACGGCAGCATCGACAAGAAAAGAGGGTCCTATGGGGTTCAAGTGGTTCAACGCAGGTCGCCGTGCCGGTGAGGCAGGGGCGCCGGAGGTTGCAGCGGAGGGCGCGTCGGCGGCTTCCGTGCAGTTGGCGCAGTTGGACAATGCGTCCCATACGGATGACGACAATCCTGCTGGCACGCCCACGCAACTGGGCCGCTCGCCCATGGATGCCGTGGTCGGCTGGATGGAGCGCGTGCCGTTTGCCGCGCAGCAGCGCGTGTTCACGATCGGCCTGGTGGTCGGTCTGCTGGCCCTGCTGATCTCGGTGTACCTGGATAACCGCCAGGCCAACAACGGTTCGGTGCAGATTGAAATTGCCGGTGACACGCTGATGCACTCGCAGCGTCTGGCCAAGGCGGTGCCGGTTGCGCTGCTGGGTAACACCAACGCATTCGCCCAGCTCAAGGAGAGCCGCGCGCGTCTGCAGGAAAACCTCGATGCGCTGAAGAACGGCAACTCCGAGCGCGGTGTACGCGCCTCGGGTGGCGATGCCGAAGCGCTGCTCGACAAGTCGATCGAAGAGTGGAAGCGCAGCGACAAGAGCGCCCAGGCCATTCTGGCGCAGGAAAAGACGCTGGTGGCGGTGGGTAAGACGCTGAACGTGTTCAACGCGTCGAACCCCGAACTGCTGGAAGAAGCCGAGCAGATCTCGTCGATGAAGCTGCAGACCAACGCGCCGGCGCGTGAAGTGGCCGCCTCGTCGCAGCTGGTGATGTTGACGCAGCGTCTGGGTAAGAACATGAACGAGTTCCTGGCCGGCGAAGGCGTGAACCCGGAAACGGCGTTCCTGCTCGGTAAGGACACCAACACCTTCCGCGAAACCCTGAACGGCCTGCTCAACGGCTCGGAAGCGCTGCGCCTGTCGGCTGCCACCGATGCCGAGACGAAGGGCTACCTGCAAGAGCTGTCGACCCGCTTCGACAACGTGCAGAAGACCACGCAGATCATTCTGGAAAACCTGCCGGGCCTGATCGCTGCCAAGCGCGCCCAGCAGCAGATCTTCAACGACAACGAAAAGCTGCGTGCCGACCTGTCGGACCTGCAGTCGGCCTATGCCGGCAGCGTGCGCAGCCGTCCGGTGACGCTCGGTGCGGTGGTGCTGTCGGCCATCCTGACCGTGGTCTGCCTGGCTGGCCTGGCCGCCCTGTACCTGCGCGATTCGCGCGTGCGTACGATGGAAGCAGAAGCCCGTCAGCGCGAAGCTGAAGAGCGCCGGATGGTGGAAAAGCGCAACAACGACTCCACCCAGGCTGCAATTCTGCGTCTGATGAACGAGCTGCAGGACATTGCAGACGGTGACTTGACCAAGCAGGCCACCGTGTCGGAAGACATTACCGGCGCCATCGCCGACTCGGTGAACTACACCGTGGAAGAACTGCGCGAGCTGGTCGGCCGGGTGCAGCAGACGGCCGAGCAGGTGACGCAGGCATCGTCGGCGGTGCAGACCACGTCGGAAAGCCTGGTGGCCGCGTCGGAAGAACAATCGCGCCAGATTCGCCAGACCGGTCAGTCGGTGGTGGAGATGGCGGACCGCATTACGCAGGTCTCGCGCGGCGCAGCCGAATCGGCCAACGTCGCACGCGCCTCGCTGGCTGCTGCCGAGCAAGGTCAGCAGGCCGTGCAGAACGCCATCACGGGCATGAACGACATCCGTGATCAGATTCAGGAAACCTCGAAGCGGATCAAGCGCCTGGGCGAGTCGTCGCAGGAGATCGGTGAAATCGTTGAGCTGATCTCGGACATTACCGAGCAGACCAACGTGCTGGCACTGAACGCGGCGATCCAGGCCGCATCGGCTGGTGAAGCGGGCCGCGGCTTCTCGGTGGTGGCAGAAGAAGTGCAGCGCCTGGCAGAACGCTCTGCCGAGGCAGCCAAGCAGATCGGGGCGCTGATCCGCACCATCCAGACCGACACGCAAGACGCGGTTCACGCCATGGAGCGCAGCACGGCGGGTGTGGTGGAAGGGGCGAAGCTGTCCGATAACGCCGGTGCCGCACTGGTGGAGATCGGCCGCGTGTCGCGCCAGCTTGCCGAACTGATTGAGAGCATTTCGCAGACGACGTCGCACGAAGCGACGCTGGCTTCGGACGTTGCGCAGAACATCGAACAGATCCTGCATATCACGGAGCAGACCTCCACGGGTACGCGCCAGACCGCACAGTCGGTGCGCCAGCTGACGCAGCTTGCTGAAGAACTGCGTGACTCCGTGGCGCGGTTCCGCATCGCCTGATCTCGTCACCACTGGATTTCGGGCGGGAACGCCGAAGGGGCCACCCCGGGGCAATCGCGGCAACCGCCACCTGCTTTTTGGAAGCACACATGCGTCATCAATCTGCCGCCGAGCCCGCCCAGTCCCATCCTGCCTCGCTTGAGGCGACCGGGGCCCCCGCGGTTCGTCCGAAAGCCGCCGTGCCCGCACGTGATCTCTCCGCGCTGGCGTGGGTTGCGCCCAACATGCGCGCCGCGCTCGACGATGCCGTGCGCGAGTTCGGCGAATACGCAGCCGATGTCATCGCCGATCCGGAGGTCATCGGTGCGCGCGATACGACATCGCTGCGCCTGGCCGGCCAGTATCTGCACCAGGCCGCCGGCGCGCTGTTGATCGTCGGCCTGCGCGGTGTCGACGTGTATTGCCAGGCCGCCAAGCGCCTGCTTGAGGCAGTGGATGCCGGCACCGTTCCAGCCGACGCCCAGACGCTGGATGTGTTCTCGCGCGCCGTGCAGGCGTTGCAGGAATACGTGGCCGACCTGATGGCCGGTATGGGCGAAGAGCCGCTGCGCCTGTTCCAGCCGTATCAGGCCGTGCTGACCCGCCTGGGCGAAGAGCGCATCCATCCGGCCGACCTGTGGGCCGATGAGTTGCGGCACCTGCCGGCGCTACTGCTGCCCTCGCGCGATCTGCCGGGCCTGGCGCGCCTGCGCCGCAAGTTCGAGCTCGCCTTGCTGACCGCGCTGCGGGCGCCGGCCTCGAACGCCGATGGAGCGGTGGTGGATCCGTCGGCCGCCGCAGCGGCCTACGCCCCGCTGGAAGACCTGCTGCATGGCATCCGCGCGCTTGAGCGTGAACCGCGCCGCGCCGGAGACGATCTGCACCGCGATCTGTGGCTCGTGCTGGCCCTGACCTTTGGTGCCCTGCGTGCTGGCCTGGTGCCGGCCGACATGACCGCCAAGCGCCTCGCCGCACGCGTCAACCTGCTGCTGCGCCAGTACTCGCACAACAATGTCCATCTGCCGCAAGGCCTGCTGACCGACGCGCTGTATTTGCTGGCCGGCATGGCGTACAGCAACGCGCCGGCAACGCCGGTGGGCGACGACACGCTCGGCCCGGACATCGTGGCGTGTGTTGAGGCCTTTGCGATTCCGCCTACGCACGCACCGGCTGGCGCACTGCACACGCGCCAGTATTACGCGCTGCTGCCGACGGATACCAGCGACACGCTGCAACGCGTCGGCCGCTCGCTCGAAACACTGAGCCAACAACCTGCGCCCGCTGCGGACGAACTCGACGCTGCACTGCAGACGCTGGCGCTGCATGCCGATGCGCTCGGTCAGCCGGCGCTGTCTGAGCTGTCGAATCGCCTGACCGAAGCTGCCGGGCAGGACGTTGCCCCTACGCTGCAATTCCTATCGCGCATGCTGGCCCGCCCGTGGGCGCTGCATGGTGAATCCGGCGATTTGCGCAGCGCGTGGTTTGCCGCTCGCTGCAGTGAATTGGCCGAACACGCCCGCGTCGCGCAAGACGGTCAGGCCGTGCCGGCACCTGCATGGCTCACGCTGCTGGCCGGAGAAGCTGTGCAACGCCGCACGCGTGCTGAACAGGTTCGCGCACTGCAAACGCAGCTGGCATCCGCCGAAACGCACCTCGATGCTTTCGAGCGCGAAGGCGAAGAAAGCGGCGGTCTTCAGGAAGCCGCCCGTCTGTTCGGCGAGATGCAAAACGCCTTCGCCGCGCTGGACGCCTATGAGGCGGTGCATGCCACCGAAGCTGCGCAGTCGACCATCAACGCTCTACAAGCTGCGGGCGAAGGCGCAACCGCCGATCGCGAACGCTACCTGGCCGCGCTGGCCGCCAACGTCAGCGGCCTGCAGGCCCTGCTGGATGCACTCTCCGCCGGCACAGAGTTGACCGGTGGCCAAGTCGACGAGATCGTCATCGAAGGCCAGTTGACCCCGAATGCGCGCGAGACCGCATGGCGCGAGTTCGTCTTCGATACCGAATCCGGCATGCTGGCCCGCCGCGAGCCTCAGTCCGAAACGCAGTCCGGCGCAGACGCGGCCAACGCCGATGCGGCGTCGCCGCTGCAATCGTTGCTCGATCGCCTGCTGGCCAAGCAACCGGTCGACCCGACCGACCCGCTGGCTGCGGAGCTGCGCACTGCGCTGCAGGAAGCGCGCGATGCCGCCGCCATCGACGACGATCCGGCTCGCCGACGCCGCCTGGAAGAGGCGCTGGCCCAGTTCGATGCATGGCAGGTTGGCAGCCCCGGCGCGCTTGAGCGGATGCAGGCCGCATTGGCTGCACCGGTTGCCGCGCCTGCCGCCGCCGCACCTGCGCCAACTGCCGCACGGGATACCCAATCCATTGATGCCGAGCTGCTCGACATCTTCCTGTCTGAAGCCGAAGAAGTGCTAGCCGGCGTGCGCGCCGATCTGCAGGGTCTGCAGGCCGCTGCCGACATGGGCACCGGCGGTCTGGCTGCCGGTTCGGACCTGGACTTGCTTACGCAGCTGCGCCGCGCGTTCCACACGCTCAAGGGCTCGGGCCGCATGGTCGGGCTCACGCGCTATGGCGAAGCGGCCTGGGCCATCGAGCAGGTGATGAATGTCTGGCTGGCCGAGAGCCGTGTGCCGACGCCTGACCTGGCCGCGCTCCTCACGCGCGCCGAGTCCGAGTTGTCGACGTGGGCCGCTGCCATCGCGCAAACGCCCCAAGCCGATCACGCCATCGAACCGCTGGTCGCCGCCGCAGAGCGCGTGCGCCATGGCGGCCCATTCGTGTGGCTGGAGGCCGTGCCGACGTCTGAGCCAGCCGAAGCTGCTCCGGCCGCTGAATACGCAGAGCCGCATCGGGTGGAAGCGCCGGCGGCTGAAACCGCATCGCACGACGCAGTCGCTGAACCGTCGTTGGAATTGGCCGCGCCGGATGCCCCCGTTGCTGAAGCCGAAGACGCGGTCGCGCTCACATGGGACGACGAACCAGCGATCCCTGAAGCCGAGGCGCCGGTGTCCGACGCCACCGCACCGGTCGTCGAGCATGAGGGCGTCGAGCCGGTTACAGAGCACGTTGAAGAGGCGCATCAGGAAGCCGCCGCTGAACCGCTTGCCGCCGATGCCGACGCCAAGGTGATCCCATTCCCGTTCGCGCAGACCGGCGAGCCGGAAGAGTTACCGCACGACGATGGTGTAAAGGAGATTGGTCCGGTCCGCATCAGCGTGGCGCTGTACAACGTCTACCTGCAGGAAGCCGATGATCTGATCCGCCGCCTGGGTGTGGATTTCTCGGAGTGGCGCCACGAAGGCCGCACGCCGCCGAGCGAGCTGGCCCTGCGCGCCGCGCACACGCTGCAAGGCAGTTCCGCCGTGGTTGAGCTGGAGCCCGTGCGCCAGTTGGCTGGGGCGCTGGAGCAGGTGCTGTTGAACCTGAACAGCCGGCCAGTGGCGATGCATCCGGGCGATTTCCGTCTGCTCGATCAAGCCGTCGAGCGCATGCGCGGCATGCTGCATCAATTTGCCGCCAGCCTGTGGCCGGACACTGACGAGCCGCTGCGCCGCAGCCTGGACGAGCTGTGCGAGCGCCTGCTCGTGCGGCCGCGCCTGCCGCTGGAGCCGGCACCCGCTGCCTTCTCCGAAGCCGAACAGGCCGAGAATGAAACTGCCGGTTCGGCTGGCGAGCCCGAGTTTGACCCGGCACCGGTTGCGCCGACGTTCGTGCCGGTGCACGAGTCGCCGGTTGCCGAACCTGCCGTGGGTGAACTGGTCCGCCAGGCGCCGGCAGACGCGCTCGACCCGGCGCTGCTTGAGATCTTCCTGGAAGAAGCGCACGTCGCGCTGCCCGAGCTGGGTCAGCATCTGCGCGCTTGGGAAGCCGCGCCGCAAGACCGCAATGCCGCCGGCCTCCTCCTGCGCAACCTGCACACCGTCAAGGGCAGTGCGCGCATGGCCGGTGCCATGACGCTGGGTCAGGCCGCGCACGAAATGGAAAGTGCCATTGAAGGCGGCCTGCGGCAGAACCGCGTGGACGACGCGCTGTTCCGCAAGCTCTACGTGTGGTTCGACCGCATTCAAGCGCACGTCGATGCGCTGGGCGCGGGCAACCTGCTGCCGCTCGATGCCGGCCTTGCGGATGCCGCCGATGCCACGCAGGCATCGTCCGAAACGCAAAGCCCGTCCGGTAGTTCGATGCTGCCTGCAGTGGCCGCCACCAGCGTAGATTTGGCCGGCACGCGCAGCCCCGAAGCCGAGGCGCTGGAAGTGGCCGAACGCCAGCGCGCGATGGTGCGGGTGCAGGCGCGTGCGCTCGATTCGCTCATCAACGATGCGGGTGAAGTCGGAGCGGCGCGTGCGCGCCTTGAGTCGGAAGTCGATGCGCTGAAGACCTATCTGTCGGAACTGAACGACAACGTGGCGCGTTTGCGCTCGCAGGTGCGTGAGATCGAAATCCAGGCCGAAACGCAGATGGAGTCGCGCATTGCTGATGCGGCTGCGCACGACGAGTCGTTCGACCCGCTGGAGTTCGACCGATTCACGCGCTTGCAGGAACTCACGCGGATGATGGCCGAGTCCGTCAACGACGTGGCGACGGTGCAGCAGAACTTGTTCCGCGGTTTCGATCAGGCATCGCTCGATCTGGAAACGCAGGCGCGCCTCACGCGCGGTCTGCAGCGCAGCCTGATGCGTGCGCGCATGGTGCAGTTCGATACCGTGGCCGACCGTCTGTATCGCGTGGCGCGCCAGGCAGCAGCGGAAACCGGCAAGGAAGTCCGGCTGTTCATCAAGGGCGGTACGGTAGAACTGGATCGCAGCGTGCTGGACCGCATGGGCGGCCCGCTGGAACACATGATTCGGAATGCGGTTGCGCACGGCATTGAATCGGCCGACGAGCGCCGCGCCAAGGGCAAGGCACCCGCCGGTGAACTGACGCTCGAAGTGCAGCAGGAAGGTAACGAAGTCGTCCTGCACTTCGTCGACGACGGCGCGGGCCTGAACCTCGATCGCATCCGCGCGCGTGCGTTGGAGCGTCAACTGCTGGCTGCCGACGAAGAAGCCAGCGACGCGCGCCTCACCGAGATGATCTTCACGCCGGGCTTCTCCACGGCCGATCAGGTGTCGGAACTGGCCGGCCGCGGCGTGGGCATGGACGTGGTGCGTGCGGAAACCGTCGCCCTGGGCGGCCGGATTTCGCTGCAGACCACGCCGGAAGTCGGTACGCGCTTCACCATCCACCTGCCGCTGACGACTGCGATTACGCAGGTGCTGCTGGTGCGTGTGAGCGAGCGTGTGTACGCGATTCCGTCGGGCATGATCGACCACGTGCAGCAACTGCGCCCGCAGGCGCTGGCCGAGGCGTACAACGCCGCCGCGCTGCAACTGCCGACGGGCCCCGTGCCGTTCCACTACTTTGGCGCGCTGCTTGAAGAAGCGACGTCTGTCACAAGCGGGCGCAAGTACTCGCCGGCCGTGGTCGTGCGCAACGGTGCTGACCGCGCCGCCGTGCATGTCGATGAAGTGATCGGCAACCGCGAAGTCGTGGTCAAGCACATTGGCCCGCACCTTGCGCGTCTGGAAGGTATTGCCGGTGCAACGACGCTGGGCGACGGCGAGATCGTGCTGATCTACAACCCTGTGGTGCTCACGCAGCGCTTTGAGCGCGAAGCGGTTGCACGCAGCCTGTCAGACCCGGAAGCCACGGGCGCCGTGGCCGAGCTGCAGCGCGACGGCAGCACCGACGCCGTGCCGGGCCTCGCCACACAGCCGATCGTCATGGTGGTCGACGATTCGCTTACGGTGCGCAAGGTCACGCAGCGTTTGCTTACGCGCTCCGGCTACCAGGCCGTGCTCGCACGCGACGGTGTGGATGCGCTGCGTCAGTTGCAGGAGATCACGCCCGACGCAATGCTCGTCGACATCGAAATGCCGCACATGGATGGTTTCGACCTCACACGCAACGTGCGTGCGGACGAACGTATCGGCGCCACGCCAATCATCATGATCACCTCGCGTACGGCGGACAAACACCGCCGTTACGCAGCGGAGATCGGCGTGAACGTCTACCTGGGCAAGCCGTACAACGAAGAGGAGTTGCTACAGCATCTGCGCAACCTCATCGGCGAGCGCGCACCGGCGGCCAAGGCAGGCTGACGAGACGCTTCGCAGAAACAACTACGGGCCGGTAACACACCGGCCCGTAGTTTTTGGCGGGTGGTGATCTTCAATCGTCGGCGCCGGCTTTGCTGAGTGCCGCAGCCTCAGCGCCCGATGTGCGATGTGCCTTGGTGACGGCATAGCGGTCGAGCGTTGCTGCGCGGGCGGCCGCGTGGTCGACGATGGGCAGCGGATACGTCTCGCCCAGTACCACGCTTGCTTCCTTCAACACATTGGCCGGTGCCGTCCATGGCGCATGGATGTACTTGTCGGGCAGCTTCGCCAGTTGCGGCAGGTACTTGCGGATGAAGCGGCCTTGCGGGTCGAACTTCTCCGATTGCGTGACGGGGTTGAAGATGCGGAACCACGGTTGCGCGTCGCACCCACTGGACGCGGCCCACTGCCAGCCGCCGTTGTTGGCGGAAAAGTCGAAATCGTTGAGCACGTCGGCAAAATACTGCTCGCCGCGCCGCCAGTCGATACCAAGATCCTTGATGAGAAAACTGGCCGCGACCATGCGCAGGCGGTTGTGCATGTAGCCGCTCTGGAAAATCTGCAGCATGGCCGCATCGACGAGCGGATAACCGGTGCGCGCGGCCTTCCACGCTTCAAAGCGCGCGTCGCCAGTGTCGCCGTCCACCCAGCGGATACGATCGAATTCCGGATGGAACGCGGCGCCGTCGGCCAGATCGGGGCGGTGGTGCAGGATCATGAAATAGAAATCCCGCCAGACCAGTTCCGACAGCCACGTCGCCGCGCCCCGGCTGCCGCGCAGCATGGAGGCATGGGCACGCGCGGCCAGCGTGCGGATCGACACGGTGCCAAAGCGCAAATGCGTTGACAGATAGCTGGGCCCGCGCACGGCGGGAAAGTCGCGGCGCGCATGGTAGTCGTCCATGCGCTCTTCAAATTCGTCGAGCAGGGTTTGCCCGCCCGACATGCCGCTGGGCAGGGCGATTTCCGACAGATTGGTGCGGGCGAAGCCCATCGCTTCCAGCGCCGGCGTTGGGTGCGCAAGTGCCTCAGGCGGCTTCGCCAGCGCGCCGAAGTAGGGCTCTGTCGGATACGCGCGCAAGTCGAACGGCGTCAGCGCGGCCAACCAGGCGTTCTTGTAAGGCGTGAAGACGCCGTACGGTTTGCCTTGCCCATTCAGGATCTCGTCGCGCTCGAAGATCACCTGATCCTTGAAGTCGAACCAAGCGCACGGCTGCTGCGCCAATGCTTTGCGCACCGCTTCGTCGCGGGCTTGTGCAGAAGGTTCTTCATCATGGTTGGCGAAAACCGCTTCGACGTTGAGCTGGCGCGCGATCTCCGGAATCGCGTGGCGTGGGTGGTCATGGACGACGATCAGGTCGCCGCCGGTCTCGCGCAATGCGCCGCGGAGTTCTTCGATGGACGCACGGATGAACTCGACGCGGCGGTCGGACTTGAGCCCGCGCGCAAGCAGCGCGTCGAGGATGTCGCGATCGAACACGAACACGCAATAGACCTCGCGGCAGTGCCGCAAGGCATAATGCAGCGCCGCGTGGTCAACGTGCCGCAGATCGCGCCGGAACCACACCAGACCACGCTGGAAGTGCGCTCCGATGTTGTAAGGCTGGCGGCTTGGGGCGGTGGAAGGCATCGGATGGAATCGGTTGCTCTTTAGACTGGCGGAGCGTATCGCAAAATTCGCCCCTTTTTGTTTTGTTCACGTTGTTGTCATGGCTGATTCTTCCCGTCTTCCGCTGTATCGCATCCTCCAATCCCAGGGTTTCGGCACCCGCCGCTATTGCAAGGACCTCGTCCTCGCGGGGCTGGTCTTCGTCAACGGCGTCGAGATGGAAAGCCCCGATGCGCTGGTCGATACCGCCGGCCTGGTCCTGGATGTCGACGGCGAACGCTGGGCATACCACGCCCGCGCCTATCTGATGCTCAACAAGCCGGCCGGCGTGGAGTGCTCGCAAAAGCCGAAACATCATCCGAGCGTGTACACGCTGCTGCCGGTGCCGCTGCGCGAGCGCGCCGTGCAGTGCGTCGGGCGGCTCGACCAGGACACCACGGGGTTGCTGCTGCTGACCGACGACGGCCAGTTCGTCCACACCATCACCAGCCCGCGCCACCAGGTGCCCAAGGTGTACGAGATCACCACCGCCGAGCCCGTGACCGAGGCGCAGATCGCCCAGCTGTGCGCCGGCGTGCTGCTGGCTGACGAAAATGAAAACGTTGCCGCCGCCTGGGCCGAGCGCGTCGGCACGCACCACTTGCGCATGGCGCTCACGCAGGGCAAATACCACCAAGTGAAACGCATGGTGGCCGCCGCCGGTAACCATGTGGCTGGCTTGCACCGCAGCGCCATTGGCGGGTTGTCGCTGGGGGATCTGGCGCCGGGCGAATGGCGCTGGCTGGAAGCCGCCGATCTGGAAGCGCTAAACACCACGCCACCCCATGCAACCGGGCCAAGTGCCTGAAGCGGCACAATGCGTAATCCCAAAAAACCTTGCGCTGAAGGCCGATTCCTCCAAATGAGAGGGGCAGCGGCCGGGGGCTTTTGGTAAACTCCCCCCATGGCCTCGCCTGACGCACTTATCAATCTCACGAATCAGTTCCTGATCGCTATGCCCGGCATGGCGGACTCCACGTTTTCGGGCACGGTCGTGTACATGTGCGAGCACAACGAGCGCGGTGCGCTTGGGCTCGTCATCAACCGCCCCATCGACATCGACTTGGCGACGCTGTTCGACAAGATCGACCTCAAGCTCGAAATCCATCCCCTGGCAGAACAATCCGTGTACTACGGCGGCCCGGTGCAGACCGAGCGCGGGTTTGTGCTGCACGACGCCACGGGCGCGTATTCGTCGTCGCTGGCGGTCCCTGGCGGGCTGGAAATGACCACCTCCAAGGATGTGCTGGAAGCCGTCGCCCAGGGCGGCGGCCCCCACCGTTTCATCCTGACCCTCGGGTATGCCGGCTGGAGTGCCGGTCAACTGGAAGACGAAATCAGCCGCAACGGCTGGCTGACCGTCCAGGCCGATCCCGAGATCATCTTCAACGTGCCTCCGGAAGCGCGGTTTGCCGCGGCGCTGAATCTGCTCGGCATCAACCCCGCCATGCTGTCGGGTGAGGCCGGGCATGCCTGAGCCGGCACGTCCGGCCCCCGCTCCCATGCCCGCAGAAGGCACCTTGCTGGCATTCGATTACGGCGAAAAGCGCATTGGCGTGGCGCTCGGCAATTCCATCACGCGTTCGGCACGGGCGCTGGAAACCATTCCGAACCGCTCGGTCGATTTCCGCTTCGCGCAGATCAGCCGGCTGGTCGGAGAATGGCAGCCTGTGGGTTTTGTGGTCGGCATGCCGGTCCACCCCGACGGAGAGGAACAGCCGATGATCAAGCTCGCCAAGCGCTTCGGCAATCAATTGCACGGCCGCTATGGTCTGCCGGTCACCTGGGTGGATGAGCGTTATTCGTCCATCGCTGCGCAGGATGCCGGTGCCTCCGACGATGTGCTCGACGCAGAAGCCGCGCGCATCATCCTCCAACAGTTTTTCGACGAACACGCATGACATCGCAACAGATCGATGCCGAGGCGCTGTACCAGAGCCTCGTTGCACAACTGCGCACGCGGCTGGCCGACGGCCACACCTGGTCGGTGGCCGGCATTGTCAGCGGCGGCGCCTGGATCGCCAAGCGGCTGGCGCATGACCTTGGCCTGCCGGAATACGGCGTCGTCAACGTTGCCATGCACCGCGACGACTACGCGAAGAAGGGCCTGCACGCCAAGGCGCAACCGACCACGCTGCCGTTCGATGTGAACGAGCGCCGCATCCTCCTGGTGGACGACGTGCTGGCCAGCGGCCGCACCATCCGCGCGGCCATCAACGAGCTGTTCGACTACGGCCGTCCGGCGGCGGTGGAACTGGCCGTGCTGGTCGACCGCGGTGAACGCCAACTGCCTGTTGCGCCGGATTACATCGGGGAACGCATCACGCTGCCCGCCGATGAATCGCTCGTGCTGAGCGAAGCCGGCGAGGGCGCTGCCGCGCGCTTCACCTTCACGCGCGAGCCCAAGGGCACCTGACTTCAAGCGCGCACCGCACCGGCTTTGACCTGACCTGTACTGACCTCGTCGCCTTTCGTTTCTCCATGCCCAAGACTTTTGCCAACCCGCAGCTCACGAAAAACGGCGAGCTTAAGCACCTGCTGTCGATCGAGGGATTGTCGCGCGACATCCTCACGCACGTGCTGGACACCGCGCAGCAGTTCGTCTCCGTATCGGATTCCGACCGCGAGGTGAAGAAGGTGCCGCTGCTGCGCGGCAAGAGCGTGTTCAACCTGTTCTTCGAGAATTCCACGCGCACGCGCACCACGTTCGAGATCGCAGCCAAGCGGCTGTCGGCGGACGTGATCAATCTGAACATCAATGCGTCTTCCACGAGCAAGGGCGAGTCGCTGCTCGACACGATCAACAATCTGTCGGCGATGCAGGCGGACATGTTTGTCGTGCGGCATGCCAGTTCCGGGGCGCCGTACCTGATCGCCGAGCACGTGGCGCCGCATGTGCACGTGATCAATGCGGGCGATGGCCGTCATGCACACCCCACGCAGGGGCTGCTCGACATGTTCACCATCCGTCACTACAAGAAGGATTTTTCCAACCTGACGGTGGCGATCGTCGGCGACATCCTGCACTCGCGCGTGGCGCGTTCCGACATCCACGCGCTGACGACGCTGGGTTGCGCCGAAGTGCGTGCCATCGGCCCGCGCACGCTGTTGCCGGGCGGACTGGAGCACATGGGCGTGCGGGTCTTCCACAACATGGAAGAGGGCCTGAAGGGCGTGGATGTGGTCATCATGCTGCGCCTGCAGAACGAGCGCATGAGCGGTGCGCTGTTGCCCTCCGCGCAGGAATACTTCAAGGCCTACGGCCTCACGCAGGACCGCCTGGCGCTGGCCAAGCCGGACGCCATCGTCATGCACCCCGGCCCGATGAACCGCGGCGTGGAGATCGACTCCGCCGTGGCCGACGGTGTGCAATCGGTGATCCTGAATCAGGTGACGTTCGGCATCGCGGTGCGCATGGCGGTCATGGGCATCGTGGCTGGCAACAACGACTAAGAAGAGCAATGAAACTGCATATCAAAGGCGGCCGCCTGATCGACCCGGCCAACGGTATCGACGCACAACAGGACTTGTACATCGCGGCAAGCAAGGTGGTCGGTGTCGGCCACGCGCCGGCAGATTTCCATGCCAACAAGACCATCGACGCGACGGGCTTGGTTGTTTGCCCGGGCCTGATTGACTTGTCCGCCCGCCTGCGCGAGCCGGGTTTCGAATACAAGGCCACGCTCGAATCGGAAATGGCCGCGGCCATGGCCGGCGGCGTGACCTCGCTGGTGTGCCCGCCGGACACCGATCCTGTGCTGGACGAACCCGGCCTGGTCGAGATGCTCAAGTTTCGCGCGCGCAACCTGAACCAGGCGCATGTGTATCCGCTCGGTGCGCTCACTGTCGGCTTGAAGGGCGCGGTGCTGACGGAGATGGCCGAATTGACAGAGTCTGGCTGCGTGGGCTTCTCGCAGACCGATGCGCCGATGGCCGACACGCAAGTGCTGATGCGTGCGCTGCAATACGCGCAGACCTTTGGCTTCACCGTCTGGCTGCGCCCCGAAGACCCGTATCTGGGCAAGGGCGGCGTGGCCGCAAGCGGCCCGCTGGCTTCACGCCTGGGCCTCTCGGGTGTGCCGGTAATCGCCGAGACGGTGCGCCTGCACACCATCTTCGAACTGATTCGCAGCACAGGCGCCCGCGTTCACCTGTGCCGTTTGTCGTCGGCCGCCGGCATCGAGCTTGTACGCCGCGCAAAAGCCGAAGGCCTGCCGGTCACGTGCGATGTGAACGTCCACCATATCTCGCTCACCGACATCGATATCGGCTACTTCAATTCGCAGATGCGCTTTGTGCCGCCGCTGCGTTCCGGGCGCGACCGCGATGGCATCGTGCGTGCGCTGGCGGATGGCACGATCGACGCGATCTGTTCCGACCACACGCCCGTGGATGACGACGAGAAGCTGCTACCGTTTGCCGAGGCCACGCCGGGCGCGACCGGCCTCGAAACCCTGCTGCCGCTCACGTTGCGCTGGGCCACCGAACACAAGGTCGAGCTTTCGAAGGCGCTGGCCCGCATCACCAGCGAGCCTGCTCGCGTGCTGGGCCTGCGTGCGGGCTCGCTGGAAGTGGGTGCGATGGCCGATGTGTGTGTGTTCGATCCGGAAGCGACCTGGAAACTTGAGCCTCGCGCTCTGCGCAGCCAAGGCAAGAACTCGCCCTACCTGGGCTTTGAGCTGGCCGGCCGCGTGCGCGCCACAATGGTCGCCGGCCACCTTGCCTATGACGGGCATTGATCAGCGCGTGGCAAGCGCGCCCGCCGAGGCCAGCTCGCTGCAGCGCAAGCATGTGCTGCGCAAGCTGCGTTTGCTCGTACATCTGGTCGAAGGCCTGATCACGTGCGCGCTGCTGTTCTGGTGGATCAAGCCGCACACCAAGCAGGCGCTGATTCAGCGGTGGTCGCGCAAGTTGCTCGCGCTCTTCCGCGTGTCGCTCGTGGTGCATGGCGAGCCCGTCGCGGGCCCGGAACTGGCCGGCTCCATGCTGGTGTCCAACCACGTGTCGTGGATCGACATCTACGCGATCAACAGTTGGTACCCGCCGCGCTTCGTCGCCAAATCAGAGATCCGCAGCTGGCCGGTGATTGGCTGGCTGTGCGCGCAGACCGGCGTGCTGTTCGTCGAGCGCGCCCGCAAGCGCGATGCGCATCGCATCATGCACGTCATTGCCGATGCAATGCGTTCTGGCGATGCCATTTGCGTGTTTCCTGAAGGGACGACGTCTGACGGGCTGCAGCTGCTGCCGTTCCACGCCAACCTTTTTCAGGCGCCGGTCAGCGCAGGCGCACCGATCCGCCCGCTGGCGCTGCGCTATCGCATTGCCGCGACGGGCGAGTTGACGACCATTCCCGCGTATATCGGCGATCTGTCGATGATGGATACGATCAACGCCATGCTGAACGGGCCGCCGTTGGTGGTGGAGGTGTTCGTAGGCCCCGCCGTGGCCCCCGAGATGGACCGCCGGGCGCTGGCTGCACATAGCCAGGAAGCCGTTGCCAACCTGATCGCTCGCGCGGGCTAGGTCAACCGGCTATTTCTTTTTGTGCGCGAGCGGGTCCTGCGCCTGCTCGCAATCCACCTGGATCACGTCACGTCCGGCCGGCGCGAGCGACAGCTTGGCAGCCGTAAGCTTGCCTCCCCACACGCAGCCGGTATCCAAGCCCATCACATCGTCGCGCATCACCAGCCCGCGTGTGGACCAATGCCCGAACACGATCGGCGTGCCGCGCGTGCGGCGGCCCGGCACGTCGAACCACGGCATGTGGCCGTCCGGAGCGCCATCGGCATCCGTCGTGTCGAACTCCATCGTGCCGTCTGGCTTGCAGAAGCGTAGGCGCGTCAGGGCGTTGATGGTCAGACGCAGGCGGTCCATGCCGACGAGATCATTGCTCCACTTGTCTGGATGGTTGCCAAACGCATCGGCCAGGAAGGCTTTCCAATGCGGGCTGCGCAGTTCGCGCTCCACCGCACCGGCCAGCTCCAGTACGTCGCCAGTCGTCCACTGCGGCAGAACGCCGGCGTGCACCATCAGGAAACCGTTTTCGAAGATGGCCAGCGGCTGGTGACGCAGCCATGTGATGAGCTGGTCGCTATCGGGCGTGGAGAGGATGTCGCCGAGCGTGTCGCGCTTGCCGGGTTTGCGCACTCCCGCAGCTACGGCCAATAGGTGGATGTCGTGGTTGCCCAGGACGGTGCGTGCACGGCCGGTCTCGCAAAGTGCGATGACTTGGCGCAGCGTGGCCAGCGACTCGGGGCCGCGGTTGATGAGGTCGCCGACGAAGCGCAGGGGAGCGTTGGCGGGGAGAGCGGCCAGCAGAGTCTGGAGGGGGGAGCAGCAGCCTTGGAGGTCGCCGATGGCGTGGGGAGTCTTTTGCAGATGTTCCATGTGCACTCAGCCGCGCATTTGAACCGGACGAGGTGTTGCAATCGCAATTGTTACAACGCGCTACAAAAAGATCGAGCGCTTTAGCAGGGCATGTACGGGGGTCAGATAGAATACGCGACTTCCCTCAAAATTTGACAATTTCCGCTGGTCCCCGCAGGGGCGGCAGGGCGGATTCCCGAGGCACGCGGAAGGCGCGGCAAGGAGTACACAGTTTGTCCTACATTCTGGTCACCGGCGGTGCCGGCTTTATTGGTGGCAATTTCGTTCTGAACTGGTTAGCGGACCCGAGCGCTGACGGTATCGTCAACGTCGATAAACTGACCTACGCGGGCAACCGCAAGACGCTGGCGGCAGTCGAGCAAGATTCGCGTCATGTATTTTCGCAAACGGACATCTGCGATCGTGCTGCGCTCGACCGGCTGTTCGCACAATACCGGCCGCGCGCGGTGGTTCACTTTGCTGCCGAAAGCCACGTAGACCGCTCCATCCACGGTCCCGGGGAGTTTATTCAGACCAACATCGTCGGCACCTTCACCCTGCTGGAGGCGGCACGCGCCTATTGGAGTGGGCTCGACGACGAAGCCAAGGCTGCATTCCGCTTCCTGCATGTTTCGACGGACGAGGTCTTTGGCTCGCTCGGCCCGACCGATCCGCAGTTCTCCGAAACCACGCCCTATGCACCCAACAGCCCGTACTCCGCGTCCAAGGCAGCATCGGACCACCTCGTGCGGGCCTATCACCATACGTACGGGCTGCCGGTCCTGACGACCAACTGTTCCAACAACTACGGTCCGTACCATTTTCCGGAAAAGCTGATTCCGCTAATGATCACCAATGCGCTCAGCGGCAAACCGCTGCCGGTGTACGGTGACGGCCAGAATGTGCGCGATTGGCTGTACGTGGGCGACCACTGTGCTGCCATCCGGGAGGCACTCGCGCGCGGGCGCCTGGGTGAGACGTACAACGTAGGCGGCTGGAACGAGAAAACCAACCTCGATGTGGTCTACACCCTCTGCGATCTGCTTGATGAACTGAAGCCGAAGGCTGCTGGCTCCTATCGTGATCAGATCACCTTCGTGAAAGACCGCCCCGGGCACGATCGCCGCTACGCGATCGATGCTCGTAAGCTCGAGCGTGAGCTTGGCTGGAAACCGGCCGAGACTTTCGAGACCGGCCTCCGGAAGACCGTTCAGTGGTATCTGGACAACCAGGCTTGGGTGCAGGACGTTGTGTCGGGCGAATACCGGAACTGGGTTGCGAAGCAGTATGCAGCATAAGGCGCGCCCCATCCCTAGCCTGCTGGTGACCGGAAGCAACGGTCAGGTCGGCTTCGAGCTCCGGCGCAGCCTTGCGCCTTTGGGCGACGTGATTGCCCTGGACCGTGCCACATGTGACCTCACTCGGCCCGACATGCTGCGCAAGGTGGTACGCGAGTACCGCCCCGACGTCATCGTCAACCCCGCCGCTTACACCGCCGTCGACAAGGCCGAGACAGACGCCCAGACGGCATTCGCCGTCAACAGCACGGCAGCGGGCGTGCTGGCTGAAGAGACACGTGCCCTCGGCAGCCTCCTGGTGCACTACAGCACCGACTATGTCTTTGACGGCACCAAGGACGGCGCCTATGTCGAGACCGACCCCGTCAATCCTCAGTCGGTCTATGGCAAGAGCAAGCTTGCCGGCGAAGAGGCGATCGCGCAGTCGGGCGCGACTGCGTTGGTCATGCGCACGTGCTGGGTGGCTGGGGCGCATGGCGGCAACTTTGCCAAGACCATGCTGAAGCTCGGCCGCGAGCGAGACAGCCTGCGCGTGATTGCAGACCAATTTGGCGCGCCCACCACGGCTGCACTCATTGCAGACGTGACCGCGCAGATTGTCGCCCGGGCCTGGTTGGCCGGCGATCGCGCAGCGTTTCCGTCCGGCGTGTACCACTTGGCTGCTGCGGGTGAAACGACCTGGCACGGTTACGCCACCGCCGTACTGCGTTACGCCAAGGCGCTCGGGGTCGAACTCAAGGTCGATCCGGATCGCATCGAGGCCATTCCGGCAACCGCATACCCATTGCCGGCGCCGCGGCCTGCCAATTCCCGCATGAACACGGGCAAGCTTGTCGAAACATTCGGCGTACATCTGCCAGACTGGCAACGGGGCATTCATCTCCTGTTGGACCAAATCCTTTCCTGAACGACTCGCTATGCGCAAGGGCATTATCCTGGCCGGAGGCTCCGGCACTCGGCTCTACCCGATCACCCGCTCGGTTTCAAAGCAACTGCTGCCGGTGTACGACAAGCCGATGATCTATTACCCGCTGTCTACGCTGATGCTGGCGGGGATTCGAGACATTCTCATCATTTCCACACCGGAAGACACACCGCGTTTTACTGAAATGCTGGGTGACGGCAGCAAGTGGGGGCTTAACCTGCAATACGCGGTACAGCCTTCGCCGGACGGGCTGGCGCAAGCGTTCATCATTGGTCGAGATTTTGTCGGCAATGATCCTTCGGCGTTGATTCTTGGTGACAATATATTTCATGGTCATGATTTGATCAAACAACTGGAACGAGCTTCTCAACAGGATCGAGGAGCCACGGTGTTTGCCTATCATGTCCACGATCCCGAACGTTATGGCGTAGTCGAGTTTGATGAAAACTTCCGCGCTTTGTCGTTGGAGGAGAAACCAAGCAAACCACGCTCGAACTATGCTGTCACAGGCTTGTATTTCTATGACACGCAGGTGTGTGATATCGCCGCGGACATTAAGCCTTCTGCGCGTGGCGAACTCGAGATTACGGATGTTAATAAGCGCTATCTGGAGCAAGATTCGCTGGATGTAGAAATCATGGGGCGTGGCTATGCGTGGTTGGACACTGGGACTCACGACTCGTTACTCGAGGCCGCCGCATTTATCGCCACACTGCAAAAACGTCAAGGCTTGATGGTGGCTTGTCCTGAAGAGATTGCGTACAGAAAAAATTGGATTTCGCTCGAGCAAGTCGAAAAGCTAGCGGCACCCCTAGCAAAAAATGGTTATGGTGCCTATCTCAAACAAATCGTCGCTGAGCACGTCGCATGAATCTAACTACTATTCCGACCTCGCTTCCTGAAGTTCTTATCCTTGAGCCTAAAGTATTCGGTGATGCGCGAGGGTTTTTCTTTGAGAGCTTCAACGCTAAGAGTTTCGAAGTGGCGACCGGTTGCCAGCGAGCCTTCGTACAGGATAATCACTCCCGTTCCGCTCATAAGGTGCTGCGCGGTCTGCACTATCAGGTTGTGCGACCACAAGGCAAGCTAGTCCGAGTCGTTGCGGGGGAAGTTTTCGATGTTGCGGTGGATCTGCGCAAGAGCTCACCAAATTTTGGTAAATGGGCAGGGGCGGTACTTTCTGCAGAAAATAAGCGACAACTTTGGGTTCCAGAGGGATTTGCGCATGGTTTTGTCGTTCTTTCCGATAGCGCGGAATTTCTCTACAAAACTACAGACTATTGGTATCCCGAGCATGAGCGAAGCGTGCTTTGGAATGATTCGGATATCGGCATTGAATGGCCATTCAAAGGCGAGCCTCTACTGGCAGCAAAGGACGCCGCGGCTAAGCGTTTAGTAGACGCCGATTTCTACGACTGAGCATGTCAGGGTGTGGTGCAACGATCGGAGACACCGCTTTCGCACATAATCTCTAAAGAAGTAATTTGATAACATCGAATTCAAGTGCAACGCCCAACTCTCTAATGCAGTCCACCGAAAACAGCAAAGCGAAAGGCCTCTCGTTGTCATTTCTCCGCAATGTCGGGTGGAACCTGTTCGGACAAATCGCTCCACTAGTTGCCGCGTTGATCAGCATCCCGATTTTGGTTAAGCATCTGGGCGTAGATCGATTCGGCTTATTGACTATCGCGTGGATGCTGATCGGCTATTTTAGTCTGTTTGATCTTGGCATCGGTAGAGCTCTTACTCAACTGCTTGCTCAGCGCATTGCTCAGGGCCGCCATAGATCGGTCGGCCCCTTGCTATGGACCGGTACTGCGGCAATGGCAATACTAGGACTGGTTGCCATGATGGTCCTTGGCATATCAGCTCATTGGATAGCCTATAGCGCGCTAAAGATCCCCTCTGAACTGCGCACTGAAACGTATTGGGCACTTTTGTCGCTCACTCCGGCGCTCCCGGCGGTTATGCTTGCCGCGGCCTTCCGAGGGGCATTGGAAGCTAAGCATGCGTTTAAATTAGTCAACCTAGTGCGAATACCTCTAGGGGTGCTAATGTTCGTTGCGCCGTTGTGTCTGCTTCCTTTCTCCAATAGTTTGGTTGGCGTGTTTGCCTCGCTGCTTGCTGTCCGATTACTGACCTGCGTTGCATTCTGGTTATGCCTACGCGGCGAAATGCCGGATGCACTATCGTATCGCTTTGACAGGCGTTTGCTTCCACAGCTGTTTCGATTCGGTGGCTGGATGACGGTCACAAATATCGTCAGCCCTCTCATGGTTCAAATGGATCGATTCGTCATAGGTGCAATGTTGTCGACGGCAGCAGTTGCATATTATTCCACTCCGTTTGAAATGGTTTCAAAGGTTTTGATAATTCCAGGCGCGATTGCTGGGGTTTGCTTTCCCGCATTCGCAAAGTATTTTGGCGAACGAAACTTCATTGCGGCAGGTAAGCTTCTAAAACAAAGTATTGTTATCACTGCTGTTGTATTGGGGCTCGTCACGGTGATTGCGCTCGCACTTGCTAAGATTGTTCTTAACATATGGGTGGGTGAAGCTTTTGCTTTGCATAGCACTAGTGTTATGAAAATGCTGATTGTAGGTATGCTAATTAATGGAGTTGGTCATATTCCATTCTCATTCATACAGGGCATTGGAAAGCCAAAAATTACTGCTCAGTTCCATTTGATGGAGCTTGTCATTTATGCGCCTTTGGTGATTTTTTTGATAGAGGTTCATGGAATCATTGGTGCGGCGGTCGCGTGGACGCTTCGCGCAGCAATTGATACCACTTTGCTGACCGGATATTCATTCTTCGCTTTACGGCGAGCTCGGGATGGCAATTCTTTGCAATATAGCCAAAAGGGTTAGGCCATGAAGACAGTTGCGGCTATTGTTGTCACTTATTTGCCAGAGAAAGATCATTTCCGGAAATTGCTCTCTGCTTTAAAGGGGCAAGTTCAAAAAATTATTATTGTTGACAATAGCCCAGCGGATCATGTTGACCACGAGATGGGAGGCGATATTATTTTTATTTCAAATAAGAATAATATTGGATTGGCGGCTGCCCAAAATCAAGGCATCGAACGAGCTCTGTCGGATGGGGCAACTGACATAATTCTCTTCGACCAAGATAGTTTGCCTCGGAGCGATATGGTGCATCACCTATTGCAGGCTCAGGACGTTTTGGCAATGCAAGGTTTAAGGGTTAGCTCTGTGGGACCAGTCGCCGTCGACTGCCGATCCGGCCGCAGAGCCCCCTTCTTTCGTTTGAAAGGATGCTCATTCGAAAAAGTAGCCACGTCCTCGGAAGGTGCTCCAGTGCCTTGTATATATACAATTGCGTCGGGTCAATTGATTAATCGCAACTGTCTGCACTCTGTTGGATTGATGCGTGATGATTTTTTCATTGATTACATCGATATCGAATGGGGGCTTCGTGCGAATCAAAAAGGCTATCTCGCGTATGGAGTGCCGGCAGCCATCATGCAGCATCGAGTTGGGGATAATGTAATACGGGTTCTAACAAAAGAAATTCCCGTGCATAGCCCCCTGCGCTCTTACTTCATGGTGAGAAACGCGATAACTCTTTATAGGGATAAAAATGTGCCATTTTCTTGGAAGGTTGCAGACGTGAAATCTCTTGCAAAAAAGCTGCTAGTGACAGTATTTTTTGGCTGCAATCGATTTAATCACATGAAAAACATTATGAAGGCCTGCAAAGAAAGCATATTAAAATAATCGAGCAGAAAGATGGCTGCCATATATTTCTGCGTCGCTGCACTATTGTTGTTGAGTGCCGACCTCTTTTATTTTGTCCGTCCGGTGCAATTTTTCCTTGTCGCACTCGTCCTGTTGACGGTATTCGCAGGAAACCAGCTGAATGGGGCGGACTGGATAAATTACACTACGGTGTACGCCAGGGTGGCTGAAACTACATTGGAAGAATCGCTTGCGGCGCCTGATTTCGAGCCATTGTTTACGATTTGGATGTGGTTATTCTCTCATGCGGGAGCTTCATACCAGACTTTTGTTGCATCGATCGCAGTTTTTAATGTGGGAGCGCTCTTATTTGTAGCGATTTTGCTACGAATAAGAAATATAGGCTTCCTATTTGCGATTATATTTCTCATGGAAGGGTGGTCTTTATATCAAGAGCAGATAAGAAATTCTCTTGCGCTAAGTTTATGTCTTCTTGCGTGTGCGCTGAAGGCGCGAGAAAGGCCAAAACTTGCGATTATCACGGTTGTTATTGCTGTCGGCTTCCATTTTAGTGCGCTAGTTGGTTTTTTCTACATTTACCTGCTGGATGTTATTAGACGGCGGAATAACCTTAGTCCGCCCAGCTTGGCATCTATTGTAAGATCTACAATTGTCGTTGCGCTGATATTTGGTGCTCCTCTTTATATTGGATTGCGTGATCCGGATATATTTTCTTTTGTTCCAATTATTCCGGAGAAACTGCGTTTCTATGGGCAGGATATCACCTCGGGGAGTTCTCTCCTTAATGCAGGACTTTTGATCTACCCAATAGGTTTTTTGGTGCTCTGCCAGAGATATCCCGCTATAGCGCGAGCAGGAAATGTTTTTCTCTCTTTTTCGTTCGTGGTTGGCGTGATATGGTGCCTAATTGGGACAATCTTGCGGACTAGTGCTATCCTCACTCGCTTCGAGCACTATTTCTTGATGTTAATACCTTTTGCGTTTGTCGCTTATCGAGGCGACGGAGCAAAGGTGAGGATAAGCAGCTGCATAATCGTATTGATTTTTGCGTCTATCTTTACGGTTAGGCTATTAATTCAGCCTGGACATGCTGAATGGACTGCAAATTATCAGAATGTTTTTATAAGCGATTTTTTTGGATTACCATTGAAAAGTGAGGATGCTAGGCGAACGGCGGTATGTGACGCGCTAAACGACGCTGGTATCGATTTTTGCAACACTCAATCATTACATCCATGACTATAAGCGCTTTGACAATTTGCTCTCTGAACTACTTGGCGAGAGCGCTGGTGCTGGCCGAGTCTTATCTGCTGCATCATCCGGATCATCATTTTTCAATTGTATTGGTTGATCGGAAAGACGTAGATGTTCTCCCAGAGATGCCAAATGTCCAGTTTATTTGGGCGGAAGACCTAGGAATCCAGGACTTCTGGAAGAAAGCATTCATGTTTGATGTGATCGAGTTTAATACTAATGTTAAGCCGAAGGCGATGCTGCGCTTGTTGGAGAGCCAGGATGCTGTGGTCTATTTAGACCCTGATATTAAGGTATACGCCCCGCTTACCCCCGTGATGAGCGCTCTTGAATCACATTCAGTGGTTGTTACTCCGCACGCGAACCAGCCTATTTTGGATGGAAAAAAGCCAGATGATTTGGAATTTCTTAAATTTGGGAGTTTCAATCTTGGCTTCGTCGGTGTGGCGGCATCGGGCGAGGGGAGGAGATTTCTGGAATGGTGGTCCGATCGATGTCTCGAATTTGGATTTTATGAGCCACAAATGGGGCTCGCGGTCGATCAAAAATGGGTGCAGCTTGCTCCCTGCTATTTCCCAAATCTTGGCATCTTGCATGATCCAGGTTTGAATTTGGCTTTCTGGAATCTTCACGAGCGCACGCTATCTCAAGTTGACGAAAAGTGGGTCGTCAATGATGAATTCCCGCTGCGCTTTATTCATTTCAGCTCGTTTAATTCATCTCATCCAGAGAATATTGCGAACAAGCAATCTCGTTTTGCTCCAAACAGCAGAGAAGATTTTATTGCGGTGGCACGAGACTACGCCAATGAGTTGCATGGTAAAGAGCGAGAATATCCAACCACAAGAAGGTATTCTTTTGACTACTTTACCAACGGGAAGCCAGTTTCGGTCACACTGCGTCGCGCATATGCGTCACGCCTTGACGAATTTGGTCATGTAGAGCAGCCGTTCGACACGAACGAGGGGGTTTATGCGTTTGCTAAGCAAAACGGACTGCTATCTAGGAATGATACACCGGCGAAAAGGAAGACATTCAAAGACATCGGAGCTGAGAGTGTTCAAGTTAAGGTAATAAATTTTTTGCTGCGACTCGCGTTGCGAATCCTAGGGCCGGACCGATATTTTGATTTGATGAGATATATGGCCCATATCTCTTCCATTCGAAATCAGGCTGAAGTATTTAAGGTGAAATAGGGCGCAATTCCAATAAAGGGTGATATTTTGAAAGTACTCATTTCCGGCGGCGCCGGTTTTATTGGCTATCATCTCAGCAACAGGCTGCGCACTTGCAACGCATCTCTACGTATTCTCGATAACCTCTCGCCTCAGATACACGGGGAGTTGCCGGACAATCTGGACTGGCTCATACATCCGCAGATCGAGTACATCAGAGGCAGCGTGGTTGATCGCGATACATGGAAGCGTGCTCTTGATGGCGTGGACGTTGTCGTCCACCTAGCAGCTGAAACGGGTACAGGGCAGTCGATGTACCAGATCGCCCACTATAACGAAGTGAATTCGCAGGGTACGGCCCTGCTGCTGGATATCATTGCCCAGGGCGAAGCGTCTCAGGTAAAGCGCTTGGTTCTTGCTTCTAGCCGATCCGTCTACGGGGAGGGGGCCTATGTTTGTCCATCTTGCGGGCTGGATCCTGTGTATCCTGATAGCCGCAGTCTGGAAGCTCTTGCAGCACACCGTTGGGAATACGAGTGCCCGGCGTGTGTTCAGGAACTGGCTCCTCGCCCAACCCGTGAAGACGATCGTGTACGTCCCGCGTCAATCTATGCAGCGACCAAGTACGCGCAGGAAGATCTCGTGCAGATCGCCTGTAAAGCCTTGGGCATTGGCTACGTTATTTTTCGATTCCAGAACGTTTATGGCGAAGGGCAGTCACTAAATAATCCCTACACCGGGATTCTGTCCATCTTTTCTACACGAGTGAGACGTGGTTTGATTCTGCCTCTGTTCGAGGATGGGAAAGAAAGTCGGGATTTCGTTCATGTCGAAGATGTCGCCGAAGCCGTGACGTTGGGTGTCTCGGCAAAACAGCATGCCAATGCGGTTTTCAATGTGGGTAGCGGTGAAGCATCATCTGTCCAAGCGGTGGCCGATCAGCTTTCTCTCGCGTTGGGGGTCCAGCCAAATACGCAAGTGACGCATCAATACCGTCTAGGAGATATCCGGCACTGTTATGCAGACCTGACACGCATTGGGGATGCGCTGGGCTTCAAACCAGGCGTATCGTTGTCTGATGGAATGAAGCGCTTTGCCGGTTGGGTAATGGCACAACCATTGCCGGAGGACAAGCTCGACAAAGCCAATGAGGAACTAAAAGCGCGAAAGCTAATGGGCTGATAATGAATCCTCCATTTCAACTGCGCTCCTACTTGCAGGCCGATCTTTGTCAAGCGGTTCGATTGCAAGGCGGTGATCCTACCTCGCTTTCTGTCGCGAGATTGTGGTTCGGGTTGCTGTCTCCGCGCTTCGGTCCGGTTTTGTTATGCCGCCTAACGTATTGGTTGGCGCTGAAAGGGCTTAAGCCCATAGCAAGGCTTGTGTCTTTGATCAATTTTGTGGCCTTCGGTGTAGAAATCGCTCTACAAGCAGATATCGGGCCTGGATTGTTTTTTCCGCATTCTCAAGGAATCGTCATTGGTTCCTGGCGGATAGGAAAAAACTCAGTGATTTATCAAGGAGTAACTCTCGGGGCCAAAGAGCTTGACTTCGCGTACAACGAGCATTCACGGCCTACCTTGGGCGACAATGTAACTGTTGGTGCTGGCGCGAAGGTATTAGGCGGCGTCGAAATTGGCACAGGCGCCCGCGTGGGTGCCAATGCAGTTGTAGTGACATCCATTCCCCCCAATGCTGTAGCAGTGGGAGTGCCTGCCAAGGTTATAGACACATGAGCACACCTGAATATCCTCTAGCTGGAAAGCGTGTATTGATTATGAGTCCGCGCTTTTTTGGCTACGAGAACGCGATTGCCGATGCCGCCCGAGCGTTGGGGGCGCATACCATCGTTGTGCTGGACAAACCGTCAAACACGATTTGGACGAAGGCAGCCACGCGCGTTTTCCCATCCGCGGTAGCATCGCGGATGATGGAGTATGTCAGATCGATGCAGGATCGTTATGGATATCAAGGTTTTGACGAAATTATCGTAATAAAGGGGGAGGCGCTGACTGCCGGTGCGGTTCATCTTCTGCGTGAATCTTTCCCTAATGCTCGGTGTATCTATTACAACTGGGATTCGCTGAGAAACTATCCGCACCTCAGGGAAATTCTCCCGCAGTTCGATGCGTGCTTTAGTTTTGACCCAGAGGACTGTGCATCCACGAAGGGGTTAAAGCATCTTCCACTATTTTATGTGGATGAATATAGAGATTTGCCCGCAGAGCTTGTTCAGTATGAGCTGTTCGCGGTGGCTTCGTTGCACTCAGATCGTTACGAAGTCACTAGAAAGGTGATGCAGGCCTGCCCTGCAGATGCTCGAGCGCTCACATATTTTTTTTTCCCCAGTCTCGTTGCTTTAATGGGGAAGAAGTTCTTGGAGCCTAACCTTGTTATTCCTCCTCTTCGGGAGATTAACTGGCGGCCCATGTCGAAAGACGCAATGTTGCAAGGTTTAGCGCGCAGCCGTGCCGTTATTGACATCCAACATCCCAATCAGACTGGATTGACGATGCGTACAATCGAAATGATTGGGGCGCGTAGAAAGCTTATTACTACTAATGCGCTGGTTAAATCTTATGATTTTTATGATAAAAATAATATTGCTGTAGTTGATAGGGTGTCGCCAGTAATTCCTAGCGATTTTCTTTCAACTGATTATGTTGCAGTGCGACAGGATATCCGAAAAAAATATAGTATTCACGCTTGGCTGGCCGTTTTGCTTGGATTGCAGCCGCTTGGCGTCTATCGGAATGGTGGTGGATAGCCATTATCCATCGATGATGGGGTACCGTATGTGATTTTGTGCGGCTATTGATGATTTTTTTGTTGGGTGTGATTTTGCTTGGTAAAAAAGTGCTAAAGACAGACCTCCGTGGAGTGTAAATATGGCTGGCTTATTGTTTTTCAGATGTTATTTTCATGTGTGAAAAGTTAATTCTTGGTGGGTATTAAAATAATATGCTATTTAATCAATCGGGACTATTGAGAGAGAAAACTCTGGCGCGCGTGAACGCAATGCGCTCCGTTGTTGGACGATAAAACTGCGCGCTTCCTATGCTTACATTGTCGGTGGCTTTTCTTGTGTCGTTTGTCGTGACGCTGATGGTGATCCGGTATTCGAGCCTTCACGCTCATATCACTGCCGACTGGGATCTTGACGGTGTGCAGAAATTCCATGCTCGTCCCGTACCACGCGTCGGCGGGCTCGGGATTGTGCTGGCGCTCGCGGCCGCAGCCGTGGCCGCGTGGATAAGAGACCCCAAGCTCGTGGGGTATCCGTTTCTATTGCTGGTGCTTTGCGTCATGCCCGCTTTCGTTGCAGGCTTTATCGAAGACATGACAAAGCGAGTCAGTCCACGGGAGCGCTTGCTTGCGACAATGGCGGCAGCCTTGGCGGCGGTCTATTTCCTTAACGCGAAAATCGTTCGGATCGACGTCCACCTCATCGATATGGCGTTAGCCTTCCCCATCATCTCCATCGTGATCACGACGATTGCGGTGGCTGGCCTGGCCAATTCCATCAACATCATCGACGGCTTCAACGGGCTCGCTTCTATGGTGGCGATGATGATGTTTGTCTCGCTCGCTTACGTCGCATTCCACGTGGGGGATACGTTGATTCTGACGATCGCGTTCGCCATGATCGGGGCGATCCTCGGCTTCTTCATTTGGAATTTTCCGGCCGGACACATCTTCCTGGGCGATGGGGGAGCCTACATGATCGGCTTTGTTCTTGCGGAGTGCAGTATTTTGCTGGTGCTGCGCAATGTCAGCGTTTCAGCTTGGTACCCCGTACTGATGGTGATCTATCCGATCTTTGAGACGCTGTTCTCGATCTATCGGCGGCGGGTTCTCAAGGGGGTCCCTGCTGGCTACCCGGATGGAGTGCACCTGCATACCTTGATCTATCAGCGCGTCATGCGGTGGGCTGTGGGTAGTAAGGACGAACGGCACCGGCTGCGGCGGAACTCATTAACCTCGCCCTACCTTTGGCTCCTGAGTCTGCTGGCGGTGCTACCAGCAACACTGTTTTGGAATAACGAGCTGGCTCTTCTTGGATTTGTCGCGGTTTTTATTTTTTTCTATGTCTGGCTCTACTGGCGCATCGTGAGGTTCCAATCGCCGCGCTGGCTCATCGTCAAAAAGCACCATCGAGTGAAGAAGCACCATGAACACTAATCCGCACCCTGACGATACGCCTGAAAACGATGCAGTGATGGTGACGGCGGGGCAGGTTCTGGCCTTTCTGTATCGCCACATTAAGAAGCTCGCTTTGACTGGCATTGTAGGTGGCGCGGTCGCGATAGGTGTCGCATTGATGCTGCCGAAGCAATGGGAAGCCAGCGCGGCGCTGCAGATCGGCCAGATCGCCAGCGAGGCTCCCCAGTCTCCTGCCATACCCATTGAGGCTGCGGGTCGCGCGATGGAACGACTACAACTGCCTCAATTCAAGGATGTGGTTCTACAAAAGCTCGGTCTGCCGCTGGGGGCTGGCGAAAACGCTGACACGGATCTCATCCGCAGTTCGCTGAAAGTCACGCAACTCAAGAACGCTGACCTCATCCAACTGACTGTGCGCGGCTTTTCCCAGGCAGATGCGCAGTTGTATGCGAAGGCGTTCTTGGATGAGCTGGTTGGGGCACATGCGTCCCTTGCTAAACCGTCGATCGACAAGATTAACGCAAACATGGCTGAAGTGACCCGATCGATTGCTGCGGAAGAGGCCAGGAAAACTCACCTTGCGGAACTGGCTCGTGTTCGTGATCAAGCAAAGCACACAGAGACGTTTCCAGCGGCAGTATTGTTGGCAAACACGACGGCCGAGAACGATAAGCAGCTCCAAGCCCTCCGTCAACGCGAAATTAGTATCCGAGAACAACTGAATCCTGAACGCACCTTCAACACGCGGCTTTTCGGCCCAATGTTCGTCAGTCCGCGCCACGTATTTCCGAACCGCTTGATTTTCGCGGCAATCGGCCTGGTGCTTGGCTTGCTTGTTGCGGTGGGTTGGGGGCTCTTCAGCGACTGTCGGAAGGGTATTCTCCGGTGCCGCGGGTAATTGCTTCTATTTGTGAGCCAGTGCCCGCCAGCTCTTTTACGAAAGACGATTGAATCAGGCTATATGCAGACACAACTGAACCCCACCATCTTCAAAGCCTACGACATCCGCGGCATCGTCGGAAAAACCGTCGATGCAGAAACCGCACGACTGATCGGCCGTGCGTTCGGCTCCGCAGCACGCGCCAAGGGCGAATCCGCCGTCGTCATCGGTCGCGATGGCCGCTTGTCTGGCCCGGAACTGCTCGCAGCGCTGGCAGACGGCCTGCGCGCGAGCGGCGTCGATGTGATCGATTTGGGTCTTGTGGCCACGCCGATGGTCTACTTTGGCACAAACATCGAGCTGGCCGGCCGTCGCGCCACGTCGGGCGTGATGGTTACGGGCAGCCACAATCCGCCCGACTACAACGGTTTCAAGATGGTGCTGGCCGGCCAGGCCATCTACGGCGAACAGATTCAAGCATTGCGCACACGCATCGAGCAGGGCGATTTCACTGAGGGCTCAGGCGATTATGTCCAGGTGGACATCCGCCAACAGTACATCGACCGAATCGTCTCGGACGTCAAGCTGAGCCGCCCGATGAAGATTGCCGTGGACTGCGGCAACGGTGTGGCAGGCGCCTTTGCGCCGGAGCTGTTCCGTGCGATGGGCTGCGAGGTGACGGAGTTGTTCTGCGAGGTGGATGGCCACTTCCCGAACCACCATCCGGACCCGGCCCACGTCGAGAACCTGCAGGACTTGGTGCGCACGCTGCAGACCACGGATTGTGAACTCGGCCTCGCGTTCGATGGCGACGGCGACCGCCTGGGCGTGGTTACCAAGGACGGCCAGGTCATCTTCCCCGACCGCCAGTTGATGCTTTTCGCGCAGGAAGTCCTGTCGCGCAACCCGGGCGGCGAAATCATCTTTGACGTGAAGTGCACGGGCAAGTTGGCGCCCTTCATTCGCGAGCACGGCGGTAAGGCCACGATGTGGAAGACGGGCCATTCGCTCGTCAAGGCCAAGCTGAAAGAAACGGGCGCGCCACTGGCCGGCGAGATGAGCGGCCACATTTTCTTCAAGGATCGCTGGTACGGTTTCGATGACGGTCTGTACACGGGCGCGCGCCTGCTGGAGATCGTCTCGCGTCTGGCCGACCCGAGCGCCACGCTCAACGCGCTGCCGAACTCGCACTGCACGCCAGAGCTGCAGCTGAAGTGTGCCGAGGGTGAATCGTTCGAGCTGCTCGACAAGATCAAGGCCAATGCCACGTTTGCCGGCGCAAAGGAAGTCAACCGCATCGACGGCGTGCGCGTGGAATACGAAGATGGCTTCGGCTTGGCGCGTCCGTCCAACACCACGCCGGTGGTGGTGATGCGCTTCGAGGCCGACAACGATGCCGCGATGACGCGTATTCAGGGCGAATTCCGTCGCGTGATCCTGGCCGAGAAGCCGGACGCGCAACTGCCGTTCTGATCGCACGGTTCGCACTCATGAAGTTGGGGGAAGGGGTGGCGGCATGCGCGTGCTGATCGTCAAGGTGTCGTCGCTTGGCGATGTGGTGCATTGCACGCCGGTGGTGGCCGATATCCTGCGTGCGCATCCGGATGCCGAGATCGACTGGGTGGTCGAGGAGGGCTTTGCCGGACTGGTGCGCATCGTGCGCGGGGTCCGGGGCGTGATTCCGTTTTCCCTGCGGCGGTGGCGCAAGTCACTGGGCTCCGGCAGGACTTGGGGTGAGGTGGCGGCGTTCCGTCGCGCATTGCGTGCGAAGTCGTACGACGCGGTGCTCGATACGCAAGGCCTGATCAAAACGGCGCTCGTGGCTGCGCAGGCCAAGCTGGCGCCGGGTGGTTTCGTGGCGGGCTTCGGCAATCGGACGGAAGGCGCAGGCTATGAGCCGCTTGCGAAGCTGTTCTACCAACGCAAGGTCGAAATGGAACCGCACATCCACGTAGTCGAGCGCTCGCGCCGCATGGTGGCGGAGGCGCTCGGTTATGCGCTGCCTGACGCCATCGACTTCGGTTTGCAGCCGCCCGCCGACTTGCCGTTCAATCTGCCACGTCCGTACGTGGCACTGGTGCATGCGACTTCGCGCGCCGACAAAGGTTGGCCGCTCGAGGCGTGGGTGGATGTTGCACGCGCGCTGCTTGCACGCGACTACGCCATCGCCTTGCCGTGGGGCAGCGAGACCGAGCGACGCACGAGTGAATCCATCCGCGAAGCCATCGTCGCGGCGGTGCCGGGTACGGTCGGACGCGTGGTGATTCCGCCGCGCATGTCTCTGCCCGATGTGACGGCATTTCTCGATCAAGCGATTGCGGTAGTCGGGGTGGATACCGGCCTCGTGCACATTGCTGCAGCGTTGTGCAAGCCGACCGTGGCGCTTTACAACTTCACCACGTCGTGGCGTACCGGTGGCTATTGGACGCCGAACGTACACGACATCGGCAACGCCCAGGCCCATCCCACCAGCGCGCAGGCGCTCGCTGCGCTCCGTACGCTGGGTGTGCTCTGATGCTGCGCCTTCTGTATCGCTGGTTATGGCGCATCGCGCTGCCGTTCGCCCTGCTGCGCCTGTGGTGGCGCGGCCGAAAGGAGCCCGGCTATCGCCAGCACGTCGGCGAGCGGCTCGGCTTCTACCCGCCACGCCCGAATCCGGACCGCCCGTTGCTGTGGGTGCATGCCGTGTCCGTTGGCGAGACACGCGCCGCGCAGCCGCTGATCGATGCGCTGTTGGCGCGCTTTCCCCACCACGCTGTCCTGCTGACGCACATGACGCCGACGGGGCGCCGCACCGGCGCCGAGTTTGCGGTCCAACGCAGCGGCCGGGTCATCCAGGCGTATCTGCCGTACGACTTGCCGAGTGCAGTCGATCGGTTTCTGCGTCATTTCCAGCCGCGTCTTGGTTTGCTGATGGAGACCGAGATCTGGCCGGTGCTGATCGAGCGTGCCTACTCGGCTGGTGTGCCGATGGTGCTCGTCAACGGGCGCCTGTCTGCGCGCAGCCACCGGCGGACCGCGCGCCTGGGTGACGCCGCGCGCCAGACGTACGCGCAACTCGCCGCGGTGCTGGCACAGACGCCCGACGATGCTGATCGCTACCGCTCGCTCGGCGTGCCGCGCGTGCGGGTGACCGGCAACCTGAAGTTCGACATCACGCCGCATGTGGACCAGATCATGGCTGGCCGCGTGCTGCATGATGCGTTGCACGGTCGCTCAGCATGGGTGGCGGCCAGCACGCGTGAGGGCGAAGAGGCGTTGCTGCTCGACGCATGGCTGGCACATCGCGCGCAGCATGTCGGGCGCCGGCATGCCCTGCTGATTCTTGTGCCGCGTCATCCGCAGCGCTTTGATGAAGCGGCCCAGGCCGCCGAGCGCGCAGGCCTACGCGTCGTTCGTCGCAGTGCATTGTCGGTGTCGGCTGCAGGGTTGACGGATTCCGATCGACTTGCCGAGGCCGATGTCTTGCTTGGTGATTCGATGGGCGAGATGGCGCTGTATTACTCAGCTGGCGAAGTGGCGTTCATTGGCGGTAGCCTGCTTCCGCTCGGTGGGCAGAACTTGATCGAGGCCTGCGCAGTTGGCACGCCCGTGGTCATCGGCCCGCATACATTCAACTTCGCGCAGGCAACGCGCGATGCAGTGGCCGCAGGCGCGTGCGCGCAGGTGGCCGATGCTGCCGCGGCCGTACGTGTGATCGACGCGTGGCTGTCCGATGCCGATGCGCGCGAAGCCGCATCACGTGCCGCGCTGGCGTTTGCCGCCACACACGGCGGTGCGACGGCGCGCACGGTGGAAGCGGTGGCATCCCTGGTCTTGCCGACGCTGTAACGCTGTGTACGTCCGGCACGAAACGTGCGAACTCATGGCGAGCCGGACAGACTAATGGCTCTTCGTGTAGTTTGCATTCCGTCACCGTTCACGATCCGTTTATGTCCCAATCGAATCGACCCAAGCCGAGCCTGCTGCAAACGCCGCGCCGCGTGGTGCTGACCGCCGCGGCGCTGGCAGCCGTGACCGCCGCCACCATCATCGGTGCCGGCTGCATGACGCCAACGCCTTCATCCTCGCCCGCCGCGGCAGCCCCCGCTGCTGCGTCAGCGTCCGCCGCTGCAACCAAACAGACTCCTGCCAACGCCGCACCCAATACGGGCCAGGCGTCGCTCGCCCAAGCGCAGGGCGAAGGCCGCTCGCGGTTCGTGCTCGTGCGTTGGCAAGAGTCGGGCGCTGCGCCCAAGGAATTGCCCTCTGCCGAAGGCGACGACGCTGACCCGGCTGCGCAGCCGATTTCCATCGAATTCAGTGGCGGCCTCGAGGCCGCCAACGGCGTGGTGTCCGGCTACTCGGGCTGCAATCGCTTCTCGGGGCCGTATGAGAAGCTCGCCTCGGGCATGCGCTTCGGCAACCTGGTGTCGACGCGCATGGCATGTGACCCGGCGCGCATGGAGTTGGAAACCGCCTTCCTGGAGGCGCTCAAGTCGCCGTTGGCGACTGTCGGTATGCAGCCCTCGGCCAGCGGCAAGCAGGGCCGCCAGGTGATCTGGAAGACGACCAGCGGCGCACTGCTGCAGTTTGCCGAACGGCCTTTGCCGCCGCGCGGCCAGACCCACTGATCAGCGCTTGGCGGATTTGCCGGCAGGTTTGGCCGATTCAGATTTGGCGCTTGCCGGTGGTAACGCCGTGATATCGCTCGAGCCGTTGGCCGTGAGCAGCGTGTTCACCTGAATCACGTCTGCCTCGGTCAACGAGCCGGCAGCAGACTTCAGCCGCAGCCCATTGACAATGGTGTCGTAACGCGCCCGTGCCAGATCGCGGCGTGCCTGAAAGAGCTGCGCCTGCGAATTCAGCACATCGGTGCCGATGCGTACGCCCACACCGTAGGCGAGCTGATTGGAGTCGTACGCCGTGCGCGCCGACAGCTCGGCCGCTTCCAGCGCTTTCACCTGCGCAAGTCCGGCAATGACGCCGATATAGGCTTGCCGCACACCTTGTTCGGCAGAACGGCGGGCGAACTCAAGATCGTTTGCGGCCTTGGTTTCCAGCGCGATGTTCTCACGCACGCGCGACTGGATCGCACCGCCCGCAAAGATCGGGATCGACACCTGCACGCCAATCTGTGAACTGTCGAAGCGCGCGCCGCCCGGCAGCGACGGCAGGTATTGGTTGCCGCTGGCATTGGTGTGGCCGGTCTGCGCCACGAGGTCGATCGAAGGCAGGTGGCCCGCGGTGGCCTTCTTCACATCGCGCTCGGCACTTTGCAGGTTGTATTGCGCCAGTGCCACCTGCAGGTTGCTGCTGCGCGCCTGATCCACCCAAGGTTCTGCTGAAGCGGGCTCCGGCTGGGGGATCGTGACGCCCGGGCGCACGCCGGCCAGCGTGCCAACAGGCTCCCCGATGATCTGCTTGAGCGCCGACTGCTTGATCTCGAAGTCGCTGCGTGCGGCGATGACGCTGGCGTCGATCGCGTCGCGGCGGGCCTGCGCGTCGTTCGCGTCGGTGATGTTGGCGTTGCCGACGTCAAAGTTGCGGCGCGCCTGTTCGTACTGCTGTTGGATGGCATCGCGCTGCGCGGTGGCGAGCTGCAGCGTGTCCTGCGCGTTGAGCACGTCAAAGTAGGCCTGTGCCGTGCGCGTGATGAGATCGAGTTGCGCTTGCGCGAGCGAAGCCTCGGCGGCCTGCGCAGCGATTTCGCCTTGCTTGTAGGTTTCCCACCTGTCCCAGCGGAAGAGCGGCTGCGACAGCGACAGCGTCCAGCCCGTCGAAGAGAACGTCTTGTTGAATTCAGCCGGGGCGTTTTGATCGAAGATGATGCGCGTGGAACTCCAGGCGCCGCCAATTTGCGGCAGCAGACCGGCGCGGCCTTGCGTGAGCTTTTCGCGTTGCGCCAGCGACTGCGCGCGCGCCGATGCGAATTGCGGATCGTTGGCCAGCGCGGCGCGGTAGGCGGAGAGAAGGTCGGTTGCAGCGGCCGTGTTCGGTTGGGACTGCGCCCACGCGAACATCGGCATCATCGAACAGCACAGCACAACAAGCGAACCGCGCGCGGCCATCCGCGTACGGCTACTGCGAGCAACAGTCATAAAGCCCCCGAGCGAGGAGGAAACGTTCGCGTTCGGAAGGCAGCGCGGGCGCGTCAGACCCTGTTCAGTGCCTGTGGCGCGTGAACAGGGCTTTGCCCGGCGGCGGCTTCCCCAATCAGTACGTCGCCATCTGCGGGTCCACCTGGTTAGCCCAGGCATGGACGCCGCCTTGCAGGTTGTAGACGCGCGCAGCATCAAAGCCGGCACGTTGAATCAGAAACTGCGCAACCTGCGCGCTGCGTCCGCCGTGGTGGCAGATGCAGACGATGTCTTGGTCAGCATTCAGCTCGCTGGCACGTACCGGGATCTGGTCCATCGGGATGTGCGTGATGCCGGGAATGGCACAGATTTCCACCTCCTCCGTCCAGCGCACGTCGAGCAGGACGGGCTTAGCGCGCGATGCGTCGGCGAGCCATTGGGCGAGGGTGGTGGGAGCGAGCTGCTGCATGATGATTGGGGGCCGAGAGGGATCAGAAGCGGAAGGACGACGGCGCGGGAACACCCACCAGCGGCGTCACATACGTCTCGAACAGGTTGCGCGTCTGATATTCGGTGTTGGAGATGCGCGTGATGAGCTGCGCTTCCATGACCGGCGCGCCGCCCACGAAGATCGACAGGCGGCCACCCACCTTGAGCTGCTTGAGCAGCGCTTCCGGCACGGCGGGCACCGAGCCCGACACGCAGATCACGTCGTACAGGCCTTCGCCCCAACCTTGCGCGCCGCTGGCTTCCACCACGTCGACGTTGGTCACGCCATTGCGCGAGAGATTGTCGCGGGCGAAGGCCACGAGTTCCGGCACGATGTCCAGCGTGGTGACCTGGCGGCCGCGATGGGCCAGCAGGGCGGCCATGTAGCCCGAACCGGCGCCCACTTCCAGCACGTCTTCGTGCTTGCGCACAGCCAGCTCCTGCAGCACGCGAGCTTCAACGCGCGGTGCCAGCATGTTCTGGCCGCCGGCCAGCGGGATCTCCATGTCGACGAAAGCCAGCGCGCGGTAGGCCTCGGGCACGTAGTGTTCGCGCTTGACGACGCTGAGCAGGTCGAGAACGTCGGTATCGAGCACGTCCCAAGGACGGATTTGCTGCTCGATCATGTTGAACCGGGATTTTTCGATGTCCATGGGCATGCCTTCCACGCGGAGCGAGTGATGCAAATGAGGGTTTGACGACAAACCCGGCATTTTAGCAAGTCCGGAGGACATTCCGGCAGACGTTGTCATGACGAGGCGCCTTGATCGGGGTTGTTGCCGCCCTCGGGCAAGGGGCGCCACGGTTGCGCGGTGAGGGCGGGTGGTGGCGGAATCACCGCGCCCGTCGCCGGATTGCGTAGCACGCCGTGCAGCAGCAGTGACACGACGTGGGCGATGAACGCCTTCGGTTCCAGCTCCCGGTGCGAGCAGGGGCCGAACGAATGCTTCCACATCATCAGGAAGATCATCGGCGCGACCATGGTCAGCGTGGTGAGGTCGATGTTGACGTCACGGAATTCGCCGCGGGCCATGCCGCGTTCGAGGATGCGCGCGAACAGGCGGTCGCAGCGGTCGATGACTTCTTCGTGGTAGTACTGCGCCAGGTCGGGAAAGTTGCCCGACTCGGCCATCAGCAGCTTGGTGAGACCCGAAGCCGGCGATTCGCCGATGAGTTCCCACCAGCCTATCAGGATCTCATGCAGCAGCGCTTCGCTGGTGCCGTCGAAACTGTCGATCAGGGCCTCGCCCTCGGCCAGCGCGGGCACCAGGTTTTCCTGCACCACGGCCTTGAACAGCTCTTCCTTGTTGGCGAAGTACAGGTACACCGTGCCCTTGGACACGCCGGCCGCCGACGCCACGTCTTCCAGCCGCGTGGCCGCATAGCCGCGCGCCACGAACAGGTTCAGCGCGGCGGCGACCAGTTCTTGGGGGCGGGCCTCTTTGCGGCGCGTCCAGCGTTTGGAGGAGGAGTCGGAATCTTGATCGGTCACGGCGGTAGGCGTCAGCCAGCGCACGAGATCACTGACTCACGGATAACTTACTTTTCGGTCATTAATGTACGCATGCCGCAAGGGTGGGTCAAGCGGCATCGGCATTGTCAATCAGACCGGGCCTCGATTGTGCTGGTGCACAATAGCGGTTTCCGCCCTGATTTCACCCGCTTGGACAGCATGGACTGTCGACCTCACTGCGGCGCGTGCTGCATCGCGCCTTCCATTTCCAGCCCCATTCCTGGCATGCCGAACGGCAAGCCGGCCGGCGTGCGCTGTGCGCAACTGGATGACGCCAACGGTTGCCGGATTTTCGGCCAGCCGGAACGTCCGGCGGTGTGCGGCAGCCTGCAGCCCGCGCCCGACATGTGCGGAGGCTCGGCCACGCATGCCATGCAGTTCCTGACCCGACTTGAACTCGCTACCGCAGCGCACTGAACTGTCATGACCGATTCCACGAAACCCGCTGTCCGCTCCAACCGCGTCCGCTGGTGGGCGGGTGCGGTCGCTGCTGCAGTGGCGGTTGCCGTCACGCTCGTGGCTTGCATGCCGACCGGCTGGACCGGTGACGGCTACACCTTTTCCCGCGGCCAGATGCAGGACGCGCTGGCGCACAAGTTTCCGTTCCAGCGGCGCTTTCTCGGCTTCTTTGACGTGACGCTGTCGAACCCGCAGGTGTCGCTCGACCCCGCGCGCAATCGCATCGCCATCCAGGCAGATGCCGTGGTGGAAAGCGGCCTGTTCCGCCAGCCGCTGACAGGGCCGCTGGCCGTCTCCAGCGGCTTGCATTACGACCCGCCCACGCATTCGATCCGACTGAATCAGCCCAGTGTTGATCGCTTCGATCTGCAGAACGTGCCCGGCGGTATCGGTCCGCAGATCAGCTCGATCGGTTCGTTGATTGCGGGCCAGTTGCTCAATGACTACGCCGTCTACACGTTCAAGCCCGACCAGCTGAAAGTGGCCGGCATTGCGGTCGAGCCCGGTACAATCACAGTTTTGCCCGAAGGTGTGCACGTTCAAGCCAAGCGGCCCTGAATCTGCAGCACGCCCAGCGCTTCGTTTTCTTCTTCCTTCTTTGCCTACTGCATGGACATCGCACTCGCCATCAAAGCGCTGATTCTCGGCATCGTCGAAGGCCTGACCGAGTTCCTTCCCATTTCCAGCACCGGCCACCTGATCCTCGCTGGCCAACTGCTCGACTTCAATGACGAAAAAGGCAAGATCTTCGAGATCGTGATCCAGTTCGGTGCCATCCTGGCGGTGTGCTGGGAGTTCCGTCACAAGATCATCGACGTGATCAAGGGGCTGCCGAATGATCCGCGTCAGCAGCGTTTTGCGATCAACGTGATCGTGGCGACGATTCCCGCGATCACGCTTGCGCTGATCTTCGGCAAAGCGATCAAGGCGCATCTGTTCAACCCGATTGTGGTGGCGTCGGCGTTCATCATTGGCGGCTTTGTGATCCTGTGGGCCGAATGGCGCGAACGTCATCGCGGCGAGACACATGACCCGCGCGCCAATGCACTGCTCGAAGCCGCCAAGGCTGGCGCGCCGCGCATTGAAACGCTGGACGACCTGCGCATCTCCGACGCCATCAAGGTGGGTTTCGCGCAGTGCTTCGCGCTGATTCCGGGCACGTCGCGCTCCGGCTCGACCATCATCGGCGGCCTGCTGTTTGGGCTGTCGCGCAAGGTGGCGACGGAGTTCTCGTTTTTCCTGGCGATTCCCGTGATTTTCGGTGCGACGGTGTACGAGCTGTACAAGTCGCGTGCGCTGCTGTCGGCCGATGATCTGTCGATCTTCGCCGTGGGGTTTGTGGCCGCATTCATCTCCGCGTTCTTCTGCGTGCGCTGGCTGCTGAAGTTCATTGCCACGCATGATTTTCGCGGTTTTGCTTGGTACCGGATCATCTTCGGCATCATCGTGCTGGTGACGGCTTATACGCACCTCATCGCCTGGCAAGCCTGAGCTACAGGCGAGCAATTCCCTTCCTCGGTGCGAGGCTTTCGCACCGTCTGCACGATCGGGCGGATTCGGACACACTGGCGGTTTCTTTAGCCAGCCGCTGACAGCCGAATCTCCCGATCATGAGTGCTCTCTTCCAGCCTTTCTCCCTGCGCGGTCTCACGCTTGAGAACCGCATCGTCATTTCGCCGATGTGCCAGTACTCGGCCGACAACGGCCAAGCCACGGCGTGGCACCACACGCATCTGGGCAGCCTGTCGCTTTCGGGCGCCGGATTGCTGATGATCGAGGCGACCGCGGTGTCGCCAGAAGGCCGCATCACGAACGGCTGCCTGGGTTTGTGGGACGACGCGACCGAAGCCGCGCTTGAGCGCACGCTGGCTGCCATTCGCCAGAATGCGTTGGTGCCGATCGGCATGCAGATCGCGCACGCGGGCCGCAAGGCTTCGAGCGCTCGGCCTTGGGAAGGCGGAGCGTTGCTGGCGCTCGATGCCGGCGGCTGGGAAACGATGGGTCCCTCCCCGCTGCCACAGCGCCCTGAAGAGCGCCCCCCGCGCGAAATGACCGATGCGGACCTCGCCCGCGTGCGCGATCAATTTGTCGATACCGCGCGTCGGGCTGTGCGCTTGGGCCTATCGGCCATCGAACTGCATGCCGCACACGGCTATCTGCTGCACGAATTCCTGTCGCCGATTGCCAATCAGCGCACCGATGCCTTTGGCGGTTCACGCGAAAACCGCATGCGTTATCCGCTGGAGATTTTCGATGCGGTGCGCGCAGTGGTGCCGGACAACATCCCCGTGGGCGTGCGCGTGTCGGCCACCGATTGGGTGGAGGGCGGCTGGACGCCGGAAGATTCGGTGGCATTTGCGCAGGCACTGCGTGCCCGCGGCTGCGATTGGATCGATGCGTCGTCGGGCGGTGTGTCGCCGCTGCAGCAGATTCCGCTGTCGACGGGCTATCAGGTGCCGTTTGCCGAGAAGATCCGAAACGAGGCCGACATTCCGACCATCGCCGTCGGCCTCATCAACGAAGCGCATGAGGCTGAGGCCATCGTTGCGCAAGGGCGCGCGGACTTGGTCGCTGTCGGCCGGGCCTTCCTCTACAACCCGCACTGGGCCTGGGCGGCGGCCGCTGAGCTGGGCGCGACAGTCAAGGCGCCGCCGCAATACTGGCGCGCCTTCCCGCGCCACGCCAAGAACCTCTTCGGCGATACGCATTTCGGCGCACGCTGACTCGCGCGAGCGTGCGCGGACGTGGCTAGCCGCGCTTGCGGAAGACCACGTCCCACACGCCGTGCCCGAGGCGCAGGCCGCGTTTCTCGAACTTGGTGACAGGGCGGTAGTCGGGGCGCGGTGCAAAGCCGTCGGCGGTGTTTTCCAGCGTCGGCTCGGACGACAGCACCTCCAGCATCTGGTGGGCGTATTCCTCCCAGTCCGTCGCGCAGTGCAGATAGCCGCCCGGTTTCAGGTGCGCCGCCAGACGTGCGACAAATGGGCTCTGGATCAGGCGCCGCTTGTTGTGGCGCTTCTTGTGCCAGGGGTCGGGGAAGAACACGTGGATGCCATCCAGCGTACCCTCCGGAATCATCTGCGCCAGCACTTCCACGGCATCGTGCGAAACGATACGGATGTTGCCGATTTCGCGTTCGCCGATCAGCTTGAGCAGCGCTCCAACGCCCGGCTCATGCACCTCGACGCCCAGAAAATCGTCGTCCGGGCGCAATTGCGCGATGTGCGCGGTGGTTTCACCCATGCCGAAGCCGATCTCGAAGATGCGCTTGGCGCCAGCGCGGGCGAAGGCGGCGTCCCAGTCCAGCGGCTCCGTGGTGTAGGGCAATTGGAAGCGCGGACCGAGTTCATCGATGGCACGCTGCTGGCCGGTCGACGTACGGCCGGCGCGGCGCACGAACGAGCGGATGCGACGCGGGTGGCCGGTTTCCGCACCGCTTTCGGCGCTTTCCGCGGTATGGGTGTCTTGCGATTCCGGCGTGATGTCGTCGGGGCCGGTGCCCGGCTGTTCGATGGGCTGCATGGAGATCCCGTGCCGGTTGCCCGTCAATGGACGAGGGGCGCGCAGGCAACAAAAAAGCCGCCGAGGGCGGCTTCAGACTGTTCGGTGGAGCGGGCGATGGGAATCGAACCCACGGCTCTAGCTTGGGAAGCTAGGGTATTACCATTATACGACGCCCGCGTAGACTACTATTTTACCCGGCTTTGCCCGAGCTTCGCAAACAGCGCCTGTGGCGGCTTCAGCGCCGCAGCGCCATCGCCTGCATGGCCGCATCCACGAACTTCGCGGCGGCGTGTTCGCCCGCCAGGGGGGCTGCAGCCCTCGCGCATGCGGCAACCACGTCGCACAGCGATTGCGGGTCTTCCTTGCAGGCCCGCAGCAGCGGCATGGCGGCACCTGCCGCAGAGCCGAAGTGCTGCACGGCCAAACGCATCAGCTCGACCTTGACCACGTTGGGCAACACGTCGGCCAACTCCGGTGGAACGGCAGGCTGTGGCGCAGAAATGACCTGGACCGGCGCCGTGTGCGGCTTGCTGGCGTCATTGGCGGCAGGCTCGTCGATCGGCGCCGCCACCGCTTGCAGACCAAGCGTCATGCCCGTCAACGGCGGCAGCTCGTCGTAGATGTGCGAGAGGGCAGCAGGGCCGGGGCTGCCATGGTCGTCGAACAATGGACGATTGAAGTGCGCGATGGGGTCGAAAGGCGGGGCGGTCGCTGCGTTTTCAGGCGAGATACCGGGCAGCACGTCGACCATGCCGGCCCGTTGCAGCCCCACCAGCAGGTCGTCGAGGTCCGGCCAGTCGCTCAGCAGTTGATGCAGTTGACCGACCGTGCGGGCTCCGTCAATGAGGATCAGCAGATGCCGCTGGCGCATCTGCATGTCATGGCGGCGCTGGGCTAAGGCTTCGCGGCCGTCCTCCGTCTTGATCAGGACGTTCGTCGTTACAAGCATGGTGACTCCCCGTTAAGCAGACTTGCCCGGCATCTTGATGTGCCGGTGCTAGCTGTACGTTAGTCATCACACCCGGCCCCTGCCATCGTTCGATTGGCGGAGATTGTGAAACCAGAGACCAACGATCGGTCTAGCTCCGCCACGATTCCAATGCGGGCGCGGGCTCGCCGTGCGCGCTGCTTTGCCGAGCCAGCGACCCGGCGTAGGCCGCGTACCACGCGAGCACCTCCGGGTTTGCCATTGCATCGGGGTGGGCGACGCGCTCGACTGGTGCGCCAAGCAGCAGTTTCTTGATGGGCACTTCCATCTTCTTGCCAGAGAGCGTGCGCGGCACACCTGGCGCCTGCACGATCACGTTGGGCACATGCCGGGCTGACAGTCCCGCCTTGATGCGTGCGTTGATCGTGCTGCGCAGCGTGTCGTCGAGCGTCGCACCTTCGCGCAGCACGACGAACAGCGGCATGAACGATTCGCGGCCGAGAAATTCGAGATCGACGACGAGGCTGTCGAGCACTTCCGGTAGGTCTTCCACTACGCGGTACAGCTCGGCTGTGCCCATGCGGATACCGTGGCGGTTGATCGTGGCATCCGACCGGCCGTAGATGATGGCGCCGCCGCGCGGGGTGATCTTGATCCAGTCGCCATGGCGCCACCGGCCGGGGTACATGTCGAAGTAGCTGTCGCGGTAGCGGCTGCCATCGGTATCGCCCCAGAAGAACAGCGGCATCGATGGGATTGGTGCCGTGCAGACCAGTTCGCCCACTGCATCGATCAGCGGGTGGCCGGCCTCGTCCAGGGCTTCAACACGCGAGCCGAGGTTGCGGCATTGCATCTCACCTGCATAGACGGGCAGCGTGGCGACGCCGCCCACGAAGCATCCGGCGAAATCGGTGCCGCCGGAAATCGGATTGAGCCAGACATCGGCCTTCACGTGGCGGTAGATCCAGTCATACGCCTCGGCGGAGAGCGGCGAGCCCGTCGACCCAACCGCGCGCAGCTTCGACAAGTCGAAATCGCGACCGGGCTCGATGCCGGCCTTCAGGCAATTGGCGAAGAACGCCGCCCCGGCGCCAAAGAAGGTCACGCCCGCATCCTGTGCGAAGCGCCACAGCGTATTGAGATCGGGCGTGCCGGGGTTGCCGTCGTAGATGGCGAGCGTGACGCCGCCCAGCAGGCCGCTCGCTTGCGAATTCCACATGACCCACCCGGTGCTGCTGTACCAGTGGTAGACGTCGTCGGGGCCAAGGTCGAGATGCAGCGCGCCCATCATCGTCTGCACCAGCAGCAGGCCGCCATGGCCGTGCACGATCGGCTTGGGCATGCCGGTGGTGCCGGACGAATAGAGAATCCACAGCGGGTGGTCGGCGGCAACGGGTGTGACGACGAGTGGCACGTCGTCGGTCGTCAGGTCGCGCCAGTCGCGGGCCTCTGGGAAACGTGCGCGGTTGATCTCGCCAAGCAACTGCGGCACGAGCACGAGGTGTTCGACTGTTGGCAGCGCGTCGACCATCTCTGCGACCACGTCGGCGCGGTCGAACGCGCGGCCGCCGTAGTGATAGCCGTCCACCGCGATCAGCACTTTGGGCTCGATCTGGCGGAAGCGGTCGGTCACGGCCACCTGGCCCATGTCGGGCGCACAGACAGACCAGATGGCCCCGACGCTGGCCGCGGCGAGAAACGCCACCATCGCGTCCGGCGTGTTCGACAGATATGCGGCGACGCGGTCGCCCGGCACCACGCCCATCTTGCGCAGCGCATCCGCCAGCGAGGCAACGCGCTGGCGCAGTTCGCGCCATGACAAGTCAGCCAGCGGCTTGGTCTCGCTGGCGTATCGGATGGCGGTGCGGTCGGGGCTGCCGCCTTCTTCCACGTGGCGCATGACCTGATCGACGTAATTGAGCTTCGCGCCGACCAGCCATTGCGCGCCGGGCATGGTGCGGTCGCCCAGCATCTGCGTGAACGGTGTCGAGGCGCGCAGGTCGAGGTAGTCCCAGACGGACGTCCAGAACGCCTCGAGTTCAGTGGTCGACCATTCCCAGAGTCGTGCGTAGCCCTCGGGCGTGGTCGCCGAAAAGCGCAGCCCGCGTTCGCGCGCGAGCCAGTCGAGGTAATGCGTCAGGCGCGAGCGCGCGATGAAGTCAGCCGATGGCGTCCATAGCAGGGCGCCTTCCTGGATGGTGCTCATGTGTCTCCTCCGCCGGTCAGGCAAGGGGAAAGCCGCCCGCTCTATCGAGGTGGCAGGTCGGCCAAGAGGGGGCGACGCTTCAGATGCCGCCCATGCACAGATACTTGAGTTCGAGATACTCGTCGATGCCGTAGACCGAACCTTCGCGGCCGAGGCCCGACTGCTTGATGCCGCCAAACGGCGCGACCTCGTTCGAGATCAGCCCCGTGTTGATGCCGACCATGCCGTATTCGAGTTGCTCGGCCACGCGCCAGATGCGGCCGATGTCACGGCTGAAGAAGTACGAAGCCAAGCCGAATTCGGTGTCGTTGGCCAGGCGCACGACTTCCGCTTCGTCCTGGAATTTGAAGATGGCGGAGACCGGGCCGAAGGTCTCTTCGCGAGCGATCAGCATGTCGGGCGTGGCGTCCGCCAGCACGGTGGGCTCGACAAAACGTTGCGAGCCGAAGCCCTGCATCAGCTTGCCGCCGGCGGTCAGGCGTGCGCCTTTCTGCGTCGCATCGTCGATGTGGCGCTGCACTTTCTCCACGGCCTGGTCGTCGATCAGCGGGCCTTGAACAACGCCCAACTCGAAGCCGTTGCCGACCTTGATGCCGCGCACCTTGGCGGAGAGCTTCTCGACAAACGCGTCGTACACCGAGGCATGGACATAGAAACGGTTCGTACACACGCACGTCTGACCCGCGTTGCGGTACTTCGACTGCACCGCGCCCTCCACGGCAGCATCGATGTCGGCGTCGTCGAACACGATGAACGGCGCATGGCCGCCCAGTTCAAGCGCCACCTTCTTCACCGTCGGCGAGCATTGCTGCATCAGGATGCGGCCCACCGGCGTCGAGCCCGTGAACGACAGATGGCGCACGATCGGCGATTCGCACAGGGCTTTGCCGATGGCGATCGAGCGGTCCGCATCGCCCGTCACCACGTTGACCACGCCCTCGGGAATGCCTGCGCGGTGCGCCAATTCGGCCATCGCCAGCGCGGAAAGCGGCGTCTGTTCTGCCGGCTTGATGACGATGGTGCAGCCTGCCGCCATGGCCGGCGCGACTTTGCGGGTGATCATCGCCAGCGGGAAGTTCCACGGCGTGATGGATGCGCACACGCCCACCGGCTGCTTCAACACGACCATGCGCTTGTCGCGCCAGGTGCTGGCCATCACGTCGCCGGAGACGCGCTTGGCCTCTTCGGCAAACCATTCGATGAACGACGCGCCGTAGACGATCTCGCCTTTGGCTTCGGCCAGCGGCTTGCCTTGTTCCGCGGTCATCAGCGCGGCGAGGTCGTCGGCGTTGGCGATCAGCAGGTCGAACCAGCGGCGCATCAGGCCGGCGCGCTCTTTGCCGGTCAACTCCCGCCATGCGGGCCACGCCGCATTGGCTGCGTCGATCGCGCGCAACGTTTCTGCGTGGCCGAGATTGGCGACGTCGGCCAGGTGTGCGTTGGTGGCTGGGTCGTAGACGGGAAACGTCGCGCCGTCTACCGCGCCTACCCAGGCGCCGTCGACATAGGACTGCGTCTTGACGAGGGTGCGGTCTGTGATGCGCTCCAGCGCGTTGGAGGCTGTGTGGGATGAGTCGAGTGCTTCGGCCATGGCGTTCTCCATAAGGAAGGCGGACCCAGTACAAAAAAGGGCCCGCCTTTTAGATGCAGCAGTCGCTTAACTCGCTAAGAATAACCGAACGGTCGTTCGCTCGCAGACCGTGCCGCCAGGCCTTGTGGTTATTGGAAGAGCGTGTCCCACATGGCGTCGACCTTGGCCTTGACAGCGGTATCCATGACGATGGGCTGGCCCCATTCGCGCGTGGTTTCGCCGGGCCATTTGTTGGTGGCATCGATGCCCATCTTGGAGCCCAGGCCCGACACCGGGGACGCAAAATCGAGGTAATCGATCGGCGTGTTTTCGACCATGACCGTGTCGCGCGCCGGATCCACGCGCGTGGTGATCGCCCAGATCACTTCCTTCCAGTCGCGCAGGTTCACGTCGTCGTCCACCACGACGATGAACTTCGTATACATGAACTGCCGCAGGAAGCTCCACACGCCAAACATCACGCGCTTGGCGTGGCCGGCGTATTGCTTCTTCATGCTGACCAGCGCCATGCGATAGCTGCAGCCCTCGGGCGGCAGATAGAAATCGGCAATCTCCGGAAACTGCTTCTGCAGCAGCGGCACGAACACTTCATTGAGCGCCACGCCGAGCACGGCCGGCTCATCGGGCGGCTTGCCTGTATATGTGGAGTGATAGATCGGGTCGCGGCGCATCGTGATGCGCTCGACCGTGAACACGGGGAACCAGTCCTGCTCGTTGTAATAGCCGGTGTGATCGCCGAAGGGGCCTTCGAGCGCGTGCTGATAGCCACTCGGGTGCGTCGGGTCCGGCTGGATGTGGCCTTCGAGGATGATTTCGGCGCCGGCCGGCACTTGCAGTTGCGCCTGCGCCAAGGACGGCGTCAGGCATGTCGCAAGTTCGGTCCGGCTGCCGCGTAGCAGCCCCGCAAACTGGTACTCCGACAATGTGTCCGGCACCGGCGTCACCGCGCCAAGAATGGTGGCCGGGTCGGCGCCCAGTGCCACCACAATCGGAAACGGCTGACCCGGATTGGCGATGGCGTGCTCGCGGAAATCCAGCGCGCCGCCGCGGTGCGCCAGCCAACGCATGATGAGCTGGTTGCGACTGATGACCTGCTGCCGGTAGATCCCCAGGTTCTGCCGCTTCTTGTGCGGCCCGCGCGTGATGACCAGCCCCCAGGTGACGAGCGGCGCCGCATCGCCGGGCCAGCACGTCTGTACGGGGATGCGCGAGAGATCAACGTCATTCCCTTCCCACACGATCTCCTGGCACGCCGGCGACGACACCTTGCGCGGCGCCATATCCCACACGGCCTTGGCCATCGTCCACAGCTTGCCGGCTTCACGCAGGCCGCGCGGCGGTTCGGGCTCTTTCAACGCCGAGAGCAGGCGACCGACGTCCCGCAGTTCATCGAGCGACTCCGCGCCCATGCCCAGCGCCACGCGACGCGTGGTGCCAAACAGGTTCGCGAGCACCGGCATGTCGTACTTCTGTGCGCCGTCCACCGGCTGCTCAAAGACGACCGCTGGGCCTTCGGCGCGCAGCAGACGGTCACAGACTTCGGTCATTTCCAGGCGCGGCGACACCGGCCGGTGTACGCGGCGCAGTTCGCCCGTGCGCTCGAGCTGGGCGAGAAAGTCACGTAAGTCTCTGTATTGCATGGAGATTTTGTAACCAAAGGTAAGGTCGATCGCCTATCACGCGGACGGGCCGCCCCCCGAACGGTCGTCCGGGCGACATTTTTTTGGTGTAGGCAGGGTGGCCGCGATTGTACGACCAAAACCGCATGGCCCCCTGATGACAGAACGCGTCGCAGGTCAGCTAGTCGCAACAACGGGACGCATATCATAACTTTTGGATATGAAAAATCGTTTCTTTATGATTGACTTGGCATAACGCGCTTCCTACAATCCAATCCGATCTGGTAATTGTTGCAACGCAACATGTTTTCGGCTAATGCCTTCGCCCTGTTCTCAACCATGTGAGGGGCGACACCAGAGCACATCAGCATCGCTGCGGGACGTGACCTCCCCAAGGACACGGCCCGCATTTCTCTGGGCACTAGGGGAGTGCCCCCAACAGATGCCGGCTGACTGCAACAGCGCGGCATCCTTACTAAAAACCGTTGCGACCTGAAACGCACGGCGCCATGCAAAAGAAAGGCGTCTACCGGATCTGAGCAGCGGACGGAGGTAAGTATGAACGGTTGGAAAACCCTTCATTCTTCCGGGATCGGATCGGCGCTGCAACGCCGGCTCGTCGCCCCGGTTGGCCGCCGCCTCGCGCGTGCCGGTCAAGTTGCGCTGCCTCGTAAGCTGCGCATGGAGTTGAACGCAGGGGGCGCCGCCGCGTCCCGCAATGAGTTGCATCCTGGCGTACTGCTGGTGTTCCGCAGCGGGCATGTCGTGCTCAATAGCATCGGCTTGCTGGCGGTCGCGGCCGCAGTTGCACTCTCGCTGAACAGCGAGTGGCGTGCCACGGTCGCTCAACGCGTGCTGCATTTCACGCCGGGTGTCGACACCAGTGTCGCCTCGGCAAATCCGTCACCCGCAATTGCGGCTGGCGTGCAGCCGGTGGCTTTTGCACCGACAGCGCCGTCCGCCGGCACGGGCGCCGCTCAAGCTGTCGCTCCGGCGACGGCCCAGGGTGGCACGGTCGCGGCGGCAGGTTGGGACGCGCTTTCGAAGGTGCCGTCCGTGGCCGAGTTGGCTGCGCAGATTCCGAACACGCAAGTCGTCCGCGACGCGCGTGAGTCGGCAACCGCCGGTACCCCGCGAGAGCAGGCTGCCGTGGCGGAATACATTGCCCGCAAGTATCGCGTGGCGGCTACAGCCACCGGCCAGCTGGTGAAGGCTGCGTATCAGACCGGCAAGGAAGTCGGCCTGGATCCATTGCTCATCCTTGGCGTGATGGCGATCGAGTCCAGCTTCAACCCGTTCGCCGAGAGCGGTATGGGTGCGCAGGGCCTGATGCAGGTCATGACGAAGGTCCACCAGGACAAGTACGAAGTGATGGGCGGCGTCGGTGCAGCGCTCAACCCGTACGCCAACATCAAGGTCGGTGCGCTGGTACTGAAGGATTGCATCGCACGCGCAGGATCGATCGAGGGCGGCCTGAAGCTGTATGTCGGGGCCGTGACCCAGGGCGATGGCGGCTACGGCGGCAAGGTGTTGCAGGAGCGTTCGCGCCTGCGCATGGTCGCGACGGGCCATCGTTCGCCGATGACTGCGGCATCCGAACGTGAACCGGTGAAGCCGGTGGCGACAGCCGCGCCCGTGGCGCAGGCTGACGTGAAGACGCAAGCCGCCAAGCCGACCGACAAACCGGCCCCACGCCAACAGGAAGAGGCGCGTCTGGACAGTAAGTCGCAGGGCCAAGCCTGATCAGCTTGATTCGCTGCACTAAATAGAAAGGCCGTCCTCCGGGATGGCCTTTTTGTTTTGGCGATACGAAGCGTGCTTTATCGACCGAATAGCTTGCCGAGCCGTGCGACCGCTTCTTCCAGATGTGCCATCGACGTGGCGTAGGACAGCCGGATGTAGTGCCGCGCTGTATGCGGTCCAAAATCGAGTCCCGGCACGAGCACCACGCCCGCGTCGTGCAGCATCGACTGGGTGAGGGCATCGGCATCGTCGGCACGCGGATGGTTCACGCCTCGGCAATCGGCGTAAACATAGAACGCTCCGTCCGGCTTGACCGGTACCTTGAAGCCGAGCGATTCCAGGGCCGGCACAATGAAATCCCGGCGGCGGCGGAATTCGGCCTTGCGCTCTTCGTAAATCGCCAACGCTTCCGGCTCGAAGCACGCGAGCGCCGCGTACTGCGCCACCGCCGACGCGCAGATGAACAGGTTCTGCGCGACCTTTTCGAACTCGGGCACCAGTTCGGCGGGCGCCACCAGCCAGCCGAGTCGCCAGCCGGTCATGTTGAAATACTTGGAGAAGCTGTTGATCGTGACGACATCGTCGCCGAACGACAGTGCCGAGACGGGGGCTTGGTCGTACGAAAGGCCTTGGTAAATCTCGTCGACGATCGAAAATCCGCCTCGCGCGCGTACCGTCTGCACAATACGCTGCAGCTCATCCGGCAGGATCGACGTGCCCGTCGGATTGGAAGGAGAGGCCAGCAGCACGCCCTGCGTGCGGTCGCCCCAGTGAGCGTCGACCTGCGCAGCCGTCAACTGGAAGCGTTCGTCCGGCCCCGACGGCACCAGCTTTGCCTCGCCATTGAAGGCATCCACGAAGTGACGGTTGCACGGATAGCTCGGATCGGGCATCAGGACTTCGCCGCCGATCTCCACCAGCACCGCACACGCCAGCAGCAATGCTGCCGACGCGCCCGCCGTCACGACGATGCGCTCGGGAGCGATGTCGAGGCCGTAAACGGTGTGATAGTAGCGGGCGATTGCCTGGCGCAGCGGGCGAATGCCCAAGGCCCCGGTGTACTGCGTGACGCCGCGCCGCATGGCGTCGGCCGCGGCTTGCACGACGGGCTCGGCGGCGGTGAAGTCCGGCTCGCCGATGCCCATGTGGATGATGCTGCGTCCCGCCAGTTCCAGTTCGCGGGCCTGCTTGGCCAGCTCCATCACGTGAAAGGCGCGGATATTGGCGAGCCGGGCGGCTGTCTGCAGGCGGTAGGCGTCCATCTTGAAGCGAAGCAAAAAGGTAAAGCGAACCACAGACGCCGAATTACCGGCGGGCAGCGACCTCGACAGCGCGGACCTGGGCGGCCAGTTTGTCCAGCACGCCGTTGACGTACTTGTAGCCTTCGACGCCGCCAAAGGTCTTGGTCAGCTCAACCGCCTCGTTGATCACGACCTTGTACGGGATGTCCACGCAGTGCACCAACTCGTACGCGCCGACCAGCAGGGCGGCACGCTCGACCGGCGACAGCTCGGCAACCGGACGATCCAGGTACGGCGTGAACGCCTCTGTCAGCGTGGTTTCTTCGCGGATCGCACCGTGCAGCAGCGCGTCGAAGTGCGCGCGGTCGGCCTTGTTGAAGCCTTGCGCGTCCTGCAGATGCGCCTCGACCACGCCCGGGTCGTTGCGATTGAGCAGCCATTGATACAGACCCTGCAGCGCCAGTTCGCGCGCACGGCGGCGCGCGCTCTTGGCGGGCGCTTTGGCCTTGGCTTGGGAATTGTCTTGCGTCATGGGAAAAGCCTTTGCGCGAGGAAGCGCTTATTCATTCTCGCCGTCGTCGTCCTGGCCGTGATCCTGCAGACCGTCGAGGTCGTTGGTCAGGTTGGCCATTTCGACAGCGGTGCGGGCGCAGTCGCGACCCTTTTCGCGGGTGCGGGCGTGGGCCTGTGCGTCGGTGTCGGTGGTCAGGATGCCGTTGGCGATGGCGATGTTGAAGTCCAGGCCCACGCGCGTGATGCCGGCGCCCGATTCGTTGGACACCAGCTCGAAGTGGTACGTCTCGCCGCGGATGACTGCGCCCAGTGCGATCAGCGCGTCGAACTGGCCCGATTCGGCCATCTTTTGCAGGGCCAGCGGGACTTCCAGCGCACCCGGCACGGTGACCAGCAGCACGTCTTCGCCGGCCACACCGAGTTGTTCGAGTTCAGCGACGCATGCTTCGCGCAGCGCTTCGCACACGGGCTCGTTAAAACGCGCCTGGACGATGCCGATGCGCAGGCCTTCGCCGTTGAGATTGGTCGGGTAGAAGCCGTGGTCCATGGTGTATTCCGGTTGGGGTTGCCTGAGGTTGTCTATCTGGCAACGTCAAAAAAAAAGAGGGCCTGCGCGGCAGCTTAGCTACCGCGGAACATTCAGTGCGTGGCGGTGGACGAATGAGAAGTGACGCCTGGCGCATCCGCCATCGACTGGTACGCCGTCACTTCCAGATCGTAGCCGACCATGCTCGGCAGCTTGAGTGGCGAGGCCAGCACCCGCATCTTGCCCACGCCCACCTCCTTGAGAATCTGTGCGCCGATTCCATAGATGCGCGGATCGGGTTTCGTGCGCGGGCGCTCGTGGGGTGCATCCAGCGCGGTGAACTGGGTGAACAGGCGGTCCGCCGAATCGCCGCAATTGAGCAGTACGACGACGCCGGTCGGGGCGGCCTGCACTGCACGCAGGGCAGCGGGCACGCTCCACGAGTGCGTCGTGCGCTGGCATTCCAGCAGATCAAGCACCGACAGGGGCTCATGCACGCGCACCAGCGTTTCGGTGTCCGGTGTCGGCGTGCCCTTGACCAGCGCCAGATGGGCGCGGCCGGCCGCGCGGTCGCGGAAGGCAACGGCATGGAACGTGCCGAACTGCGTCTCCATCGTGCGCTCGCCGACGCGCTCGACGATGCTCTCGGTGCGGCTGCGATATTGGATCAAGTCGGCAATCGTGCCGATCTTCAAACCGTGTTTCTTGGCGAATTCCACCAGGTCCGGCAAGCGCGCCATGGTGCCGTCGTCCTTCAGGATCTCGCAGATCACGGCGGCGGGCGTCAGGCCAGCCAGTGCGGTCAGGTCGCAGCCGGCTTCGGTATGGCCGGCGCGCATGAGCACGCCACCCTTCTGGGCCCTCAGCGGGAAGATGTGGCCCGGATTCACCAGATCAGACGGTTTCGCGTTCTTGGCCGCGGCCACCTGGATCGTGCGCGCACGGTCGGCTGCCGAAATACCCGTGGTCACACCCTCGGCCGCTTCGATCGATACGGTGAAATTGGTGCCGAACTGCGTGCCGTTGCGGCTCGCCATCATGGGCAGGTCGAGCTGATCGCAATGTTCTTCGGTGAGCGTCAGGCACACCAGGCCGCGCGCGTGCGTGACCATGAAGTTGATGGCTTCTGGCGTGACGAAATCGCTCGCCAGGATCAGGTCGCCTTCGTTCTCACGGTCTTCCTCGTCGACCAGGATGACCATGCGGCCGGCGCGGATTTCGGCAATGATTTCTTCGACTGTGGCGATCGACATGGCGTAGCAGGGGTGCGCGCCGCCGGTCAACTCCCGCCAATCGGTGATTTCGGGGGCCGTGCGACTGCGTAAATGGGAAGCCCGCTATTGTACGCCAAGGCGGCCCCAAGCCAGTGGGGCCAATGGTTCAAACGGCTGCCAGGGGTTGTGTGCCCACGGGCAGGCCAATAGCGGCGTGGGTCAACATGCGTTCCACGTAGCGGGCGATCAGGTCGATCTCCAGGTTGACCTGGCTGCCGGCCTTCAAGTGTTTGAGCGTGGTGACTGCCACGGTGTGCGGGATCAGATTGATCGAGAACTCGCAGCCATCGGCGTCGTCACGGACGGTATTGACCGTAAGCGATACGCCGTTCACCACCACGGAGCCCTTGTAGGCCAGATATTTGCCTAGCTCTGCCGGCGCCCGCACACGCAGTTCGTGGGATTCGTTGACGGGCGCGAAGTGTGTGACCGTGCCCAGGCCGTCCACGTGGCCTGACACGAGGTGCCCCCCGATGTGGTCCGCCAGGCGCAGGGCCTTCTCCAGATTGACCTCGCCCGGGCCTTCCAGCCCGACTGTCTTGGAGAGCGATTCGCGTGACACATCGACCTCGAAACGGTTGTCGGCTTTGGCGACGACCGTCATGCACGCGCCCTGGATGGCAATCGAATCGCCCAAAGCCACGTCTGCAAGCGGCAGGCCGCCGGCGTCGATGGACAAGCGCACGCCGGCATCGGCGTTGTCGCCAAGCGGCGAGACAGTTTCAATTCGGCCAACTGCGGCGACGATTCCGGTGAACATAAGCAATCAATCCGTCGGGTTGCGGCGCGCCAGGATGCGGAGATCGCCCCCGATGCGCGAGATATCGTGAAAGAAGAATTCGGCCGCGCCTTCCAGCGTCTGCAGAGGCCCCATATTGAACATGCCCTGGCCCGAGCCCAGCACCTTCGGCGCCAGATAGACGAGGACCTCGTCAACCAGCCCTTCGCGCAGCAGCGAGCCGTTAAGCTTGAAGCCGGCCTCGACGTGCAGCTCGTTGATTTCGCGGCGGCCAAGTTCGCGCAGAACCGCGGCCAGGTCGACCTTTCCAGCTGCATTGGGCAGCAGGATGACCTCTGCGCCGCGCTCGCTCAACGCCCGCATGCGGCCCGCTTCGGGCTGGGCGGCAAAAATCAGCGTCGGCTCATGGTGACCATCTGCCGTGAGGATATGCGCGTCGAGCGGCACGTCCAGCGCAGAGTCGATCAGCACGCGGCGTGGCTGGCGAGGCGTATTGACGGCACGCACGGTCAGTCGCGGATTGTCTTCGCGTACGGTGCCGATGCCGGTCAGGATGGCGCACGCACGCGCGCGCCAGCGGTGCCCGTCGTTGCGCGCTTCGGCTTCGGTAATCCATTGGCTGACGCCGTTGTCCAACGCAGTGCGGCCGTCCAGGGATGCGCCGACCTTCACGCGCACCCACGGCGTGCCGCGGGTCATACGCGAAACGAAACCGATATTCAGCTCGCGCGCCTCGCGCTCAAGCAGACCGCAACGCACGTCCACGCCGGCATCGCGCAGCTTCTGCAGACCACGCCCAGAGACGGCAGGATTTGGATCTTCCATGGCCGCCACCACGCGTGCAATGCCTGCTTCGACCAGTCGATCTGCGCAGGGCGGGGTGCGGCCAAAGTGGCTGCAGGGCTCCAGCGTCACATAAGCGGTGGCGCCGCGCACGTCCTGGCCGCGCGACTGGGCGTCCTTGATGGCCTGGATTTCAGCATGGTCCTGGCCGGCGGGTTGTGTGTAGCCCTCGCCGATGACGGTGTCGTCTCGCACGATCACGCACCCGACACGCGGGTTCGGCGTGGTGGTGAACAAGCCCTTCTCGGCCAGCGCCAGGGCGCGCTGCATCATGGCGTGGTCGAAGTCGGAGAACATGAGCAAGAAAACGGGAGTTTGGGTTAATCGTTGTTAGCCGAGGCGCCAGTGCCGCACGTTTTGGTGTCCTTGGCCGGATCGCAGATGCGGGCGCGGCCTGCGGAACTGATACGGACCCGCCGCTCATGTGCTCCAGATCGGATTGTCAGCGTGCCGTAGAGCTGGCTGCCGTTGCGCTGTCGCGAGTATCCCACAGGTGCAAAAGAGAGGGTGTCGACATCCCGCTGTGACGCCGTGAACGCAAATTCGACGGGCGGCATCACAGGCGGCGACACGCGCATCAAGATATCTTGGGTGCCGGGTTCAAGGGGCGTCGCCTGCGTTTGCGGCGAGGGCGTCATATACAACGCCCATCCCGACGACCAGCCTTGCCCAGCGTTGGACGGGCCGAGGTGGACCCACGCACGCTGATCGCGCGACATGGTCTGCGCCAGCGAGATCGCGCTGACAAAGCGGTCGGCCAGAACGACGACGGTCTCGCGTTGCCACCAATTCAACGCTGCGGGCGCGGCGAACACCGCAAGGATCGATATCACGCTCAGGACGACGACGAGCTCAGTCAGCGTGAAGCCGGCCCGCAGACGAGACGCGTTCATGGCCAGCATGCGGGCGATGCCGGTTGGCGCGTATTGCCGATCTGCGTGAACCGTTCGCCGGTGTTGCGCAGGATAAGCGCGCCGCAGTCGGTGCCCGCGTGCACCGGCTGGGCGACGACTTCAATGCAATGTGCGGCAGCACGCCCATCGCACGGGCCAGCAAGCAAGTGATAGCCGGAGATGTATTCCGGAATGTTGGCCGGTGAGGAGCTATTGCCTGTGTGCGCATACTGGCGTTCCAATTCCACCATGGTTGAGACCAGCGCCGCATGCGCCGCAGTCCGCCGCGCGCGCTCATGGTGTCTCGACCAGGTTTGTATGGCGGCGCCGGTCAACAACGCAGCGATAACCAATGCGATCGTAAGCTCGACAAGCGTGAATGCGGCATAGCGATACTTCATCGTAGGCCCTCCTCGATCAGCTCACGCCAGTTCAGGCGGCCGAGCATGAAGGTTTGCGAATGGGGGGCGGTTGCGTCGTGCTGGTCGCTTGTGGTGTAGACGCGTTGTGTCACCGTGCCACTGGGTCGAATGGTGGGCAGTGCAGCTTCGGTGGTGGTCTGAGGCGTGGATGTATGGCGCGGCACTCGGGGGCGGAAGACTGTTTGCAGCACGACACTGACCGCGGGGTCGGCGCCAAATCCTGCTGCCGTGATGCGATACAACCAAAGCGGTGGCGTGTCATCGCTATGCCGAGTTTGGCCGTGCCATCGATCGGGAATCGGCTCAATGACGTACCGCGCAGTGCGGCCAGCAGTGCGCAGGGTGCCTGGGAGGCGTGCGTCGATCTCTACGGCGAGGGTGGTTGCATCGAGCAGTCGCGCCAACATCCAGAGCGATTGGTCGGGTTGCGGCTGACATAGCCCGAGCGAGACGTCGCTGCCGCACGCTCCCATGAGGAAGCCTCGTCGCGAACCCGGTTCCAGGGCGGCGATACGTTCCCGGGGCAAGGCCGCCATACATTCGAGGTTCGTGGGCGTTTCGGTGGCGACGGACAGTTCGCACTCCGCCGCATTCAGCGCCATTTCGGCGCCGTATTTGGCCAAGGCACGATCGGCCGTGAGAGACGTGCGGTGTCGTTGATCCAACACCAGATGGAAGGTCGCCGTGGTCAGTAGGCCGAGCAACACCACCGCAGGCATCACGACCATCATCGAGAAACCACGCGCTTTGGCGCTAACGCTCAACATACGTCCACATCGCAGGCGAGTGGATTGCGCAAGCGTACCGTTGCCGTGAAAACGGCACGACGGCGTTGGGGTTCGGTTGGCGTGAAGTGCAAGTCCTGTGCGTCGGCGCCTTCAACTCGCTTGAGGTCGGGAAATAGCGCGAGTGTGGACGTGGCCTTGTTGGCTGACCTGGGCGTGTTGTATTCGCCGCGAACGACCAGCGCGATGTGCACGGCTTGAACCTGGCGCCATTGCTCGGTAGTGAGCGACCGCGCGGACAGTGTCGTGCTCGAGGTGCCGCCGGGGGAGCGAACCACATACAGAAGCTGCATTGTTTCGACGCCGCGGACCATGCTATTAGATGTCCAACGGCCCCCCACAGTCTGACCGGCTTGATGCCTTCGCGAGCGGCACATGAGCTGCGGTTCTTGATCCGTCGATCGGGCGAGATAAAGCAGCATGTATCCCGCGCGCTGGTCGTCGCCGCCGTTTTGAACCGGCTCAGCGACCCCGTAGCCGGAGCAATCGATGATGCTGTCGTCAGCTCGCTGCGGGTTGGCATGCATGCTGCGGCCAGCAAAGCGGACCAGCACGGCATCGCTGTTTCGGATGCCACTGCCGTTGCAGCCAAGGACTTCCGTTTCGGGAGGGGTGCAACTGTCCGCACCTTGAATCGATAGCGTCGCCTTCGCGTCTGGCCATCGGCGCTCTGGCGATGCTGCTGGCGTATCGGTTGCCCACCCTGCATGCTGCAGTGCCATTGTCAGCAATTCCAGCGCTTGCGTGCCGCGGCTTTCGATCAGGGCATCGTCGGCAACGCGCTGATAGCTTGCACGGGCCAGGAGTGTCAGTTGCAGCGCGATGCCAAGCACGATCAGCCCGACCAGCGTGCCGATCAGCAACTCCGCAAGCGTCGCGCCCCGCCGAGCATGAGAGAGCCGGCACATGTCAGTGCACGTTTGCGGATTCGGCCTGGTTGTTTTGCGTTCGGACGTTGGTCGATAGCTGTCGCAGGCTTTGGCTGGTGATCTCCATCCGTTCAAGTGCGGTCAAGGTGCCCGCCGCACATAGGGACAATACGGCAAGTGCGACAAGGGATTCGAGCAAGATGGCGCCGTGTTGGCGCTTGACGTGATGGCAGGCAGGCATGAGTCGACGGACACTTGGAAAGTCGCTCAAGTTAGTGTGAATTTGGCCGTATAACTGTCATATCTGGTCAATACCCTCCCCGGGAGTCGGGCGCGCGGCGTCCATGTTGCGACGGATCGTTGGTTTTTCACCAACACTGACCTTCCCGAATCTCGCGGTTGAAGGAGGGGGTTGTTGACACTTTTTGACTAATTCCCCACTATTCCGGGGATGCAATCTGCCTGGGCTTTTTTGTCGCGCAGATGATCACGTTCACGGGGGTCGGACGTGAGCCATCGTAGAAGAACTCAAATTAGTTCCAAATTGGCAGCGCGCGAACTCGATTGCGTCGTGACTGCCGCATAAAACAATAGTCGGGGGTTCGAGTCATGCTTAACGGGATCTCGCCCATTGGGCGATGTGGGTTTCTAGCCAGTCGTTTTTTGCACTGATATGGCGGCAGCGGTCCGCAATCACCTTACCGCGCATCAACTTCAATCGTCACGCAACCGTTGGTCTGGGTACCAGGGAGAATGGCGTGGCGAAGCTGTCGGCGTTCGCGCCGACAAAGTGTCGTGTCACAGCCAAATTGATACAGATATGTCGCACCCGAATGGGCGAAGCGGCGTGCGGGGGCGCGCCGATTGCATTCGCTCGAAACGCATTCAGGGCGTCTCGCTGGTTGAGTTGATGGTGACGTTGGCGATCGTGGCGGTTCTGGCGGTAATAGCGACACCATCGTATGTCGGGCTTACACAGCGGACGCGGTTGCAGGCCGAAGCCAATTCTTTGGTCAACGATCTGCAATTTGCTCGTAGTGAGGCGATCAAGCGCGGACAGCCGGTTAGTCTTTGTCCATCGTCCAACGGTACCGCATGCAATACGACCAACACGAGTAATTGGGAAGCCGGCTGGATCGTCTTCAATGACATCAATGGCTCGGGTACGACAGATTCCACCAGCGATGTACCGCTGCGCGTGCGTGGCCCCCTTCCGAGCGGCGATACGTTCAGGCCCAGTCCCGCGGCTTCTGCGGTGACGTATAACCGCGATGGGTTCGCGACCAATTTGATCAATGGCACCGTCACGATGACGTTACATACCGCGGCGCCAGTCAATGACAGTGCAACGCGGTGCGTTGCGATCAACATGGTCGGCCGGCAAATCGTACAGACGAAGGGGACCGGCGCATGCAACTGATTATGCGGCGCCGTGCTGCGGCTGGATTCTCGCTGATCGAGGCGCTGATCACCATGGTGGTGGTTGGCGTGGGTCTGCTGGGTTTGGCAAAAATTCAGGCGGCAGCAGTGGGCAATACGCAGATCTCGCGCATACGTTCGCTGGTTGCGCTGCAGACCGAAAGCCTAGCAGCCGCCATGCACGGAAATAGCGCTTTCTGGGCTGCGGGAGGCACCGCTCCCGCAACGTTTAGCGTGACGGGCACGACTATCACAGACAGCTCGAATGTGTTGAATCAGACACTGACCGCCGGCGCGTGCCTTTCTGGGAAGTCCTGTACGCCGGCTCAATTGGCTGCATACGATGTTCAGCAATGGGCCAGCACGATGAACGCGAACTTCCCGGGCTATTCCGCTACCGTCAATTGCACAACGGCAACGGGTGTGCCGGTGAGCTGCAACATCACGGTGAGCTGGAATGAAAAGTACGTCGCGATCAACAGCACAACGTCAGCGTCCGGGGTGGTCACGGCGTCCACCCAGAGCTTTACGGTTTACGTCCAGCCATGAGCGCCAATTCGATGACGCACCGGATGCAATCGGCACGCAGCCAAGGCGGTACGAGCCTAGTCGAGATACTGATCGCTATGGTGATTGCGCTGTTCATCATGACTGGCGTGGTCGTTGTATTCGTGAACATGCAGAAGAGCTTCACGAGCCAGGATCAGCTTGCGCAGTTGCAAGACAATGAGCGACTGGCGCTGACCATCTTGACCAATGTTGTACAGCAGGCGGGGTATTTCCCCAACCCGACAGTCAACACGGCCCTATCGGCATTCCCGGCGAATGGCTCGCTGGCTGCCGGCCAGGTGATTTCCGGTACTTCGGGTGCCACCGCAGGTACGGATACGGTAACAACTCGGTTTGCGACTGCCAGTGGGGACGGCACCATGAACTGTCTGGGCCAGACAAACACGACCGGCGCTCAGCAGGTCTACATCAACACATTGTCTGTCAATGCCAATAACGAACTGCAATGCGCGATGACGCTTATCTCCAGCGGTGTAACTACCACGGTACCGCTGGTGAGTGGCGTCACCAGATTGAGCGTGCTGTATGGCACTGATACCAACAGCAACGGCTATGACGACTCTTATCTGACCGCCGCGCAGGTGGCGGCGTCGGGTTATTGGTCGCAAGTCCATACCGTTCAGGTCACGCTCACCTTTACGACACAGTTTGGTAACCAAGTTGGGCAGGCGCAGAGCACAACGTGGGTGCAGAACATCGGCCTGAAGAATCAGTCATGAGCATCACCATGCGTTTTTCCAAGCTGCCAAATCGCGCTGACCGTGGGTACACCCTCGTTGTTGGATTGCTTCTGCTGGTTGTTCTCACGCTGTTTGCTATTGGCATGTTCCGTAGCTTTGGCTTGCAAGAGAAGATTGCGGCCAACACGCGAGATAAGCAGCGTGCGCTTGAGGCTGCACAGAGCGCCCTTCAGTACGGCGAATGGTGGCTGGGGCAGGGCAACGGCTCGCCCGGCATCGCGTGCTCAGGTGTAAACAATGGCAACACGCTCGCAAATATGCGGGTGTGCAACACCGCTCTGGCGACCCCCTCTACTTTGCCGTGGGGCGTTGGGTCAACCTATCTGCCGCCTTCCATGACGGCGAACGGCGGTGGGGGCATGGCCGGTGCGAGCTCTCCAGCGGGGGATATCAACTACGCAGGTGTCCCAGGCTTATACATCAACTACATGGGTATGAGCCCGAACGGGCTTGCTCAGCTTTTCCAAGTCACCGCCTATGGTTTTGGCGGTGATGCAACGACAGCAGCAGTGGTGCAGAGCACCTATCGCATTAGTTCTGGCGCCAAAGATCTGGGGCAACAGTGATGAAAACAATTCAACGGGTGGGTTTGCTGGCAACCGCTGCGCTACTGCCAGGTGTTGCCAGGGCGCAGTTGGTGATCAGCGACACGCTGACGGGTGCCTCGTCTTCATATAACTGGAAGGCCCTCAATGGTGCTTGCCTGACCGCGGGCAATGGCAGCGGCACAATTCCGGCGTGTTCGGGGCTCAGCTACTACAGTGGTACGACCCTGGTGGGGGGCGTCACTGGTACGCTTCCCGATGCGGTGGGCTCGGGGGCTCTGCGTCTGACCAATGGTGATACAACCACGGGTAGCAACGGCAATAACCAGACGGGCGCTGTCGTTTCCAACTTCACCTTCCCGACCAATCAGGGCATACAGGTAACGTTCACGACGGTGACGTACGGTGGTAATGCCTATAAGAATGCCGCTGGCCAAGCGTCCGGCGCTGACGGCATCAGTTTCTTCTTGGCCGACGGAAAGTACCCGGCTACGGTCGGGGCGCTGGGGGGCAGTCTGGGTTACAGCTGTTCTAACGGCAACCCTACGTACGATGGCGTGCAGGGTGGTTATATCGGCCTCGGTATCGATGAGTTCGGAAACTTCTCGAACGCCGGCGACAACACCAGCTCCGGAGCCAGCGGTGGCGCAATTCCCGGTCGCATTAGCTTGCGCGGTGCGGGCAACACCAACTGGGCGAACTTGTCCACTAAGTACGCGAAGTATTATCCGTCGGCCTTGAGCACGACGCAGATGAACGCTGTGCAGAGCACGTGTGCAGCAGGCTATCTATACAACTTTAGCGGTACGGGGCAGCAGGACGCGAACGGTTACTACATCGACGACGGCAGCCAGACGACCGAGCAGATTCCATATAACTACAACTATCTTGGCGGCGATACGTTAAGTAGTACCGTCAAGCTCTATAGCCAGGAAGCTGCTGGAAAGAATTCGGCAGGTGGCAGCAAGGCGGTTCGGGGGAACGCGACCCCCATCACCTACGCACTTAGTATCACACAAGACGGTCTGCTGAGCCTCTCATATAGCGTGAATGGCGGCACAGCGCAGCCTGTGATCACAAACCAAAGTATCACCGCGTCGAACGGGCCGCTGCCTGCGTCATTCCGCTTTGGTTTCTCAGCCGGTACCGGCGGTGGCAGCAACGTGCACGAAATCACCTGCTTCAAGGCGGCTCCGGTGGGGCAAGCCAACAGTTCAGCAGGTACCAACGTGCAGCAGTCGGCTCGCGTGGAAGCCGGGACGCAGGTGTATCTCGCCTACTATCATCCGACCAACTGGTGGGGGGAGTTGACCGCGCAGAACCTGGTGATGGACCCGACCACGGGCATTGTCTCCATCGCAACCAATGCCAACTGGAATGCCAGTTGCACCTTGACCGGCGGGGCATGCCCGGCCATCAGTTCTACGTCCACTGTGACAGCGCAAGCCCCTTCAGCGCGAAGCATTTTGACGTGGAATGGCACCAGCGGCATTCCGTTCCAGTGGTCGAACCTCACATCAGCGCAGAAGAATGTCTTGGACAGTAGTTCCGCGAGCAGCACCAGCAGCCCGCGTCAACTCTATCTGCGTGGAGATCGCAGCAAAGAGGTCGCCAGTGGCGGCGCCTTCCGCACCCGTACTGGCGTGATGGGCGACATCATGAACTCCAGCCCGACCTGGGTCGGAGCGCCATCGGCACCGTATACCGGACCTTGGGTGGATTCTCTTTATTCCTCGGCAACTCCGTCCGAGCCTGCCGGTAGCTATGCCCTCTTCAAGACCAATAATGCACAGCGGGCGAACGTTGTGTACGTTGGCGCAAATGACGGCATGCTGCATGGTTTCCGTGCAGGTGGTTACGATGCCAATGGCAATTTCACTACGGCGACGACGCCGAACGACGGGAAGGAAGTTCTTGCCTACATGCCGGCAGCGGCCCTGAACACCATCTACAACACCAACGGCAAACTGGATTTCAGCTCCCCTTCGTATGCGCACAATCTGTATGTGGATGCGACTCCCGGGACAGGCGAGCTCTACTACAAAAATGCCTGGCATACGTGGCTGGTCGGTGGGCTGGGTGGTGGTGGCAACGCCTCCGGCGCGATTGCGGACAACACGAGCGTAGGCACGGGCGCTCTTTATGCCCTCGATATCACTAATCCCGCCAACTTCAGTGAGGGCAACGCCAGCTCGCTAGTTATCGGCGAATGGTCGTCCGCCAATCTCAAGTGCACCAACGTCGCCGGTTGTGCCAGCTATCTTGGTAACACCTACGGTACCCCAGTGATCCGCCGTCTTCACAATGGCAATTGGGCGGTGCTATTCGGAAATGGACTGAATAGCTCAAGCGGTGGTGCAGGTCTGTACATCATGCTGGTGGCAAGCGATGGAACCACATCCTTCTACTACCTCGACACGGGCTACGGCCCGAGCAAGGATCCTCTGAAAGCCAACAATAAGAACGGTATCGCCTATGTAACGCCAGCGGATCTTGATGGCGATCACATTACCGACTATGTGTACGCAGGCGATGCGTTCGGCAACGTCTGGCGTTTCGATCTGACGTCGCAGAATCCAGCATCCTGGAGCGTTTCCAGCGCGCCAATGTTCTCAACGCCGGCTGGTCAACCGATCACCAGCAAGGTGGCGGTTGCAGCCATCCCGGGTAGCGGCACAGGAGCGCCGCGTGTGCTCGTCAGCTTCGGCACCGGTCAGGCGTTCCCCGTAACGCAGACCAGCGCAGCCGCCTATTCCAGCAACACTGCACAGTCCCTGTATGGTGTCTGGGACTGGAACATGAACGCTTGGAACGCGATCGCACCGGCGGCTGCGGTCTATGCAACCCTGACCGGCCCGCAGACGGTGACTGCGTCGACCCTGCAGACGCAGAGCATTACCAACACGTCCGTCAGTTCGGGCACGATGCCGTCCTACCGGACTGTGAGCAACAACAAGGTGTGTTGGGTGGGTTCGACAGCGTGTGGCACTAGCAGTACTGCCAATACCCAGTTCGGCTGGAAGCTCGCGCTGCCCAGCACCACCACGGGCTCTGGTTCGAGTGCGGTTACCAACTATGAACAGGTGGTCTATAACCCAACGCTCGCCTATGGCATGTTCATTGTCAACACGACGGTGCCTGGCACGCAACAGGTTTTGTCCTGTACCTCGACGCCTGCGTCTGGCTACACCATGGCCATCTCTGTCGCATCGGGTGGGGCGGGCACCGCGTCGTTCTTCGGTGACAACAACAATAACTTCCCGACACTCAACGGCGGCATTGTCAGCGGTATCGGTTTGAGTGGTACCGGCACACCGTCTATCGTGACCGCCAACAAGCTGCCGTATCTGGTGCAGCAGACAGTGAACGGCACGGGTACGGTCAACCAGATCAACCCGAGCGCCGCCGGTGTTGGCTCGCGCATGACTTGGACCAAGCTGCGCTGATCATGAGTCGAAATACAACTTCTACCCTGTCACGTGGCGAAAGCGGTTTCTCGTTGATGGAGCTGATGATCACGGTAGCGATCATCGCCATCCTGGCCCGCATCGCCTATCCGTCGTACCAGCAATACATCCTCAAATCGCACCGGGCAGATGCGAAGACCGCACTGCTGGATTTGGCAGTGCGCCAAGAGCGGTTTTTTACACTGCAGAATAACTATGCAGCGTCGCCCGCTTCGCTGGGCTATGCGGCGGCGAGCTTTCCGTTCGCCATTCAGTCTGGCACGCAGTCGTACTATCAGCTGAATGTTGCAGTAACGGGCACGGCCGGCGCGAGTGGTGCTGCAGCGCCTGGCTATTCCGCTTCCGCTGTGCCGGTCAGTCCGCAGACGGCCGATGCGTGTGGGACATACACCATCAACCAACTCGGCGTACAAAGCAACGCAAACATGGCTGCGGGTACCACGTCAGCGCAGTGTTGGTAACAGGAAACAAGAAAGGGCCCGTCGGGGCCCTTTTTCACTTCCGCACATTCGTCGCCGCAACCTCATCCAGCACGTCCCGAAACTCAGCCAGATCCTCAAAACTCCGATACACCGACGCAAACCGGATGTACCCGATCTTGTCCAGCCGCTTGAGTTCGCGCATCACCAGCTCGCCCACGCGATCGCTGCCGATTTCCTTCTCGCCGTGGCTGAGGAGTTTTTCTTCGATGCGGGCGATGGCCTCGTCGATGGCCTCGGCGGAAACGGGGCGCTTGCGCAGCGCCAGGCGCATGGAATCCTTGACCTTGTTGCGGTCGTAGTCGACACGGCTGCCGTTCTTTTTGACGACGGCGGGGAAGAACAGCTCGATGCGTTCGTAGGTGGTGAAGCGGCGGTCGCAGGATTCGCAACGACGGCGGCGGCGCACGGTGTCGCCTTCTTCCGACATGCGGGTATCAATGACCTGGGTGGCCGCGTGGCCGCAAAAGGGGCATTTCATGCCGGTGGTCTCCTCGGCAACCTCAAAGAACGCACTGCGCTAAAAGAACAACGCCGCGATGGCCCCTCATTCAATTCGGGGCGCATCGCGGCAGGGTACTACGTGGCCGGAAGATCCGGCCATCGGCGGATGCCTCAGCCGTAGACCGGGAACTGCTTGGTCAGCTCAGCCACCTTGGCGCGCACGGCGGCGATGTTGGCCTCGTCGTGCGGGTTGTCCAGCACATCGGCGATCAGGTGGGCGACCTTCACGGCCTCGGCTTCCTTGAAGCCACGCGTGGTCATGGCGGGCGAACCCAGGCGCACGCCCGACGTCACGAACGGCTTTTCCGGGTCATTCGGAATGGCGTTCTTGTTGACCGTGATGTGTGCATCACCCAGTACCTTTTCGGCTTCCTTGCCGGTGATCTTCTTGGCGCGCAGGTCGACCAGCATCACGTGGCTTTCGGTGCGGCCGGAGACGATACGCAGGCCGCGGGCCATCAGCGTTTCGGCCATGGCTGCCGCGTTCTTCACCACCTGTTGCTGGTAAGCCTTGAACTCGGGCGACAGTGCTTCCTTGAACGCCACCGCCTTGCCGGCAATCACGTGCATTAGCGGGCCGCCCTGGATACCCGGGAAGATCGCCGAGTTGATGGCCTTCTCGTGTTCGGCCTTCATCAGGATCACGCCGCCGCGCGGGCCGCGCAGGCTCTTGTGCGTGGTGGTCGTTACAAAGTCAGCGTGCGGCACCGGGTTCGGGTACACACCGGCGGCGATCAGGCCGGCGTAGTGGGCCATGTCCACCATAAAGTACGCACCAATCGACTTGGCGATCTTGCCGATGCGTTCGAAATCGATGCGCAGCGCAAATGCCGATGCGCCGGCAATGATCAGCTTCGGCTTCTTCTCCTGTGCCAGGGCTTCCAGCGCGTCGTAATCGATGTCTTCCTGAGCGTTCAGGCCGTAGCTGACCACGTTGAACCACTTGCCGCTCATGTTGAGCGCCATGCCGTGCGTCAGATGGCCGCCTTCAGCCAGGCTCATGCCCATGATCGTGTCACCCGGCTTGAGCACGGCGAAGAACACGCCCTGGTTGGCCTGCGAGCCCGAGTTCGGCTGCACGTTGGCGGCTTCGGCCCCAAAGAGCTGCTTCACGCGGTCGATGGCGAGCTGTTCCACCACGTCCACGTATTCGCAACCGCCGTAGTAACGCTTGCCGGGGTAGCCCTCGGCGTACTTGTTGGTCAGTTGCGAGCCCTGCGCGGCCATCACGGCCGGGGAGGTGTAGTTCTCGGAGGCAATCAACTCGATGTGGTCTTCCTGACGCTGATTTTCCTTCTGGATGGCGGCAAAGATTTCGGGATCGATCTGGTCGATCGTATAGCGGCTGCGTTCGAACATGGCGAGTGTCTGGTCTGAAACGAAACGGAAATGGCGGAGATCGGGCGAGGCGTGGGGAAACATGCGCGCGGCTTGAACGACTGCGCTCGGCGTTGGCCGATTGCAGAGGTGTCCGAGTCACCCTGTGCTTCCCATTCGCTGCCCAGGCGAGCGGCAGGCGCCATTGTGCATGACGCCAGAAACCTTGCGCTTCCTCGTGGTCGCTGCCCACATGTCGAAGCCGCTCAAAGCAGCTTCAGGATTCGCCAGTCGCGCAAGGTGGAATGGTTGCTCGCGAGTGTACGACAGCGCCATGGCCGCCGCAAGAAGCGGGCGCGCAGACACGCACATTGCGGTGCAATAGGGCACAAGGCTTCAGGTAAACTCTGATCTTTCGCAATTTCAGGTCCGGAGACACTTCCATGATCGTATTCGTGACCGGCGCAACGGCCGGGTTCGGCGCGGCCATCGCGCGGCGTTTCGTGCGAGAAGGCCATCGTGTGATTGCGGCAGGCCGCCGCCAGGACCGCCTCGACGCGCTCAAGGCCGAATTGGGCGACGCCGTGCTGCCGTTCGTGCTGGACGTGCTGGATGCCGACGCCGTTGCGACCTTGCCGGGCTCCCTGCCCGAGGGTTGGCGCGAAGTCGATGTCCTGGTGAACAACGCCGGCCTGGCACTGGGCCTGGAACCCGCCCAGCGTGCCGACCTGACCGATTGGGACCGCATGATCGGCACCAACTGCTCCGGGCTCGTGCATATGACGCGTGCGCTACTTCCCGCCATGGTGGAGCGCAATCGTGGTCACATCATCAACATTGGCTCGATCGCGGGGACGTATCCGTATCCGGGCGGCAACGTGTATGGCGCCACCAAGGCGTTCGTCCGCCAGTTTTCGTTGAACTTGCGGGCAGACCTGACCGGCACGCGCGTACGCGTATCGAACGTCGAGCCAGGGCTGTGCTCCGGCACGGAGTTTTCCAACGTGCGTTTCAAGGGCGACGATGCCCGTGTGGAGAAGGTTTACGAAGGCACGGAAGCCCTCACCGCCGACGACATCGCCGAAGCGGTCTACTGGATGGCGGCGCTGCCGGCGCACTTCAATGTCAACGCGATGGAGCTGATGCCCGTTTGCCAGTCATTCTCGGCCACCAGCGTGACGCGAGGCATGGCCTGAATTCGAGCGCAAGGTCTCGGCCAGTCGGTGGATGTCTGGCCGTCATTTGCGTCTTGGTAAAATTACCCAATGTCTTCTTTTGACTGGAACCTGCGCGTGTATTGGGAAGATACCGACGCAGGCGGCGTCGTGTTTTACGCCAACTATTTGAAATTTTTCGAGCGCGCCCGCACCGAGTGGCTGCGCGCGCTTGGGGTCGATCAGCAGGTGCTGGCCGACACGACCGGAGCCATTTTCGTGGTGCGCAGCACTGCCGTGGATTACCGCGCGCCGGCACGCCTGGACGACCTGCTTCAGATCCGTTCGCGTATGGAACGGGTCGGCCCCGCGTCGGTCCAATTCGCCCAAGAAGGCTGGCGCGGCGACGTTTTGCTCGCATCAGGCACGATTCGTGTTGGATGTGTCGACCGGCTCACTTTCCGGCCGACCCCGATTCCCGCTCCCGTACTCGCAACCATCAAAGCCGCCGCATGAATCCCGTCGAGGTCACACAAGATCTGTCGATCGTCTCGCTGGTGCTGCATGCCAGCCTCCTGGTCCAATTCGTCATGGGCCTCTTGCTGGTGATGTCGCTGTTCTCATGGACGTACATCTTCCGCAAAGCCTTTGCACTACGCGCAGCGCGCAGCCAGACCGAATCGTTCGAGCGCGATTTCTGGGCCGGCGGCGACTTGCAGGCGCTGTATCAGAGCGCTGCCAACAACCGCCACACCACCGGCGCGCTGGAACGTATCTTCGAAGCCGGCATGCGCGAATACCTGAAGGCGCGTGAGCTGCAGCGCGGCGGCGGCGATCCGAGCGCCATTCTCGATGCTTCGCGCCGTGCCATGCGCGCCGCCTACCAGCGCGAGATGGACTCGCTGGAGCCCCACCTGCCGTTCCTCGCGTCGGTCGGCTCGGTCAGTCCGTATATCGGCCTGTTCGGCACGGTCTGGGGGATCATGAACGCCTTCCGCGGCCTGTCCAACGTACAACAGGCGACCCTCTCGGCCGTAGCGCCCGGTATTGCCGAAGCGCTGGTCGCCACGGCCATCGGTCTGTTTGCGGCCATTCCGGCGGTGATCGCCTACAACCGCTATGCCACCGAGATCGACCGCCTGGCCAACCGCTTCGAGAGCTTCATGGAAGAGTTCTCGAACATCCTCCAGCGCCAGACGCGCTAAGGAGTCGCGCTCATGGCTACCATCCAGCGAACGCGCCGCGCCCGACGGGCCAAGGCCGACATCAACGTCGTTCCGTACATCGACGTGATGCTGGTGCTGCTGGTCATCTTCATGGTGGCGGCGCCCGTGGTGAACCCGGGCGTGGTCAATCTGCCATCGGTGGCAAACGCGACGCCGCAGCAGACGCAGCCGCCCATTGTGGTGACCATCAAGAGCGACGGCACGATCCTTGCTCGCATCAAGACCGGTTCCGGCGCCACCGAGCAGAAGCTCGCCAACAACAACGAGCTGCGCGCATTCGTGAAGCAGCGCACCGACGAAAACCCCGACCAGCCCGTCGTGATTGCCGCCGACAAGTCGGTCCAGTACGACCGCGTGCTGACCGTGATGAGCGTGCTCAAGGGCGATGGCGTGAAGCGCGTCGGCCTGATGGTGAAATCGTCATGAGCACGCTGAAGAATCCGGGCGAGGCAACCTGAACGTCATGGCTACGACGTCGTTGCACCGTTACGAGCCTGTTCGCGAGCGCGGCACGCTGCGCGCGTTCGGGCTGGCGGTCCTGACACACGTTCTGCTGATCATCTTTCTGTACTTTGGCGTGCAGTGGCAGAGCAGTACCCCGCGCGGCGAGGAGGCTGAACTGTGGGACGAGGCGGCGGTTCAGCAGGCCGTGCAGCAGGCCGCGCCGGTGCCCGAGGTCAAGCCCGAACCGGTGATCAAGGCGCCGCCGGCCAAGGTGGAAGAGGAAGCGGATATCGCGCTGGAGCAGCAAAAGCGCAAGCGCGAACAGGAGGCTGCTGCCGCCCGTGAGGCCGAACTCGCTCGCCGCGCCGCAGAAGAACGGGCAGAAGCCCAGCGTCAAGCCCGTCTGAAGGAAGAGCAACAGGCGCGTCAGGCGGAACTCCAACGGAAGGCCCTGGCCGAACAGCGGGCCAAGGAAAAGGCCGCTGAGAAGGCTGCCGCGGACGCAGCGCAGGCCCGCAAGAATGCACAGCTTCAAGCCCAGGCCGAAGCGAAGGCGAAGGCGGAAGCCGAGGCGAAGCAGAAGGAATTGAAGGCCAAGGCCGCCGCAGAAGCCAAGGCCAAGGCCGATGCCGAGCGTAAGGCAAGTGAATCGCGCGCCAACGCACAACGCCAGGCGCAGCTGGAACGGCTGCGTGCGATGGCCGGTGCGGGTGCGACGGGCACGGTGGCGGGTTCCGGTGGCGGTGTCGGCAATGCCCAGGGCACGGGCGGTACGGCGTCGGCCGGATACGCCGAGCGTGTGCGGGCCAAGGTCAAGCCGAACATCCTGTTCGATCCGTCGGCCGTCAATGGCAACCCGTCTGCCGTCGTGTCGGTGCAGATGGCGCCGGACGGTTCGATCCTGTCCAAGCGCCTGACGAAATCGAGTGGCAACGGCGCCTATGACGAAGCCGTGATGCGCGCAGTTGAGCGCTCCGACCCGCTGCCGCGCGATACCAACGGCAAAGCGCCGTCGAGCGTCATCCTGACGTTCCGGCCGAAGGAATAACGGGCTAGCGCCACTCAAGGCAGCGCTGGCCGGCGTACTCGGATTCCGGATTTGATAGTAGGGAAGATGAACATGATGCGAACGATGTGGATCCCGATGTTCCGACGTGCAGCGCAGGCGCTTCTGCTGAGCGCAGCGTGCGCGGGCGTGGCCCATGCCCAGCTCAACGTGGAGATCTCGGGTGTCGGCGCCAGCCAATACCCGATTGCAATCGCCAACTTCCAGGGCGAAGCACAGGCTCCGCAAAACCTCTCCGCGATTGTCCGGGCGGACCTGGCGCGCAGCGGTCGTTTCTCGAACGTCGATGTGGCCGGGGCAGTCGTGCCGGAAAGCCCGGCGCCTGACCTGGGTGCCTGGAAAACCAAGGGCGCCGCAGCCTTCGTGGGCGGCACCGTGACGCGCAACGGCGACCGCTACGAGATTCGTTTCCGCCTGTACGACACCGCCAAGGGCGAAAGCCTGGGCGGCCTGTCGCTTACGCGTGGCCCTGGCCAACTGCGCCTGGCCGCGCATGAAATTGCCGATTACATCTACCAGAAGCTGATTGGCGAGCGCGGTGTTTTTGCAACGCGTCTGTCGTACGTGTCCAAGGTTGGCCGTCGCTTCCAACTGCAGATATCTGACTCGGATGGCGCCAACCCGCAGATCGCGTTGACGAGCAATGAGCCGATCATCTCGCCGTCGTGGTCGCCGGATGGCACCAAAGTCGCGTATGTGTCGTTCGAGAGCAAGAAGCCGGTGGTGTACGTGCATGACCTGGTGGCAGGCCGCCGTACGGTGATCTCGAACCAGAAGGGCAACAACTCTGCGCCGGCCTGGTCGCCGGACGGCCGTCATGTGGCGGTGTCGCTCTCGCGCGATGGCAATACGCAAGTCTACCTGGTCAACGCCGATGGCTCGGGCCTGCGCCGCCTGAGCCGCAGCAGCGCGATCGATACCGAACCGTCGTTTTCGCCGGATGGCCGGTACATCTATTTCACCAGCGACCGCGGCGGTGCGCCGCAGATCTATCGCATGTCGGTTGACGGCGAAGAGGCGGGCGCTGCGCAACGCGTGACGTTCAAGGGCAACTACAACACGAGCCCGCGCGTGTCGCCGGACGGCAAGCTGCTGGCGTACATTTCGCGCGTGGGCGGTGCCTTCCGCCTGTACACGCAGGATTTGTCGAATGGCGATGTGAACGCGTTGACGGACACCTCTAACGATGAATCGCCGAGCTTTGCGGCCAACGGCAAGTTCATCCTGTATGCCACGCGCGTTGGCGGCAAATCGGTGTTGGCCGCTGTGTCCACCGATGGCCGCACGCGTCAGGTTCTTTCCCTCCAGGCCGGCGAAGTTCGTGAGCCGGCGTGGGGTCCTTTCATGCAATAACGAAGCTGTTCCACTAGGAGAAATCGGACATGTCGAAGTCCCAAACCATGATCAAACTCGCAGCCATTGCCGCGCTGCTGGCCCTGGGCGCTTGCAGCTCGGGCGTGAAGCTGGACGATACGGCCAAGAACGGTACGGGCGGTGCCGCCGGCACGGGTGCGGATGCCCGCACGGTGACCCCGGTGGACGTGGGCCGCGACGAACTGACCGACCCGAACAGCCCGCTGGCCAAGCGCAGCATCTACTTCGATTTCGACAGCTACTCGGTCAAGCCGGAGTACCAAGGCTTGCTGGGTCAGCACTCGCGCTACCTGCAATCGCACAATCAGCGCAAGGTCCTGATCCAGGGCAACACCGACGAGCGCGGCACCAGCGAATACAACCTCGCACTGGGCCAGAAGCGTGCCGAGGCCGTGCGTCGCGCCCTGTCGTCGATGGGCGTGCCTGACAGCCAGATGGAAGCCGTGAGCCTGGGCAAGGAAAAGCCGCAAGCGACCGGCCACGACGAAGACTCGTGGGCACAGAACCGCCGCGCCGACATCGTCTATTAATCGGTACGGTTTGAAGTGGAACGCGCCGGCTGCGAGGTTGCGGCCGGCGTTCTTACGTTGGCAATCACATGAATACGATGATGAAACAGCGCGCTTATGGGGCCATGCGTCGGGCCGTCCTGCTGGCGACGCTCGTCGCGGGTGGCGCCCTCACCATGGCCGGCCCGGCGGCAGCGGGGGTGTTTGACGACGATGAGGCGCGCCGCGCCATCATCGACATGCGCGACAAGTTCAACAACTTCCAGTCGACGGCTGCCCAGCGCATCGATCAGAACAGCAAGAACCTGATCGACGCGCAAAACCAGATCGAGACACTCAAATCGGAAGTGGCGCGCCTGCGCGGGCAGAACGAAGTCCTGCAGAACAGCGTCGATACGCTGACCAAGCAGCAAAAGGATTACTACGCCGACCTCGATGCGCGCCTGAAGAAGTTCGAGCCGCAGCAAGCCACGGTGGATGGCCGCGAAGGCATGGTCCAGCCGAACGAGAAGCCGGAATACGACGCTGCGCTCAAGGCGTTCCAGGGCGGGGACTTCAAGGGCGCAGGCAATCAGTTCTCGGCGTTCGTGAAGAAGTATCCCCAAAGCCCGTATCTGCCGCTCGCGCAGTTCTGGCTAGGCAACGCGCTCTATGCGCAGCGCGACTACAAGGGCTCGAGCTACGTGCTCGAGAACATGGCGCGCAGCAACCCGCAGCATCCGAAGGCGCCCGATGCGCTGCTGCAGGTGGCGACCAACCAGGGCGAGTCTGGCCAGAAGGCGGCCGCACGCAAGACGCTGGAATCGGTGGTCTCTCAGTATCCCGGCACCGAGCAGGCCAAGACGGCGCAAAGCCGTCTGAAGTCGATGCGCTGATCGGCAGGCCGCTCGGCATGTAAACAAACGCCCGCCCGTGGCTGCACCGGCGGGCGTTTTTTCATGGACCGCTGAATAGCGGGCATATGCCCGGTTGGGCGCGGGCAGGGCGGCGGCACGCTAAAATGCGGGCCTTCCCGATTTGCTTTGCAAGGCTTTACCCATGAAAAAACGCGCCATCGTCCTGCTCTCCGGCGGGCTGGACTCTGCCACCGTGCTCGCCATGGCCAATGCGGACGGTTTTGAGACTTACGCGCTGTCGATGCGCTACGGCCAGCGCCATTCGTCCGAGTTGGAAGCAGCCAAGAAAGTGGCGGCGGCGCTCGGCGCAGTGCGACATGAAATCGTCGATCTGGACTTGCGCAAGTTCGGGGGCTCCGCGTTGACGGACGATGCGCTCGACGTGCCGACTGACGGCGCGCAGACGGGTATCCCGATCACGTATGTGCCGGCGCGCAACACGATCATGCTGTCGCTGGCGCTTGGCTGGGCCGAGGCGGTCGGCGCACGCGACCTATTCTTTGGCGCGAATGCCGTGGACTACTCCGGCTATCCGGATTGCCGCCCCGAATACGTTGCCGCTTACGAAACGCTCGCCAACCTGGCGACAAAGGCCGGTGTGGAAGGCGAGCGCATCCGAGTGAACGCACCCATCATCGACATGACCAAGGCGGAAATCATCCAGGCCGGTGTGCGGCTGGGCGTGGACTACGGCCTGACCGTGTCGTGCTACAAGGCCGACGACGCCGGCCGCGCTTGCGGCGTGTGCGATTCGTGCCGCATCCGCAAGGCCGGCTTTGAAGCCGCGGGCGTGCCCGATCCCACCCGCTACGTCTGAGGCACCATGCCCGATATCGACCTCAACGTGTTGTCCCACACAGTGCTGTGGGGCACGTTTGTGCTGACGTTCGTGTTTGGCGCGATCCTTCAGCGCACGCACTTCTGCACGATGGGCGCGGTGTCCGATGTCGTCAACATCGGCGACTGGAATCGGCTGCGCATGTGGGCGCTGGCCATCGGCGTGGCCATGATCGGCACGGGATGCCTGAGCTGGCTTGGCCTGATCGATACGAGCAAGACGATCTACACGGCGAGCAAGCTGCTGTGGCTGTCGTCGCTGGTGGGCGGGCTGTTGTTCGGCTTCGGCATGGTGCTGGGCTCGGGGTGCGGCAGCAAGACGCTGGTGCGCATCGGCGGCGGCAATCTCAAGTCGGTCGTGGTGTTCGTGTTCCTGGGGCTTGCGGCGTACATGACGCTCAAGGGCGTGTTTGGCGTGGTGCGTGTGGCAACGGTGGACAGCGTAGCCGTTGCGTTGCCGACGTCGCAGGATCTGCCGAGCGTGCTGGGCCACGCGTTCTCCGGTGATGTGCGCATGCTGCGTCTGGTGCTGGCGCTGGGGATCGGCGGGGCGCTGTCGCTGTGGGCGCTGCTGGGGCGCGATTTCCGCACGGGCGACAACCTGCTGGGCGGCATCGGCGTCGGGCTCATCATCGTCGGCATGTGGTACGTATCGGGGCATCTCGGTTACGTGCAGGAAGATCCGAACACGCTGCAGGAAGCGTTTGTGGCGACCAACAGCGGGCGCATGGAAGCGCTGAGCTTCGTGGCTCCGGTGTCGTACACGCTGGAGTGGCTGATGTTCTTCAGTGATACATCGAAGGTACTGACGGTCGGCATTGTGAGCGTGCTTGGCGTGATTGCAGGATCGGCAGCGGTGGCGCTGGCCACGCGCACGTTCCGCTGGGAGGGCTTTGCCAATGCCGAGGACACGGGCAACCACATCATTGGCGGCATCCTGATGGGCATTGGGGGCGTTACGGCGCTGGGTTGCACGATCGGGCAGGGGCTGTCGGGCGTGTCGACGCTGGCGATCGGTTCGTTCATCGCGCTGGCCGGCATCGTGATCGGTGCGGTGCTGGCGTTCCGCTACCAGATGTGGCGAATGGAGCAGCTCGTTTGATCTGGTGAGCGTTGACAGAATCGCAGATATCTTCCTATAATCGCGGTCTTTGGGGTCTTTAGCTCAGTCGGTAGAGCAGTAGACTTTTAACCTGTTGGGTGCGCGAGACGCACAAGCCTAAGAGTAAGCGCCTACAAGGGTTTCCGACCAATTGGCGGTTCTTCTCAAGGCCCTAAAATTCGTTAAGCTACGTATAGGCTACAGATTTTAGGTGGCTGTACCCGGTAGTTTGTTGTACTTCGAAGTCGAAAGTTTTTCGGGATGGTAACTCAGTTGGTTAGAGTATCTGACTTTTAATCAGAGAGTCGAGGGTTCGAGTCCCTCCCATCCCACCATAAAATCAAGGGCTTAGCGCATGCTAAGCCCTTGTTCATTTGGGCTGCGTTTCTGTTAAGCTACAAAAACTACTCATTAGGCTACAGCCCCGCCCAGTTAATGTTCTCTGGGTAGTGCACACTGCTGTCCCAAGGCTGTTCTTGCACGGGGGCTCCATTTTTCGATTGAGTACGCAAGCATCTGGCATCCTTCCCAACCTGCCAGATGACCATGCATCCATCCGAGCTTCTCTTCAGACTTAGGCAGTTGCCTCAGGACGCTGCCGCTACCATTGGGCAGCTCGCTGTCGCGGTGGAGTGTCTCTCCGCTCAATCTCAGCAGATTCAACCTTCCGCTCCTGTTGCATTTACTCCCGATCAATTGATCACGGAGGAGGAGCTGGCAGACTGGATCAGGGAAAGCCTGAGCACCCTAAGGAAATGGCGGGTTTCAGGCAAGGGACCAAAATTCGTTCGCAAGCCAAGGCGTGTCGCCTACCTTGTCAGGGACGTTCAAGATTGGCTGGACGGTCAGAAGGTATCGTCCACGGCAGAGGCTGATGCTCGCCGCGATCAAAGGACGAAGAAGTAGCCTGTAACGAAAATCTCGCTCCTACCGATAGACGTGCGATCGCTGTCCTTGACTACAGTGGCGCGGAAAGTCCCTACCGCATGGCGAAATAGTTAAATTGTGATAGCCGTCAGTATTATCGGCGGTAGTCGACGCGCCCACTCAATAGGTTATGCCTCGCGGCATTCTGTTTCGATATAGAAAAGTAAACGACATTGACCTCGAAAGTTGAGCAAAGTCCCGAACTGAATTTTCTTGCACAATAAAATTAAGGCTTTACCAACACCAGTCAATATGATTTACGAGAAAATAGAACAAGCCCAGTCAGCTAGATATTCATACAAAAAACATAAAAATATGCAACCTCCCCAGGAAATATACCCCACAAATAAATATAGCCAAACGACGGCAATTAAAGCTCATCATTAAGCCGATTTCTTATCTAAAATAGGCGCAATGCGATATAATCAAGTTTATCGCTCAACAGCCCCTCCCACCAATGACAAAGTTCGTCAAACACTTTGGTCCCAATTCAATCGGGCGAGATTTTGCCGTGGGCGACATTCATGGTTGCTTCTCTCGCTTGAATAGTGCATTGAATACTATAGAGTTTGACCCATCCAAAGATAGGCTGTTCTCAGTTGGTGACTTGGTTGATCGAGGCCCCGAATGCCATTTGATTCTTGAATGGCTTGAAATGTGCTATAGTCTATTTCAGACTATTTTGCGATCCACGGTAACTCTGTTGGAGCATTGACAAGCACCGCTCAGTTTCATACATCTATTCAATTGGTTGGGGATTGAATATGGATGAATTTGAGAAGATAGTAGATTGGTTGTGGGACTTCTTAGTAAAGTGGTTTAAGATTGGAATCACAGTTGCCTGTCTTGCCACAATCCTAGTTGGCTCCATGATGTTTGGGATAGGTGGAGTGGTTTTACTAAAGACACTAAGTTTTGATGTAAAGGCGGTAGAATATGTCTTGGTGGGACTTCTCTTCATGATTGTCTGTCCTATCTTCATTCATAGAACATGGTCTGGTAGGTGGTTGTTCTTCACCAGATGGGTTGCAAAAAGAAAGCTCTCTCAGAAAACTTTATTCAAGATAGACAGTAATCGCTTGAAAACTCAATAAAATTTGCTTTTTCTTAATTTGTACGGTAGTGT